>Ga0315270_10001863_pt1 | contig 11195 bp, 9 predicted proteins | sample C1_bottom_MG_FD_204932 | JGI IMG/M metagenome (GOLD analysis project Ga0315270, IMG submission 204932) | Sediment microbial communities from Yellowstone Lake, YNP, Wyoming, USA - C1_bottom | ecosystem: Environmental > Aquatic > Freshwater > Lake > Sediment | place: USA: Wyoming | collected... | reverse complement strand
TCATTGAGGCGTAAATGGTTGCCCAAATCGGAACGGTGGCAACTAGAAGTCCCGCTAAGCCAGAGGAGATCTTCATTTCCGCTTTGGTAATCAGAAACCAAGGGCCCATGATTTCGACAGCCGCATAAAGAAAAATGTACTTCGACCCTCTCAGAGCTGCGCCGAAAGATTTTTGGTGAATCGCTATTGGGACAAGGATTAGCGCTCCGATTAGAACTCGTGCAAAAACGACCATGGCGGGACTGAAATCGCGGACTGCGACCCTAATCAATAGATAGGGAATGCCCCAAAGGATTCCCACTGCAATGAAGAGAGACCAACTTTTTCGAGTCATTTAAAATCTTTCCTAGCGCGAGAGTACTTTTGAATAGAGGGCGAGCGTAGTCGCCGCAACGGCGTCCCAACCAAATTCAGATTGGGCTCGAGCTCTACCAGCAACGCCATACTTGACGAGAAGTTCTGGTTTGCTCATGAGTTTAATGATGGCTTCACGAATATCGGTCTCGAATTTATTGTGATTGGCGGAGTACGCAACCAATTCGCCCGTGATTCCATCTGCAACAACTTCAGGGATGCCTCCAACGGCCGAACCAAGGACTGCGGTCGCGCAACCCATTGCTTCTAAATTGACGATTCCTAGCGGTTCGTAGATTGAAGGACAGACGAAAAGGTCCGCGGCTGTGAGAACGGCGGTGAGTTCATCGTGCGGCAGCATCTCTTGAATCCACCAGACATTTGATCGAGTGCGTTGCAGTTCTTTGATGAGTTCTGCAATCTCCTGGCCGATTCCTGGTTCATCGGGACTGCCTGCAGCGATGACAAGGCCGTATTCGCTAGGAACCTCTTTCCACGCTCGAAGGAGGTGAGATAGTCCTTTTTGGCGCGTAATTCTTCCAACAAAGAGCGCATAGCGACCGGATATCTCGTACTTGGAAAGAACACTCGGATCGTGGTTTGGTGAAAATTTATCGGTATCTACGCCGTTACGAATGGTGTGCACTCGTGCAGGATCAACATTCGGGTAGGCCGAGAGTATGTCTGCTCGCATTCCGTCGCTGACTGCGATAACGGCCGCGGCACTTTCAATTGCTGTTCTTTCTACCCATGATGAAAGTTGGTAACCGCCCCCAAGTTGTTCTGCCTTCCATGGTCTTAGGGGTTCTAGCGAATGGCCGCTCATAATGTGGGGGATGCCATGGATGAGCGAAGCGACGTGGCCAGCCATGTTCGCATACCAAGTGTGAGTGTGGACTACGTCGGTATCGGCGAGTGCATCGGCAATTGCTAGGTCGGTTGCAACTGCGGCAATCGCTGGATTTGAATGAGCAAATTCTGCCGGGGTCGGATAACCGATGGCGTCCAAACGTTTTTCTCCAAAGCAATGAACTGTAAGTGAAATCTCTGGTCTTTTGCGAAGGGCCTCTGCTAGTTGGACTACGTGAACGCCCGCCCCGCCATAGACATGTGGCGGCCATTCTTTCGTAACCAAACCAACTTTTATCGGTTCCATCACATCTCCTCACGCAAAAAGTCAAGGTCTAGGCGGCGTGCAAGGAGAAGGCTATCGTTACGTCATGCGCCGCGACCTCCTATTAGGAATAGTCCTCGCAGGAGGCGAAGGAAAGCGTTTAATGCCGCTTACCGCCGACCGGGCCAAACCGGCTGTTCCCTTTGGCGGTTCTTACCGATTGGTGGATTTCGTCCTTTCTAATCTGGTCAATGCACGAATGTTGAAGATCGCAGTTCTCACGCAGTACAAATCGCACTCACTCGACAAGCACATAACAACCACCTGGCGCATGTCGACACTTTTAGGAAACTTCATAACTCCAGTTCCCGCACAGCAACGTCTTGGGCCGCGGTGGTACACGGGAAGTGCCGATGCGATCTTGCAGAACTTTAATTTGATTCACGACGAAGATCCCAAACACATTCTGGTCTTTGGAGCCGACCACGTGTACCGCATGGATCCAAGCCAGATGTTTGACCAGCATCTCAATACTGGAGCCGGGGTGACCGTTGCTGCGATTCGTGTTCCGCGCTCGGAGGCAAGCGAATTTGGAGTGATCGAGCTCGCCGATGATGGGGTCACTATCAAGGCATTTCACGAGAAGCCTGCGAATCCACCTGCGATGCCGGGCAACCCGGATATGTGTCTGGTTTCGATGGGCAACTATATTTTTCGCAGAGATGTCATGGAAGAGGCGTTGATCCTGGACTCCGAAGATCTCGAGAGCAGACACGATCTTGGTACCAACATTATTCCCATGCTGACTCGCAATGGCTCGGCAAAAGTGTATGACTTCGCAGACAATGTTGTGCCGGGTGCGACAGATCGCGACAAGGGGTATTGGCGAGACGTAGGTTCCATTGATGCCTACTTTGACGCGCACATGGATCTCGTGTCGGTCCATCCGATTTTCAACTTGTACAACCGTGAATGGCCGTTGTTGACCAATCCGCCGTCATTGCCGCCTGCGAAATTCAGCGAAGGCGGTATCGCTCAGGATTCGATCGTCGGTGCCGGCTCGATCATTGCAGGGGGACACTTGAATCGCACCGTTGCCTCTTACGACGTAGTCGTATCAGGTGGCGCTTTCGTGGATGGTTCTGTCTTGATGCCTTCGGTGAAGATCGGAGACCGCGCAGTAGTGCGTCGGGCGATTCTGGATAAGAATGTTGTTGTCGAGCCCGGTGCACAAATAGGCGTGGATCTTGAACGCGACCGCGAGCGCTTTACTGTCTCTCCGGGCGGAATTGTTGTTGTCGGTAAGGGTGTTCGCGTTACCGCTTAGGAAACGATCGAACTAATTATTCGAGCGCAGTCATCTATTGCGACTTCGGCGGTCTTCGTTATCGATCCAAGAATCGCAAAGCCGTGAACCATGCCCTTGTAATCCTTATAAAAGGTTTGAACCCCCGCCTCTTTCAGCAATCGAGCGTATTTAACGCCGTCATCTTTAAGAGGATCGAACTCCGCGGTTACAACAATGGCGGGTGGGAGATTGGAAAAGTCTTTGGCTGTAGTCGGACATGCATACGGATCCTTATCGTGATCATGACCTTGCAGATACTGATCCCAGAACCATTGCATGCCCTGGCGAGAAAGACCGTAGCCGGTGGCCAGGGTGGTGTATGAATCCGTGTCGAAATTGCGTTCTGTGCATGGGTAGATCAAGAGTTGGTAGGCGAGATGTGGTCCCAAGGTGTCTCGCGTCTTTTGAGCAACCGCCGCCGCCAAAGTTCCTCCAGCACTGTCTCCGCCAACTCCTATCTTCCCCGTACTGATTCCTAGATTTGAAGCATTCTCATGAACCCAAAGGTAAGTTGCGTAGCAATCATCAAAGGGAATCGGATACGGATGTTCAGGAGCTTTTTGGTAATTGACGGCGATTATCACCGAGCCGCTCTTGTTTGCGAGTGAACTCAATTCAGCATCGTAAATGTCTAAGAAGTTGACGACCCAGCCGCCACCATGAAAATAGACCAGCGCTGGTAAGTCTTTCTGGTCATTCGGCCGGTATATGCGAACATGCAAATCGGAAGTGGGTCCAGGGATGTACCGATCTTGAATGGAGAAGATCTTCTCCGGAATTCCCGCCACCTCAACTCGACCGTATGTTCCAGCCCTAATCACGTCGACGGGGGCTTGCCACACTTCAGGGGCACCTAGCGCTGCCCGTGCTGTCAAATACTGCTCAATTTCAGGTGCCAAGGCCATGAGTGTTCTTACCAGAGCCTTGTGGCGTGATGCAATCTTCGTCACTCGATGCCAATGGTATGCGAAGGAGAGGCTAGACTTTGCGTTGTCAGCGTTGACCCTTTACGGGCTAAAAGTGCCCAATTTTTAAATCGAGCGTTGGAGTAAATTGCGATGCGTATTGGTGTCCTAACTGGTGGCGGAGATTGCCCAGGTCTAAATGCTGTAATTCGTGCGATCGTCCGTAAGGGCGTTAAAGAGTACGGTCATGAATTTGTCGGATTCCGCGATGGATGGCGTGGACCTCTTGAGGGTCTGACGATGCCTCTTGATATCCAAGCAACCCGTGGGATTTTGCCCCGTGGTGGAACAATTTTGGGCTCTTCACGGACGAACCCTTTCAAGATTGAGGGCGGTATCGATCGAATTAAGGAAAATCTTGCCAATGCTGGAGTTGATGCTCTCATTGCTATTGGAGGAGAGGACACCCTCGGCGTCGCCACCAAACTGGACGCACTGGGAGTGAAGGTAATTGGCGTTCCGAAGACGATCGACAACGACCTCAACAACACTGACTACACCTTTGGTTTTGATACTGCGGTAAATATTGCCATGGAAGCTATCGATCGTCTGCATACAACGGCAGAGTCGCATCACCGTGCCCTCGTCGTGGAAGTTATGGGCCGTCACGCTGGGTGGATCGCGCTGCATTCAGGTTTGGCAGGTGGCGCCGCTTGTATTTTGATTCCGGAACAGAAATTCTCCCTCGATCAGGTCTGCGAATGGGTCGAGTCTCGCTTCAAGGTCAATTATTCGCCCATCATCGTTGTAGCAGAGGGTGCAATTCCTCAAGACGGCGACATGATGATCAAGGATCAGGCTTTGGACGCCTTCGGACACGTAAAACTCTCGGGCATCGGCGACTGGTTGGCTCAAGAGATTGAGGTCCGCACTGGCAAGGAAGCCCGAAGCACGGTTCTTGGCCACATCCAACGCGGTGGAACGCCGACTGCTTTTGACCGCGTTCTTGCGACTCGCTTTGGCCTTCACGCCATCACCGCCGCCCATGAGGGCGACTGGGGCAAGATGGTTGCGCTACATGGGACCAATATCGTGCGCGTGCCACTAGCCTCAGCAACCGAGAAGTTGAAACTTGTCGATCCTGCTCTCTACAAGGAGGCAGAGATCTTCTTCGGATAATCGCACGTCGCGATCATCTGTACATTCTCTACGCTAGGAAACTATGACCACTTTGGATTCCCTCTTTGCCCCTGGCCTTGTTGCAGCTCAGCAACCGACATGGCCAGGTGGCAATGATGGCCCTGCCGTTGCCGCTGCGCTCGCTGAACTTAGGTCTTATCCTCCTCTGGTCTTTGCAGGCGAGTGCGACAATCTCAAAGCGCGCATTGCAGATGCCGCTGCGGGCAAAGCATTCTGGCTTCAAGGTGGAGACTGCGCTGAAACTTTTGCTGCAGCAACTGCGGATTCAATTCGGAATCGCATCAAGACGATTTTGCAGATGGCGGCGGTTCTCCAGTACTACTCGAGTTTGCCAGTCATCAAGGTTGGGCGAATGGCGGGCCAGTTTGCAAAGCCCCGATCAAATGATTTCGAAACGCGCGGAGATGTCACGCTGCCCGCTTATCGCGGAGATGCCGTCAATGATTTGGAATTCACACTGGCATCTAGAACTCCAGATCCTCAAAGGCTGCTCAAGGTTTATAACACCTCTGCGGCGACCCTAAACCTTGTTCGAGCCTTCACCCAGGGCGGTTTTGCTGATCTTCGCCAGGTCCATGAATGGAACAAAGGTTTCATTCGCGATTCTTCCGTCGGGATGCGCTACGAAGAGATGGCCAATGAAATCGGTCGCGCGCTCGCTTTCATGGTCTCGGCTGGCGTCGACCCAGAGGCTTTCAAGACCGTTGAATTCTTCGCGAGCCACGAAGCACTGATCATGGAGTATGAGAAGGCGCTCACTCGCATTGATTCGCGCACGCAACTGCCATACGACGTTTCTGCTCATTTCGTCTGGATCGGTGAGCGCACACGTCAGCTCGATGGTGCTCATGTCGATTTTGCATCCAAGATCCGCAACCCGATTGGCGTAAAACTAGGACCCAAATCCACAGTTGATGATGCGCTTGCCCTTATAGACAAATTGGACCCAAATCGCGAGCCAGGAAGGCTTACATTTATTACCCGCATGGGGGCAGGCAAGATTCGAGAAGCACTGCCGGCGCTTGTGGACGGGGTCACCAAGTCGGGTGCGCAGGTTTTGTGGGTATGCGATCCGATGCACGGCAATACCTACGAGGCTCCTAGTGGATACAAGACGCGCCGATTTGACGATGTCCTAGATGAAGTGAAGGGCTTCTTTGAGGTCCACAAGTCTCTAGGAACGCACCCTGGCGGGATTCATATCGAACTCACTGGTGATGATGTGACCGAGTGTGTCGGCGGGGGAGAGCAGATCTCCCACGATGACCTCGCCATGCGATACGAAACGGCATGCGATCCACGCCTCAATCATGCCCAGTCCCTTGAACTTGCCTTTCTCGTAGCGGAGATGCTTCGCGATCGCTAATCTGTCTCAGTGACTTTGATTTACACATCGGCCAAGACTCCTATTGGCACGATTCATTTGATGGCAGATGAGCATGTTTTGCTTGGTGCCAATTTCGGCAGTTACGACTCTCTACTGGATTCACTCGATGAAGTCGATATGCAACGAGGTATCGACCGCGTCAAGCGAATTCCAGTGATCTCTGATCTGGTAGACGATTATTTTGATGGCGATGTTGAGGCCATAAACGCAATCGCTGTGAGACAGCCAGGTGCACATTTTTCGCAAGCTGCATGGAAAGCAATGCGCAAGATCAAGGCTGGCAAAGTTCTCTCTTACGCTGATTTAGCACAGCGCGCTGGATCGCCAGCGGCGGTAAGAGCAGCGGGGACCGCGTGTGCCAAGAATGCGATCGTTGTCGTGGTTCCATGTCACCGCGTTGTGAAAACTGGCGGTGCACTTGGAAATTACGCATATGGTCTCGATGTGAAAGAGTGGCTACTGCGACACGAGGGCGCGCTTTAACGCGGCTGCAATAACCTCTCCGGCGTACTTCATGGCTACGTCGTCAATATCAAGATGAGTAACTAGGCGTGCGAATTTTGGTCCGAGAGAACTAATCAGAACACCTTCATCCTTTACCATCTGCGCAAATTCGGCTGCTGAAAGTGGCAGTTGCGAAAGATCAAGGCCAACAATGTTCGTCTCGACATGAGATGGATTCACAACTGATGGCGCAGCTTCAAAGCATTTTTCCGCGATGAATTTGGCCCGTCGATGGTCCTGCGCGAGGAGTGGAAGATTAGTATCCAGTGCATAGTGAGCTGCGGCTGCCAGTATGCCTATCTGGCGCATACCTGCCCCGTAACGCTTTCGCCACACGCGCGCCTTAGTAACCTTCTCTCTCGTGGAGAGCATCATCGAGCCGACTGGTGCGCCAAGGCCTTTTGAAAAACAGACGCTGACTGTGTCGAAGTATTTTGCATACTCGGGCAGTGCGACCCCGCTAGCTGTATGTGCATTCCAAATGCGCGCGCCATCCAGGTGTAAGGCGATACCAACATTCCTTGCCTCTTGGTGAAGTCTTGCTATCTGTTCGATCGGCTGAACTGTTCCTCCACCGAAGTTGTGCGTGTTCTCTACCGCGATCGCTGTCGTCGAAACTAAATATGGACCTGACGACGGTCGCGCAATTTCCATCGCGTCATCTGCGTTGAGCAATCCGCGTTCTGCAGGCCAGGTACGAGTTGTGATTCCGCTGAAAGTTGCGGCAGCGCCAAGTTCGGCTCTCACAATGTGCGAATTGGTCTCCACAAGTAGTTCCTCACCAGGTGACACGAGCATACGTATCGCAAGTTGATTTGCGAGAGATCCCGATGGTGTGAAAACTCCTGCTTCTTTGCCGAAGAGCGCTGCGACTCTCTCTTCGAGTGAGTTCACCGTTACATCTTCGCCGTATACATCATCACCGACCGGAGCATGCGCCATAACTTCGCGCATGGCATTTGATGGGACTGTAACTGTGTCGGAACGAAGATCTACGCGCATGGAAGTATCATCTCATGCTTCTTGCAAGACGATCATGTACATAGCCCCTACGACGAGTGCACCGCCGAGTGCGATCTGTAAGGTGAGTCTCTCTCCACCGAAAATGACCGCAAAAATGGCTGCAAAAACAACCTCCATCGTTAAAATAACGGCGACTTTAGTCGAGGTCATATGAGCCTGAGACCAGGTTTGGATAATGAACGCTATCGCCGTTGCAAATATGGCCGTGAACACAACTACTCCCCAGACACCGCGGTCGGGAGGGGAGTGGTAGCCAGATTTTAGAGATGCCAGCCCGGCTAAAGCAGCGCAGGTGGCTAATTGAATGACAGTGAGCGCATATGCATCTCGCCCGCTGCTCCATTGTCCTAAAGCGATGATGTGGGACGCGAAGGCGATTGCGCTGCAGAAAACCAAGAGTTCTCCGATTCCGACCGACCATCCGTGGAGAGAGAGGAGCGCCAGGCCAGCAGTTGCAATGAGCACGTACGTCCAGGTTCGTCTGGAGATTCTTTGATGCAGCACCAGCGCCGCAATGAGGGGGGTGGCAATCACGTACATGCCTGTAACGAATCCTGTGACCGCCGCGGTCGTTCTAGCCAATCCCAGAGTTTGGAGGATGTAGCCGGATCCAAGAAAACATCCAGCAATGAAACCTTTAGTTACAAGATCGCGTGAGAAGAGTTTTACGATCTTGGGTTTGAGAAGAATCATGACGACTGCTGCAACGGCGAAACGCGTAAAAAGAAAACTATTGACATCCTGTCGTTTAATCGCGTCTTTCATAAGTACGAACGCTGCGCCCCACATTGCGGCAACTGCGAGCAGGGCAAAAGGGGCCAATCTCAAACGCATATTTATCCGCGGAATTTCTTAAGAAGTGCAACTTCCTTGCCGTGTTCTGGTTCCTGGCCTGGGGTTTCTAGAATGAGCGGGACATTCGCTACTGCAGGATGAGCTAGAAGTTCTTTGAACGGATCAATACCGATTTCCCCGTCTCCAATATTTTGATGACGGTCCTTGAGTGCACCACAAACGTCCATTGAGTCATTGGCGTGGATCAATTGAAAGCGCTCTGCCCCAGCAATGGATACAAGAAGATCTAGCATTTCGGTCATTCCACCTTTTTTCTTGATGTCATGACCCGCAGCGAAAACATGGCAAGTATCAAGGCAGATTCCAACCTTCGGATGATGCTCAAGAGCATCTAGATAATTAACAAGGTCCTCTAGCCTTTTGACCAATGATTGACCCTGTCCTGCAGTCGGCTCAAGAAGCAGAGTCGGTGAATCATCAGGCAACGCTTCCAGAATCGGCATCATGCCAGCATGTATCTGCTTCCATGCATTGGCAACGTGGTCGACATCAACGGCAGATCCGGTGTGAATAACCACACCGAGGGCGCCAATATCTGCTCCTCGCTGAAGTGAGTATTTCGTCGACGCCAAAGAATTCTCATAGGTTGCGACAGTAGGAGAGCCCAAATTGATGAGATATGGAGCATGAACATAGGTTGCGATATCTAATTCGCTTGCCTTGGCTCGAAAGGCGTCATCGGCCTCTCGATTTGCTTCTGGCATCGCCCAGCCTCGAGGGTTTGAGGCAAATACTTGGATTGCCTCAGCTTTGATTGCTTGTGCGTATGCAATAGATCGCTTCGCCATGCCGCCACTGGTAGGTACATGGGCGCCAATACGTGGGTGTGACATTTGCCTACCCTACTGTGATGATGACCGTACTGCCACGTTTTACTTGGGTGCCAACTTTAGGCGAAATATTTGTTACGGTCTTGACCGCCTGTGTGCCAATCTTCTTTACGCTCACAACAAGATCGAGATCTTGCAACATGGCCGTGGCCTTGGCTTGCGTAAACGAGTAGACATTCGGCACAAAGACCGATTCGCTTCCTTGCGAAACTACGAGTGCGATCTTGGTTCCCTTAGCGGCTGTTCCGCCACCGGCATCGGGGGTTTGGCTCATTACAGCGCCGATTGCAACGGTGTCGCTATACGCATACGTAGTTGATACGACAAAACCTGCATTGGTGAGTTCGGTCAGCGCTTGATCTCCGCTTTTACCTACGTACGAGTTCAGTACAAGAAGTTCTGGTCCTTTGCTGACGACAAGATCGACAGTCGTTTCTTTCCTGACCGGTGTTTTTGCTGTTGGGGAAGTGCTGATGATCATCCCTTGGGGAACTGTGGGATTGAAAGTTTCAGTGACGGTCCCAACGCTCAGCGAATTCTTTTGAAATAGAACGGTCGCAGCATCTTGTGGCAATCCTTTAACATCCGGGACTGCATAACGCTCTGGGCCCTTTGATACCACTAGCGAAACGGTTCCGCCTGCCTTGACTTTTCCGCCACCCCCCGGATCGGTAGAGATGATCTTTCCTGCCGGAATATCTTCGCTGAAAACCTGGTCTGAAATTTTTGTGTGTAGTCCTACTGCCTCTATGGCTGAGGTTGCGCTACTAGCGCTCATACCAACAAGGTCCGTTGGCACCGCGATTCCACTTTTTACCCCGGTGAATGCATACCAGATAGCCCCTGCAAGGGCTAAGCCTAAGATCGCTGCGATCCATCTATTTCTGCGGACTCGGGCACTGGCCTTACGTTTCTTCTCTCGGGCTGTCTGCGTGGATTTCTCTCGTGGCGCTTTATCGTTCTTGTCCGACTTCATGGGCAACACTGTGCCAGATGAGATTGATTTTTGTGCGGGCGAAACTCGCTTTGCATTGCGAGATTTCTCTCGGATTGCGATCGGAGGTAGATCCAACTCAAGACTGAGTTGACTTCGTTTTGGATCTAATTCAATTTGTATTTCACGCATGCGTTCAAGAAATTCTCCAGCATCTCTCGGCCGTTCATCAGGATTAGTGCTCGTAGCGCGTAGCACGAGTGCATCAAGTGACTCTGGAATCCCCGAAACTAGGGACGAGGGAGCGGGGACATGGTCGTTGACATGTTTATAAGCGATATTGATCGGGGAATCGCCCGAGAACGGTTTTTCGCCTGTTAGCAATTCAAATGCGACTATTCCGATTGAGTAGACATCACTGCGTGTATCTGCGACGCCTCGTTGAACCTGTTCGGGGGAAAGATAGGAAACGCTTCCCAAGATCACACTTGATTCGGCGGTGAGAGTATTTCCGATTAATTCTCCGTGAGCCAATCCAAAATCGGCAACCTTCACCCGTCCTGTTGAAGAAATCAGAATATTTTCAGGCTTGAGATCTCGATGAACGATTCCGATCTTATGAGCCGCTTCTAGGGCGCTAAGGACTGGAATCAAATATTGGATCACCTCTGCAGGAGAGAGAGATCCCTTTTCGAACAAATAGTCTCTTAGGGTGTGTCCCTCAACCAGCTCCATGACGAG
>Ga0315270_10001862_pt1 | contig 11196 bp, 8 predicted proteins | sample C1_bottom_MG_FD_204932 | JGI IMG/M metagenome (GOLD analysis project Ga0315270, IMG submission 204932) | Sediment microbial communities from Yellowstone Lake, YNP, Wyoming, USA - C1_bottom | ecosystem: Environmental > Aquatic > Freshwater > Lake > Sediment | place: USA: Wyoming | collected... | reverse complement strand
AGGTAGAACTGCAACTGGCGGACAGTGAATTACAACTCGATCCGGAATCCGAAGCGCTGACCGTGTGCCCAACGCTATACTGGAGCGAACGCGGTGCCCAGTTTGTGGTGTATAAAGTCGATGCCGAGCTATACCGCTGCCAGTTCTTCTATTCCGCGACCGAGCAATTTGGCACCGGGCATGATGACTACGACGACATTGAAAAGTGCGTGGTGACCCTGTTGCAGGTGCAATCAGACCACGAGCGGCAGCTGGCCAACCTTTCCGCAGCAGCCACTACCATCGCCGCTCTCGAAGGCGACGAATACCACGGCCCGATTGTAATATGACGCTGGATAAGGCACGCCAACTGCTGCAGGTGCAGGTCGATTTTGGCGGCGGTTATAATCGCAACAGCGCGCGACTGATACTGGCTGAAGTCGTGCGTGAGCACGGGCAAACCTCCGCCAACCTCCTTATCAGCGAAATGCACCTGGACGATATATTCGGCTTTGCGCCCGTCACCATTCAGCACCACATATAACACCACCCCAATCGGGAGCTGACCCGGATATATGTTTCTTATCCGCGCATACACTTGAAAAATAATTTGCATCAGAGATGCATAGGGATTCGATGAATTATTTCGTAACAGGCACCGATACCGGAGTCGGCAAGACGCTAATCAGCTGTGCACTGCTGCATGCTTTTGCCGCACGGGGAGCAAGCGTAGTCGGCATGAAGCCGGTGGCGGCAGGTTGCGATGCGGACGGCCTGAACGAAGATGTCAAACAGTTGCGCGCTGCCAGCACCATTTTTGCGAGCCTGGGCCAGATCAACCCATACAGTTTTTTTCACCCCATCGCACCCCACATTGCCGCCCGCAATGCCGGCGTGAGCATCAATCTAAGCCGCATTCTGGAATCCTATAATGAGCTTGCTGCACAGGCAGAGGTGGTGATCGTTGAGGGTGCCGGCGGCTTTCAGGTGCCGCTGAATGAAACGCAGGACAGCGCTGACCTGACAGTCGCACTGGGTTTGCCTGTCATAATGGTGGTGGGGATGCGGCTGGGTTGCCTTAACCACGCCTTACTCACACTGCGCGCAATCGATGATTACGGTTTGACATGCGCCGGCTGGGTGGCCAACATTGTGGATCCTGATATGGCGGCATTGGACGAAAATATCGAAGCGCTGCAGCAGCGCAGCAAAGCCCCTCTGCTGGGCGTGGTGCAACACCAGGCCTTCCCCGACGCGCGTGTGATTGCCGCGCAACTTGATATCAATTTGTTAACTGACTGCGTCCCCGATAAATAGAAGTCAGTTGAGCGGAGGCCTAATGCGCAAAACTTGCCGATCTTGTCCCGATATTCCTGCACGACAAACCCCTTTCAAATTGCCCTGTTTTCGCGCATTTTCCTGAGTAAACTCATCACATGACCATGCCATTTATACAATCCCTGAAAAGCGAGCTGTGTTTCCTGATTACTGCGGACAATCTGCGCATACGCTCCGACCAGATACGTGCACGCCTGCGGCTTTATCCTGTCATGCTGCTCAGCCAGGCATTGCTGGAACCGCTGTTTGTGTGGCTGTTCTGGGGGCACGCTGACCATCAACACCTGTTGTGGTGGTTGTCGAGCTTTTATACATTGCACGCCGTTGATATGTTGCTGTGGTGGCGCTACCGCACGCGACTCAATACCGCTCAGGAATGTAATCGCTGGAGCCGAATCTTCAAATTATTAACCGCATTCACATCGCTGATGTGGGGCAGCATAGCGCTGTGGTTTTTTCCGCCGGATCTGGCTTACCAGGCACTGATGATCTGTCTGGTACTGGGGCTGGTAGCGGGTGCGGTCACGCTCGATTCCGTTTTTCCGCCGTCTCTGTATATCTACGTATTTGGCGTGACCTTGCCCTTGCTTGCCCGCCTCATGCTGGCGGGAGATGAGACCCACTGGATACTCGCCAGCATGCTGCTGCTGTTTTTAATCGGCGCACTCAGTGCCGGCCGCGAGCTAAGCAAAACCTTCTGGAAATCGCTATGGCAGCGCTATGAAAATGATCTTCTGATCGTGCAGCTAACCGAGCAAAAGGCGATTGCCGAAACGGCCAACCGCGACAAGTCGCGTTTTCTCGCCTCCGCCAGCCACGATTTGCGCCAGCCGCTGCAGGCTCTGGTGCTATTCAGCGAGGCGCTGCAGGAAGCAAGCAGGGATCACGACACCCGCCATCTGGCTATGCAGATGGGAAAATCGGTGAGCGCGCTGGTGGGCATGTTTGATGAATTGCTGGACATCTCGAAATTCGATGCAGGTGTGGTGCAAGCGGTAAGGAAACACTTTAAGTTGCAGGAAATATTTGACCGGCTACAGGCTGACTTTACACCGCTAGCCCTGGCCAAGGGACTGGAACTTGCAGTACTGGAGAGTGGCCTGGTTGGATATAGCGACCCCCACCTGCTTGAGCGCATCCTGCGCAATCTGATTGCCAACGCCATCCGCTACACCGATGCCGGCAAAGTAACCGTGAGTTGCCAGAGCGTAGGCGAGAAACTGCAATTCGACGTAAAGGACACGGGCGTCGGCATACATGCAGACAACATACCGCACATTTTTGAAGAATATTATCAGGTGGATAATCAGCATCGCGACCGCCTCAAAGGCCTCGGTCTCGGCCTGGCGATCGTGCGCCGCATGCAAGAGCTGCTGGGCTGCACCGTAACCGTGGTTTCCAAACCCGCGCAGGGATCGACATTCAGCTTCAGCATAGCCCCTGGTGACCCATCAGAATTGGCCATGCCATTGCCGTCACAACATGCCAGACATGACCTGAGCGGTGTCACGGTGGCACTGGTGGAAGATAACCAGGATATCCGTCAGATGGTCGCTGCGCTTTTAAAACAATGGGGTTGCCTGGTCAGCGACGGGGAACTGCCACAAGCGGTGCTGAGCAATATGGCAAGCGCCGGCATCCGCCCCGACATACTGATTTGCGACTACCGTTTGCCACAGGGACTGACCGCAATCGACGCCATCAGGCAGATGCACGCGCTATGGGACGACAACATACCGACACTGGTACTGACCGGTGACACCGCGCCGCAGACCTTGCGGGAAATACAGGCCAGCGGTGCGCTGTTGCTGCACAAGCCTATTGCCCCGGCACGTTTGCGCTCCATCCTGTATTTTGCATTGCACAAAGAAAACAGCACCCACACCTCATAATGTTCCGGCCGCAATGACGCCGCAATAGCAGCCGTTTGAGGTGGTATGATGTGAATAAAAAATAAATGAGCAGCAGGGGGAAAAATGAAACTGCAGGTGTTGCTGGCTGATGACCATGCACTGTTTCGCGACGGTATGCGCTATGTATTGCAGCAGCTCAGCGAGCAGGTCGATATTATCTGTGCGGGGGATTTTGCAGACACGCTGCGACAGGCTGACGAAAATCCGGGTATAGACTTGGCGCTAATAGATTTAAATATGCCCGGCAGCGACGGGGTAGGCTCGATCAGAATTTTTCACAACCGGTTCCCGAGTATTCCCATCGTTGTGATATCCGGCTCCGAGCAGCGCGCAGAGATTGAATGGGTAATGGAATATGGCGCGATGGGCTTTATCTCCAAGATGTGCTCAGGCAAAGTAATGGTGAATGCATTGCGTACTGTGCTGGACGGTGACATCTACCTGCCTCCGCAGCTGTTGGCGCAGTCTGATATTGCGACCAGTCAGGCTGAAACCGACAGAGGCAACCTGCAAACAAACAAGCACGGGCTTACTAAACGCCAGATGGAAGTGTTGCAGCTTCTGGCCGAAGGCTTAACCAATAAGGAAATTGCGCTAAAAATGAATCTCGCCGAGGGTACCATCAAAATTCATGTCGCTGCGGTATACCAGATGTTGCAGGTCAACAGCCGCCTGGACGCGGTGCGCAAGGCGCAGCGGCTTGGATTGATCACGCTTGCTCGCGAGGGTCGCAATGGCGTTTGAGCGACGATTGATCCGGGCTTTAACAATTACGGTGTGCGAACAATGGCGATGATGCCACTCCGTAGCCGGCCTCCCTCCCCTCCCCTGCCGGCCAGGCTTGCCGCCTTGCTGCGCGAATCGCGCTGGCTGTTGCTGGTGGCAGCGGCTATCTATCTCGTCCTGATACTGTACGGCTACGACCGCAATGATCCGGCCTGGTCCCACAGCGCCGGCGGTGTGCTGACGCATAACCCGGGCGGTGTGCTGGGTGCGTGGCTGGCCGATGTTTTACTGTATGTTTTCGGCTTCTCGGCATGGTGGTGGGTCACGTTTTTATTGCATCGCGTGTATATGAGCTACCACGGCCTGCATCCCGAGCATGAAGCACAAAAAGGCTTGTTTGATAAACGTGCACTGTGGCTAGCCCTCATCGGTTACACCGTATTATTGCTGTCCAGCAGCGCGCTCGAAGCAACACGCATGCACAGCCTGTCGGCGCAACTGCCACTGGCTCCCGGCGGCATGCTTGGAGCCGTGCTTGGCAATGCGCTGGCGCATATTCTGGGTTTCACCGGCTCAACTTTATTTTTGCTGGTATTGATAGCCACCGGCTTCAGCCTGTTCAGCGGCCTGTCATGGCTGCGCCTGATCGACTGGCTGGGCGTGCGGCTCGAGACGTCCTATCTGTGGTCGCGCAATAGCTGGCGCACATGGCAGGACAAGCGTATCGGTGCGCATGCCATCAGCGAGCGCCTCGCTGTTGTGCGCGAGGAAAAGAAACGGGTTGAAGACCAGCAGCCGATTTTCATTCCGCCAGCGCCGCCGGAAATACCGCAATCCACCCGCGTGATTCAAGAGAAACAGACTTTCCTGTTTACCGAGATGCCGGACTCGGCCTTGCCACCCCTGCATTTGCTGGACCAGGCAGTTACCGAAGTCGAGACTATTTCAAGCGACACGCTGGAGTTCACCTCGCGCCTGATCGAGCGCAAACTGAAAGATTTTGGCGTGGAAGTACAGGTCGTGGCGGCCTATCCCGGGCCTGTCATTACCCGCTACGAGATCGAGCCCGCAATCGGCGTCAAGGGCAGCCAGATCACCAATCTGGTCAAGGATCTGGCGCGTGCCCTGTCGGTGGTGAGCTTGCGTGTGGTTGAAACCATACCCGGCAAAAACTGCATGGCGCTGGAACTGCCCAACCCCAAAAGGCAGATCGTGCGCCTGTCGGAGATACTCAGTTCGCAGGCCTATGCCGAAATGAAATCCCCGCTGACCCTGGTGATGGGCAAGGATATTTCGGGAAAGGCAGTGGTTGCCGATCTGGCCAAGATGCCGCATGTGCTGGTGGCCGGAACCACAGGCTCGGGCAAGTCGGTCGCCATCAATGCAATGATTTTGAGCCTGCTGTACAAGGCCACGCCGCAGGAAGTGCGGCTGCTGCTGATCGACCCCAAGATGTTGGAGCTGTCGGTATACGAAGGCATCCCGCATCTGCTGGCGCCGGTGGTCACCGACATGCGCCAGGCTGCATCAGGCCTGAACTGGTGCGTGCAGGAAATGGACAAGCGTTACCGGCTGATGTCCAGCCTGGGCGTGCGCAACATGGCGGGCTACAACCAGAAATTGCGCGACGCGATCAAAGCCGGGCAACCGCTTACCAACCCGTTCACGCTCACACCGGATCATCCCGAGGCACTGGAAGAGCTGCCGTTTATCGTGGTATTTATCGACGAGCTGGCCGACCTGATGATGGTGGTGGGCAAGAAGGTGGAAGAGTTGATCGCGCGGCTTGCGCAGAAGGCACGCGCCTCCGGCATCCATCTGGTACTGGCCACGCAGCGTCCCTCTGTCGACGTGATTACCGGCCTGATCAAGGCCAACGTACCGACGCGTATTTCATTCCAGGTGTCGAGCAAGATCGACTCGCGCACCATCCTCGACCAGATGGGCGCGGAAGCCCTGCTCGGCCAGGGCGACATGCTCTACCTGCCGCCCGGCAGCGGTTATCCGCAGCGCGTGCACGGCGCGTTTGTATCCGACCAGGAAGTGCACCGCGTGATTCAGCACATCAAGTCGCTGGGCGAGCCGCAATACATAGACGGCGTGCTCAACTCGCTGGATGAGGGCGAAAGCGGCGAAGATGGTGGCAGCACCATGGTCGATGCCGAGGCGGATCCGCTGTACGACCAGGCCGTCGACATCGTTGTAAAATCGCGCCGCGCCTCCATCTCGCTGGTGCAGCGCAACCTGCGCATTGGATACAACCGTGCCGCGCGCCTGGTCGAGCAGATGGAAAAAGCCGGCATCGTTACGCCTATGCAGAGCAACGGCAATCGCGAAGTGCTATCTCCCAGCCGTGACGTATAGCACAGGCAGTTATCGCCATCCAACCTCCACATGAAAGACAGTATGCTCACAAAATTATTGATCGGGATTTCCGCGCTGCTGTTGGCAAGCAGCGCGCATGCGGGTGCAAGTGACAAACTGAGGGACTTTATCGTCTCCAGCCATTCCGGCCAGGCAAACTTTACCCAGGTGGTGCAGGATAAAAAAGGCAAGAAAATTCAGTCTGCCACGGGAACCATGCAGTTCGTGCGGCCGGGAAAATTCCGCTGGGTATACCAGAAGCCTTATGAGCAAATCATCGTCGGCGACGGCGCAAAATTCTGGCTGTATGACGTGGACCTGAATCAGGTTACGGTAAAAAAACTGGACGCGGCGCTGGGCAGCAGCCCTGCCGCACTGCTGTCAGGCAACAATGAGATCGAGCAGGCTTTTGTGCTGCAGGACAGCGGCACCAGGGATGGACTTGACTGGCTGGAAGCAAAAGCCAAAACGCCCGACACCGGCTTCGACAAAATCTCGATGGCCTTTAACGAACAGGGCGAGCTGGTGGTGATGGAGCTGCGCGATGCGTTCGGCCTCAATACCGTGCTGCGCTTCAGCAAGATGCAGATCAATCCCAAACTTTCCCCGCAACTGTTCAAGTTCGTGCCACCGAAGGGTGCGGATGTGCTGGGCGAATAGCAGCGCGCACCTGAAGTCCGAACGCAATTTTTATATTCTGCCTGCAACATGACTGCGACCCGCGACTCCCTGTTTGATTCACCCTCACCGGCCGCACCGCTGGCCGAGCGCCTGCGCCCAAAACACATCGACGAAGTCATCGGCCAGTCCCACCTGCTGGGGCCAGGTCGCCCATTGCGCATGGCATTTGCGTCGGGCAAGCTGCATTCGATGATTCTATGGGGGCCGCCTGGGGTGGGGAAAACCACGCTGGCACGGCTGATGGCGTCGGCCTTTGATGCAGAGTTTGTGCCGCTGTCGGCGGTGCTGTCCGGCGTAAAGGATATCCGCGATGCGATTGCGCAGGCCCAGCACGTGCTGCAGCAAAGCGGTCGCCACACCATATTGTTTGTCGACGAGGTACATCGCTTCAACAAGTCGCAGCAGGATGCCTTCCTGCCTTTTGTCGAACAGGGGCTGGTGACTTTCATCGGTGCCACCACCGAAAACCCCTCCTTCGAAGTCAATGGCGCGCTGCTGTCGCGGGCACAGGTATATGTGCTGCAATCGCTTACTGCAGAAGAGCTCGGACAATTATTTGAGCGCGCACAGCAGCAGGCGCTGCAGGGTCTGGAATTTGACGAGGCGGCGCGCGAACGACTGATCGCCTATGCCGACGGCGATGCGCGCCGCCTGCTCAATGTGCTGGAGCAATTGCAGACTGCGGCGCAGACCGCCGGCGTCAAACTGATAGATGCAGGCTTCCTCGACAACACCTTGGCCCAGAGCCTGCGCCGTTTTGACAAGGGCGGCGAGGCCTTCTACGACCAGATTTCCGCGCTGCACAAATCGGTGCGCGGCTCCAATCCCGATGCAGCATTGTACTGGCTGGTGCGCATGCTGGACGGCGGTGCCGACCCCAAGTATCTGGCGCGGCGCATCGTGCGCATGGCGTGGGAAGACATCGGCCTGGCCGACCCGCGCGCGATCCAGCTCACCCTAGATGCGTCGCAAACCTATGAGCGCCTGGGTTCCCCCGAAGGCGAGCTGGCGCTGGCGCAGGCGGTGATGTACATGGCGGTTGCGGCCAAGTCGAATGCGGGCTATGTCGCGTATAATGCCGCCCGCGCGCATGTGGCACAGGATGGTTCGCTACCGGTGCCGCTGCACCTGCGCAATGCGCCGACCAAGCTGATGAAGCAGCTGGATTACGGCCGCGATTACCGTTATGCGCATGACGAAACGGATGGCTATGCGGCGGGTGAAAATTATTTCCCGGACGGCATGCCCCCAGTGAGTTTTTACCAGCCGACCGAGCGCGGGCTGGAAGCAAAGATTGCGGAAAAATTGGCGCATCTTAGAACGCTGGATGAGGCTGCAAAAAAGAAAATGTAGGGTGCGCCCCACGCACCATGCGCGTTGATTGAAGAGTGAATCGAGGATGACATGTTAGACCTGCAAACCTTACGCAATGAAATAACTGAAGTAGCTGCACGCCTCGCCACCCGAAACTACATTCTGGATACCGCGCGCTTCGAGCAACTCGAAGGCGAGCGCAAAACCGTGCAGACACGCACCCAGGAATTGCAGGCCAAGCGCAACTCGTCTTCCAAGCTGATCGGACAGGCAAAAGCCAAGGGCGAAGACGTATCCGCAATCATGGCGGAAGTCGCCAATCTGGGCGATGAACTCAAGCAGCTTGAAGCGCAGCTGGAGCGCATACAGCAGGACATGCAAGGCTTTCTGTCGGTGATTCCGAATACTCCACATGCCAGCGTACCGCAAGGCAAGTCCGAGGCTGACAACGTCGAAGTGCGCAAGGTAGGTACCCCACCCAGATTTGATTTTGAAGTGAAAGACCATGTCAGCGTGGGCGAAGCGATCGGTCTGGATTTTGAAACAGCGACAAAAATTAGCGGCGCGCGTTTCTCACTGCTGAAAGGCCCGCTGGCGCGCATGCACCGCGCACTGGCGCAGTTCATGCTCGACACCCATACCGATCAGCATGGCTATACCGAAGTGTATGTGCCTTATCTGGTGAATGCGGATTCGATGCGCGGCACCGGGCAGCTGCCCAAATTCGAAGAAGATTTATTCAAGGTGCCGCGCCAGTCTGGTGATGACGGCGAGCAATATTTTTACCTGATTCCCACCGCCGAAGTACCCGTGACCAATATGGTGCGCGACAGCATCGTGCCGCTGGAACAGCTGCCGCTGAAATATGTGGCGCACACGCCGTGCTTCCGCAGCGAAGCCGGCTCGTACGGCCGCGACACGCGCGGCATGATACGCCAGCATCAGTTCGATAAGGTAGAGCTGGTGCAGATCGTGCATCCCGAGCAGTCATACAACACGCTGGAGACCCTGCTGGGCCATGCAGAAACGATTTTGCAGAAACTGGCGTTGCCCTATCGCGTGGTCAAGCTTTGCAGCGGTGATATCGGCTTCTCGGCCGCGATGACCTATGACATCGAAGTGTGGCTGCCGGCACAGAATACCTACCGTGAAATTTCTTCCTGCTCCAACTTCGAAGCCTTTCAGGCACGCCGCATGCAGGCGCGCTTCCGCAACGCGCAGGGCAAGCCCGAGTTGCTGCATACGGTCAATGGTTCTGGGTTGGCAGTGGGTCGCACGCTGGTGGCTATACTGGAAAACAATCAACTTGCCGATGGCAGCGTTAAAGTACCCGAGGTACTGCGTCCCTATATGGGCGGGCTAGAAATCATTCAGGCTGGTTGATTGTTTCGGTGAAGGCTAACATTCGATTCTGAATGTTAAGCCCCAAAGGGGCGGCCGGAACCAAAACAATCAACAAAAAGACGGAAGCGTGATCGTACCGGAAGTGTTACGCCCCTACATGGGCGGTCTGGAAATCATTCGGGCTGGTTGATTGTTTCGGTGAAGGCTAACATTCGATTCTGAATGTTAAGCTCGCACAAGCGAGCGGCCGTAGCCAAAACTACCAGCAGGCCGATGGCGGCGTGAAAGCGCCTGAAGTTTTGCGTCCCTATATGGGCGGGCCGGATAAAATCACACCGAAGCAATAATCATCTGTAGGGTGCGCCGTGCGCACCATGGTGCGTGTAACGCACCCTACTCCCCATTTACCACGCATTAAGTTTTATCTGGTAATCCGGCGGCAGCAGCTGTTTGTACTCATCGCGCGACAAGCGCTTCAGCATGTCGTGATACAGCCGCACCGTTTCGACATAAACAACTGCTTCGCCGCCGCGCGCGTAACCATGTTTAAGGGTATTCGCGACGCTTGGGCTGCGCATCTTCGGCATCACCTTTTGCACATCCACCCACAGGTCCGCATTCAGGCCAAAGCGCTGCGCCAGTATGCGGGCATCTTCAAGATGCCCCATGCCCTGATTGTAGGCGGCCAGCGCGAACCAGGTGCGCTCCGGTTCATCAATGCGCAACGGCAGCTGTTCTTTCAACAACTGCAAATAGCGTGCCCCCGCCATAATGCTTTCGCGCGCGTCCAGACGGTTGCTGACGTTCATGCGATCAGCGGTATCCTCGGTCAGCATCATCATGCCGCGCACCTTGGTATACGACGTGGCAAGCGGATTCCAGTGCGATTCCCGGTAAGCCATCGCGGCCAGCAGTTGCCACTCGATCCCGGTCAATGATGCAGCCTCTTCAAACAGCTGCCGGTAATGAGGCAAAACTTTGTTCGTTTTGCTTAGAAACGCGGCCGCATCGATAGGCATGATGCGGTCGTTGTGGCCATAATATTGATCAATCAGCCGGTCCAGCGTGCCATCTTCCTCAATCCGCGCAAAAAATTTATCCATCAGTGCATACAACTCAGGATCTGCATCGGGCGCAAACGACCAGGCCAATTGCGAAGGGGTAGCGATCTCGAATGTTGCCTCCATATCCGGGTGGAAATTCCGCATCACGGCAATTTGTTCTTCGTTGGCTACCGTGCAGTCTATCTCTCCGAGGGCCACGTCTTCCAGCAGATCGCCAGGCTTTACTTTATCCACCGTTTCCCAGCTCAGGCCGGGGCTGCTCAGTCGCGCAACGCGCAAGGCGGCCTCCTGTGCAGATCCTGCTACTACAGTGATTTCCCTTGTATTCAACTCGTCATACTGCCTGGGTGGCTCGCCGCTACAGACTACTGCTTCGCTTACAGCCTGGTATGGCACGCCAAACTTGATCGCAATATCGGGCTCATTCGAGCGCATGCCTATCGCGGAAAAATGCGCCTGACGCTTGGCCAGTG
>Ga0315270_10001861_pt1 | contig 11197 bp, 8 predicted proteins | sample C1_bottom_MG_FD_204932 | JGI IMG/M metagenome (GOLD analysis project Ga0315270, IMG submission 204932) | Sediment microbial communities from Yellowstone Lake, YNP, Wyoming, USA - C1_bottom | ecosystem: Environmental > Aquatic > Freshwater > Lake > Sediment | place: USA: Wyoming | collected... | reverse complement strand
CTCTACCCGATTCTCGGGGAGAGCGCAAACGGCTGTTCAAATCGACACCAACCAAAATCGCCTCTAAAGTCAATCTGTGCTTTTACTTCCAAAGGGTGGGCACGGAGTTAACCGGACACTAGTGATCTATCCACTTGATCATTCTTTGACCGGATAGAGCCCTATAACACTGACCAGTCTAGGGGTTAGGCAGTCCTTTCCCAGGAGCCCCGGCCCCAAGGCAACAGCCACGCCCGCAGTTCCCTGAGAGTGTGTTTTAGAATTCCCGCGAGCCGCGACGGCGGCCAGCCGCGTGATCCAGCAGATATCAGCCTGTCTTGCGTATCGCCGCAGGCGATACCAAGAAGGAAGCACGCGCAGGGCGATGCGGGACATCGTTCAAGCGTGGTGACGCCGCTGGGCGCGTGGCTGGCCGTCGCCCCTCCGGGCTGGGGCGGCGGGGAGGCTCCACCTCCGCGAGCTTGCGAGCGGGAGCCACGCATCACGTGGCGTCAGGTGGAGGGCCTGGCGTCGTCCAGGGCCCTGAACATGGAACCACCATGCCTGCGGGCCCCGTCCTAGCCATGCTCGCCCGGCGCTCCCAGCGCGGCCCGTGCGAATTCTAAAACACACTCTCAGTAATCAGACCTTCGGCGCGTCCATCCCGAATGCCGCCCAACCTTCCTTGGTGGGGCCGTAGAGGCTGGGGACGTGCAGGCCCGCCTGGCGCATGAGGACAGTCATCTGGCCGCGGTGGTGGGTCTGGTGGCTCACGAGGACATAGAGCGCGAAGGCGCCAGTCCAGGTTTCGCCGTAGAGGGTGAAGTTGCGGCCCAGCTCGGTGTTGCTCCAGCTGCCGATGTGATCCAGCAGGGAATCGCTCACGGCACGGTAGGCCGTGGCGGCCTCGACCATGGTGGCGGGCGGCGGGGTGGCGATGAAGCCATCGGGGCCGAGGCCCACGGGCCCCTTCACCTTCAGACCTAGGTTCTGGGGCAGCTCCAAGATGGTTTCCACCAGATGCCACGCCATGCGCCGCAGATCCCGGTGCTGGGCGTCCACGGCCTGATGGGCCGCCGCATCAGGGATGGCCGCGAAAACCGCCAGGGTCTTCTCCGCCTCTTGCTGCCAGATGGTCTTGAAGTCGTCCACGCGACGGAACATGCCTGCCTCCCCTGCGGAGATGAAGGTTAACGCAGGCCACGGCGCCGGTTCCACATACAAAGGGAGGGGCACGTGCCCCTCCCGTTCGACCTCATGCACCCGGACTAGAATGTGTAGGCGGCGCCAACCGTAAACCAGGTGGGAGCCATGTTCCGGGTGGGCCGGAGGGTCCCATCCCGGTTCTTTCTCTGGAGCTGGGTCCACTCGGAGAGGCTGTAGATTGCCTCGACGGACCAGCTCTTGGTGACGGAGTATCGTCCACCAATGCGCCAGCCGAGTTTCCAGTTGGTGTCCGGGTACGGACCCGTCAGAGCGGTGACGTCCCACTGGTTCAGTGTCGGTCCCGTGAACAGGCCGAACTTGCTGGTTACCGGGTACTGGAGGTCCAGCCCAAACCACGTGTCCTTCACATCCGCGTAATTGCCGCTGTCCAGGGCATCTCGCCGAACCACGAGATGACCCAGATGGAAGTAGAGCCCTAGATCGGGATCTTTAATCGACAGGTTCGCACCTACCTCAAAGAAGTAGCCCTGGTGGCGATTGGTAAGGCTCAACAGGTCACCCTGTGCGCTCACCAAGCCCACCTTCGCCCGGTACTCGATGGTCGTCTGTGCTTGGAGGGCGACCCCCAAGGTCAGAGCAAGGCCGATGATCGTTCTCTTATTCATATTTGGTTCCTTTCCATGGCCGGGCTAGAAACGGATACCGAAATCGAGGCCAAAATTCCGGCCACTGGTGTAGTAGGAGTAGTTGATCGCAGCGCCGTAGTAAGCCGTGTTGGCGGTGTTGATCCGGTAGCCGAGGCCCGGATAGGCCTGTACTGTCCCTGAGTTGGACCAATAGGTATAGGCGCGACGGATCGTGTTAAAGACGTTGGTGACCGTCACGGTAGTGAAGAACGTCACCTTTTTGCGGATCGGAATGTCCAGGTTGTAGGCCAGGTCGAACCGGGTCGTGGGCGGCTGCGAGAACTGCCCGCGACCGTTCCAGAAGTCGGAGTACGAAGTGGGTAGCTGCGTGATGCTACCGTTCAGTGCGCTGGGCATGGCCACGTTGTTGGTGGTCCGGTTCTCCACGACACCATCGTCGTAGTTGCCCATGAGGGTTACCGATGAATGGGTTGCACCCACGTTCGCGCGGTAGGTCAACAACATGCGCACGGCATTGCCGCCGCTGGTGGGTAGCTGGCCATCAGGATCGAAGCTATCCCTCGGAACGCCCATGTTGACCAGCTGAGGACGGAACCATCCAGCGTTGGCGAGGGTCGAATTCCAGCCCGTGGAATCCTGAAGCTGGTTGGTGCCTGTGGTGTGGGAGTAGGTGTAGCTGCCGTTGAAGAATAGCTTCGACGGAATGATCGGAATGTTCTTCCACTCCAGTTCGATGCCAGCGTAGTGGCGCCGGGAGTCGGGATCGTTGGCCAGAGTACGCAGATAATTCGTTTTGGCGGGAAGCCCGGTTCCGGTGGGGTCCTGAATGGTGATGAGATCCGTCCCCCCGAAAGACATGGGGAGATCCTTCCAGGTGCGGTGTACCAGGGTGGCCGAGAAACTGCCACCCGTGCTGTAGGAGCGGCGGTAGCCCAGGGTGAACTCGTGGTTCACGTCTGGCTTGAAACCCTTATCTATGGCATAGATCGCAGATGGGACGTCATAGGCGTAGACGTAGCCATAGTTGGCGGGGTCGGTCACCTGCGCCAAGCTGGCCTGGGACATGGTGTTCGACCCGGGGTTCTGGTTCCAATACCGCGTCACCAGGGTGGTGTGCCGGAACTGGGAGAACCCGCGGGTGATGCGCTCGTGGACGTTGCCCCGGAACTGGCCGTAGCTGAAGTTGACTACCCGCTTGTTGTCGCCTTCGAGGTCGTACTTCATCTCGAAACGCGGAGAGAGGCTGCTGCTGCTGTACTTCTCGCCATTGCCGTCCGAATATTTGTAGGACTCGTGCCGGAGGCCGAGCATGACACTCCAGTTGTTGTTCAGCGTCCACAGATCGTTGACATAGAGGCTGGTGACGGGCTTCTCCAGCGTCGCTTGATCCACGCCGATGTACTCCAACATGGTGGGAATGTATGTCCGGTAGCTGGGGGTGTTGTAGTAATTCACGCCGTTGATCGTGTCGTTGTAGTTGAACACGACGAAGCCTTGAGTCCGGTCGCCGGCGCCGGCGCCCACGAGCACCTGGCCTGGGATGTAGAACACGCGGCCATTAGGTCCACCGCTGTTCTGCACGGTGCCCCATTTGGTCTTGATCCAGTTCACGCCGGCATCGATGTTGTGCTGGCCCATCCAGTCGATGATGGTGCTGTAGTTCGCGAAGAAACTGTCGGTGTCCCGCTTCTCGGGCTGGGAGTCGGCGTTGCCCCCGTTGACATAGAAGGAGGTATTCGCCTGCAACAGCGAGGTCATGGTCGTGGATCCCCAGCGGAGGAGGATGGGATCCCCGGGCCCGCTGACGAACTGGATATCCGACTGCCTGCGCCCGTAGCGGATCTCCACGATCTGGTTGGCCCCGAAGAGGCCACGGTAGGTCAGCTGCCGGAACCGGTTCATGCTGGTCTGGTTGGGACCGATGCCGAGATCCACGCTGGAAGTGTTGGCACCGTTTCCCCAGTCGGCGTACTGGTTGAAGTTCTCCGAGTGGCTGTAATCAAGGGTTTGGGTGGGCGTGATCTGGAGGAACAGGCGCCCCTGGTGGAAGGTGAACTTCTCGCCGATGCTCCGCGGGGCACTCTGGTCCCAGACCTGGGCGGCCACCGGGCCGGTGTTGAAGTAGGTATCCGGAGCTGCCGTCAGGGAGCCCGCCTGACGGGAGACCAGGGAGGCAGGCTGGGAGCGGGTGCCGTAGGTGAAGGTGAACCGGTCTTTGATGATGGGTCCGGAAATGGAGAGCTCATAGACGCGGGAGAGGCTGTCCGTGAAGGGGGCCTCTGCCGAGCCGGCCACGTTGCCGGTGCGGTTGTAGCCGAGGGGGCGCTGGGTGGTCCAGGATGGCCGGTCCAGCTTGACGCGGATGGTGCCGGCGAACTCATTGGAACCCGTCTTCTCGATGATGTTTATGAGACCTGCGGAGCTGTCGCCGTACTTGGCGTTCAGAGGTGACAGGATGATCTGGCTCTCTTCGACCAGGTCGTCCAGGATGACGTCGTGGGGGCGGCCCTGGCTGGTGATGTTGTCGCGGACGGAGAGCCCGTTCACCAGATACTGGGTTTGGCCTTGGGCACCGCCACGGACGGCCGCGTAGAGGGAACTCGAGGCGTTGACACCCGGGGCGATGCTCAACGGCGCCAGTGCCTTGATGGCGAACAAGTTCGCGGTGGGAATCTCCGCGATCTCCTCCATGGTCGCCGAGGTGGCAGTCTTGGTCTGGGTCTTGTCCACGGAGGAGGCAGATGCGACGATTTCGACCGTGGTCCCGGCGGCCTGCGTGGACCGGATGGTGATGTCCTGACGAACCACCTGACCGGCGAGGACACGGAACTCGACCTTGGCCCCGATCATGCCCTCCTTGGCCACGACCACGGTGTAATCACCTGGCAGCAGTAGTGAGACACGGTACTGGCCTTGGGCGTCCGTCGAAACGACCCGTGACGTGAGGGTCTTCTCAGACGCGACCTTGACGGTGGCTCCGGCGACGATAGACCCGTTCTGCGCACGAATGGTTCCGGTCACGGTTCCGATCATCTCCTGCGCCATCAGCGAACTGCCAGCAGCGAGAATCAACGCCACCGGGGAGAGGATTTTCAGTCTCATAGATATCTCCTCAAGGATCCTCTGGTTTCAGGGCTCAGAACTTGAATCCGAAGGCGACCTCAAGGACGAGCCCTCGACGTGCCTTCGTTTCGGCGGCAGCGGTGGTGCCGGAATAGGAAGACGGCACCCAATTCACCCGGGAATAGCCGACGGAAACGAGGTTGGCCTCCAGAGAGAAGTTCTCCCCGACGGCCCAGTGGATGCCTCCGAACCCACCCACGTTGATCTTGGTGCTCTCGGGAGTGGCGGCGAGCCCTTCGGTGGTGGTCCCGATCACGATCTGACCCGAGACCTCCTGCCGCGACTTGAACCGGTCAAGAGCCAGGCCGGCCTGCCAGGACAGTCCCTGGAAACCGAAGCCAGAGCGGTATCCCCCACGCAGCGTGAAGCCATCGAGCCGGTTCTTCCGGAGATCGACCGAAGTCGCAACGGTGGCCGTGGCGGGAAGGGTGTTCCAGTAGTCGGTGCTTGCGAAATTCAGGTAGGCCAGTTCTCCAAAGAGGGAGGCTCGCCCTCCCAGGCCATAGGCCAGTTCGATGCCCATGCCGGTGATCTTGTTAGCCTGCATGTCCTTCTGGACGTCACCCGAGGTGACTCCTGCACGCACTTTGCCGGTGGCGACGAAGCCCTTTTCCTGAGCAGACAGGGGCGCGGCAGCGCCGGTGGCCAAGACCAGCACCAGCCACAGTTTGTTAAGTTTCTGGTTCATGGTTGCTCCGTGAAACACCGACCACAGAGGGGGCCGGGAAGTGTTGGGGGAACCACCCCCGGGACTCGCCGCACTTGTGAATAGCGAGAACCCGGGAATACCCACTCACGACGAAGGGGTGGGTAAGGGGTTTGTCCTAAATATCAAGGCCGCCGATCACCGATAAAAAACATGAACTTCCATGCACCGGAAATGACGGCCATTTAGTCGTTAAAGAAAAATTGCCATATTTTGGCCCTCTTAATCTGATGGATGCAAGTCTTTTTATTGTTTGAATCATGTTGTTTATAATCAGCAATAAAAGTCATTGCATGGCGGCACCCAGGGGCGGGGACCCCCCTCGGCGAGCACCGGCAGATCCTGAGCGCTGGAGGGCCGCCGGCCCACTTGGGCTCGTGATGGCCATGAGCAGACGGTCTTGTTCCTAGGCAATCCGAGGGCATGGAATGCCGGCCTGGCCGGGGATCACCGGCCGCTCCTAGCCTGGGGTTGGCCTGGCTTCCCGATCAGACGGGTGTCACGCTGCGGCGCTTGGCGGGCCAGGTGTCGCGGCGGCGGGCGCGGGCTAGGCGGGTGATGAGTTCGGCGCGGAGGTCGGTGGGATCCACGATGGCGTCCACGTGGAGGTCGGCGCCCAGCTTCTTCAGGTTGATGTCCTCGTTGTACTCGTCGCGGAGCTGCTGCACGTAGGCGGCCCGTTCTTCCTCGGGCTTCTCCGCGATCTTGTTGGCGAAGACGGCGTTCACGGCGGCCTCGGCGCCCATGACCGCGATGCTGGCGGTGGGCAGCGCCAGCGTGGCATCCGGATCAAAGCCCGGCCCGCTCATGGCGTAGAGCCCGGCGCCGTAGGCCTTGCGCACCACCACGCAGATGCGGGGTGTGCTGCAGCTGGCCATGGCGCTGATCATCTTGGCGCCATGGCGGATGATGCCCTGCTTCTCCACCGCGCTGCCGATCATGAAGCCCGGCACGTCGCTGAGGAACACCAGTGGGATGCCGAAGGCGTCGCAGAGCGTCATGAAGCGCGTGGCCTTGTCCGCGCTATCCACGAACAGCACGCCACCCTTCACCCGGGGCTGGTTGGCGAGAATGCCCACGGGCTTGCCATCCAGTCGTGCCAATCCCGTGATGATTTCGCCCGCGAAGAGCTTCTTCACCTCCAGGAAGCTGCCCTCGTCCACCAGTCCCTCGATGAGATCCTTCATCTGGAACGGGGCCATGATGTCCATCGGTACGAGGGCTCCCAAAGCTTTCGCTTTGGGAGAGACCGCCTTCGGCGGAACCGCCGGAAGGGCGTCTTCGCAGTGTTGCGGGAAATACGACAGGTACTGGCGGCAGAGGGTGATGGCTTCCACCTCGGTCTTGCAGAGGAAGTCGCCGCAACCGCTCACGGAGCAGTGCATGCGCGCGCCGCCGAGATCCTCGAGGCTGATCTTCTCGCCGATGACCATTTCCGCCATGCGCGGTGAGCCCAGGTACATGCTGGCGTTGCCCTCCACCATCATCACCACGTCGCAGAAGGCGGGGATGTAGGCGCCACCGGCGGCGGAGGGCCCGAAGAGCAGGCAGACCTGCGGCACCAGGCCCGAGAGCGCCACCTCCATGTGGAAGATGGTCCCGGCATGGCGGCGGCCCGGAAACATGTCGAGCTGATCCGTGATGCGGGCCCCGGCGCTGTCCACCAGGTAGAGCATGGGGACCTTCATCCGCAAAGCCACTTCCTGGATACGGATGATCTTCTCCACCGTGCGGGCGCCCCAGCTGCCCGCCTTGATGGTGCTGTCGTTGGCCATCAACGCCACGGGGCGGCCATCCACCATGGCCGTGCCGGTGATCACGCCGTCGGCCGGAAGGTCCTTGTGCAGCGCGTTGGCGAAGAGGCCGTCCTCCACGAAGCTGCCTTCGTCCACCAGTAGGCGGATGCGCTCGCGGGCGAAGAGCTTCCCGGCTTCCGCGTTCTTCTCGTGGGCCTTGGGGGCGCCGCCCTTCTTGATGCGCTCAACTTCCGAATGGAACTGATCTAGCTGCATGGGTGCCTCGGAATGGAACCTTCAGCATAGCGGCCTGGCATGCGATCCTGGAGGGATGCTGGACGCAGACGAGTCAAGGCGAACCGGGTTCCTGACGGTACCTTTTTTTGTGGTCTGCGTTTTCTATTTCCTGGTCTTCGCGGCTGGGTATCAGCTGTTTCCCGTGGTGCCCCTGCGCCTGCGGGAACTGGGCGCGAACCTGGCGGAAAGCGGGCGCTTCCAGACGGCCTTCATGCTGGGCTCGGGCTTCGGCGCATTGTTCACGGGGCCCCTGGGCGATCGGCTGGGACCGCGCCGCGTGCTGCGCGTGGCCTCCCTGGCGGTGGTGGGGATCCTCGTGGTCTATGCCCTGCTGAAAGTGCGCTGGGTGTTCTATCTTCTGGCGCCGCTGCACGGTCTGTTGTGGTCCGCCCTGCGCACGGCCTCCGTGGCCAAGGTGGGCGGCATCCTGCCCTTGGAGCACCGGGCGCAGGGATTGTCGATCTTCGGCCTCACGGGTCCCGGCGGCGTGGCGGTGGGCCCCCTGGTAGGCCTCTGGCTCATGCCCCACCTGGGTTTCACCTGGATGCTGGTGCTGCTGGCGGGCGTGTTCGCGATGCTGTATGCCCTCATCGGCGCCCTGCCCCCGGAGGCGACCCGCGAGATCGAGGGCCCGGTGTTCCAATGGCCGGACCGCTCCGTATGGGGGGCCGTGGCCGTGATGGGGCTGGTGGGCCTGAGCTTCGGCCCCATGACGCCCTACAGCGCCCAGGAGGCCAAGGCCATGGGCATGGCCTGGCCAGCGGCGTTCCTGACCTGCTTCGCCCTGGGCATGATGGCCATGCGCGGCGTGCTGGCGCTGACAGGCATGGGCCGGCGGCCGGTGGCGCTGATGCCGGGCATGGCTGCCTTGACCGCCCTGGGTTACGCCATGCTGGCCTTCCTGCCGGGGGGCCTGGCCCGGCACCTGTCCTCGGGCCTGGTCTACGGCGCCGGCTATGGCATGGTGCATACCCTGATGCTCACGCACCTCATGGAAACGACTCCGCCCCAGCGCCGCGGTTCCGCCACCGGGGCGTTCTTCTTCGCCTTCGACGCCGCCACCGCCCTGGGATCTTTGGGGCTGGGCTGGGTCATGCAGCACGGCGGCTTCCGCTGGGGCTGGACCATCGGCGCTGGCCTGATGGCCCTCTCCATCCCCGTGGCCCGGCGCGTGGTCCGCGAGCGCCCAGCCGTGACACCGGAGCCCGAGGCCTCTGCCATCCTGGAGGGATGACGGATCTTTCGAATCCCCGCCCGCGGCTGATGACGCGGCAGTTCGCCCTGGTCTGGGCCATCACGTTCCTGACCTTTTTCGCGGCCTTCCAGCTCTTCCCCACGGTACCTCTGCGGTTGCGTGCCCTGGGGGCTTCGTTGGCGGAGAGCGGTCGGTTCATGAGCCTCTTCACGGCGGGCAGCGCGCTGGGCGCGCTGTTCACGGGTTCGCTGGGCGACCGCGTCGGGCACCGTCGCCTGGTGATCAGTTCCGCCCTGCTCTACGCGGCCTTCCTCGGTGCCTACGCCGTGCTGCCCGTGCGCTGGGGCTTCTACGTCCTGGCCTTTCCCCACGGCATCGTGTGGTCGGGGCTGCTCACAGCCACCATGGCCTCGCTGGCCCACGTGCTCCCGGATGGCCGCCATGCGGACGGGCTCAGCCTCTACGGCCTGGCCAGCCCCGGCGGTGTCATCGTGGGACCCCTGCTGGGCTTGTGGATCCAGCAGCGCTGGGGCTTCGCGCCCATCGGTTGGTACCTGGCGATCCTCTTCGTCCTGCTGGGTGTGCTGGGAACCACCCTGCCGAAGGATCATCCCCACGGCCGGGCCGAAGGCTTCAAGTGGCCCGATGCCACGGTGCTCATCCCCAGTCTCGTCCTCTTCTGCGTGGCCCTGGGCTACGGCGCCCTGGGCAGCTACACGGCCCAGGAGGCCCTGGCCCTGGGCATGCCGGTGCCCTCAGCCTTCCTTTCCTGCATGGCGGTGGGCATGGTGCTCATGCGCATCGCCATGCTGCGGCGCGGTTTCGGGAAGCGCCCCATCCGCTTGCTGCCGGCCATGCTCGTGGGCGCCTTCGCGGGCATGGCCCTGCTGGCGGCGCTGCCCGGTGGCACCCTGCGCCACGTGCTCTCGGCCCTGCTCTACGGTGCGGGCTACAGCATGATGCACACCCTCATCAACGCGAAGATGCTGGCGTCCGCCGATCCCAAACGCCGAGGATCGGCCTTCGGCGCCCTGCTTTTCGCCTTCGATGCAGGCATCGGCCTCGGCAGCTTCAGCCTCGGCTGGGTCATCGGCACCTACGGCTACCGGTTCGGCTGGGCCCTGGGCGCCCTGGCCATCATCGCGTCGCTGCCGCTGGCGCTGAGGTTGAGCCGGGACTGAAATACAAGTCGGCCACGGATGAACACGGATTCACACGGATGAAAACTCAACATCCAGTGGCCATCAGCTGTTTCGACCTTGGGGATGGTCGGTTGGTCAAGGACGACTGACACACGCAGAGGCGCGCTGACCCATCTCGCACGGGCCCGCCATAGGTAGCCTCCGGCGTGGCCGAAGGTCAGTGGAGGCGGACGAACGGCGCTCCCCAATACATCCGAAGCGTGATTCTTTAATCCGTGCGAATCCTTAAAATCCGTGGCTGCTGCTGCTTTTCTTTACGCCCGCCGATGCAGCTTATGGACGCTGGCCTGGTCCACGCACTTCACGAGGATCTCGTCGATGTTCACGTGGTCGGGCAGCATGAGGCACCAGCGTACGCACTCGGCCACATCGAAGGCGGTGAGGGGCTTCACGCCCTGGTAGACGGCCTTGGCCTTGTCGCCATCCTTGAGGCGCACGTTGGAGAATTCGGTCTCGGCCATGCCGGGGTCCACGGACGTGACGCGGATCTGTTCGCCGTTCAGCTCCAGGCGCAAGCTCTGGGCCATGGCCTTCACGCCGAACTTCGACGCGCAGTAGACGCTGCCGCCCTCGTAGGGCTGGTGCCCGGCGGTGGAGCCGATGAAGAAGACGTGGCCCCAGCCCGCCTTGCGGAGATGGGGAAGCCCGGCACGGATGGTTTTGACCACGCCTTCCACGTTGGTGCGCATCATGGCCTCCAGATCTTCGTCCGGGGTTTCCCACATCTTGTAGGTGCCGCTGGCCAGACCCGCGTTGGCCACCAGCACGTGCAGCCCGCCGAGTGAAGCCGCAGCGGCTTCCACGAAGGCGTTCACACTGGCGGTGTCCCGGGTGTCCACGGGCCCGGCATAAGCCTTCACGCCGTGGGCTTTCGTGAGTTCTTCGGCCAGGGTCTGCACGCGCTCCACGCGGCGGGCGCCCAAGGCCAGGTGGCAGCCCTGGGAGGCCAGCAGCCGCGCCATGGCTTCGCCGAAGCCGCTGGACGCGCCGGTGATGAGGACGATGGGATGCTCGGGACGCATGGGATCTCCTTGATGGTCTAGCGGTAGCTCCGATGGAACTCGCCCAGGGCATCCACCACTTTCTGGATCTTGTCGGTGGGCGGCAGGATGGTGGTGCGGAAGTGGGCGGTGCCTTCGGCCTGG
>Ga0315270_10001860_pt1 | contig 11202 bp, 3 predicted proteins | sample C1_bottom_MG_FD_204932 | JGI IMG/M metagenome (GOLD analysis project Ga0315270, IMG submission 204932) | Sediment microbial communities from Yellowstone Lake, YNP, Wyoming, USA - C1_bottom | ecosystem: Environmental > Aquatic > Freshwater > Lake > Sediment | place: USA: Wyoming | collected... | reverse complement strand
GGGACCAGCCCGTGCCCGGGACGAACACGCTCAGCTTCCGGGCCGGAATCGCCCGTGCCGTCAATTCCGTCATGGGGATGGGCGCCAACGGCACCCTCGGCGTCATCAACTTCTCCGTAGGCCCGACAGACGTGATCATCGACGTCAACGGCTATTTCCAGTGACGGAGCAATTCCTCTGACCCCGGGGGGGACCCGCCATGGAATGCGTGCTCGATTCGCAGGTGAATCTCCGCGCCGCGGCGGGTTCTGCCCGGACGACGTCCGGGAGCTCTCTCCTTTTCGCCGTGATCCTCTTCGCGGGAGCGGGGACGGTCGCCCCCCGCGCGCACGCCACGACCCTTGACATCCTCATCGCGACTAACGGGACGGTCACGCAGAGCAATCTCGTCTTCAGCAGCTTCACCGCGAACATCCTGGGTGGCGCGCTCACCGCGGCCAACGTGGACGTCGCGCCCATCGTCACGGCGGGCGGCGCGAGCGGCCTCCGGTTCACGGGCGTCCCCGCCGGCTCCTTCTCCCAGTCCACCACCGGAGGCGGAGGCGGGGCCCGGGAGATCATCGTCGACGTCGGCTTCACCGTCACGGTCAACGGCACGTCTTTCCGGATCCACGGCGTCCAGCAGGCTCTCGACCCGGCCGCCGCCGCGCACAACAACGGCAAGCTCAACAGCCAGACCACGATTCCGCCCTCCGGAACGCCGGTCGCATCGCTGTTCAGCTGCATCGAAGGCGCCGGCGTCCCGGCGGGACAGACCTGCGCGTCGCCCGTCAACTCGACCATCCTGAACACGGACGCGTCGAGCCTGATCGTCGACCGCCAGATCCAGATCATCGTCGGCCAGAAAGGCGGCGCGACGATCGGGGACGCTTCCACGGGCTTTTTCGACGTCACGTTCACACAGGCCGCAAGCCCGAACGGTGGTCCCGCTCCCACCGAGCTCGTGCCGGTCGTCGTGAAGCTTGGCGGCGTCGGCTACTCCACGGAGCTCGCGTTCGCCAATACGTCGACCGACGCGCTGGACCTCCGCCTGACGTTTACGTCGGCGCTCGGCGCACCCGGAGCGCCGCCCGCGGCGACCGTCCCCCTGCACCTGGCCGCGGGCGAGCAATTCGCCGTGGCCGACGTCATCCCGTGGCTGCATGGAGCGGGAGTCCCCACCAGCCCCGAGGATGTCGGCACGCTCCGGATCGAGGGAGCGGCGCCAGGTCAGACAGCCGCCGTACGGGTCCAGGCGAGGACGACATCTCCGTCCGGAATCGGTCACGCCGGTGTCGGGTACGGGGCGCTCGCCAGTTCGGACTTCGCGACAGCGACAGCCTGGGTCTACGGGCTGCGGCAGTCCGTGTCCGACCGGAGCAACCTCGCAGTCGTGAACGCCAGCGCCCAAGGCGCCGCGACCTTCCGGGTCACGCTCTTCTCGGGCGATCCCGCGGACCCGCGACAGGTCGTCCTCTCGCCCGACCTGACCCTGGGTGCCGGCGAGTGGACGCAGCTCAACCGCGTCCTGTCCCTCGCGGGGATGGCAGACGGCTGGGCAAAGGTGGAGATCGTCTCCGGAGGCGCTCCCTTCGTCGCGTACGGCGTCGTCAACGACGCGGTGACGAACGACGGGTCGTACCTCGGCATGTCGACGCGGCCGCCGGCCGACGCGGTGCTGGTCGTGCCGGCCGTCGTCGAGACGAGCACCTTCGCGACCGAGCTCACTCTCGCGAACCCCGGCGGGACTCCCACCGTCGCCACGGTCTCGTTTCACGACTCCCTCTCAGGAGCCGGCAGCACGGCGGCCATGGACATCCCGCTGGCGGCGCATGAGCAGCGCAGCATTCCGGACTTCGTCGACTTCCTCCGCTCGAGGGCGGCCGGAATCCCTGCCCGCGGGGGTTCCCTCGCAGGCGCCGCCACCGTCACCTTTGCGGCCGCCGGCGTTCCTGCAGCCGGCTGGGCTGGAGCGCGCGTCACGGCGCCCAGCCCGGACGGCGGCCGGTTCGGTGTCGCATTCCCCGGTCTCCCGGTCTCCGGTGCGGCTTTGTCAGAAGCCTTCATCACGGGGCTGAGGCAGGACGCACAGACGCGGTCGAACCTCGGGCTCGTCAACGTCGGCGACCTCGGCGGCACGATCACGGTTCGCTACGACGTCTACGACGGGAGGTCGGCGAAGAAGGTGGGCGGATCGGCGCCGGTCACGATCCCGCCTGGAGGATGGGTTCAGGTCAACTCCGTCCTCGCGGAGTTTGGCGTCTCGAACGGCTGGATTCAGGTCGTGAAGGTCTCGGGGAACGATGGATTCATCGCTTACGGGGTCGTCAATGACGGTGGATCCGGCGGCCCCGGGACGAACGATGGAAGCTACGTGGCGATGTCCGGGGCCCGCTGAGCCGAACCCTCCGATTCACTTCGGCAGAAGAGTTCGCGGGTCGTTGGTCCCGTTGTCGATGAGCGCCGCGTAGGCGGCGAAAGCGCCTCCCGGGGTCTGCGTCGAGAGAACGAGCCGCACGACGCTCACGTCTCCGGTGACGCCGATCGCCCGCACGACCTGCGTGGCCTGGGTCATTCCGAGCGGCGCGAGCGAGAACCGGCCACTCCCAAGAAGTCCGCCCCCTTCGCTGACAATCGCCACATCCACGTCGAGAGGCAGCTCGGTCGCGTTCGCCAGGACGAGATTCGTCCGGAAGGCGACGTCGTCGCGGACAGCGACGATCGACCGGGGCGTCCGGCTGGAGACGAGGTCCGCTTCGACCGCGACGGGGATGACCTGCCCGACCGTTCCGCCGCCGCTCGGAGTCGACGTCTGGGCGAGGAGGGCCAGAGACGGCGTGGAGCTCGAAATACGTACGGCTCCGAAGTCGTTGGCCAGGCCGAAGACGTTGCCGAGAAGATCCCGGTACGTCACGGACTGCCCGGCGCCGAGGGTGAAGGTCCGCGTGGCCCCGTTTCGGCCGTCGACGTTGTTCCCGAGGAACTTCATCGTGTACGTCGCGTCCGTCGTGCCGGTGTTCGCGATCGTCAGGTCCGTCGTGAAGAAGGCGCCCCCGGCGCCCGGCCGGCGAGCACTGGATGGAAGAAGGAAGACGGTCACCGGGACGAGCCGCCCGATCCGGTTTCCGAGCGCCTCCGTGAACCACAGGCTTCCGTCCGGGCCTGCCGCGATCCGGTTGGGCCCGCTCCCGGGCGTCGGGACCGGGAACTCGCTCACAATGCCCGTCGTCGTAATCCGGCCGATCCTGTTTCCCTCGAACTCCGTGAACCAGACCGCACCGTCGCGCCCGACCGCGAGGCCGGCGGGCGCCGCGCCCGGGCTGGGAAGGGCGAACTCCGTGATGGCGCCAGCCGTCGTGATGCGGCCGATCTTGCTGGCTCCGAGCTCCGCGAACCAGAGGGCGCCGTCCGGGCCGGCCACGATTCCAACCGGCTGGGCCCCCGGGAACGGCAGGAGGAACTCCGTGACGGCGCCCAGCGTGGTGATCCGGCCGATCCTGTTGCCTGCGAACTCCGTGAACCAGAGCGCCCCGTCCGGTCCCACGGTGATGCCTTCGGGCTGGCTGCCGGCCGTAGGAATGGCGAACTCCGCGACCGATCCGGAGGTCGTGATCCGCCCGATCTTGTTCCCGAAAAACTCCGTGAACCAGAGGTTGCCGTCGGGACCGGCGACGATCTCCTCCGGCCCGGACCCGCTCGTGAGGACCGGGAACTCGGTGATCGCTCCCGCGGACGTGATCCGTCCGATCCCCCCCGCTCCCTCCGTGAACCAGAGGTTGCCGTCGGAGCCGGCGGTTATGCCGAAGGGCTGCCTCGCGCCAGTTGGAATGCTGAATTCCGTGATGCCGCCGGCCACCGTGATGCGGCCGATCTTGTTGGCGGCTCGCTCGACGAACCAGAGATTGCCGTCCGGACCGGCCGTGATCTCGCTCGCGTCGGAGGATGCGGAAGGGAGGGAAAACTCGGTGATTCCCTGTGCCGAGGCGGAAAATGAGGCGGCGAAGAGCGCGGAGGCGAGAGCAGCGAGGAGAGAATCGCGTGAATTCACGTCGGACCTCCGTTAAATGCGGAGTGGTAGACCGCGACTCATTCTCACGGCTTTCCGAATCCTGAACTGCATTCCCGAGATGTCCGTCACGAATGTCCGTGCGCAAAGAGAAAGGGCCGGCTTTCGCCGGCCCCCAGTGATTCTGCAAAGGGGGAGACCCCCTTTGAATCCCCCCTACACCTCGTCGTCGAGATCGGCCGCGATGACCGGCGTCTCGTCGTCGAAGTAGAGCTCTTCCGTCTCCTCGGGCGCGGGCGGGATCTCCTCCCGCTCGAGGACGACGTTGCGGTAGTAGTCCATGCCGGTGCCAGCCGGGATGAGCCGCCCGACGATGACGTTCTCCTTGAGGCCGCGCAGAAGGTCCACGCGCCCCGCGATGGACGCCTCCGTCAGGACGCGCGTCGTTTCCTGGAACGACGCGGCCGAGACGAACGAGTCCGTCGAGAGCGACGCCTTCGTGATCCCGAGGAGCAGAGGGCGGCCCTGGGCGGCCTTGCCGCCGGCATTCAGGATGCGCTCGTTCTCCTCGTTGAAGCGGAAGCGGTCGACCTGCTCGTCGACGAGGAACTCGGTGTCGCCGACCTCCTCGATGCGGACGCTCCGCATCATCTGGCGGACGATGACCTCGATGTGCTTGTCGTTGATGCCGACGCCCTGCGAGCGGTAGACCTCCTGGATCTTGTCGGTCATGTACCGCTGCAGTTCCTTCTCGCCCTTGACCGCGAGGATGTCGTGAGGGGACGGATCGCCTTCGGTGAGCGGATCGCCCGCTTCCACCCTCTCGCCGTCCTGGACCATGACGTGCGCGCCGCGCGGGACGAGCATCTCGCGCTTCTGGCCGTCCTCCGACTCGACGACGATTTTCTGCTGGCCCTTGACCGTGCCCGCGTGGTGCACGACGCCGGAGATCTCCGTGATGACGGCCGGCTCCTTCGGGCGCCGCGCCTCGAAAAGCTCGACGACTCGCGGGAGGCCGCCGACGATGTCGCGGGTGCGCTTCTTCTCGACGGGCTTCTTCGCGAGGGCGTCGCCCGGGTTCACCGAGTCGCCGTCCGCGAGCATGAGGTGCGACGGGATCGGCAGCGAGTACTTGCGCTCCTCCCCGTTCTTGCCCGTGACGACGAGAGTCGGCGAGCGCTTCTCGGTCGTGCCGGTCGTCTCGACGACGATCTTCTGCGTGAGACCCGTGACCTTGTCCGTCTCCTCGCGCAGGTTCTCGCCCTCGAGGATGTCCTTGTAGGCGACCTTGCCCGCGATCTCCGAGAGGATCGGCGACGCAAACGGGTCCCAGGTCACGAGGAGCTGGCCAGGCTTCACCTCTTCGCCGTCGACCACCTTGAGGGCGGAGCCGTAGGCGAGCGAGTAGCGCTCCTTCTCACGCCCCTTGGCGTCGAGGAGGACGAGCTTCGAGTTGCGGTTGACGACGACCTTCGTGCCGTCCTTCTTGCTGACCGTGTTCGCGTTGAGCAGCTTGATGATGCCGGGGTTCTTCGCGACGTGCTTCGCCGCCTCCGAGACCCGGGCCGTGCCGCCGTAGTGGAACGTCCGCATGGTCAGCTGCGTGCCCGGTTCGCCGATGGACTGGGCGGCGATGACGCCGACCGCCTCGCCGATGTCGACGAGGTCGCCCGTGGCGAGGTTGCGCCCGTAGCACTTTCGGCAGACGCCGCGGCGCGTCTCGCACGTGAGGACCGAGCGGATCTTGACGCGCTCGATGCCGGCTTCCTGAATCTTGCCGGCCAGTTCCTCGGTGATCGTGTCGTTCGCGGCGACGAGGGCTTCGTCGTTCGCCGGGTCGAAGACGTCTTCCTGAACGATGCGGCCGACGATGCGATCGCGGAGCGGCTCGAGGATCTCGCCGCCCTCGACAATGGCGGACACCACGATCCCGTCGACGGTCTCGCAGTCTTCCCGCGTGATGATGACGTCCTGAGCAACGTCGACGAGGCGGCGCGTGAGGTAGCCGGAGTCGGCCGTCTTGAGCGCCGTGTCGGCGAGGCCCTTGCGCGCGCCGTGCGTCGAGATGAAGTACTCGAGCACGGTGAGGCCTTCGCGGAAGTTCGAGATGATCGGCTGCTCCATGACCTCGCCCGAGGGCTTGGACATGGGGCCGCGCATGCCGGCCAGCTGCCGGACCTGCTCCTTCGAGCCTCGCGCGCCGGAGTCGGCCATCATGAAGATGGGATTGAACTCCCCGCCGCCGACGCCGTCCGACGCCTTCATCTCCTTGAACATGGCTTCAGCCACGGTCTCGGTGATGCGGTGCCAGATGTCGATGATCTTGTTGTGACGCTCGCCGTCCGTGATGGCGCCCTGCTGGCGCTGGTGCTCGACCTCGAGTACTTCCTTGCGCGCGCGGTTCACGAGCTCGGTCTTGTTGCCCGGGATGTGCATATCGTCGATGCCGATCGAGATGCCGGCCTGGGTCGCGACGGTGAAGCCGAGGGCCTTTACGATGTCGAGGATCTCGACCGTGCGCTCGAGCCCGTACGTCACGAAGCAGTAATTGACGAGGTCCTGCAGGCCCTTCTTCTTCAGCGTGCCGTTCAGGAACGGCAGCTCGGGCGGCAGGTTCGCCGAGAGGAGGACCCGGCCCACCGTCGTCTCGATGCGCGTGCGGCTGCAGGCGATCGGGTCCGTGTGGACGATGTCCTGGTCGTTGAGGACCTGGCTCTCGAGGTCGATGAGGCTGCCCGTGAAGCGCACCGAGATCCCGGCGTGCGTGTCGACCTCGCCGGCGTCGTGCGCGAGGGTGACCTCGTCGAAGCTCGAGAAGACGCGGCCTTCGCCCTTGCACCCTTCCTTGCGGCGGGTGAGGTAGTAGAGGCCGAGGACGAGGTCCTGCGACGGCACCGTGAGGGGCTTGCCGTGCGCGGGCGACAGGATGTTGTGCGAGGACAGCATCAGGACCTGCGCCTCAACCTGCGCCTTCGGCGACAGCGGGACGTGGACGGCCATCTGGTCGCCGTCGAAGTCCGCGTTGAATGCCGCGCAGACGAGCGGGTGGATCTTGATCGCCTTGCCCTCGATGAGGACCGGCTCGAAAGCCTGGATGCCGAGGCGGTGGAGCGTGGGCGCGCGGTTCAGGAGGACCGGGTGCTCCTTGATGACTTCCTCGAGGGCGTCCCACACCTCGTTCGGCGCCTGCTCGACGAGCTCCTTGGACGCCTTGATGGTGGACGTGATCCCCTTCTGCTCGAGCCGGTGGTAGATGAACGGCTTGAAGAGCTCGAGGGCCATCTTCTTCGGCAGGCCGCACTGGTGGAGCTTGAGCTCCGGCCCGACGACGATGACGGAGCGGCCCGAGTAGTCGACGCGCTTGCCGAGGAGGTTCTGGCGGAAGCGGCCCGACTTGCCCTTGAGCGTGTCGGACAGCGACTTGAGGGGGCGGTTGTTCGAGCCCTTCAGAACGCGGCCGCGGCGGCCGTTGTCGAACAGGGCGTCGACGGCCTCCTGGAGCATGCGCTTTTCGTTGCGCACGATGACTTCCGGCGCACGGAGCTCGAGGAGCTTCTTGAGACGGTTGTTGCGGTTGATGACGCGGCGATAGAGGTCGTTGAGGTCCGACGTTGCGAAGCGCCCGCCGTCGAGGGGCACGAGGGGCCGAAGCTCGGGCGGGATGACCGGAATGACGTTCAGGATCATCCACTCGGGCCGGTGGCCCGAACGGCGGAACGCGTCGACGACCTTGAGACGCTTGGCCGCCTTGAGGCGCTTGAGCGCAGACGTCTCCGTCTTCATGACGAGACGCAGCTCCTCGGCCAGGTCGTCGATGTTGACGCTCTGGAGGAGCTCCTGGATCGCCTCGGCGCCCATTTTCGCAACGAACGCGTCGACGCCGTACTTGACCTTGAGCTCGCGGAACTTCTCTTCCGTGATGAGGCTCTTGACCTCGAGATTCTCGTCCTCCGAGAGCGGGCCCGGGTCGATGACGACGTACTGCTCGAAGTAGAGGATCCGCTCGAGGTCGCGGAGGGTGAGGTCGAGCAGGTGCCCGATGCGGCTCGGCAGCCCCTTGAAAAACCACACGTGCGACACGGGCGCCGCGAGCTCGATGTGGCCCATGCGCTCGCGCCGGACCTTCGACTTCGTGACCTCGACGCCGCACTTGTCGCAGACGACGCCGCGGTGCTTCATCCGCTTGTACTTGCCGCAGAGGCATTCCCAGTCGGTGATCGGGCCGAAAATCTTCGCGCAGAACAGGCCGTCGCGTTCCGGCTTGAACGTGCGGTAGTTGATCGTCTCGGGCTTCGTCACCTCGCCGAACGACCACGAGCGGATCTTCTCGGGGCTCGCGAGGGCGATCTTGATGGCGTTGAAGTCACGGGGGCCCGGGTTGCGAAACGGAGACACCGTACCGGCGCCGGGGAAAGCGGAAGAGGGCGAAAAGGCTTCCATGTATTCCTCTTCTCCTTAAACCTTCAGCAGCTCGACGTCGAGGCAGAGCGACTGCAGCTCGCGGACGAGGACGTTGAAAGATTCGGGCAGGCCCGGTTCGTCCGGAACCTCGCCCTTGACGATCGCCTCGTACACCTTGGAGCGGCCCTCGACGTCGTCGGACTTGACGGTGAGGAGCTCCTGGAGCGTGTACGCCGCGCCGTAGGCCTCGAGTGCCCAGACCTCCATCTCGCCGAACCGCTGGCCGCCGAACTGGGCCTTGCCGCCCAGGGGCTGCTGCGTGATGAGCGAGTAGGGGCCGATCGAGCGCGCGTGGATCTTGTCGTCCACGAGGTGGGAGAGCTTGAGCATGTAGATGTAGCCGACGGTGACTTCCTGCTCGAAGCGCGAGCCCGTCATGCCGTCGTAGAGCACCGTCTTGCCGCCCACGGGGAGGTCCGCCTTGCGGAGCAGGGCGCGAATCTCCTCCTCGGAGCAGCCGTCGAAGACCGGCGTCGCGATGTTCATGCCGAGCGCCCGCGCGGCCCACCCGAGGTGGGTCTCGAGAATCTGCCCGACGTTCATGCGCGAGGGGACGCCGAGGGGATTGAGGACGATCTCGACCGGCGTGCCGTCCGGAAGGTACGGCATGTCCTCCTCGGGGAGGATCCGGCTGATGACGCCCTTGTTGCCGTGGCGTCCGGCCATCTTGTCGCCGACCTGCAGCTTGCGCTTCATCGCGACGAAGACCAGAACCGTCTTGTTGACGCCGGGCGCGAGCTCGTCGCCCTTGGCGAGGAGAGCCACGCGGTCCGCGCTGACCTTCTTGATGACGTCGATCTGCGAGTCCGTGCGCTGGAGGATGAGCCGCACCTGGTCGCGGATCTCCTCGTCCTTCAGCTTGAGCCCCTTGAGCATGCGGGGCGTCATCATCCCGATCTTCTCGACCGTGAGCTTGCCGCCCTCCTTGACGAGGACGTTGCCCTGCGAGTCGGACACGTCCTCGAGAACGGTCCGGCCGGCGAGGAGCGATTCGATCCTCTCCTTCGCCTCGGTGCGGATGATGCGGATCTCGTCGTCCGCGTTCTTCGTGAGGCGCCCGATCTCCTCGTCGAGAATCTGCTTGGCGCGCGCGTCCTTCTGCTTTTCCTCGTCCTTGCGCGTGAAGATCTTCACGTCCACGACGATGCCCTCGATGCCGGGGGGGCACTTGAGCGAGGCGTCGCGCACGTCGCCGGCCTTCTCGCCGAAGATCGCGCGGAGGAGCTTCTCCTCGGGGGTCAGCTGCGTCTCGCCCTTCGGCGTGACCTTGCCGACGAGGATGTCGCCCGGCTTGACGTTCGCGCCGATGCGCACGATGCCTGAGTCGTCGAGGTCGCGGAGCGCGTGCTCCGAGACGTTCGGGATGTCCTTCGTGATCTCCTCGGCGCCGAGCTTCGTCTCGCGCGCCTCGATCTCGAACTCCTCGATGTGGATGGAGGTGTAGTAGTCCTCCTTGACCATCTTCTCCGAGATGAGGATCGCGTCCTCGTAGTTGTAGCCGCGCCACGGCATGAACGCGACGAGGATGTTCCGGCCGAGCGCGAGCTCGCCCTGCGACGTGCAGGGGCCGTCCGCGAGGACCTGGCCCGCCACGACGCGCTCGCCCTCCTTCACGATCGGCTTCTGGTTGATGCAGGTGTTCTGGTTCGAGCGGCGGAACTTGAGGAGCGGGTAGATGTCCGCGCCGAAGTCCTTCGTCTCACCGTCGTCCCCGGTGATCTGGACGCGCACGATGATGCGGCGGGCGTCGACCGTGTCGACGATCCCGTCGCGCTTGCACGTCACGACGGCGCCGGAGTCGCGCGCGACGATGCCTTCGAGGCCGGTGCCGACGAGGGGCGGCTCCGTGCGGAGGAGCGGCACGCTCTGGCGCTGCATGTTCGAGCCCATGAGAGCGCGGTTCGCGTCGTCGTGCTCGAGGAAGGGGATGAGCGCCGCGGCGACCGAAACGAGCTGCTTCGGCGACACGTCCATGAACTCGATCTTGTCCTTCTCGATCGTGATGAACTCGCCGCCGGCGCGGGCGACGATGCGGTCCTCCGTGAACCGCCCCTTGTCGTCGACCTCGGCGTTCGCCTGGGCGATCGTGTAGTTCTCTTCCTCCCAGGCGGGCTGGAAGAACGCGGTCGGGCGGCCGACCGGCTGGCGCTTGTGGCCCTTCTTCAGGCGGTGGACCGCCTCTTCGAGCTCCTCGGCCTCGACGATCTGGCCCTTCTTCCACCCGGAGTCGCCGACCGTGACGATCTCGTAGTGGTCGAGGACGCGCCCGTTCTTGACCTTCTTGTACGGGCTCTCGATGAACCCGAACTCGGAGATGCGGGCGAAGCACGAGAGCGACGAGATGAGGCCGATGTTCGGACCTTCCGGCGTCTCGATCGGACAGATGCGGCCGTAGTGCGTGGCATGGACGTCGCGCACCTCGAAACCGGCGCGCTCGCGCGAGAGGCCGCCCGGCCCGAGGGCCGAGAGACGCCTCTTGTGCGTGACCTCGGAGAGGGGGTTCGTCTGGTCCATGAACTGCGAGAGCTGCGACGACCCGAAGAACTCCTTGATCGCCGCGATGACGGGCTTGGAGTTGATGAGGTCGTGCGGCATCGCCGAGTCGATGTCCTGGTGGACGGACATTTTTTCCTTGATCGCGCGCTCCATGCGGACGAGGCCGATCCGGAACTGGTTCTCGAGGAGCTCGCCGACGCAGCGCACGCGGCGGTTGCCGAGGTTGTCGATGTCGTCGGTCTTGCCGATGTCGCGCTTGA
>Ga0315270_10001859_pt1 | contig 11208 bp, 8 predicted proteins | sample C1_bottom_MG_FD_204932 | JGI IMG/M metagenome (GOLD analysis project Ga0315270, IMG submission 204932) | Sediment microbial communities from Yellowstone Lake, YNP, Wyoming, USA - C1_bottom | ecosystem: Environmental > Aquatic > Freshwater > Lake > Sediment | place: USA: Wyoming | collected... | reverse complement strand
TAAGCAGCAGTCACAACCACGATGAACGCAATCGAAATCGCTAGCCCTCTGCGCGCGTGAGCCTTCCTCCTCATAATCTCGGGCACTACTTGTTGTACTTGGCGGAAATCGCCTCAACGATTATGGGACCCAAGGAACTTACGTCTCCTGCACCCAACGTCAATATGACATCTCCTGGCTTGGCCTCTGCTACAACGGAGGCGACAACCGCCATGAAATTCGGCTCATAGACACCATGCTTCATGAGTTGAGTAATTGACTGTCCACTTACACCAGGAATCTGTTTTTCACTCGATCCATAGACTTCAAGGACCCAGGTGCGATCGGCCTTATCAAGAACTGCAGCAAATTCCTTAGTGAATGCGCGCGTCCTCGAATACCGATGGGGTTGAAACACCACCAATACTCGCCCGTCCGTCGCGTACCTCTTTGCTGCAGCCAAAGTCACATCGATCTCGGTCGGATGGTGACCGTAATCATCGACGACTCGAATTCCATGGACCTGGCCCTTGAGTTCAAAACGCCTGCCAGTTCCGCGGAAAGTTGCCAGACCTGAAATCAACTGCGCAGCCGGAAGGCCTAGGGACAATCCTGCAGCCAATGCTGCGGCAGCGTTGAGTAAGTTGTGATGACCGGGAGTTTGAAGTTCAAGGTGACCTATTGAACGACCTTTCCAGAGTGCGCGGGCTTTTGATCCAGAGGGAGCCAATTCGATCTGATCAATACGCAGATCTGCCTCTTGATCCACGCCATACGAAATCGTTTTGCACCGAGTGACTAAATCCCCGAGGGCCCTTGCGCCTTTGTCATCGGCACAGAAAACGAGAAAACCTTCTGTCGAAATCGTGCTGGCAAATTCCTCGAAAGCCACGAAGACCGATTCGGGAGTCTTAAAAAAATCAACATGATCATGTTCGATGTTTGTCACAATGGCGCCGAATGGGTGATATTCGATGAACGAGCCGTCGGATTCGTCGGCTTCGGCGACAAAAAACTCCCCCGTACCCTTGTGTGCATTTGATCCAGATGCCTTAAGAATTCCGCCAATGGCGAAAGATGGATCTTCTCCGCAACTTTGGATGGCAACAGTAAGCATGGAAGTCGTCGTAGTTTTTCCGTGAGTTCCCGCAACCGCGATGCTTATTGACTCTGACATCAATATGGCAAGTGCCTGAGCACGCGACAACTGTGGAATCTGCAATTGCCTGGCAGCAACTAATTCTGGATTGTCTCTCTCAATCGCGCTGGAAAAGACGACAAAGTCGGCACCACTCACGTTGGATGCGTCGTGCCCTACTTTGATCTCAACGCCGATGGCTTGAAGTGCAGTAAGCACTGATGACTCTTTAATATCAGAACCGGAAACGTGAATGCCCTCTGAGGTCATGATCCGAGCGAGCCCGCTCATCCCCGCACCGCCAATACCGATGAAATGGACGCGCTTATCGGCCAAATCCTTCAAGGATCGCTTCATCGTGAACGCCCTTGTAAAGCCTTCTCCATCAAGTCGATGATTCTTTGCTCGGATTCCATGTCCTGATTCAGACCGGCCTCGGTGTGTTTCCTGCCCTGCTCCACCGCGTCATTAATATGATCTAAAAGCCACTGGGAGGAAAAATCTTTCTGCGGTACAACGATTGCTCGACCGCTCGATACCAAGTGGTCGGCATTACGAGCCTGTTCGCCATTGCCGATTGGCAGTGGCACGAAGATGGCCATTCGACCAAGAGCGCCCATTTCGGCACACGTGACCGCTCCGCTCCGTGCAAGCACCACATCTGCTGCTAAGTACGCCGTGGCCATGTCGGTAATGTATGGGACAGCTTTGTAGTTCTCACAATCTTCGGGAAGCTCGTTATTTGCGCCAACCGAGTGAAGAACCTGAACGCCCCTTGTACTTAAGGATGGAAGGGCTTTTGCAATTTGAGAATTGATAAAGGTTGACCCTTGCGATCCTCCAAGAACTAGAAGTGCCGGGCGATCGATATTCCAACCTAACTCTTTCTTTGCCTTTATTCGAGCCTGATGCCAATCCGCTGAGGCTTCAAAATAAGCATTTTTTACATCGGCACGCAAAGGAAGTCCCGTGACCGAGGCGCGTGAGAACGGTCCGGATGCAATGGGACGTGCAACGGCAAGGTTCTTCGTTACAAGAGCTCCCAGTCGATTGGCCCAGCCAACTTTGGCGTTGGCCTCATGGACCACGATTGGAACTTTGGAGAACCAGGCCGCTAAGTACGCTGAAGCCGAAAGGTAGCCTCCAAATCCGATAAGCAAATCTGAACCGGCGATGACCTTCTTTGCTGAATTCACTGCACGAAACAATCGCACTGGTAATTTCACAAGGTCGATGTCGATCTTTCGTGGCATCACCACTTTGTCTATGTTTCGTACATCGAATCCTGCAGCCGGAACAAGAGTATTTTCCAAGCCCGAAGGTGTCCCAAGAAAAATGCAGTGATCACTCGGGTATCTATCTTTCCAGGCGCGTGCAATCGCAAGTGCAGGCTCCACATGGCCTGCAGTCCCCCCACCAGCAAAAACGATCGTGCGCTCGATGGACTCGCTCACTTCTTTGAAGCCTTTGCTAACGGATTAATGGCGGGATCGCGAAGGGCGGCACCAACGACAAATCCAAGGGCTAGGTATATTGCGATGAGCGAAGACCCTCCATAAGACAACAAAGGCAAAGTCACTCCAACTACGGGTAGAACGCTAGTTGCCGATCCAATATTCAAAATCACTTGAACCGTGATCCAACATCCGATGCCTGCGCACGTGTAGCGAATCATTGGATCTGACGCGCGAATGGCAATTTTAAAAATCGCAAGAATCAGGGCAGCGAAAAGGAAGAGGACTACGAGGGTTCCAACAAGTCCCAATTCTTCTCCGATGACAGAGAAAATAAAGTCAGTATGGGCTTCTGCTAAATTGCCCCACTTTTGACGGCTGGCCCCAAGCCCGACACCGAAGAGCCCGCCGCTTGCCAGACCCATGATGCTGTGGGCTGGCTGCCAACCCGATAATTTATAGAACTCAGGAGAGAAAGGATGCATCACTGCGAGCAAGCGGCGCATGCGGTTAGGTACCGTGATAATCAATGCGCCCACCAATGCAACTCCAGCCAGTGTAGTAAATCCAATCAAACGAAGCCGTATTCCAGAAATAAATAGCAAGCACACGAGTATCGCCGCAAAAATCGCCGCATTCCCAAGGTCATTGCCAAGCATGATCAATGCCATAATTGCAAAGAAGGTCGGAACGAGAGTCGCAATCACATTGGACCGAACAGCTTTTGACTCTTCGTGTTTGGCCAGCATCGAACCCGCCCACAAAATCATGAAAAACTTCACGAACTCGCTCGGTTGAAAGACAACCGGGCCGATTGCAATCCAGTTTGTATTGCCGTTTACAGTGTTGCCAAGTCCCGGGATTTGAAGCAACACGAGCAGGAACACAGAACCGATCAACGAGAACCTTGCAACCCACTTCCATTTTGCGATTGAAAGTCGAGAGGCAAGCAGACCTATGGGAAGGGCTATCAACAGGAAGATAAATTGGCGTAAGACGATTGAAAACGACGAGCCGCTCGTCTCAAGAGAGTGAATCGAAGAGGCCGACAACACCATAATCAGTCCCAACCCCGTCAATGCTGCGGTGCTGACAAGAAGGAGATAGTAAGAACTGATCGGCTGAGATAGAAATCCCTTCGAACGAGTCATGACATCACAATTTTCTTGACCGCGTCGCAAAATTGGTCCCCGCGATCTGCATAAGAGACAAATTGATCCATGGAGGCACAGGCTGGCGCCATCAACACGGTATCTCCGCTATCAGCCAATTTCACGGCTTCCATAACAACTTTCTCCATGAGAGAAGTGTCCTCGTCACCAGCATGATCGACTCGGATGATCCTGACATGTCCAGCGTGTTCCATTAATTCTTGAGCAATGAGCTCGCGATCTTTGCCGATGAGAATCGCAGCCTTGACGCGTCCTGCCGCTTGGGAGACGAGTTCATGCATGGAGGCCCCTTTAGCCAGACCGCCGGCAATCCAAATAATTGAAGCCGAAGAGGACAGAGATGCTGCCGCTGCATGGGGGTTGGTCGCCTTGGAATCGTTGATCCAGCGAATACCGTCTTTCTCCCCCACGAGTTCTATCCTGTGCCGGCCAGGGCGAAAGGCTTGAATAGCCTTGCGGATATCCGAGTGTGTAACGCCAACACTCAGTGCCAGGCCTGCCGCGGCGAGCGTGTTGGAGACATTGTGGGGGGAACTAGGCTGGACATCGGCCAACTCCGCAATCATCTCGGCCTCATCCGTATCTGGGACAAAGGCACGATCAACCAATAGATCTTCAACAACACCCAGTTCTCCGGGTTTTGGAGAGCCAAGCGAATAGAAAACTTTCCTACCCTGCCAAGATTTTGTGCTCTTGACGACAGGGCCATCGTCGGCGTTAAGGATGCCTATTTGAGTTCTATCCAGAATGCGCAGTTTCGCGTTGACATAATTTTGGAAACTGCCATGCCAGTCAGTGTGATCATCAGCGATATTCAAAATTGCAGATGCGTGGAACTGTGGCAACTCACTCCAATGCAATTGGAATGATGACAATTCCAAAACAAGAAACTCGAAATCAACATCCCCAACGACTGCGCCAATCACAGTGTCCCCAACATTGCCGCAGGCCGTCGCGCTTCTCCCACCTGCACGAAGCATCGCAGCCGTCATCTCAACTGACGTCGTCTTGCCGTTGGTGCCCGTGATTGCCAACCATTTTTGAAGCGGACGCAATTCATTTTTGAGATGCCACGCCAAATCGATTTCACTCAGAAGGCGGATTCCCTTGTCGCGTAGAGGTTGAAACAGCGGATGATTAGGGCGCCATCCCGGCGACACGATTGCGAAATCCCATTCCTTCGACATTGCACTGGCAGCCGTCACGAAACGAGCATCTGCAAGCAAGCTGGCATCTTCGTCAAGGATAGAAATCTCGCTTCCGAGGCTCTCGAGAATCTCCGCAACAGAGGTTCCGGTAACGCCTCCTCCGATAATCAGCACTCTCGCCTGTGCCAACTCGGCCATCTTCATTCTTATCTCACAACCCACTGGGCGTAGAACAGTCCGAGCCCCATAGCCACGCCGAGGCCGGCGATTATCCAGAAGCGAAGGACGATTGTGACTTCCCCCCAGCCCATAAGCTCAAAATGATGTTGCAGCGGAGCCATTTTAAAAATACGTTTACCACCCGTTGCTTTGAAGTACACACGCTGGATGATCACCGACATTGTGATGATCACGAACAATCCACCCAGGGGCACTAACAGCAATTCAATTCGCAGTGTGGCCGCCAGTCCAGCAAGTGCTCCTCCAAGGGCTAATGAGCCAGTATCCCCCATAAAGATTTTCGCGGGAGAGGCGTTCCACCAGAGAAAACCAGCACACGCGCCTGCAAGTGATGCCGCTAGCACAGCAAGATCCAATGGGTCTCGAACCAGATAGCAATTTGTACCTGCCGTAACGTAACAGCCTTCACCGAACTCCCAGACCCCGATGAGAACGAATGCCAGGAAAGTCATCACTGAAGCACCCGTGGCAAGGCCGTCCAAACCGTCGGTTAGATTAACTCCGTTGCTTGTGGCAGTCACCATGAAGATGATCCATATGACAACAATGATCGGACCAAGTTTCAACGATGTATCTCGAACTGTTGAAAGGAAAAGTGAAATAGGTGTAAGGCTATGTTGATCTGCAAAGTGAATGCCCAGACCTCCGAAGATCGCGGCAAAAACGGTCTGTCCCAGAATCTTCTGTTTTCCCGTCAATCCCAAAGATTTTTGCCGCGACACTTTTAGCCAATCGTCAGCAAAGCCCAACGCACCCAAAGAAACAATGAGGCCAATGACTAGAAGGGCCGAAATACTCACCGACACTTGAGTAATTGCGTGGCTTAAAAAATATCCGAGCAGTGAGGCAAAAATAATGATAATCCCACCCATTGTCGGTGTCCCGCGCTTTGTATGGTGGCTGCTGGGTCCATCGTCTCGAATGATCTGTCCGTAACCTCGACGGGCAAGAATGCGAATCAGGACAGGAGTGCCGAATAAACTGAGGAAGAGCGCGATCGCCCCTGCGATTAGAATTTCTCTCATCGATCCTCGCCCACTCTCTGTTCCCAATTTTCGATCAAGGACTGCACTAATTCTTCCAGTCTTTCTGCGCGTGATGCCTTAACCAGCACGACATCGCCTGGAGAAAAGTAATTGGAGATTTCTAGTGCGTCTTCCTTTGTATTGCAAAAATGGACGTCCATGGCGCCGTCTTTGGGAAGATCGTGGGCATATTCGGGTGCGCCAATGCAAACCAAATTGTCTAAACCCAGAGAATGAGCCAAGAGACCTATCCTCGCATGCTCTTCCAAAAGGGACTCTCCGAGTTCATGCATGCGTCCCAAAAAGGCCCACGATTGGCCACCTCGTTCCTGGGCAAAAAATGAGAGAGTCCGGAGCGCTGCTGCAGTTGAATCCGGATTTGCGTTATAGGCATCGTTGATAATAAGCAGATTCGATACTTCGTGAAGTTCCATGCGCCACTTACTCTGAAGTTCCGCCGTCGAAAGACCCCCGGCAATCACATCAATTGGAACATGCAATGCTGTGCACACTGCAGCTGCAGCAAGTGCATTAGGAATCTGATGGGCGCCAATTAGTCGAAGTGCCACCGCTTCTCGGCCCTGAGGAGTCACCAGATCAAAATGTGCTCGTCCCTCACGAATATCGACATCGGTGGCTCGAACTTGAGCTTCATGAGTTTGGCCGAAAGTAAGAACAGGTACTTTCAGGCCTTCAGCCATTTTCGGAGTGAACTCGTCGTACCGGCCCAAGATTGCGATCCCATCCTCCTTGAGGTTGTTCACTAATTCAGATTTTGTTTCGGCAACCGCCTGCACAGAACCAAACTCCCCCACGTGCGCTCTGCCAACCTCCAGCACGACGCCGATATCGGGTTCTGCGATCTGACAGAGAGCTTTGATATCGCCAACATGGCGAGCACCCATTTCCAAAATGCAATATTGCGTTGTTTCAGTGCAACGAAGCAGAGTCAATGGTGCGCCCAATTCGTTATTAAATGAAGCGTACGTCGCAACGGTCTCCGCTTGCATGCGGAGAATCCATGCCAATAAATCTTTTGTGGTCGTCTTTCCTTGAGATCCAGTAATTCCAATGACCTTCAAATTCGGAAGATGGGTTCGAACATAATGCGCCAGCAACCCCAGCGCCTCAAGCACATCAGGTACGACTATGCATGGAACGTCCAATTTACGACTCGCAAGGACAAGCACCGCGCCCTGTTCGACGGCCGATTGCGCATAATCATGTCCGTCACGAAAATCTCCTTTTAAGGCCAGGAAGACAGAGCCAGGTACCACTTCACGCGAATCAAAAACCGGCTCTTTGGTTACGACAATGTCATCGGGTGCGCATAACTCTCCATGAACGATGTCAGCAACCTGCCGCGAAGTTAAAGCAATCATGTGCGACCCTCAATCGCTTGCGCCAACATGAGGCGATCATCAAATGGAGTAACCACTCCTGCACTCTCTTGACCTGTTTCATGGCCCTTGCCGAGTATCACGACGATATCTCCGCTAGATGCCTGCGAAACAGCATATTCGATGGCTATTTTCCGGTCAGGGATCACCTGATCAGGCGGAGCAACACTCAACCCTTGAGTCATCTGATCCAAAATTCTTAATGGGTCTTCCGAACGCGGATTGTCGCTGGTGAAAACAGCCACGTCGCTCCCCTGCGCAAGTGCGCTGCCCATCAAAGGACGCTTCGAAGAATCTCTATCGCCGCCGCAGCCCAAGACCGCAATTACTTTTCCCGCAGTCATGGAACGGCAAGCCTCAAGAACTCGCGAGACGGCATCCGGTGAGTGCGCGTAATCCACGAATGCTCCAAAATCCTGTCCGACGATTACCGGCTCCAGTCGCCCCTGCGCACCAGAAAGTGTCGGCAAAATAGCGGCAATTTCAATGGGATCAACTCCGCTTTCATAGGCCAGCGCCACGGCCATCAGAGCATTGTCCAAGTTGTAATCTCCGTGCAGCGGTAGAAGGCCTTCAATCAGTATTCCTCCAAGCCCTCGAATAACAACATCATTTCCTCGCAAATGCGGATATGCGCTGACGTAGCTCCAGTCTGCCTTTGAGTTAGTTCTAGAAAGCGTGCGGATCGGTATCTGAATTGTCTCGGCTAAGCGAGCGCCATAAGAATCGTCAATATTAATGACCCCGAGATCGGCGTACTCGAATGTGAATAAAGAAGCCTTTACATGAAAGTACTCTTCCATTGATTCGTGGAAATCAAGATGATCCTGGGTTAGATTCGTAAAAGCGACAGCAGCAAAATGCGACCCTCTAATGCGCTCCAATGAAATCGCGTGGCTCGAAACTTCCATGGCCAAATTCCGAACATGGCGTTCACGCATCGTGGCAGCTAGAGCCTGTAGATCTGAACTCTCGGGTGTTGTCCTCTTGCTCTTGAGAAGGTCCGTACCAATCCTCGTTTCAACCGTGCCGATGAGCCCACTCTCTCGACCGGCCCTTGTCCAAATCTGATGCAGAAGAGTGGTGGTTGTTGTCTTCCCGTTTGTTCCCGTGATCCCAACGCTGTACATATCGCGCATAGGCTCGTCATAAAACCAAGCGCTTAAAATACCCGCAGAACGTCGGGGATCCTTAACAACAATTCTCGGAATACCGTCTGCAATCTCATTGATGATCTGGGCTCCATCGGAATCGGTCAGAACCGCACGCGCTCCTCGTTCTTTTGCCTCAATACAAAAACGGGCGCCGTGAGTCTTAGCACCAGGGAAGGCAAGAAAAATATCTCCGGGTTCGATTTCCTGGCTTGATTGAGTCAACCCCCAAATCATTACATCGTCGCTGGAAAGTTCGGCATCGAGGAGATTTGCAATAGATCGCAGTGATCTCTCGTAGCGCATGAGGGGTCTTTCCATTAATTCTTTCCCTTTGTTACTGCGACCGCAGCCGTTTGCATCTTCGCAACTTGAGATCCATTGAGAGGATAAGGGATAACCTGAGTATTAGTTGGAGAGACATGTCGCGACTGCAGTACGAATGACATGACCTTCTTGAATACGGGACCACCCAAAGTACCACCCCAGTGAATTCCTTGTGGTCCCTGAATTGTCACACTAATTACATAGCGTGGCTTGTCAGCGGGGGCAAAACCAATGAAAGACGCTGTATACCCCCGGTAGCAATGACACGATTCATCAACTCGCTGGGCCGTGCCCGTCTTTCCTGCCACTCGGTACCCTGGTATTGCCGCTTCCGGGGCGGTGCCATTGGCAGATACGACGCTCTCCATCATGAGTCGCAATTCGCTGGCGGTCGCTGAGCTAACAACTCGAACCCCAGCGCGGCTAGCAGATGGCGTGAAATGCCCGTCGGAATCACTCGTCCCCGCAATGACAGTCGGAGATACACGAATTCCATCGTTGGCGATCGTTGCAAAAATACTCGTGGCCTGCATAGCCGTCACGGAATAACCTTGGCCGAATGCAACCGTCGGTGCGGTTGTTCCGCTCCAATTGGCAACGTTTGGAAGCACGCCCTGTGATTCTCCCGGCAACCCAGAACCCGTGTTCGTTCCTACCCCAAACTTCTTTAGGTAACCGTAGAGGGTCGAATCGCTTAACTTCTCTCCAACCTTGATGGCCCCTACGTTACTTGAAATTGCAAGAATTCCAGTTGGCGTCAACTGTTCTGTTGGGTGCTTCTCGTGATCATGGAAAACCCTATTGGACACCTTGAATGAATAAGGAACGGTGAATAAAGTCGTCGGCGTGATCTTCTTTTCTTCCAGAGCCGCCGCAAGCGTCATAACTTTTCCCGTCGAGCCAGGCTCATACACATCCTGTACTGAAGGATTTCTCATGAGTGCAAGCGAGACATTCTTAGTGTTATTTGGATCAAAAGTTGGAGCCGTAGCATGAGCGAGAATCTGCCCAGTCTTAGGGTCCATAACGATCACAGTGCCGCTGATTGCATGGGAAGCCTTCACAACATCTGTAATCGCTTGCGAGGCAATCCATTGCACATCGCGATCTATAGTTAAGCGCACCGTGGTTCCCGTCTTGGCAGTCACCAATTCTTGTTGGGATCCGGGGATTTCTGCGCCATAACCATTTGCATAGCTGTACTTGCCTTCAACACCGGTAAGCAACGAATTCATACTTGATTCCAAACCGGCAGCGCCTACGCCTGCCTGGTTCACAAATCCAATAAGCGAACCGATAAGTGCCCCTGAGGGATATTCACGGGTGTACCCGCGCTCGGGATAAAATCCAAAAATCTTTTTTGTGGACGCATCCTTGCCTCTTAAACTCTGGTTATACGTGGCAAATGCACCCTTGAGCGAGACCCATGTTGCCGGAGTTACATCACGGGCAACAAGATTCCATCTTCTTTTACCGGTCACCAGTTTCGCAACATCCCCGATGGGCATTGAGAGAATTGGGGCAGCAATTTCTGCAAACTTAGTTGGATCGGAGATAAGGGTCTGGTCCACAACGACGTTTATCGCCGATGCACTTCGAGCAAATTCAACGCCGTTGATATCGGTTATCGATCCTCGCGGAGCTGGCATGATTGAAATCGTCGACATCTCATTTGCCGCACGAAGGGCGTAGGTGTGTGCCTGAACTGCCTGAATATCTACAAGGCGAAGGGCTAGCAATCCAAGTATGAAGAGAACAGAGAAAAGCAAGGCACCTATTCGAGAGCGCGATAAAGAGAAATCGGCCATATCTATCCTTTAGAAGTGGTCGTAAGCGAAGAATTCAATGACAAGAATCGCGGACTCTGTGAAGGCACCATTCCTTCTGCTGTAGCTCGAGCGGCCAGTTCCTCGGGAGAAGACGCCAGGTCGATCTGACGCATCACTGCCTCACGTTGATCGCTCAAAGTTGTTGCTTGGACTTGTAAACGATGCAACTCGAATGCATCTTGTGCGAGCATCGTGTTAATTGCAAGCAACATCAGAAGCCCAACTGCACCAATTATTGATAGAAATATGACAAAAGTTTTGCGGTCGGCCTTCTCCCCGGTGTTCAGGTCCGGAACAAGACGCAGAACCGCGCGTGAGGATTTCTCTGCAACGAGTTGCCTAGAT
>Ga0315270_10001858_pt1 | contig 11218 bp, 10 predicted proteins | sample C1_bottom_MG_FD_204932 | JGI IMG/M metagenome (GOLD analysis project Ga0315270, IMG submission 204932) | Sediment microbial communities from Yellowstone Lake, YNP, Wyoming, USA - C1_bottom | ecosystem: Environmental > Aquatic > Freshwater > Lake > Sediment | place: USA: Wyoming | collected... | reverse complement strand
TCCTCACGGTAACCGAAACCGTCGAGAATAATCAGAAGGACAGAGGTGATTTTCATTATGTATGTGCTTTCATGCTGGCTTTTTGAACGTAAAAGTATAAAATATAAGTGCTTGCTAATTAATTAATATTTTAGCTGATTTTAATACATCGTATGATGTTGCTTATGGAGAATGCATTGGTGGAAACAAATAACAAACTAATAGATAGGGACGAAGATATTTTGCAGGCATCCCTGGCGATCAAATCGATAGCACATCCCTTACGTCTGAAAATTTTATGCGTACTGGGCAGTAAAGAAATCAGCGTTCAAGAAATTGTTGACGATGTAGGCACCTCTCAAAGTAACATTTCACAGCATTTGGCAATTTTGCGTGATAAGGGTGTTTTATGCACCCGAAAGGATGCCAACCGGGTTTATTACCGAATTAGCGATCAGCGCACCTTGAAATTGGTGGAGCTCATGAGAGAGGTTTTCTGCACCGCTTAACAACAAGACTAATAAGTTTTAAGTTGAATAATGAAGTATATTAGTGTATTCTAATATACTTCATTATTATTTTATGGGCAGGTGATTCAATCATGAAACATAAAAAATTATTCTTTTTGTTGCTCGTTGCCCCTTGGATATTTTCTGTTCAGGCTGAAGAGTCGCTTGCCGTGAGCAAAGCGGAATATCGAGAAGTCGCTCAAACTTACATTCTTGAGGGTGTGGTTGAGGCAGTCAGGCAATCGACGGTATCAGCCCAAATTTCCGGACGTGTAAAAGAAATCAATTTTGATGTCGGCGATACCGTCAAGCAAGGGCAGGTACTTTTGCGCATCGACGAGCGTGAAACAGAGCAGGCACTGGTGGGTAGCAAAGCTCAAGTATTGCAAGCTCAGGCAGCTCTCACCCAGTCCAAAGCAAATTATGAGCGCTCACTACGATTGTTTGAGCAGAAATATTTCAGTCAGTCGGCGTTAGACAAGGCCAAGGCTGAGTTTGATGTTGCCAAGGCGCAGGCTGCTGTTAGCCAGGCGGGAGAAAGTCAGTCAGCACTGTCACGCGGTTATGCAGCAGTCATCGCGCCCTTTGGCGGTGTAGTGGCATCAAGACTGGTTGAGATGGGTGAAATGGTAACTGTTGGAAAGCCGTTGATGGTGGGTTTTGATCCCTCACAGATGCGCGTGGTTGTGAGTGTCCCCCAATATAAACTTGCTGAAATCAGCACACATCCCAAAGTGCTTGTTGAGTTGACATCCTTGCAGCGCTGGATAAAGCCAGCGGCGGTAACGATTCAGCCCTCGGCAGATGCGCGTACCCACAGCACCCAAGTTAGAGTCGAACTTCCTGCGAATGAAAGTAGGGTTTACCCGGGCATGTTTGTGAGAGCGCACTTTGTAGTTGGGAAAATCAGCAAATTATTGATACCCGGTCGCGTTGTGGTACGGCGGGGTGAGGTGGTGGCGGTTTATGTCGTAGATGAAAAAGGTGCCGTCAAACTTCGTCAGGTACGCTTGGGTGAAGCCTCTGGTGAAAGTGAAATAGAGGTGCTGGTCGGACTAAACCCGGGTGAGAATGTGGCACTCGATCCAATAAAAGCCGGCATGGTTGCTTCACAGTCAAAATAGACCAGCAGGGCTGGCTGGTAATAATCTAGTCATGCCTTCTTCGCCAAATTAATTTCTCCTCAGGAATAACGATTATGGGTATCTCGGGACGTATCGCTCAATTTTTCATGCATTCGCAGATGACACCTTTGCTGGCTCTGGTTGCGGTGTTGTTGGGTATTTTCTCTGTGCTGGTTACACCGCGCGAAGAAGAGCCGCAAATCAACGTCACAATGGCGAATGTGTTGATCGCCTATCCTGGTGCATCCAGCCAGGATGTGGCGAGAACAGTATCTACACCTGCAGAACAAGTATTGTCGCAGATTGCGGGTGTTGAACATGTCTACTCGGTTTCGCAACCGGGTATGTCTATTCTTTCGGTGCAATTCAAAGTGGGTGAGTTGCATGGCCCGGCCATGGTTAAGCTTTATGATGTCATTAATTCTCACGCGGACTGGTTGCCACCGACGTTAGGAGTGATGCAACCGTTGATCAAGGCACGGGGCATCGATGATGTGCCAATAGTATCGTTTACTTTGTGGCGTAATGAATCGGTTGCTAGCGGTCTGGCGTTGACCCATGTGGCGCATGCGATTGAAGCCGAGCTCAAGCGTGTCAAGGGCACACGTGAAATCGTGACGATCGGTGCCACACAACGCATGGTGAGAGTGTTTCTCAACCCTGAGTCACTCAATGCTTACCAGTTATCCGCGCAGGAAGTGCGTGCCGCATTACAAGCCGCAAATGTATCGCAAAACGCAGGAATGTTAACCCAACATAATCGTGAAATACTGGTCCAGGTGGGTAATTTTCTAAGTAATGCGGGAGATGTCAGACAACTGGTTGTAGGCGTGACGAGTGGAAAACCCGTGTACCTGCAAGATATTGCAGAGGTACAAGATGGCGCAGATCAACCATCAAGCTATGTCTGGCTTGGCGCAGCTTCAGCAGCAGCTGACAAAGGCATAAATGCAAAAGGTGAGTTTACAGCTGTTACATTATCGGTTACAAAAAAACCGGGTGAGAACGCGGTAGACGTTGCGGGTAATTTACTGAAGCGTATCGAAGAGTTAAAGGGTAGCGTCATCCCCTCTGATGTGCAGGTCACCACCACACGCAACTATGGTGAAACGGCCAATGACAAGGCAAAAAAACTCATTCAAAAATTGATTTTTGCCACCAGTGCAGTTATTGCCCTGGTATGGCTTGCGCTGGGCAGACGTGAGGCGTTTATTGTGGGTGTGGCGGTGTCGCTAACCCTGGCGGTGACCCTTTTTGCCTCTTGGGCCTGGGGATTTACCCTTAATCGGGTATCGCTCTTTGCACTGATCTTTTCGATCGGAATATTGGTGGATGATGCTATCGTGGTGGTAGAAAACATACACCGGCGACGCGAACTTTTCAGCCATCAATCTTTGACAGAAATTATTCCCGCCGCGGTAGACGAGGTCGGGGGGCCGACAATACTGGCCACACTTGCGGTCATTGCTGCATTACTGCCGATGGCGTTTGTATCGGGCTTGATGGGGCCCTACATGAGCCCGATACCGATTAATGCCAGCATGGGTATGTTAATTTCATTGGCAATTGCATTTGTTGTTACACCTTGGCTCGCATTGCGTTTTTCCGCCACACACCATGCCACCGTTACTGACGAAAAAAACACCGGGTTGGCGCGTTTTTTTCGCGAAAGACTGACACCATTTTTAAACAGGGAGCAGGGCAAAAAGGCCAGGATGAAACTTTGGTTGGGCATACTGGCGGGTTTGGTTTTTTCAGTCGCGCTGGTGGGTGTAAAACTGGTGGTGTTAAAAATGCTGCCATTCGATAATAAATCTGAATTCCAGGTTGTGGTGGATATGCCAACCGGTACAGCTTTAGAACAAACCTCAGCGGTGTTACATGACATTGGCGCCTATCTGGCCAAGGTGCCCGAGGTGACCGACTACCAGGGCTATGCGGGCACGGCGGCGCCGATTAATTTTAACGGACTGGTGCGCCAATATTATTTGCGTGCGGCAAGCGAGCAGGGCGACCTGCAAGTGAATCTGCAGGACAAACACAAACGTAAACGTAGCAGCCATGAAATCGCCAATAGTGTTCGCGAACCCATCGAAAAAATTGCGAAACACTGGGGTGCCAAGGTCAAGGTGGTAGAAGTGCCGCCCGGCCCGCCGGTTATGTCGTCTATCGTTGCCGAAATATATGGGCCTGATTACGAGGGTGCACGTCGGGTGGCAGGCGGAGTTCGCGAGCAATTCGCCGCAACGAAAGATATTGTTGCGGTTGATGACAGCGTGACTGAATCAGCACCCAAGATGGTCTTGCATGTTATGCAAAGTAAGGCGGCACTGCTTGGAATTGCGCCGCAAGATGTGGTTGATACAGTCCATATGGCATTGTCCGGACAGGATGTCACATCGTTGCACGATGCCACGGCCAAATACGCGCCGCCATTGCATATGAGTTTACCTATCGAAGGCCGGAGTCGTATCGATAACGTACTCAAGCTTAAAGTCCGGGCTCGCGATGGTGTGCTGGTGCCGCTGTCCGAGTTGGTGCAAATCGTGAATACAGACCGTGATTACCCCATCTATCACAAAGATTTATTGCCGGTGGTGTATGTGGTTGGGGATATGGCAGGCAAGCTGGATAGCCCGCTCTATGGCATGTTTGATATCGACAGTAAACTAAAAAATAAAAAACTGAAAGAGGGCGGTGAACTGCAAAACTGGTACTTCAAATCGCCTTCCGATCCTTATGCTTCTTATGCATTGAAGTGGGATGGAGAATGGCAGGTCACCTTTGAAACTTTCCGCGATATGGGTATCGCATATGCGGTTGGCCTGGTGTTGATTTATCTGCTGGTAGTGGCGCAATTCAAGAGCTATCTTGTACCGTTGATTATTATGGCACCGATACCGCTCACGATAATTGGCGTCATGCCCGGGCACGCCTTATTGGGTGCGCAATTTACGGCCACCTCTATGATCGGAATGATTGCACTGGCCGGGATAATTGTGCGTAATTCAATATTGCTGGTGGACTTTGTAAACCTTCAACTGGCCGGGGGGATGGCGCTGCAAGAGGCGGTTGTGTCGGCTGCCAGTGCACGCGCCAAGCCCATTATTTTGACGGGAGTGGCTGCGATGGCGGGTGCATTATTTATACTCGATGACCCCATTTTCAACGGACTGGCCATCGCGCTGATTTTTGGCATTATGGTTTCGACAATATTAACGCTGGTGGTGATACCGGTGTTGTATTACGCCACCCTGTATAAAAAATTCAAGTAAAATGTTACATACTTGAAAACATCAAAGTAACACACATTAATTAACAGGAGAAATGTATGAACGCAGAACGAATCATCAGAATAATGGCAGGATTTATGATCTTGTTGTCGTTGTCTTTGGGTCTGGATGTGAGTCCGATATTTATCAGCAAATATTTTCTTTTTCTCACCATATTTGTTGGATTGAACTTGTTTCAAAGTGGTTTCACCCGGGTTTGTCCATTGAACACGATCCTCGGTAAATTCGGCATCAAAGGCAGTTGCTAAACAAGCGGTTGTCCAAGTTGCCTGGCGTGCCCAGGATAACCCCGGCCCACATTAGTCTGACACTTGTCGGGTTAATGTGGGTTTTGCCGTTTCTGTACTATTACCACGCCTACCCGCTCACAACCTTTTATCAAGAGTGGGGGACCGCTATGTTAGGGCTGTCCGCAAGTGTTTATTTGCTGGCAAAGCAGCACTGGCGCCATGCCGAAGTACCTCGCATTATTTTGCTTCCCGTCATGCTGATGTTATTGGTTTTGGTACAGTATCTGTTCGACAAAACCACGTATTTTGGCCAAACGTTGTTGTATACCCTATATATGTTATGGGTAGTCCTGCTGATAATCTTGGGGCGTGCACTGCGTGAAGAGTTGGGTATGGCAGTGCTGGGCACAGTACTGGCCTCGTTCTTGTTACTGGGGACTGAACTCAATGCGCTATTGGGTATATTGCAGCACTATCGATGGCATACCTTTCTTGATACGGTGGTCACTGCGAAAATTGGTATTGCCGTGTATGGAAATATGGCACAACCCAATCACTATGCAAACTACATAGTGATGGGACTTGCTTCATTGGGTTTGCTGCAACCCAGATTGCGCATCTGGCAGCTTGTACTGCTAGCCGCACCACTACTTTTTGTGATGGTTTTAAGCGGCTCGCGCAGCTCCTGGATCTACCTGTTAAGCATGGCTGCCATGGCCTACTTGTGGCAACGTCGTGATCCAACCAGCAAACCTTTATTCGTTTACACATTGATTTTGGTTGCAGGTTTTGGGCTTATGCACTGGGTTGTGCAATTACCCGGGCTCAGCGGTTACTCAGGCAATATCACCGCGATGCAACGGTTGATGGCATCGGATGGATCAGGCAGTGTGAGGGTATATTTATGGCAAGAGGCCTGGTTAATCTTCACGCAATTTCCCTTTCTGGGTGCAGGAATTGGGCAGTATGCCTGGCAACACTTTCAACTTGCTCCGGTTTTGCATACCCCCTTCATTGGTGGACTCTATAACAATGCGCACAATCTATTGATGCACATTGCAGCAGAGATGGGGCTGGCCGGTTTACTGATTGTGATCGGCACATTGGTGATGTGGGGGTGGATGAGCTGGCGCAGCCAGAAAACGGTTTACCACTGGTGGGCATACACCGTGTTGCTAGTGCTGGGTATACACAGCATGCTCGAGTACCCGTTGTGGTACGCCTATTTCTTGGGTATTGCCGCTGTCCTGCTCGGGGTACTTGAAAGTGCGACTTACAAGTTGGAGCTGCAACGGCTTGGGCGCGTGTCGATCTTGGCAGTATTAGTGTTGGGGTTTGTGACTTTGATACAGTACCAACAAGGCTATGCCCGGCTGGAGAGAGCATTGACATCACGCCCCTTATCACAAGAGGATAAAACCGCTCCCCGGCGATATCGTGAGGGTTTGATCAAGGTATACAGTTATCCTTTACTGCAACCCTATGCGGAATTATTTATGAACAATTTTATCGATGCGACGCCCGACGAAATCGATAAAAAACTGGCCATGAATGAACGCGCGATGAAATTTGTTCCCATCAGCTCGGTGGTGTATCGGCGGGCGTTACTGCTGTCTTTGGCCGGAAAACAGGAAGAGGCAAGTGTGCAAATGGAACGGGCAATATGGGCATACCCTGCCGATTTTCCGGCACATAGCAAGGAGTTAACCGAACTTGCCCAAAAAGATCCGGCACGTTTCTCAGCTCTGCTAGAATTCGCAATTGAAAAAAATAAGGAGTATCAACGTGCAGTTTCTACAAAATAATATAGGGATGATCACCGTCGCGATAACCAGCGGCATGATGTTGCTTTGGTCATTTTTTGGCAATCGTATACGTGGCGTGAAAGAGGCAGATTCGGTCAAAGCACTTGAGCTAATCAATCATCAAAATGCGCTTATTCTGGATGTGCGTGAAGATGCAGAATACCAATCCGGTCATATTTTAAATTCAAAATTGATACCGCTGGGCAAGCTGAATGAGCGTCTGGGCGAACTTGAGCGCTATCGAGAAAAACCTATTGTCGTGGTTTGCCGCAGTGGCAACCGTTCAGCCTCGGCGTGCACCAGACTTGGCAAGCAGGGTTTTACACAAGCGTATAATCTTGTGGGCGGCGTAATGGCCTGGCAAAAATCAAACCTTCCGTTGGAGAAATAAAAATGGCAAAAGTGACCATGTATTGCACCGAAGTGTGTCCCTATTGTGTGCGTGCCGAGCAATTGCTCAAGAAACGCGGAGTGACACAAATTGAAAAAATCCGCATAGATCTGCAGCCCGAATTAATGACCGCCATGATTCAAAAAACCGGTCGTCGTACCGTGCCCCAAATCTACATCGGCGACCATCATGTGGGTGGCTTCGACGATATGGCGGAACTGGATAGCCTGGGCGAGTTGATGCCCCTGTTGAACGGTTAATAAATTATAAAAATAATCATCAAAGGATACGTATGAGTGAAGCAGCAAACACTGAACAGAAACAACCCACATTCAATATCGAAAAGCTCTATGTAAAGGGCCTGTCGCTGGAAATTCCCCACGCACCCAGCATCTACCTTGAGCGTGAAGCACCCCAAATCGATTTGCAGTTGCATACCGAATATTCCGCGATTGACGCTGGAATTTATGAAGTCATTATTACCGTTACCCTGACAGCAAAACTGCCCAAGCAAGATAAAGTCATGTTCCTGATCGAAGCACAACAAGCGGGTATTTTTCATCTGCTGAACATCCCGCAGTTAGAACTGGAATCGGTACTGGGGGTGATTTGCCCCAATATTATTTACCCCTATTTGCGAGAAGTTGTAACCGACGCCTCTGTTCGTGCTGGCTTTGCACCCGTGTTACTGAATCCAATTAATTTTGAAGTGTTGTACCAGCAACAAAAAGAACAAGCCGCCGCGGCAGCAACCAAACACTGACATGAGCCAGGTTTTCGTATGAAACAGCCAGGGATCAAATTTTCGCGAACCACGTTTGTATTATTGTTGGCGCTGTCAGTAATAGCGAGCAGTGCTCTTGCGATTGAGTATGTCTCTGTCTCGGACAGTAACGCCATTCTCTACGAAACCCCGTCACTCAAAGGGAAAAAATTATTTGTCATCAACCGATATACACCGCTTGAAAAAGTCGTGAGTCTGGAAAATTGGTTAAAAGTACGCGATAGTTCAGGTGGTATGGCCTGGATCGAAAAACGTGCGGTGAGCGAAAAACAATACGTGGTTGTGAGAGCCACTACGGCCAATGTACGACAAGAGCCAGACGAAAAATCCCCCGTACTATTTCAGGTATCCCAAAATGTCGCCATCGAGTCACTTGGTGTTAATGGCGGTGGCTGGATAAAGGCGCGTCACATGGATGGTTCTAGTGGCTATATTAAGTCCATTGAAGTATGGGGAGCGGAATGAAAATCCGCTCCGCTTTCCCGGCAATCACACTGGCAACACACAGTATTCCTAGATGAGGATAACCATATTAGGTGCCGGTGCGTGGGGCACTGCGTTGGCAATCAGTCTCGCCCAACGTCACCCGGTTATATTGTGGGCGCGCAATCCCGATCAACTATCTGACATGCGCAGCAGCAGAAAAAATCAACGCTACCTGCCTGATATTCCCTTTCCTGCAACGCTTCAGCTTGAAGCAGATTTCAACACCGCATTAAGTGCGGCCGAGATTATTATATTGGCCGTGCCCATTTCTGCCCTACGTGGCACATTGGGCGACATTGCGATATTACCGTCGCCGGCTCCCGTAATCTGGTTATGCAAAGGTTTTGAAACCGAAACCGCGCTACTGGCTCACCAGATTGTCTCGGCTGTGTTGCCCGAGAAATTCAAGTGTGGTGTATTGTCCGGGCCAAGCTTTGCCGAAGAAGTTGCCAAAGGCCTGCCAACTGCACTGGTTCTGGCTTCAGATGACATTGAATTTGCGCGGCAGGCCGCGCATAGCCTGAACAACCCACGCTTACGCATTTATACCAGCAACGACGTCATCGGCGTAGAAGTGGGTGGGGCGGTAAAAAACGTTCTGGCCATTGCGGCGGGTATTTCGGATGGCATGGGTTTTGGATATAACACCCGTGCTGCACTTCTGACCCGCGGTCTCTCAGAAATGACCCGGCTAGGAATCAAAATGGGTGGTCAAGCCGAAACCCTGGGAGGGTTGTCGGGTGTGGGCGATTTAATCCTAACCTGCACCGGCGATCTTTCTCGAAACCGAAAAGTAGGCCTGATGCTGGCCAAAAGGCACACCTTGCCGGCTATTTTGCGCGAACTCGGACATGTTGCTGAGGGCGTGTATACCGTGCGCGCCTTGCATCAACTGGTTACCAGCCTGGGAGTCGATATGCCTATATGCGAAGCGGTATATCGCATACTCTACGAAGGGGTGGATGCCGTGAGTGCGGTAGAAGCCTTGCTGAACCGAATTCCGGATAGCGAATTCCCGGGTTAAAAAAATCAGAAGGCATCGAAGTGTAAATTAGGTAGTACAGAAATTAATTATTGATCCGACAAAGTGATATTTGAAGTTTGCTCTCCCAACCTAACCCTCCCCCGGAAGGAGAGGGGACTAAAAGCACTGCCGCAATTTTTGTTACTGTTTCTTGGGTTTTTACCCTCTCCTTCCGGGGGAGGGTTACACCCGCAAGGGGTAGGCTGTGGTTGTAAGGGGCTGAAGCTCCAACAGCACACTCTCGGTTGGGGGGAGCGCTCTGGGCGTAACCCACCAATCAACCCATTCAGCTCCAGAAACTCTCTTTGCATTAGGTGGCATACAAACAAGTTCAAACATAACCCGGCCGTATCAAATAGTTATGAACTCAAACTAGAGTTTGGCCAATAAAATTGTTAAGGAAATATTCAAATAGTATGTATAATCAATGCGCGGGATTTAAGTAATCTTTGCACTTCTAACAATTAATCTTTTTGCAGGATTAAAAAATACAAAATCGCTATAAGCCGCCACTAAGAGTTGCATATGGAGAGAGCTGTTGTCTGACCTACATTATTGAGGAAATGTTGGCAGAAGAAATGTTTGATATTTTATTGCGTCCTAACGTGTGAATCCGGGAAATTTACTACTCGAATTTGTGCCTGTGACGCTGGATGAGCAAATATTTCAACCATAACGTGAATCAACTATTAATAATTTAGGGGCCAGTCAATTATGAACATACACCACATTATCCGAACAATTAAATTTTTATTTTTAGCTTTATTGATAAGCTTGCCCATGTTTGGCTGCGGTAGCGGCGGTGGAGACAGGGCTGGCCTCGACAAATTAAACGGTTTTGCAGCCTCGGGCTTGGTGAACGGGGAAATACAGCAAGGTGTAACGATCAACCTGAGCGGAAATACGAAAGCAAGTGTTAATACGGATGCGAACGGAAACTACAATGTATCAGGCTTATCGAACGGTAAATACACGGTAACCCCAGAAAAACAAGACTACGCCTTTAGCCCTTCCAGCACCGTAATCACGGTTAGCGGTGCCAATGTGAGCGGCACTAAATTTACCTCGAAGAAGATAAAAACCTACGTACTTTTCGGTATCGTAAAAGGCGTGGCAACCAAAGATGTACTAATCACCCTGGATGATGCGGGTAAGTCAAACACCTTAACCAATGCCAAAGGCGAGTACAGTTTTACCAACCTTCCCAATGGTACATACACGGCTAATGCTTCACTTTTTGGCTATAACTTCAGTCCTGCAACGCAAACATCGACCATCCGAGACGACAATGCCACACTGGGCAACTTTGAATCAACCGTGGCAACCCAGTCTCCCAATAATATTTCGGGTAAGGTGAGCGGTGCCATTACTCAAGGTGTGGCAATCAACCTGACAGGTACGGCAACAGCGTCTACAACGACTGATGCAACGGGTTTCTACAGCTTTAACAACGTTGCAGACGGAAGCTACACCATAACCCCTGTCAAGGCTGGATATACCTTCAGTCCCACAAGCACATCAGCCAGTGTGACAGGTGCCAGTGTCAGCAATAAAAACTTTACAGCAAGCTCAAGCGGCCTATCAACCTACACC
>Ga0315270_10001856_pt1 | contig 11225 bp, 3 predicted proteins | sample C1_bottom_MG_FD_204932 | JGI IMG/M metagenome (GOLD analysis project Ga0315270, IMG submission 204932) | Sediment microbial communities from Yellowstone Lake, YNP, Wyoming, USA - C1_bottom | ecosystem: Environmental > Aquatic > Freshwater > Lake > Sediment | place: USA: Wyoming | collected... | reverse complement strand
GCTACGTTACTGGCCACTGGCATTTGCGCATAGGCGCGAAAGGTAACGTTCATCATGGCGAACGCGACGCCGGCGGATACCGCGACAAAGTCGATGAAGGTGAAGGCAAACAAGTCGAAGTCAAAGGCGCCGACAATCAACGCGGCCCCCACTAGTGCGAGCCCGACGCCGAGCCACCTTAGCCTGTCCACATTCTCTTTCAGGAAAAACCGTCCGCCCAGAGTCGCCCACACCGGGCACAGGTAAAACAAAACCATCGCTCGCACCACGTCGCCATAGATCATGGAATACGAAAATGCCAAGTTAGCATAACCGCCCATGCAGGCTATCCAAAGCACCACGCGCGTTTGGCCGCGCCATTGCGGTGCTTGTCGAATTAGCCAGGGCAGCAGCACAAGGCCGCCGATGCCGTAGGCGAAGAGAATGAGCGTGACCCCGTCAATGCCTTGGTCGTGGAAGTACTTCAGGGGTAGCCACGTTAGGCCCCAGCTAATGGAGCTGATGGTTAAAACAGAGATTGGAAACAATGGATTCATGCGTTGTAACAGACTCTGTGGGCCGAAAACGGCAAGGCGCAAAACAGGGATTGGCGGCAAACTCAATCGGTTATCGGCATTCTAGCAAATCGACCGTAGCTTCTTCCGACGCGTTTTGGTCGGCTGCGCGCTGCCGTGATTTGGCCGGCCAAAGGATTGCATGGAGCCAGGTCTATGAATCTGATAGATCCCACTCTCAAACGTTTTTTCTCGTACGTAAGGCCTTACCGGGCCTGGATCATTGCCGCTGCCGTCGCAGCCACACTCAAGTTTGGTATTCCGCTTGCGTTTCCGCTGGTGGTGAAAGAAATTGTAGACCTACTGGTCGCGCCGCCGCCGTTCAATAGGTTGCGCCTGCACGAAATGATGGGCGCGATGCTAGCGGTCTATGTCATTTGGACCGTTATCAGCTATTTGCGTTCTTATTTTGCCGATCGTGTCAGTCAGCGCATGATTTTCGATTTGCGGCAGGAGTTTTTCCAGCATGTGCAGACCCTTTCTTTGGGGTTCTTCGAGCGCCGACAAGTAGGCACCGTGGCGTCGCGTTTGCTCAGCGACGTCGCGATTGCCCAGAATTTTGTCAGCGCCGCGTTCATAAATACGGTTATGGACTTGAGCACCCTGGCCATTATTGCGGTTATCTTGCTCAATGAAAATACCGTTCTGGCGTTGATGGCCTTTACCGTGATGCCGGTTTATGCTGCGTTGAATCGCTATTTTCAACCGTCGCTGCTTGCCGCCTCCAAACAGGCGCAAACAAAAATGGAAGAGATTTCCGGTCAAGTGCATGAGCAATTGGCGGGCGTTGCCGTGGTGCAGGCTTACGCGCGAGAAAAGAGTGTGCAACTGCGTTTTTTTGGCGACACCCGAGATCATCTTGAATTCTTGCTCAAAAACGTACAGCGCAATGCGTTGGCGATTTCCGCTGTAGGCTTCTTGACCCAAGCCGCGCCCGTTTTGGTGCTGTGGTACGGCGCGCTGTTGGTGGTTGATGGGCAGCTAACGCCGGGTGGCTTGGTGGCATTTTATGCCTATTTGGGTATGCTCTACGCGCCGCTTAATCGCTTAACCGAGCTTAATGTGATGCTCGCTAATTCCCGTTCGGCGATGGAGCGCATCTTCGAAGTGTTAGACACGCAACCGACGGTGACGGATCGTGTTGGCGCGGTGGAACTTCCTCTCGGCCCAAAAGAGCTTGTATTGGATAACGTAACATTTGCCTACCAAGGCGCCGCACCGGTGCTAAATAACGTGTCATTGCGCATTCCGGCCGGCAGTGTAACGGCGTTGGTAGGGCAGAGTGGTGCGGGAAAGACTACCGTCGCCAAACTCATTCCACGCTTCTACGACGTGACGGGTGGGGCACTATTAGTGGGTGGCTTGGATGTGCGCGATGTGAAGTTTAAATCATTGCGTAATCAAATATCTGTGGTGCCGCAAGAGCCGTTTTTGTTCTCGGGTACGGTGGACGAAAATATTCGCTATGGCCGCTTACGTGCTACTGAACTTGAAGTGATAGACGCCGCGAAGGCGGCTCACGCTCATGATTTTATTATGGCGCTGCCACAAGGCTACCAAACGGAAATTGGCGAGCGCGGAATCATGCTGTCGGGTGGTCAGAAGCAACGCTTGGCCTTAGCGCGGGCCTTCATAAAGGACGCGCCCGTGTTAATTTTAGATGAAGCGACCTCGTCCTTGGATTCCGCTTCCGAACAAGCGATACAAGACGCGTTGAAGAAATTAATGCAGGGCCGTACCACGGTGATCATCGCTCACCGTTTATCCACAGTGCGCGAGGCCGATCAAATTGCGGTTTTCGAGCAGGGTCGGATTGTGCAAGTTGGCCGTCATGACGAATTGGTCACGCAAAGGGATGGCCTTTATTGCCGGCTGTATGAGACACAGTTTCGCGATGCGCTGGGGTGAGCCGGTATGGGTGGCGGTGAAGGTTACGTCAAGGTTGTTTTTTGCCTGATTTGACGTATCTCCCCATCCCCGATAAGCTGCCGATTGTGTTCTGCTGTTGTCTTCCTCCCATGCTCGTCGCCCGCCCATGAAATCCCTGCCGATTGATGCCGTGCTGCCCGATGTGCGCTTTGCCCTCGCGCGCTCCAATTGCGCCGTTCTGCAGGCGCCGCCGGGTGCGGGTAAAACCACCCGCGTGCCGATGGCGTTGCTGGATGAGCCCTGGTTGGCGGGTGCCCGAATCTTGATGCTAGAACCGCGTCGGCTGGCGGCGCGCGCGGCGGCGGGCTGGATGGCGCAGGCGCTCGGCGAGCAAGTTGGCCAGACCGTCGGCTATCGTGTGCGGATGGACACCAAGGTCGGGCCAAACACGCGCATTGAAGTGGTGACCGAAGGCGTATTGACCCGCATGCTCCAGCACGACGCCACCCTGGACGGCGTTGGTTTAGTCATATTCGACGAGTTTCACGAGCGCAGTTTGCAGGCCGATCTTGGCTTGGCGCTCTGTTTGGACGTGCAGCGCCAATTGCGCGACGATTTGCGCCTGCTGGTGATGTCCGCCACCCTCGATGGGGCGGCGGTTTCCCGCTTGCTGGGAAATGCCCCCAGGGTGACCAGCGAAGGGCGCAGTTATCCGGTTGAGGTGCGTTACTTGGATCGGGAACCGGTGCGCCCGGTCGATGCCGCCGTCGATTCGGTGATGCAAGCTTTGAGCGCACATTCGGGTAGCGTGCTCGTGTTTCTGCCGGGGGTCGGCGAAATCAAACGGGTTGAAACCGCACTGCATGAACGTTTGCGAGATCCGACTGTTTCGGTCGCACCTTTATATGGTGACTTGCATCGCGATGCCCAAGAACGGGCCATTCAACCGAGCTCGCCTGGTTCCCGTAAGGTGGTGTTAGCCACGTCCATCGCGCAAACCAGTCTGACCATAGAAGGTGTTAGTGTAGTGGTTGACGTCGGGCAAGTGCGCGCGCCGCGGTTTGATCCCGCCACCGGCATGACCAGATTGGAAACCGTGCGGGTGAGTCAGGCTACGGCTGATCAACGCACAGGGCGGGCTGGCCGGTTAGAACCGGGTGTCTGTTATCGGCTGTGGACGCAAAGCATGCAACGCGCCTTGGTTCCCGCTGACCGCCCCGAGATTCTGGAAGCCGACATGGCGCCCTTGGTGCTTGAACTGTCGCAATGGGGTGTCACCGATGTAACTAAGTTGGCGTGGATGGACCCACCGCCTTCCGCTGCGGTAGCGCAAGCCCGCGATTTGCTGTTGCGATTGGGCGCGGTCGATGATTCGGGTCGCATCACCCCGCACGGTCGGGAAGTGGCCAAGTTGCCCTTGCATCCGCGTTTGGCACACATGGTGTTAGCGGCGGAGGCGCACGGGCTAGGTTCGCTTGCCTGCGATTTGGCTGCGTTGCTCGGTGAGCGTGACATTTTGCGCGGCGAAAAGTCCTCAGACATCGACATCCGCTTGCGGGTGTTGCGTGATAGCACGTTTGAGCGAACCGTGGCGAGTGATCGTGGCGGGTTGCAAAGGGTGCGTGAAGCGGCAAAAGAACTGCGGCAATCGCTACGCATCAGCAGTACGGCCTATGATTCCGCGCTTGCTGGCGTGGTGCTGGGTTTTGCCTATCCCGACCGAATCGCGCAGCGGCGCGGCACCAGCCTCGGTCGCTTTCGCTTGGCCAACGGTCGCGGTGCGTTTTTACCCGAACAAGACAGCTTGGCCAATAGCGAATATCTCGCCGTCGCCTCGTTGGACGCCGGCGACCGCGACGCACGCATTTTCCTCGCAGCTAGCGTAACCTCGGCGCAATTGTGGCAGCATTTGAAAGACTCGATTGTCACAACAGACCGTATCGAGTGGGACGCTGACACACAGTCAGTCGTGATGCGCCGAGAACACCGTTTGGGCGAGTTAGTGTTACGTGATGAGGCGCTGACTGCGCCGGATCCTGAACGGGTGAGTGTGGCCTTGCTAGGCGGTATTCGTTGGGCGGGTTTGGGTGTGTTGCCGTGGACGGAGGGCTTGCGGACGCTCCAGGCCCGCATTGCTTTTTTACGCCGATCCGAGCCCGAGGCTGGATGGCCCGATTTGTCCGATGCGCAACTCCTGGCGACCCTCGATCAGTGGCTGAAACCCTTGCTGGGCGGCATGTCGCGCGTGTCCCATCTATCCCGCCTGGATTTGCACGCCGCCATGCTAGCGCCGCTCAGTTGGCCGCAGCGGCGTTTGCTCGACGAGCACGCGCCAACACACATTGTGGTGCCCAGCGGATCGCGAGTGGCGGTAGACTACGAAAGCGGCGACAATCCGATCTTGGCGGTGCGCCTACAGGAACTGTTTGGGCTAGCCGAAACCCCGCGCTTGGCGGGTGGCAAGGTGCCGTTGCTCTTGCATTTGCTGTCACCGGCGCGCCAACCGGTGCAGGTCACGCGTGATCTCGCCAGTTTTTGGCGGGCGACCTATGCCGAAGTAAAGAAGGATCTCAAGGGCCGTTACCCTAAACATTATTGGCCCGACAATCCGCTGGTGGCAGAACCCACCGCGCGAGCCAAACCCAGACCGAGGCCCTAGTGTTAGACGACTCCGTAAAACAAGGCATTCGCGACGCATTTCGGCATTTGTCTGAATCCCTGCCGGGCTTTCGCTCGCGTGGCAGCCAACGTTTAATGGTGGCAGAAATTGCCAAAGTGCTCGCGCGCGGCGACGACGAAGGGCGGCGCATTCTCGTCGTTGAAGGCCCCACCGGTACCGGAAAAACACTGGCCTATTTGCTCGCCACTTTGCCGGTGGCTAAACACTTGAACAAGCGCGTGGTCATTTCCTCTGCCACGGTCGCGCTGCAAGCGCAATTAGTCGATCGCGACTTGCCGGCGGTGGCCAAGAATAGCGGAATCGAATTCTCCTATGAAATTGCCAAAGGCCGCGGGCGCTATCTCTGTACCAATTTGCTGGTAAGGGAAACGGGCGAAGACGTGCGTCAAATTGACGCCTTCGATGCGCCCACGGGCTATGTGGCGGTGCTGCATGATATGCGCCGCGCCTTCGATGCCAACAAGTGGGACGGCGACCGCGACCACTGGCGCGACGAAATTGCCGACGATATCTGGAGTAAATTAAGCACCGATCGCCATGGTTGCATGGCCAATCGCTGCCGATTTTATCGGCGCTGTCCATTTTTCGCTGCGCGGGCAAGTCTTGAAGGCGCCGACGTGGTGGTGGCCAATCACGATCTCGTGTTGTCAGATTTAGCGTTAGGCGGTGGCGTATTATTATCGGCACCCGAAGACACGATTTACGTGTTTGATGAAGCCCACCACTTGGCCGCTAAAGCGCTGGATCACGCCAGTGCATGGGCCGCGGTAGAAGGCACCATCGCCTGGGTTGAACGGTGTGAAATGCTGGCGCGACGGGTGGCTGCAATGTTGCCCGAGCAGCGGAATCTAATTGCGGTGTCCGAACAAATCGATGCCGACGCAACAGCTATGCTGGGGCACTTGCGCGAGTTAATCCAATACCTGCAAGGCATTCCAGAGCTCAATGCCTCGCGGGGATCGCAGCGCGGTGACCCGGTGATTCGCTATGAACACGGCAAAATCCCCGATGCTTTACGCACCATCGGTGAACAACTGGGCGCCGGATCCGGCGCTTTGTTGCGATCCTTCGAAAAGCTCAAAGAAGCGCTGTCGCGGGCGATGGACAATATGTTGATCACGCCCAGCGTGGCTGAAACCGTACTTCCCGAGCTAGGTATAACGACGGGCCGTATAGAAGGATTGGTCAAGCTCTGGACGCTAATGTTAGCAGAAGATCCGCCAGATTCCCCACCTACCGCCCGCTGGGTTAGTCGCACGGAATTCCACGGCCGCTTCGATTTTAGAGTCGAAGCCACACCGATATCCGCCGCCGGAATTTTGAATTACTTATTGTGGAGCCGCTGCTACGGCGCGGTGCTCACCTCGGCCACACTCACGTCGCTGGGAAGCTTCGACTATTTTCGTTCGCGCGTTGGCTTGCCTGCGGATCCCGAGGTGAGTTACTTGCGTCTTTCCTCACCCTTCGACTACGCCAACGCCGCTACGCTTTGGGTGCCGTGGCTGGGTTGCGAGCCGTCCGACGTGCAGGCCCACACCCAGGCCATCACTGAAACCCTACCGTTGATTTTGGCCCCTGATTGCGGTTCTTTAGTTCTGTTTTCATCGCGAAAACAAATGGAAGAGGTGGCCGAGGGTTTGCCGATCGACTGGCGTGAACGCCTGCTGATGCAAGGTCAGCTGCAGAAATTCGCGTTGTTAGAAGAACACGCCAGGCGGGTAGGGGCCGGGGAGGGCAGCGTGATCTTCGGCCTGGCGAGTTTTGCCGAAGGGGTCGACTTGCCCGGCGACCTCTGTACCCACGTAGTCATCGCCAAACTCCCGTTTGGCGTGCCCGATTCCCCCATCGAAGCCACCGAACGCGAATACATCGAAAGCCGCGGTGGCAGCCATTTCATGCAAGTGGCCGTGCCGGACGCCTGTATTCGATTAGTCCAAGCGGTCGGCCGCCTGCTGCGTAGCGAAACCGACAGCGGAACCGTCACCTTGCTGGACCGGCGCGTGGTAACCAAACGCTACGGCAAAATGCTGCTCGATTCATTGCCCCCTTTTCGCCGCCTAATCGACGACCCTCCGAAATAGCGAGGGTGCGGCCAAAGCTGCACCTCTACCGCAAACCAACCTTCGTCAAAAAAACCGTTTTGTAAGTGCGCGTTATGTCGCGCGAACCCCGAATTCCTACTGCCTTGCTGCGAAATAGGTCGCCCAAAGGGCCGATTCGTGACGCACGTCTCTTTCTGAAACAAAGCGCAACAAACCCCTAAATATTTCTTTAAGCCAAGCCGATACCTCCCAGTGATGACTAATTGACGGTCGAGGGGGACTACCAACCTCTCGGCCAAGACAAAAAAAGGGCACTTCGTCAGCGCCCAAAAGCACCGTCGCCAACCGGGCTCCCATCGAGCAGCCCAGAACTCAGTCTTTAGGAGAATTAATGATGACTCAATTTCGCGCACCCGTTCTTGCTGTAAGCGCTCTAAGTACCGTTCTATTGTTGGGTGGATGTTTAGGTGGCAGTAGCGGCGATTCGGCCAGTTCAAGCACCAGCACCTCCGGTGGCTCCGGTTCCACCACCACCGATATCGCAAAAGTAGCGACCAAGATATCCGGTAAGGTTTCATTGTCCGGCGTGGTGAGTAGCAGTAAGCCTGGCCAACGCATGAAAATGATGCACTCGGTGCCGAGCGGCAAGCCAGGGAGCGCGTTGTACAAAGCCTCAATGAAGGGATTGGCCGGCGCCGTTGCGGCCGAACAGACTTTCATGCCCAGCATGAAAGCGGGGGATGCTTTGAAGAGCGCGTTGGTTTTCTTGTACGACTCTGATCATCCGGAATGGCTCTATCCGATTGCTCAAGCGACTACCAATAACCTCGGCGAATACACGCTGGGCGCACTTGCCAATGCCGCCGACAATGCGAACAAATATAAAGACGGCGACCCAATTCCAGGCGGTAACTACACCTTGTTGGCCTATGGCGTTGATCCCAAGACCTTGAAGCCAACCATCGCGCTGCAATCGGTTGTGCAACAATTCTCCGGCGAAGTGGCCGGCAACAACCTGGCCGCTCAGCCTAGCACCGTTGCGCCGTCCATCATTAGTATGTTGGGCGTAAGCAAGAATTCCGACGGCACTCAGACTTGGGGCGATGATTCGATCAAGCTCTCGCCTAACGCGTCAATTCAAATGACGTTTAGCATGGCCGTGAACCGTGACTCCATTACAGACGCGATTAGCATCTCCCCCGCGGTTGCGGGCAAATGGGCAATTTCTCCCGATTGGTTGTCCGCTACATTTTATCCGAACACGGGTGTGTCCTTTGAAAAAGGCAAAACATACACAGTAACCGTGACTGGCGCCGACTCCACTGCAACCGACGCTTCGCCCCTGCGCAATGTATACGGAAATTCGCTGGAAAAGACCTCCACCGGCACATTTAGCGTTGCTGTGGATGCCGTTGTCGATACTCAAAAACCGACTGCACAGTTGCTTAGCCCTGCGCTGAGCGAACTTAGCAGCGTCGATGTCACCACGCCAATTCGTGTGTCGGCGAACGAGCCGATGGACATCAACAAAATGGTGCTCAAGGCGGAGCCAACGTTGGGTGCTAAACCCGGAGTTCTATTCATTGGCAAGAAAGACGGTCTCTATATCTACGAATTCAATTTTGGCGTAAAGCTCAAATTGGGCACCACCTACAACGGTACCGTTTCTGGCGGCAAGGATTTGGCTGGCAATGAAATGAATCCATTGTCGTTCTCGTTCACCACTGCGTCCGCGACGGAAGGGGTAGCTACCGTTGCAACAAATGCGACTGCCGAGGTGAAAGCTGCAGCCAATTCGCAAGCGGCCGTAAAAGACATCTTCGGCAAATGGGTACGTGCGATGAACGATCGCAACCTCCCGCAATTGCAGGGTTTGATGGCCGGCGACTTCGAAATGGCCTACAACGCCTCGCGCGGTGTGAGCAGTGACGACACTAACCGTGATGGCGTGTACGATTTGACCGAATTCGGCGTCATGATGACCAAAGCCTTTAAGATGTGGGACTACTGCGGAACCACACTGACAGGCAAATTACCTGGCGCCATTAACGTGGTTGCCGATTCAACCGCTGATTTTGAATTCAAATTGTCGGCGACAAACAAACTGACCACGAAGGAATGCGCCGACGTTGCGCCGAAAGAATCCATGTTTGCCGTGCTGCAAAATGTGAATGGCGCTTGGTATATGCAGCGTGCTTCGGAAGGCGTGGACACGCGTGCTACGGAAGTCGTGAAAGCGGGTGTTCTCACATTGCTAGATCCGGTTGTCAAGACGACCGACACGAATAATGACGGAATTATCGATCGTAAGACGGTTCCCGTCCTCGATATCGACGACACCAAGAACTACACCTTCAAATGGAAAGAAGTGCCAGACGCGACGGCCTATGTCATGGTCATCGTCAATGCGCGGGATCCAAGCTCGGGCTTCGCCGTCATTCTGCCCAATACAATCACCAGCGTAGACATTCCTAAAGGTCTAGACGCTTTGGGTGACCAAATTGCCGAAGTCAGCGAAGCGTTCGGCTTCACCGGAAAATTTGAGCCAGGTCCCGGTGCGGAACTCGGCTGGCAAGTAGCCGCTCTGACGAAATACACCGTTGACGACGTCAAAAATGATCGCGCTTCCAATATCCCAGGCGACGTTTTGGCAATGAGCGACTTCTCGCCCTTCAAGCTTGCCGGTGTTTACCAAGAGCTGGGTGTTGCCGCAAATGCCGGTGGCAAGGCGCTTCTTTTCTCCGAAATTATCGATGGGTACGACGCAGGCGCAGCAAACGAAATGACGTTTACCGTGAACTCGCCGCGCCTTTTGACCACAGCAAGCGCGAAAGGGATGGTCCGCGTCAGTGGTAACACGAATCACGAATATCCAGTTAATCTGGTGAATGGTGCTGGCACCGTTATCGTGAAGTTGAATCAGGGTGCGAATTTCATCGAAGTGATGGATGCCTGCTTCGGTCCAACCGATGTTTGCGGTGCGCAAGCCGACGGCAAGCAAATGACTCTGCGTAAGGGCTTCAATGTAACGACCACAGGCGGGATCAAGCCGGTTGTAGGTTTGACGCATGTGTATTCCGTTGCGGGTAGCGATGCGCCAGTTGAAGTTACCGGCGACGCTTACAACTTCTTTAATGCGCCGACGGCTACCAAAATGAAATTGGTGGGCAAAGTCGACAAAGCGAACCTACCGTTGGGCGTCACGGCAGACCTCTTACGTGAAGTAAACGTTAACGTCTTCAACGACAAGACAAAGGCGAGCAGCCATCAACGCGCTGTGTTGGCGAGCGATGGTACTTTCACCGTTGAAGTTGATATCTTCAAAGGTGACAACTGGATTGACGCTTCAGCGGGTGGTTGCGACACGACTGGAAAATGCGAATGGTATTCGGCGCACTTGGGCGTTCATACCGACGCAGGCAGTGTCTATGTCGCCCCAGTAACAATTTCCGCTGTGGCTGATGCTTCAACAGCCGCTGCGGCAGTAGTGGCGAAAGAGAATTGGGGCAACGGCGGCAATTGGGATGCAAGCGCAGTTACCGGTAACACCGTTGTTATTACCGGCAAGCTGCTCTACGGCACCGATCCATCGGGCACCAATAAGGCGAGCTTTGATATTGGTAGTGACGGCGGCTGGAAACATGACAACTTGGTTGTCGCTGCAGACGGCTCGTTTAGCCTGAAAGTCGACTTATTTAAAGGCGACAACCACATCAACATCCGCGACGTGAAGGAAAACTGGTTCAATCTGAACATCTTCACCACCGGCGGTAAGGCCGTGATTCGTCCTGAGATTGCTACCGTAAATGGGGTTGCGTTCCCAGCGAAACCCGAAGTGAGTACCGATAGCTGCAAAGTCGCGATTGTTGGAACGGCTTTGGCTGGCGACGTGAATGTGAACTGGAATGCCGATGTTGAGGAACTGATTACCACCACACAAGGTGTAGCGCCTCCTCCCGGCCCCGGCGGCGCATTCGGTCCTGGCTACAAGCACTACAATCAACAGATTACGGTCAAGACGGGTGATGCAGACGTCAACGGCAAAGGTACATTCTCGGTTACCTTGCCTGTGGTTGGTGG
>Ga0315270_10001855_pt1 | contig 11227 bp, 10 predicted proteins | sample C1_bottom_MG_FD_204932 | JGI IMG/M metagenome (GOLD analysis project Ga0315270, IMG submission 204932) | Sediment microbial communities from Yellowstone Lake, YNP, Wyoming, USA - C1_bottom | ecosystem: Environmental > Aquatic > Freshwater > Lake > Sediment | place: USA: Wyoming | collected... | reverse complement strand
TGGCTCGCGATCCTGTCCGGACACGTTCGCGCCTCACTGGCGGTCACCGGTGGCGTGCATACCGCCGTGGATGCCATCAAAGCCGTCATGGCCGGGGCCCATGCGGTGCAGCTGGTGTCGGCGCTACTCCAGCACGGACCGGAGCATCTCAACACGGTTCGAGAGGAGATGGTCCGATGGATGGAATGGCACGAGTATCACTCGCTGCGCCAGATGCAGGGCAGCATGAACCTCACGCGGTGTCCGGATCCGGCGGCCTTTGAGCGAGCCAACTATGTGCGAGTGTTGCAGAGCTGGCACCCTGAGGTCGGACCATGAAGATCGAGTCTAGTGCCAAGGGAGCAACCAGAGACCCGTCGTCGAGTTCTGGGAATCCGGGGGACGTTGCAGCGGTGGAACAGGCCAGAATCGATGGATTGCCTGAGGGGAGCGCCTCATCGAAGGAACACGCTATTCCTGGTCAGCAGGAGTCGGAGCATCGCGCTGTGGAACACACCACGCAGAAGGTGTCACGGGTGAGACAGGTGGAAAGGACACTTCTCCTCATCGGCGCGCTGGCGGCAGCTGGGATTGCGGCATGGGTCTGGATGAGTCGCACGCCGCCGGCATCGAGCCCCGAACTGATCCTCTATGGCAATGTGGATATCCGCCAAGTGAACCTGGCCTTCAACGGCAGTGATCGGATCGCGACGATGCACGTGCGAGAAGGGGAGAACGTGAGGAAAGGCCAGCTGTTGGCCACACTGGATACGCAACGCCTCGAGCGCGCCGTGGTACACCAGGAGGCGCAGGGAGCGTCTGCCGCGGCAACCCTCGCGCGGCTGGAGGCAGGTAGCCGACCGGAGGAAATCCGAAAGGCCCGTGCCGAGGTCGATGCGGCGATGGCCGAAGCCCGGAATGCCAAGCGCAATGCCCAGCGGCTGCGCGGGCTGCTGGCGAAAGACATGGTGACACAGGAAGAGGCCGACAATGCCACGGCGATAGCCGACGCGTCCACAGCCAGGCTGAGGGCGGCGCAAGAAACGCTCAAGCTGGCCATCGAGGGGCCCCGGACAGAAGATATTGAGGCCGCGCGACAAACGCTGGGGGCTCTTCGAGCCCAGCTTGCCCTCACCAAGCGAGAATTTGCCGATGCTTCCCTCTCGGCCCCCGCCAACGGGATCATCCAGGATCGGCTTCTGGAGCCCGGAGATATGGCGACGCCGCAGAGCCCGTTGTACACCCTTGCACTGATGGATCCCGTCTGGGTGCGGGCCTATGCCACGGAGCCGGACCTTGGAAAGCTTCGTCAGGGTATGATCGCGTTCGTCAGCACGGACAGCTATCCAAACAAGCGCTACCAGGCCTGGGTCGGTTTCATCTCCCCCACGGCGGAGTTTACGCCGAAGTCCGTGGAGACGAGCGAATTGCGGACGCACCTCGTGTACCAAGTCCGAGTCTATGCCTGTAACCCGCAAAATGAGTTGCGCCTCGGCATGCCCGCGACCGTTCTGGTTCCCTTGGATCAGCAGAGCCCAGCGCTAGGTGCGGACGAACCCGATGTCTGTACACGACCATAATGGCGTCGTCCACCGCACCAGACCTCGAAAATTCAGGACGGACGTCCGGGCCCGTCTATGACCTGGAGTTGAGCCAAGTCAGCAAGGCATTTTCCCTCGAAGGGCGGCATGTCCAGGCCCTCCAAGAGGTGAGCCTGCGTGTCCGCCGGGGACTGGTCACGGGGCTGATTGGGCCGGATGGAGCGGGGAAAACGACAGTACTCCGGCTCGCCACGGGACTCCTGACGCCCGATACCGGCCACGTCAGTGTGCTGGGTCTGGATGCCACCAAGGAGTCACTGGCCGTGCAGGCAGCGATCGGATATATGCCGCAGCGATTCGGGCTGTATGAGGACCTAACGGTGGAGGAGAACCTGAACCTGTATGCCGATCTCCAGGGGGTGCCGGCGGCAGCGCGGCCGTCCCGCTATCAGGCACTCATGCAGATGACGGGGTTAGCCCCCTTCACCGCCCGTCTCGCCGGGAGGCTATCCGGAGGCATGAAACAGAAGCTGGGCCTGGCCTGTACCTTGGTGCAGCCGCCTCGTCTGCTGCTCTTGGACGAACCGACCGTCGGTGTGGACCCGGTCTCCCGTCGTGAGCTCTGGGCCATCGTCGATCGACTGGTCCGGGACGAGGGGATGAGTGTGCTCCTGAGCACCGCCTATCTGGATGAGGCGGAGCGCTGCCATGAGGTCGTGTTGCTCCACGAAGGACGGGTCTTGGGACAAGGTCCTCCCGCGACTTTCAGCGCCACGGTCCAGAACCGGACCTATCTGGTGAGCGTCCCGAGACTCCACAAGCGGGCTGTCCAGGCACGGCTCGCGGAAGAGCCGGGTGTGCTGGACGCCGTCATCCAGGGAGACGGCGTCCGGGTGGTCACCCGGAGCGCTGTCTCGCCGTCTCTGGCCACGCTGTTCCCTCAGGTGCAAGGAAGTTCGCTCACCCCTGTGCCGCCGCGGTTCGAAGATAGCTTCGTCGCCCTCTTGCGCGCGCGCATGACGCCCAGTGCGCAGGATCCTGGACCCGCGCCGGAGATTTCCGAGGTCGGGCCAGTCACATCCCCGCCAGCCCGCAGCCAGCACTCGGCCGAGGAGGACGTGATCCAGGTCCGGGGTGTGGAACGGTGGTTCGGCGCCTTCTGCGCCGTGCGGGACTTGAGCTTTGTGGTCCGACGCGGGGAGATTTTCGGACTGCTGGGCGCCAACGGCGCCGGCAAGACCACGACGTTCCAAATGCTCTGTGGTTTGCTGCCGCCGAGCGGCGGCAGCCTGCGCGTCGCTGGCGTGGATTTGCGGCGCTCACCAGCGACCGCACGGGCGCGGATCGGCTACATGGCACAGAAGTTTTCCCTGTACGGGTATTTGAGCGTGCTGGAGAACCTTCGCTTCTTCGCCCGGGCCTACGGCCTGTCCGGGCCGCGTCAGGCGGCGCGGGTCGCCTGGGCCCTTGCGCAGTTCGGCCTCGTCCCTCTGGCGGACGCCACGAGCGCCAACCTGCCGCTTGGGTACCGGCAGCGTCTCGCCCTCGCCTGCGCTCTGATGCATGAGCCGGAAATCCTGTTCCTGGATGAGCCCACCTCAGGCGTCGACCCTGTGGAGCGCCGCGAGTTCTGGCGCCGCATCAACACCCTCGCCGAACAGGGGGTGACGGTCCTGGTTACCACGCACTTCATGGAGGAAGCCGAAAACTGCGATCGTTTGCTGATTATGGCGGCGGGCCGGATGCTGATCCTCGGGAGCCCCGCCGACATCAAGGCGCAGGCTCGATCGGCCGCACACGGGCAGCCGACGATAGAGGAGGCCTTCATCCAGCTCATCGAAGCAGACCAACAGCCCTCGGTGGCCCCATGACGGCGCAGGAGGGGGTTCGGCCAGGCCCCTCGGTGATCAGGCGAGGCGGCGCGGCCATGCGTCTGCGCGGGCTGGTGCGCAAGGAGTTCCTGCAAATTCTTCGCGATCCCAGCAGCCTCGCCATCGCGTTCGTGATGCCGGTGGCGTTGTTACTCCTGTTCGGCTATGGCATCTCGCTGGACGCCGAACACGTGCCCCTGGCTTTGGTCGTCGAACACCCCAGCGCAGAGACCGCCAGTCTCACGGGCGCCTTCCAGCAGTCACGCTACTTCGACCCGGTGTTGCTGTCGGACATGCGAACGGCCACCCACGCCCTCGCGCTGCATCAGGTGCACGGCATTGTCCGGCTGCGGGAGGACTTCGCCCGGCATCTGTGGGGGGCCGGGGAGGCGCCGATTCAATTGATCGTCAACGGGGTCGACGCCAACAACGCGCGACTGATTGAAGGCTACGTCGAAGGGGTCTGGGCCACCTGGGTCGACCATCAGGCTCGCGAGCGCGGGGCCGCTCCGCGCCGGGCGGTGCAACTCCAAACGCAGGTCTGGTTCAATAGCGAGTTGCGCAGCCGCGATTATCTGGTCCCCGGGCTGATTGCGGTGATCATGACCCTGATCGGCGCCTTACTGACGGCCATGATCGTCGCGCGCGAATGGGAGCGCGGAACAATGGAAGCGCTCATGGTCACGCCGGTCGCAGTGCGCGAGGTGCTGCTGGGCAAGCTCATCCCGTATTTCGTCCTGGGCATGGGCGGGATGGCCCTGTCCGTGGCCATGGCGGTGTGGCTGTTCGACGTGCCACTACGGGGATCGCTGGCCATCCTGTTCGCGGCGGCCGCGCTGTTTCTGTTGGTCGCGCTCGGGATGGGGCTGTTGATCTCCATCGTGGCCAGAAACCAGTTTGTGGCCGGCCAGATCGCCATCATTGTGACCTTCCTGCCCGCCTTTATTTTGTCGGGCTTCATCTTCGATATCGGCAGCATGCCGGCGGTCGTTCAGGCGCTGACGCACCTGATTGCGGCCCGCTATTTCGTGGCGATCTTACAAACCGTCTTTCTCGCGGGTGACGTGTGGGCCGTCATTGTGCCCAACGCCCTGGCCTTGATGCTCATGGCCGGGATCTTTCTGGGCCTGAGCCGATTCCGATTCCGCAAACGTCTGGACTGAGCGCGCGTATGTGGCCACACCTCTTGGGTCTGATCGTCAAGGAATTCCTGGCCGTCCTGAAGGACAAGAAGAGCCGCGTGGTATTGATCGGCCCGCCGATTATCCAGGTGCTCGTCTTTGGCTACGCCGCCACGTATGACCTCAGTCATGTTCCGTTCGCCGTCTACAACGAAGATCCGGGCCCGCTGTCGCGTGACGTCGTGGCGGCCTTTCACGGCTCCGCCAACTTCCAGGAGGTGGCACAGATTACACACGATGAGCAGATCGTGCCCCTGATCGATCGGAAGGAGGCGCTGATGCTGCTGCACATCGGGCCGCACTTCAGTCGCGACCTGGTCCTGGGCCGTCCCGCCTTGGTGCAAGTGATCGTGGACGGCCGCAATTCCAACACCGCCGCGTTGACGCTCACCTATGTCCGAACCATCGCCGATCGTTTCAACTCTCAGTGGGGCGATCGCCACGGGCAGTTTACACCGCCCGCCCGCCTGGACATCCGCGCCTGGTTTAACCCGAATCTGGAGAGCCGCTGGTTCATCGTGCCCGGGATCGTGGCGCTCCTGACGTTGCTGGTCACCATGCTCGTGACTGCGCTGTCCGTGGCGCGGGAGCGCGAACAGGGGACGTTCGATCAGTTACTCGTCACGCCCCTGCGCCCCGTCGAGATCCTTCTGGGGAAGGCCATTCCGGGCTTTCTGATCGGTCTCGTGGAAGCCAGCGCCATCATCCTGGTTGCGAGATGGTGGTTCCACGTGCCGTTGCGCGGCAGCGTGCTGACCTTGTATATGGGGGTGGCGCTCTTTCTGCTCGCCGCCGTCGGAGTCGGACTCATGATCTCGGCCCTGGCCACCACCCAGCAACAGGGGCTCCTCGGGGCCTTCCTGTTCATGGTGCCCGCCATCATCCTGTCGGGCTTCGCGACGCCCCTTGCGAACATGCCGCCGCTGGTCCAACACCTGACCCTGATCAATCCCATGCGCTACTTCATGGTGGTCTTGCGTGGCGTCTTTTTGGAAAATGCTCCTCTCGAACTCCTGCTGGACCAGTTCTGGCCCATGGCGATCATCGGTGTGTCCACGCTGGCGGCGGCGAGCTGGCTGTTCCGTCACCGCATGCACTGAGGCCCCTGGCATCCGGAACGTCCGGTGGTGGACCGGGGGAGTAGTGCCGACCCACCATAACCGGAGAGCGAGCACAAGCATGATGGCCACAAACCCCACGGATTTTCGTGACAACCGTAGAGAGGTGCTGACGATGAAAACGACACTGACCACAATCGTGTTCCTCTGGGTCGCGTACCTGCCGATTGCGGGCTCTCTCGAAAGGGCTTGGGCGGGCGAAGAGATTGCCCGCCTGCCGGAACTGCGCTTGAGCCTCCGCGAAGCGATGGACGCAGCCGTGGATAACAATCCGACCGTCCGGTTGATGAAAGAACGGGTCCGTGCGGCCCAAGCGACGGCCAACACTAGCTTAGGCGCGATGCTGCCGAACCTGTCGGGCTTCGTGAACGAACGGAACCAAACCGTCAACCTGGCGGCCTTTGGCTTGCCCTCGAACCGGCTGTCTTCGCTGGGTCTGCCCAGCAGCGGCGTGACGGACCCGTTTAATGTGTTTAATGCGCGAGCCACGATTGTGCAAAGCCTCTTCAGTTTGAGCCTGATTCAACGATGGCAGACGGCGCGGACCGGCGTCGAGGTGGCGACCCTCGACGCCGAGGTCACCAAACGCAATACGATCGCGATCGTCGGGCTCCTCTACATGGAAGCGCTCCGGGCTGACGCAGCCGTGAAGGCCACCGAGGCGAACCTGGAACTTGACCGGCAATTGCTGGAGCTCGCGCGCGAGAGAAGAAAGGCCGGGAAGGCCATCGGGCTGGACGTGACGCGTGCGCAGGTCCAACTGGAGAACGACAAGCAGCGCCTCCTCGCGGCGCAAAATGATCGCGACAGCGCGAAACTGACCCTCATCCGTGCCCTCGGCATCGAGTTCGGCGTCACGTTGCTCTTGACCGACCAACTCCAACTGGCGGACCTCGTGGCCCAACATCCGGACGAGGCGGTGACCGTTGCCCGCGAGAACCGGGCCGAACTCAAAGCACAAGCGATGCGTCAACGACAGGCCGACCTGACGTTACGCTCCATCACGAGCGAACGGCTCCCCTCAGTGGATTTTAACGGAGATTATGGGTTCCTCAGTCGGACCGTTGAGAATGCGCCGACCACGTATACCGTGGGGGTGATGCTGGTCGTCCCCATCTTTGACGGGGGCCAACGGGAGGGACGGATTTCCGAGGCCCGCAGTAAAGTGTTCCAGGAGTCCATCCAGATGCAAGATATCTCTGCTCAGGTCAGCCTGGAGGTCAGGGATGCGCTGCTCAAGCTCTCGTCCTCGCGGGAACAGGTGCAGGTGGCGCAGAATGGGCTTGGGCTGGCGCGGCAGGAATTGGACCTCGCTCGGGAACGGTTCGCGGCAGGGATCGGCGATAACATTGCCGTGATCACCGCGCAGACGTCCGTTGCCAGAGCCCGCGACAATCTGATCGAGGGCTTGTTCCGGTTTAACGCGTCTCGGGTCAACTGGGCCCGAGCGCAGGGACAGCTGGAGATGCTGTACTAAGAGACGAGGGCTTCGTGCGATCCAGATGGTGTCGGCGCTGTTGGAGCATGGCTCCGAGTCTCTGAAGACTGTGCGAACAGAGATGATCCGATGGACAAAAGCGCACGAGTATCATTCGCTGCGCCAGATGCAGAGCAGCATGAATCTCGAACGATGCCCCGACCCGCAAGCCTTTGAGCGAGCCAACTATATGCGGGTGTTGCATAGCTGGCATCCCTGAACAGCGGGATACCTCTTGAGAATGCCATGATCGGGTCGTGATCGCGCAGCAAAGCCGCGCGGCGTTGGCGGCCGTGATCAGGCCGCTGATCGATGGGCTGGTCATAGACTTGGATGGTTTTCATGTTGGGATAGTTTGATTCGGAATTACGGTCGCCTGGTAACTCATGAAGGTTGGGTGGCTCGCCATGTGCGATACGATCCCGTCAGGTTGCGCACGCGGAAGCCGTGTTGGCTCAGGATGCGCGCTGCGTTGTAGGAGCGCTGGCCGCTCTGGCAATACGCGACGATTTCACGATCACGAGGCAATTCGTCTAGGCGTCGACGCAACTCATCCAGGGGAATGTGCGTCGAACCGGGTATGAACCCCGTCGCGCGTTCGTCGGAACGGCGGACATCGAGCAGCAGCGTGGTGCTGGGATCGAGCGACGCCACTTCGTTCCACTGCGCGAGTGCCACATCACCGGCGAGCACGTTTTGCGCAGCCATGCCGGCCAGGTTGACGGGGTCTTTGGCCGATCCGTAAGGCGGTGCATACGCCAGCTCCAGTTCGGCCAGGTCGTGAACGGTCATTCCGGCCTTGAGTGCGGTGGCCAGGACATCAATGCGTTTGTCCACTCCTTCATGGCCGATGGCTTGCGCGCCGAGCAATTTGCCCGTGTCGGGCGCGAACAGGACTTTCAGCGCGATGGGTTCGGCGCCGGGGTAATAGCCTGCGTGAGAGCCGGGGTGAAGATGAATCGCCTGAAAAGGAATGGCGGCATGCCGGAGAGATTTCTCATTCGCACCCGTGCAACCGGCGGTGAGAGTGAACAATCGCAGGATAGCGGTGCCCCAGGTGTGTTCGTATCGGGACGGGCGGCCCAGGATATTGTCGGCGGCAATGCGACCCTGGCGATTCGCCGGGCCAGCCAGCGGAATCAGCGCCCATTGACCGGTTACTCCGTCACGCACCTCGATGGCATCGCCCACCGCCCAGATGTGCGGGTCGCTGGTCTGGAGATGTTCGTTGACCCGAATACCACCGAGTTTTCCGATCTCCAACCCGGCATCCTTTGCCAGGCCCACTTCAGGTTTCACACCTAGCCCGAGCACGACAGAGTCGGCGGGCAATCGTTGACCGCTTTTCAGTACCACGATGGAAGTACGGGCAGGCTCCTGTGGTGAGGGCGGTTCGAACGATACCACGGGATCGTTCAAATGCAGGGCCACGCCATTGGCGAGCAATTCCACGTGCAGCCATGCCGCCATTTCCGGATCGAAGGGTGTCATTACCTGGGGCAGCGCTTCCACCACCGTCACATCGAACCCCCGATGCCGCAGTTGCTCAGCCATTTCGAGTCCGATGTAGCCGCCGCCGACTACGACGGGACGACAACGCTGGCAATCGTTCGACCACGCCATGATGTGTTCCACGTCGGGGATGTTTCGCACTACGAAGTGGTTCGGGCGCTCGATCCCGGGAATGGGCGGTCTCAGCGGAGATGCGCCCGTCGAAAGTATCAGTGCGTCGTAGGCTTCTTCGTATTCGCGGCCGGCTTCACACTCCCGCACCCGGATGCGCCTGGCGGCACGGTCGATGCGGATGACCTCGGTGTTGATGCGCACATCCAGATTGAAGCGCGCCTTGAGGCTCTCGGGCGTTTGCACCAGCAGGCTGTCTTGCTCGGCGATTTCACCCCCGACAAAATAGGGCAGTCCGCAGTTGGCAAACGACACATGCGGGCCGCGCTCGAACATGATGATCTCGCAGTCCTCGCACAGCCGTCGCGCTCTCGCTGCCGCGCTGGCCCCTCCTGCGACTCCGCCGACGATGATGAGGCGTGTGTTGCTCTTGCGTTTCATTTGAAGCTGACGATAGTGCAGACTTGGTTTCTGTTCGACTCTAAGCCCCCTGAACCTTCCGTGCCGAACGATGCTGTCCTGACCACGCCGTGATGCATTAAGCGACAACTCGCACTAGGTCTCTCTAATACGCTGCAGGATACCTTTTCCCCCGCGCGAAAGCACCCCAACTTGGGAGGGAGTTGCCCTGAAAATGGAACCCTTCATCCTCGTCACGCGCGTTTAATCCTGCTGAGATTGGCACGGAGAGCACGCTCTTTTGCACAATGTTTTCCACGTTGCACGCTCGACAGCCTGGCAGACACCCATTCGCCCGTCTTACGTAATACTAAGTATTACTATACTCATGCACCGAAGGTACATTCTGTTGTGCCCCACTTAAATTGTGGACAGATGGCTTAGTCAGCTGAATACCGGAAACCCACTGAATTTGTGCAAAACCCATCTTACAAGAAGACAGCCGATGATCTCTTGCCAGAGTCACGATCGAGCGTACCAGAATATCCCTTTGGAAGTGGGGCCTCGGAAGCGACCGAATTCTTTAGAAAAGGATGGCACAGAGGAGAAACGATTTGTCTACAAATTAAGCGGGGCAGTGCATCAGAGACGACGCGCAAGGGGTGTCCACCGAATGCCCACCGTAGGGTCGAAATGGGTCGAGACCACCCGGAATCGATCGGATAAATGCGCATGACATTTGAACGGGAATATGGCTACTGGAGCCAATTTGCGGTGATTTCTCGCGAACAATTAGCGGGGTGGCTGGAGGGCTTGGAACGGCTTACAAAACCGCTGCTCTGCCATTGAGCTACGCCAGCCTGCAAGGAATATCACTTACATACGTGCGCGATGTCAACCGATGGGGAGGGCAGTGTGTCCAGGTTGTGCACTGTCCTTGGAATGGTTCTGTGTTGTACGTGACGGTGCAGTGCACAGGGAAGCGACGGTAGGGGCGAATGGAGAAGGGCATGGGGACCTCTCAGAGAGGTGCATTGCAGGAGGGATGCGAAGGAGAGCGCAATGGTCCGAACGGGGACCAGGTGTGGCGTGACGGTCGAGGGACCGCTGTATCCGGACACCCGCGCGTATGAAAGCGGGTGAGCCCCTTGCCTACCTCACGCACATCACTTGCGTCTCTGGTATGTTCTGATTCACCGAAAGCGGAGCAGGTTTCGCTCCATCCGCTGATTTTCTTCTAGGGTGCGTGAAGGCGTGAATCATTTCTAACGAAGGAGGCGGGCGATGCGCGACGATTATTGTGACGTGATGATCGTGTTGGATGAGAACGGCTTGATGGAGCCCTTGCAGCGGGACACCATCGGCGGCGTGAACCGGTTTCTCAAGGATCAGTATGCACTCCCCGGCAAATGCGTGCTCTCGCTCTTGAAGTTCAACCATGAAGATCGTCCGGTGTTCACCGGGCGACCGATCGCGGAGGTGCCGGATCTCACATCGAGACGTATCAACCGAACGGGAACACGGCGTTGCTCGACGCACTCGGGCGCGCGATCACGGAAGCAGGTGCGCGCCTCCGGGCGATGTCCGAAGCCAACCGGCCCGGCAAGGTGATTATCATGGTCGTGACGGACGGCGAGGAGAACTCGAGTCGCACATGGACGAAGGAGAAGATCAAAGAGGCGGTGGAGCATCAGATAAACTTTACAGTAGGACTATTCCCCATTCTGGTTAGTTTCACCTACTGACGATGGATAGTCGTTCCGCGCATCTTTCACTACAATTGCTACAGCGATGAAAGCATTTCCTGATGATCTTGTGCGCGATCTGACCAAGCCTGAAATCCTGGGCCTTCTTGAAATCATGCATTATTCGAACGATGCGCAGACGCAGAAGGATTTTGGGCACATTTTGGGGTTAGTGCACTCGACGTTTTCGTTTCCGAATGTCTTAGGGGGCGTGATTTTATCTACGGATGTGGATGCATCGGATTTGAAGGGATGGGATGTAACAACAACGCAGCATTGGCTGCTGAATGAGA
>Ga0315270_10001854_pt1 | contig 11230 bp, 12 predicted proteins | sample C1_bottom_MG_FD_204932 | JGI IMG/M metagenome (GOLD analysis project Ga0315270, IMG submission 204932) | Sediment microbial communities from Yellowstone Lake, YNP, Wyoming, USA - C1_bottom | ecosystem: Environmental > Aquatic > Freshwater > Lake > Sediment | place: USA: Wyoming | collected... | reverse complement strand
GAAGTGAATGAGCGCCATCGCCATCGCTATGAGGTCAATAATCACTATGTACCTTTACTGGAAAAGGCGGGCATGATTATATCTGCGCGCACGCCAAGTGAAGCGTTGCCCGAGATGATGGAACTCCCTAAAGCCATACATCCGTGGTTTGTTGGTGTGCAGTTCCACCCTGAATTTACTTCCACCCCGCGCGATGGACATCCGTTATTTACAGCCTTTGTTTCAGCGGCACTGGCACATAAGGGGACAAAATGAAACTGTGTAATTTTAATGTAGGACTCGACCAGCCGCTGTTCCTGATCGCCGGACCGTGCGTGATCGAGTCCGAGCAAATGGCGCTGGACACCGCCGGGCAATTGAAAGAAATCTGCCAGCAAATTGGCATACCGTTTATTTACAAATCCTCTTACGATAAAGCCAATCGCAGTTCCGGAAAATCCTTCAGGGGCTTTGGTCTGGAAGAAGGTTTGAAAATTCTGGAGAAGGTTAAAAAGCAGATTGGTGTACCGGTTTTGACAGACGTGCACAACATTGAAGATATCGCTGCGGTTGCATCTGTGGTTGATGTGTTGCAAACCCCTGCGTTCCTGTGTCGCCAGACTGATTTTATTCATGCTGTTGCAAAGTGTGGAAAACCGGTCAACATCAAAAAAGGCCAGTTTCTGTCTCCCTGGGATATGCAGAACGTCGTGGAAAAAGCGCGTGATGTCAGCGGCCAGGACAATATCATGGTGTGTGAACGCGGCGCGTCCTTTGGCTATAACAATCTGGTTTCCGATATGCGTTCGCTGGCGGTAATGCGTAACACCAAGTGTCCGGTTGTGTTTGATGCTACGCACTCGGTGCAATTGCCGGGCGGACAGGGTACGGTAAGTGGCGGCCAGCGTGAGTTTGTGCCGGTATTGGCACGTGCTGCGGTGGCGGCTGGTATCTCGGGTGTGTTTATGGAAACACACCCCAACCCATCTCAGGCATTATCAGATGGTCCCAATGCATTTCCGCTGGGGCATCTCAAAGAATTGTTACAGACATTGATGGTGCTGGATGCGGCAGTAAAGAAACAAGGTTTGATTGAAGAGAAAATAAATTTACGTAACGTTTAGAAAATAGAAAAGAGCATAGAGATGAGTGCAATAGTAGATGTGATCGCGCGTGAAATTTTGGACTCCCGTGGTAATCCTACGGTAGAAGCGGATGTATTGTTGGAATCCGGCGTAATGGGACGAGCTGCAGTACCGTCCGGCGCATCTACCGGCACCAAGGAAGCGGTTGAATTGCGAGACGGCGATAAAGGTCGCTATCTGGGCAAGGGTGTCTTGAAAGCGGTTGAATTTGTGAATACTGAAATCGCTGAAGCGATTATCGGACTGGATGCCATGGAACAGGCGTTTATCGATCAGACGATGATCGAGCTTGATGGCACTGAAAATAAATCACGCCTGGGCGCGAATGCGATATTGGCTGTATCTATGGCAGTAGCCAAAGCGGCTGCTGAAGAGTCCGGTCTGCCTCTGTATCGCTATCTGGGTGGTGCATCTCGTATGGAAATGCCTGTGCCGATGATGAACATTATCAACGGTGGCGCACATGCTACCGGCGGAGCCGATATTCAGGAGTTCATGATTGTTCCCGTGGGTAGCCAGAGTTTCCGTGAAGCGCTGCGCTGTGGTGCAGAAATCTTCCATCATCTGAAAGGCATTTTGCATCACCGCGGTTTAAGCACAACAGTAGGTGATGAGGGCGGGTTTGCGCCTTCACTGGGCTCCAACGAAGCAGCATTGAAAGTGATTGTTGAAGCAATTGAAGCTGCGGGTTATGTCCCGGGCGCGGACGTTGCAATCGCAATGGACCCTGCCGCATCCGAGTTCTACAAGGACGGTAAATATCACCTTAAGGCTGACGGTCTGACCTTGACCTCCGCACAGATTGTAGACATGTACGCTACATGGGTGGATAAATATCCTATTATCAGTATTGAAGACGGCATGAGTGAGCACGACTGGGCAGGCTGGAAAATGCTGACAGACCGTCTGGGTAAATCCACGCAACTGGTGGGTGATGACGTGTTTGTAACCAACACCAAAATTTTGAGTGAAGGTATCAAACAGGGTATCGCAAATTCAATCCTGATCAAGATTAACCAGATCGGTACCCTGACAGAAACATTCGCCGCGATTGAAATGGCGAAACGTGCCGGTTACACCGCAGTAATTTCCCATCGTTCGGGTGAGACTGAAGACACGACAATTGCAGATCTTGCAGTGGCAACCAATGCGCTGCAAATCAAGACAGGCTCATTGTCACGCTCAGATCGTATGGCAAAATACAACCAACTGTTGCGTATCGAAGAAGATCTCGGCGATAGCGCTTCATATCCCGGACGTAGTGCCTATTATCAATTGGCATAGCGTTCACTTTATGCAGGTGCCCGATAAATTATTTAGCTTGAATTAGATGCGTTGGGTTACTTTAATATTGTTGGCGCTTATCTTGCTATGGCAGTATCCATTGTGGCTGGGTAAGGGGAGCTGGATAAAAGTATGGGAACTCGACCGTCAGGTCGATGCGCAAAAGAAAATCAACCAGCAAACGAAATTACGCAATGCTGTGCTGGATGCCGAAGTACATGATCTAAAGCAGGGTACAGAGGCCGTTGAAGAACGCGCCCGTAGCGAGCTGGGTATGATTAAACAGGGTGAATCGTTCTTTCAGGTAGTGGGAGAAAACGCCACATTGAGCGCTTCCAGTGTAAACGTAAGCAAGCAATTGAAGAATTGATTGGTATTCGTTAACTATTCATTAGTTTAATGAAAATGTTTGGTGCCCGGGACCGGAATTGAACCGGTACGGCCTTTTCAAGCCGAGGGATTTTAAGTCCCTTGTGTCTACCAATTTCACCACCCGGGCAGGTTGGATTTAATGCAAAGGGAACATGGTTCGACTATTCGCGAAGCCGTGCATTATACAGAGATGATCTAATAAGTTGCAATAATATGGGCTGTAATACTAAATCTGAGGTATAAAATAAACTTAATTAGCTTATGAAGTCTGGAAATGCTGGTTGAAATTAAAGATAGTATGCTAATCTATTTATAAATCACATAATAACAATATATATAGTCATGCTTTGAGATGACGAGGAGAGGTAGTATGGTCAGATTTGATTTTGCTATACGGACACGAGATGGACAAAAAATTGACAGTCTGATGATAGGTGGAATTGATCAGCAGGATGCTGAGCGCAAGCTGAATCAGATGTATCGATATTGTGAAATATTAAGTTGTTCGGTAAAGGATGGCGTTGCATTGGGTGCGAAACAGCCCGATTCGACTTCGGTTGAAGATATCCTGTCCTTGATATCGAAATAGAATTCCTGTTATTCAATAATCCCGTCACTCAGCAGTTCTGCCATCAAGGAATCATAATCATGTGCACCGCGACTGCTGGGAGCATGTTGAAATATTGTCTTGTTTAACGCAGGACTTTCAGCCAGGCTGACATTTTCAGAGATACGTGTTTGGCATACATCCTGGCCGAATTTTTCTTCCGCCATACGCAGAATATCCTGGGACATATTCCGCCGGGCGTCATACCTGGTTAATAAATATCTACGGTTAACTCTGCGCTTTAGAACGGGTTCAAGCGCCCGAAGTGTCTTGTCAATTTGCACTGCCCCCTTGGCGGAAAGATAGTCGGCTGAAATAGGCACAATCAGACAGTCACAGGCAAAAATTGCATTCAGTGAAAGTACGCCTATCATCGGGCAACAATCAATGATCACCGGATTGTTTTTGCCGCCCAAATTTTCAACCTTTAATCCAGTATTTAATTTGTTGACCACATTGAAGCCTTTGCCAAACAAGGCGTCCACTTTGGATAATTCAGCATGCGCCGGAATGACTTTTATACCGCTGTTGGAATCCGTTACAAGTTTGCTTAACGGGTTATTCCGCTGAAACAAACTGAGAACAGTATCATCGCCCGAGTTTGCTGTAACGCCAGCAATAGAGCTAAATTGAGCCTGGGGGTCAAGGTCAATACCATATGTATTACGTCCACTACGGGCGAGAGCCGCCGCCAGATTAAGTGCGGTGGTCGTTTTGCCTACGCCACCTTTTTGATTGAAAACCGCAATAATGGTCATATAAGGTAATTAATAGTACAAGCGTGTGATTTTATTTACTGAACGCATTTCGATAATTTTTAGTATCACTTAGGTTTTAGGATTGGAGAAATCTCTCGGATCAATAAGCCTGATGTAGAAATTCTCACTTCTAGTTCTGCAGCTTGTGTGACAGGTACAAAAGTGGCTGAGCCATATTTAGCATCCAGCACGGGTGCTAGAAAGGTGTGAAGTTGGCGTATTTGAAACAAATTGACAGGTTTATACTGTCCAAGTGAGTTTACGGTACGTTCAGCAGCACGTTCCTGTTCTATATCACGATAACGCCCGCCTATGCGGTCAAGTTCATAGGCCGTGTGCAAGCCAATCAAATTGGCCAGCGGTTGCCATTTGAGGATATGCGCATCGATATAAATTTCATCACCGGCAATTATAAAGTTTTCAACGCGTCCCTCCGGATATTTAATACTGGCCGCGAAGCGTTGATGAGCTATGGGTGAAACAGAAATGTGAGCTGCAATTTCTTCATGGGTGAGAGTTTGATAGCCCTGAATTCCCAGCGCGATCATACCCAATAAAACACCAGATGATAAAAACAATAAAGCAATCAAAGTTTGTAGGGTAAAAGAGCCGACTCTAGCTCGAATAAGTGCCACAAATCCTGTAAAAATCAGAATTATTCCCAATGCCAGAAGCGTTAGAGACGCTAAAAAATAAGGCGAACTCGTCATTTGAGAGAGCATAAAAATTCCGTATTTTTGAGAGTTTAACAGGGTAGCTTGATTGCTACACTTAACTACCCTTAATCAACTACAACAATATAAGAGTAAATATTGAGAAAGTAGTTTTAATTGCCTTTTGTGTACATGAGTCTTTTTGTGCCGCCATCACAAGTGCCTACCTGTTTTCCCTTGTTCATTTTTGCTGCGGCAACACCGGAAGCGGCATTGATTGAATCGGCTGAGCCTTCGGCAGGAACAATCTCCAGCGTATAAACGGGGACTCCTTTTGCTTGCAGCTTTGCATCAACCCGGGCTTTTAGTGCGTCACAATCGAGTCTTTTAGGTCCGGTATCAGCTGGTGCCGCAGCGGGTGCCGCAATTTCCGCTGGAGCTGCAGCAGTGGCCGCTGGAGTTTCAGTTTGAGCGATTGAAGGTAGAGAAATAAACGCCAGAGAAACAAAAGCCAGACAAACAAGAAGAGCTACTTTACGCATTTTTTACTCCTTATTGGTGATGAAAGATAAGTGCAACTTGGTGAGTATACCATCTCGGCGGTTTGCTGAGGCTTTGCTTCCTTTTGTATCATTCAGGCGTTTTGCGGATGCCAAGCATGAACATTATTCACAGAATTGATGGTTTATATCTTGAATTTGGCAAAAGCTGCTGCCATAGCATTGTTGGCCGGTGATGTGGCTATGGTTTGCTGTTGACGGTGTTGTGCAAGACGTTTGGCATCGTTTGGATTGCGTGGCTCCGGCTTGCTGTTTTTCTCAGGTGCGCTGTCTGAAAGACGCATGGTCAGCGCTATACGTTTACGTTTTTCATCAATCTCCAGCACTTTGACTTTGACCACTTGTCCTACTTTTACGATGGTGTGTGGATCTTTGACAAAGGTATTGGCCAGTGCCGAGATATGTACCAGGCCGTCCTGATGCACCCCGATATCGACAAATGCACCGAATGCGGCAACGTTGGTAACGACACCTTCCAGTATCATATCCGGACGCAGATCTTTAATTTCTTCCACACCTTCCTTGAAATTTGCAGTAATGAATTCAGGGCGTGGATCGCGGCCTGGTTTTTCAAGTTCTTTTAATATGTCGCTGATTGTCGGTATACCAAACTTTTCATCCGTGTATTTGCCAGGATCCAGCGACTTGAGTAATTTGCTGTCACCGATGACTGTTTTTATGTCCTGCTTGATATCTTCAAGAATTTTTTGCACCAGCGGGTAGGATTCCGGATGAACTGCAGAGGAATCAAGCGGATTATTACCGCCCATTATTCGTAGAAATCCTGCCGCCTGTTCGTAGGTCTTGTCGCCAAGACGGGGAACATCGCGTAACGAAGCTCGCGAGGTGAACATGCCTTTCAAATCACGATGTGCCACGATGCTTTGTGCCACAGCGCTGCTAAGGCCGGATACACGTGCAAGCAGGGGTGCTGATGCAGTATTAACGTCTACCCCAACCGCATTGACACAGTCTTCAACCACCGCATCCAGAGAGCGTGCCAGTTGCGTTTGCCCTACATCATGCTGGTATTGGCCTACACCGATTGACTTTGGATCGATTTTTACCAGCTCGGCAAGCGGATCCTGCAGACGGCGTGCAATGGATACTGCGCCGCGCAGAGAGACGTCCATGTCGGGTAATTCACGTGAAGCAAACTCGGAAGCGGAATAGACTGATGCACCGGCTTCGGACACAACAACAGCGGTCATTTTCAGCTCCGGTCGCAGCTTGATCAGATCTTGCGCTAACTTGTCGGTCTCGCGCGATGCGGTGCCATTACCGATGGATATCAGAGATACCTGATATTTCTCAGCTAATTTTTCCAGTGTGCGTAAGGAACCATTCCAGTCATTATTGGGCTGGTGTGGATAAATTACGGCGGTATCCATCACCTTGCCTGTGGCATCGACAATGGCTACCTTAACCCCGGTACGCAAACCGGGATCCAGTCCCATCGTTGCCCGTGGCCCGGCAGGTGCTGCGAGCAGCAGCGCCTTGAGGTTACGTGCAAAGACGTTAATTGCTTCGACTTCAGCACGTTCGCGCAGTGCACTCATAAGTTCGCTTTCCAGATGCAGAAAACTTTTGACGCGCCAGGTCCAGCGCACCGTGTCGCTCAGCCATTTGTCAGCAGGGCGGTTTTGATGCTTGATGCCGAAGTGCGCTGCAATGCGCGCCTCGCACAGGTTATGCGGTGCATCCCACTTGGGTTTTTCAGCTTCTGAATCCAGGCGCAAAGTCACACTCAGCATTTCTTCACGACGCCCCCTGAATAAGGCCAGCGCCCGATGCGAAGGGATGCTTTTGAGCGTTTCTGAATAGGCAAAATAGTCTGCATACTTCGCCCCTGCATCTTCCTTGTTATCTGAAACTTTTGATTCGACTACACCGTGTTCCAGCAAATATTCGCGCAATGATTGTAAAAGAGAAGCGTCTTCTGCAAAGCGTTCCATCAAAATTTGACGTGCACCATCCAGGGCTTCTTTCGAATCCGCGACACCGGGGTTGTCGCCATGTTCGCTGCTAAAGGCAGGTTTCAGGTATTTTGATGCTTCTTCTTCCGGATTCAGCAAAGGGTTGGACAGCAATGCATCTGCCAAGGGCTCAAGGCCGGCTTCCAGTGCGATCTGTGATTTGGTGCGGCGCTTCTTTTTGTAAGGTAAATAGAGGTCTTCCAGGCGCGTTTTATCGTCTGCCATCATGATGCTGGATAGCAGGGCAGGTGTCATTTTGTTTTGCTCCTCTATCGAAGCGATGATGGCGCTACGACGTTCTTCCAGTTCACGTAAATAACGCAGGCGCTCCTCCAGCATCCTGAGCTGGATGTCATCCAGACCGCCGGTTGCCTCTTTGCGATAGCGGGAGATAAATGGTACGGTTGCGCCCTCATCCAGCAGGGCGACAGCAGCAGCTACCTGAGCTGGTTTGGCGGCGAGTTCAAGGGCAAGGCGTTGTTCAATGGTAGGTAGCATGGGGAAATAAAATACGAATGTTGTATCGCCCTGTTTAAACCTGATGTAATTAAAGAGGGCATTCAGATGGCTAACAAATAAGATGTCACTTATCTGCAGATGCTTGGGGGGTAGCCCCCCAGAGGTATTACTTTGCTACTTGCTTTTCACGAATTTCATCTAGTGTTTTGCAATCAATACATTGTGTTGCAGTTGGTCGAGCTTCCAGGCGACTTAGGCCGATTTCAATGCCACATTTATCGCAATAACCATATTCACCGCTATCAATTTTTGCGAGCATGTCGCTAATTTTTTTGATCAATTTGCGCTCACGGTCTCGGTTCCTCAACTCCAGGCTCATGTCCGATTCCTGGCTGGCGCGATCATTGGGGTCGGCAAATACGGTTGCTTCGTCCTGCATGGTATGCACTGTCCGATCGATGTCTTGTCCAAGGCCTAATTTCATTTCCATCAGAATGGCACGAAAATGGTCTAGTTGCTTGGGGTTCATGTACTCCTCGCCTTTTTTGGCTTTGTACGGAGTAAAAGTCGGATTAATTTGTGTGGACATTCTTGTGTCTCCAAAAAACAGGTGAAATTTTTAAAACGCGACTTAATATCAGAATTATCCGCCTGTCGCAACTAAATTTAGTTGGGTAAATTTTACAAAGTAACGTGCTATGTAACAAAAATGATAGTAAGTCAGTTAGTTAGTATAAGTATAGGGCTCCTTAAATAATTGCGACGCCCTGTTTCAAAAGCATGTTGACCAGCAAAATAATCGGAAGGCCTACCAGGGCATTGGGGTCATCACCTTCCAGTTTGCTGATGAGGGCGATGCCCAAGCCTTCTGATTTGCTGCTGCCGGCGCAATGATAGGGTTTTTCGATCTGCAAATAATTTTCAATTTGATCGTCACTTAGATCACGATAGTGCACTATATTTATCGCAACTTCGGTCTGCATCTCGTTTGTGCGTGAATTTAACAGGGTAAGAGCGGTGTAGAAGGTTACCGTTTTGCCGCGCATCGCACGGAGTTGTTGCACGGCGTTGTTATGGGTCAGCGGCTTGCCAAGTTGTTGCTTGTCCAGAAGTGCAACCTGGTCTGAACCAATAATAAGTGCATCAGGGTAAAGGGCTGAAACTGCCTGCGCTTTTGTGCGCGATAACCGCCATGATGTTTGTTGTGCACTTTCATCAGGCAAGGGACGTTCATCTACATCTGGAGTTGCCGTTGCAAACGGTATACGCAGGCGGGCTAATAATTCGCTTCGATAGATAGAAGAAGAAGCAAGAACAAGAAGCGGATGATTCAATGGATTCCCTGGCGGTTAATTTTATGATTGGGCAATATCGCGCTAAGTCATTGCGATTAAGCATGTCTTGCAAGATAGCATATTGATATTGGTTTCAACAATTCATTTGATACGGAAGTTGCTTTACAAGCATAAGGTAGCTCATTATAATGCGCCCTCTTTTTGGGGGTATAGCTCAGCTGGGAGAGCGCTTGCATGGCATGCAAGAGGTCAGCGGTTCGATCCCGCTTATCTCCACCAAAGGAACGAGTCCCCATCGTCTAGAGGCCTAGGACACCGCCCTTTCACGGCGATAACACGAGTTCGAATCTCGTTGGGGACGCCAGATTTTAGTTTTTCCCGGATTTTGATTTTTTCAGTTTCAAATTCTATTCTTGCTTGTACTGAATGCGATTGAACAGTCGCTATTAAGCACTTCACAGATTAAGTCCCCATCGTCTAGAGGCCTAGGACACCGCCCTTTCACGGCGATAACACGAGTTCGAATCTCGTTGGGGACGCCACTATAAGTCGAAGATTTCAAAAATAAATGTTGGTGCTTGGTTTCCATTGGGTTGTATTTTTGTTATAATTACTGGATTCTTAGCGATTACGTTTGCATAGTTATATTGCTTTGGGTTAGATTTAACGAGCGCGGTCTGCTTGTTGATTTTGCAAGCATGATTGAGTTGTAAGGTTATTAGATGAGGGCTTGGCTCAATAGGATTGAGCAATAAGTGCTTCGTTGGATGAGATGGGCTTCGTGCCCGTTTTTTATTTGTGGGTGTAGAACATGGATGTGGCTAAGCTGGTTGAAGCAACGCTGACGGGATTGGGGTTTGAGCTGGTTGATCTTGAAACTTCCGGCCGGGGTTTGATGCGAATTTTGATGGATAAACCCGAGGGTATTACGCTGGACGATTGCGAGCTGGTCAGTAATCAGTTAACACGATTATTTTTGGTTGAGGGTGTAAATTTTGATCGACTGGAAGTTTCGTCACCGGGATTAGACAGGCCGTTAAAGAAAGAGGCGGACTTTGTTCGCTTTGCCAGCCAGAAAGCGCAGCTTAAATTGCGTATGCCGCTTGCAGGGCGCAAGAATTTTGTAGGTATTATCGGTGCTTTAGAAAATGGCATTTTGCAGTTTGATGTAGATGGCAAACAGGTTGCTATAGAGCTTTCAAATATTGATAAAGCGCGTTTGGTGCCGGTATTTTAGGCATCTTTGAGTGAATAGCTCGACTGCACAGGCAGTCGTGTTGATAGGTAGGAGACGGTAATGAGTCGTGAAGTATTGTTATTAGTGGATGCATTGGCGCGTGAGAAAAACGTGGATAAGGGCATTGTGTTTGGTGCTCTGGAAGCTGCATTGGCTTCTGCTACCAAGAAACGCTTTGGTGAAGAAGAAGCAGATGTGCGTGTCAGTATTGACCGTAATACCGGCGAATATCAGTCATTCCGCTGTTGGCAGGTGATGGATGACGAGAGCTTTGAAACGCCCGAATTGCATATCAAGCTGGAAGAGGCGCAAAAAATTGATCCTGAATATCAGCTGGGTGAGTTCGTTGAGGAGCCGCTTGAGTCGATTGATTTTGGCCGTATTGGTGCGCAAGCAGCCAAACAGGTTATTTTCCAGAAAATTCGCGATGCAGAACGCGAGCAGATTCTTGCTGATTTTATGGAGCGTAGCGAGCATCTGGTTTCGGGGACGGTTAAACGGATTGAGCGTGGCAGCGCGATTATTGAATTCGGCAAGATAGAGGCCTTATTGCCGCGTGACCAGATGATACCCAAAGAAAATTTACGCGTGGGTGATCGGGTTCGCGCCTATTTACTGCGTGTCGATCGTACTGTGCGTGGGCCGCAAATTATTTTGTCAAGAATTACACCTCAGTTTTTAATTAAACTTTTTGAGCTGGAAGTGCCGGAGATTGAAGAAGGTCTGCTGGAAATTGTGAGTGCTGCACGAGATCCTGGTTCACGCGCCAAGATAGCTGTCCGCTCTCATGATCAGCGTATCGATCCTATTGGAACCTGTGTTGGTATGCGCGGATCGCGCGTGCAGGGCGTAACCAATGAATTGGCTGGAGAGCGTGTTGATATCGTATTGTGGTCTGAAGATCC
>Ga0315270_10001853_pt1 | contig 11237 bp, 11 predicted proteins | sample C1_bottom_MG_FD_204932 | JGI IMG/M metagenome (GOLD analysis project Ga0315270, IMG submission 204932) | Sediment microbial communities from Yellowstone Lake, YNP, Wyoming, USA - C1_bottom | ecosystem: Environmental > Aquatic > Freshwater > Lake > Sediment | place: USA: Wyoming | collected... | reverse complement strand
TGATCGTCCCGGTTATGCGAATACACATTGAATGCTGCCAGCCTGAAAACTTTTTCATAAGCTTTCACGTGTTTTTCCAGCCGGAAAGCGCAATCCATCAAATGCCCGTAATCCATCGTACTCATCCTGAAGTTGTCATGCATAAGGCCGCACGCGGTGTGTGTATGCAGACGTTTATCAGCTATCCGGTCAAACCGTTTTGTTCCAAAATATACCTGTCCTGATTTTCCTTTTAAAAGGCGGCATTCGCTCATTTCGATGCCTGCCAACAGCGCCATTTTGTGATAGGCAAATTCAATATTTGTAATCTCCCTGTTATCAGATGATGACGGGAATTTGATGATCCATTCTTCATAACCTTCAGGGATGTTGTCCACACTGTGTACCAAATCGTCGGTGAGCGGGTTGTATGCGGCAAGAATCTTTGGCCTGGCACCACCGGATGATCCTCCCAGGATAAATAATTCTTCGATGATCTCAGAACTGGCTCCCTGGAGTACGCGGTTCATTTCAGTGGCAAGGATGTCCAGTTCAGGAACAAGGTCTGCTGTCTTTTCAGGTTCAATTTCCGGTGTGTAGACAAGGGCTCCCATTCCCCGGATGCCGACATAAGCCAACCGGTCCAAAGGTGTTATGCTTGCAATTTCAATCCCTTTGGCAGATAAGGAGCGATCCAGTAACAGCCTGCCCCAGCCGTCAGGCAAGGAGTCGTTGAACACTCCGAACAATCCGTCGAAAGGTTGTTGCTCTGTACTTGCTATTTCCCCTGAAAAGGGGAGTTTTATGGGCGAAAGATTAAGCCCGGTTTTAAGAAAGTCAGCGTTGTACCTGAAATAGATCTTTTGGTTGGAAAGTACCAGTTCCCCAACTTCAAACCTGTTCCCTTCGAGAAGCAGTGATACGAATAATTTATTGATACCGGCCATTGGTAATTGCTTATTCTGTAAATAGTTTTTTAACCTCATCAAGGTTTTCTTTTACAAGCAGGAGGTTGTCAAATTCATTCAACCGTCCTAAAAGGTGCGTCAGTTTCAGCAGCGAATCCAACGATATTTTACCAGTGACCTCAAAACGCTTTAAACTGCCCAGGGAAACGCCCGAACGTTCGGCCATTTCTTCCTGCGACATTTTTAGCTGTTTTCGCAGGATGCGGTGTCTTTCAGCCAGGGCTTTACTTACCTCCGGCGGTGTTGGTTCTAATGAATACATCATGTATGGTTAATATATTATCCAAATATAATTAAAAATGACAAAAATAACTAATATATTATCTATTAATATTTTCCTGTTTGTTTTTAGGCAGAGTTCTGTATTTTGTCTGAATCCCTTTATTCCCCGGAACATTTGCCTAACTCGACCGGCACATTTACCCACATAGTCTTAAAATGGTATTTGATCTGACAAATAGCTCCTTAATATTTGGATTTGTCTAACGGAAGTTTTTCATTAATAATGCGTTGTTCCAGAATGTAAATCAATCTATATTTTGTTTCAATTGAGCATTGTGAATATTGTATATCTCATTCCAATAAAAGAAAGCTTCCACATTGGTCTTTTTAAGTTTGTTTAATTTTGTAGGTATAGGCTCTTGAATAATAGCTTCACGCAAAGGCTCAATATTTTGAGCCTCGACTATCGGGGTGGATCATAATTTATTGGTCTTTAACAGTTCCTCTACTACCTGCTTTCTTCCCCGTCGGGTTGCATAGCGTAATAGTTTATTTTTATTAATACTGTGTTTTTCAAAAATTGTGGTATAAACATAGTTTATTTCTACTCCCTGCAAAAAAGAAAATTCTACATCTCCGACAATATCTACAAGAATCTTTTCAATAGTGGGAGTGTTTATTCCTTCAACCAGTTGTAATGGGGATTCTGATATTAACGGGCGAATAATAATAGTCTGGTTGGTATTAATATATCTTTCAAAATCGGTTAATGACGGCATGAGATAGACCCTTTGGATGCTATTAGAATTTAAAAGATTAAAAACAGATTCAGCAACCTCACGTTCTACATCCACAAGCACAAAACTCAAACTAGGAATGTGGTGCATGTATGACAAAAGAGCAGAACCCGGCCAAATGCAGTAATCAGCAAAAGGAAACTGTTTCTTTATTTGCTGATTAATATTTTTGATTTCTTCGGAACAAACAATCGAAAAAGCTTTCTTTGCATTATCCGGCAATGAATAAATACCACGCTCAAGCCTAATTATTAATCCGGATTTTAAAAGACGGCTTAGTTGTTCAGAAAGTGAGCTCGGATATCCAATCTGATTATGAATCTTCAGATTAGTAATCAAATCTTTTCGAGAAAACACTTTATGAGTGAAGGCAAAGTTTAAAATGTCATTAGTTGTAACCATGTGAAATTTATCTACGGACAAATATATCACAATTTTGGCAATGAATAGACATCATTGCCAAAATTGTGATATATAATCCAATTGCAATTCGACTTTTATCAGGATAAAACAATGGCGATTTCCCTGATTTATCTTTAAACATTCACGGCCACAAGTGTCCACCTCAATGCCAGAAGCTGCCAGATGGCTATAACCTTCCAACCGCACCGGTTCATCTTCTACTTTTGCATCTCAACCGGTTAAGACTGAATCATTATGCAACAGGAAGACGATTTAAGAGGTTTGGCAAAGGTTATGGAGTTTATGCGGGCCATCAGCATTTTACTGGTGATAGTCCATATTTACTGGTTTTGTTACCAGTCGGTTTGTGAGTGGAATATCAATATTGGTGTAATGGATAAAATCCTTTTGAATTTCAACCGGACTACGGGACTGTTTACCTCCATCCTTTGGACAAAACTGTTTTCAATCGTTTTCCTTGCACTTTCGTGCCTGGGTACAAAAGGCATCAAAGAGGAAAAAGTTACCTGGAACAAAATTTATGTATTCCTAACCATTGGAGCTATCCTCTTTTTTATGAACGGATGGCTACCTGATCTGTCTTTGCCTGCAACAGTTTGTACTGCGTTTTATATCCTGACGATAAGTGTGGGCTACCTTTGCCTGTTGACCGCAGGTATATGGATGTCGCGCCTGTTGAAGAACAACCTGATGGAGGATGTTTTCAATACAGAAAACGAATCGTTTATGCAGGAAACCCGGTTAATCGAAAATGAGTATTCGGTCAACCTGCCAACCCGTTTCTATTACCGCAAGAAATGGAATAACGGTTGGGTAAACGTGGTAAATCCTTTTCGTGCATCGATTGTCCTGGGCACGCCCGGTTCAGGGAAGAGTTACGCGGTGGTAAACCAGTTCATCAAACAACAGATCGAAAAAGGCTTTTCCCTATATATTTACGATTTTAAATTCCCGGATTTATCGACTATTGCTTATAACCACCTGCTGAACCATCGCAAAGGCTATAAAAAGGTTCCGAAATTCTATGTCATCAACTTCGACGACCCTTCACGTTCACACCGTTGCAACCCGATCAACCCGTCGTTTATGAGTGATATATCGGATGCTTACGAAAGCGCCTACACCATCATGCTCAACCTGAACAAAACATGGGTACAGAAACAGGGCGACTTCTTTGTGGAATCCCCGATTATCCTATTTGCTGCCATTATCTGGTACCTGCGCATTTACAAAGACGGTCGGTATTGCACGTTCCCTCATGCCATCGAATTTTTAAATAAAAGATATGAGGATATTTTCCCGATTCTGACTTCATACCCTGAACTTGAAAACTACCTGTCGCCTTTTATGGATGCCTGGTTGAGTGGGGCGCAAGACCAGTTGCAGGGGCAGATTGCAAGTGCCAAAATCCCATTGTCCCGGATGATAAGCCCGCAACTGTACTGGGTAATGAGCGGTGACGAGTTTACCCTCGACATTAATAATCCCGATGATCCGAAAGTGTTGGTGGTAGGCAATAATCCTGACCGGCAGAATATCTATGGCGCTGCCCTGGGCCTGTATAATTCCCGTATCGTGAAGCTGATCAATAAAAAGGGGCAATTAAAGAGTAGTATCATTATTGATGAGCTGCCGACGATTTACTTCAAAGGTTTGGACAACCTGATCGCTACCGCCCGGAGCAATAAAGTTGCCGTATTGTTGGGTTTTCAGGATTTCTCGCAGCTGAAACGTGACTACGGTGACAAAGAGGCCGCCGTGGTAATGAACACCGTGGGAAATATATTCTCCGGACAGGTAGTCGGCGAAACAGCAAAAACGTTGAGTGAGCGTTTCGGAAAAGTGTTGCAAAAACGCCAGTCGATGACCATCAACCAACGGGAAAAATCAACATCAATAAGCACGCAAATGGATTCGTTGATCCCACCAAGCAAAATATCGAACCTTACACAGGGTATGTTCGTAGGTGCTGTGGCCGACAATTTTGATGAACGTATCGAACAGAAGATTTTTCACGCCGAAATTGTGGTTGATCATGTAAAGGTAGATGCTGAAACTAAAGCCTACCAGGAGATTCCGGTAATTACCAACTTTATTGATGGGCAGGGCAATGACCGGATGAAGGAAATGATTCAGGAAAACTACAACCGCATAAAAGCAGAAACCAAACAGATGGTCAAAGATGAACTGGAACGAATAAAGAACGACCCCGAGCTGGCATACCTGTTGCAACAACAAGAGTAAGTACAGCTTTATCAGCCTTATTCCAGAGAAGTTTTCATTGATTAAAATCAAAACGGTATTGACAATTCTTCGGATTAGACAGGTTTAATCCTAATTATTTCCCCTTTCGGTGCATGACATCTTTGTTGTCGTCCCGTTCCATTTTGTTTTCAAGGGAACTTTTCAGTTCGTCAAGGAACAGAGTCCGGCTGTTGGCCCGGATACGCATCACACCGTAAGTTGAGAAGAAATTGCCCGGTTTCATGTCAAACAGATTGAAAAAAAAATTTACCATTGCGGTAATGGATACCTCTCCGTTATTGATCGCACGTCGTTCGTGCAGGGCCATGGCCATTTCCAAAAGGCCTATTCCATCTGCTGTCCATTGCAGTGAAAAGTCGGTTTTTGCCTTTTCTGGCATATGGGATTTGTGATCGGTTTGATGAACCCGCAACCATTCGATAGAGCTTTCAGTAGCCAAAATAGCTTTGAACAAATAGTGTCCGGCAACTACATTTTTTTTTCACACCCCTTGCCTTATACTCCTCTTTTAATGCCATCAGTTCTACATGTGTATAATTAAGGGTGAAAAATGCCGGGATGTCTCTTGTTGAATTGGTACAGATATGTACCAACTGAGACATGAATTCTTTATATGCCGGTGACAATGCCTCTATTGTCGACGTGTCATTTTTCTTCAAGATCATACAGAAAAAGGGTGTTCTGGTTAATGATTCCATGGGCTCTCATTTTTATTAGAATGTTTTTATAAATAGTAAATACAACAACACTTAACAATTGAGAAACTGTTTTGATTGTTCCGTGAGGAACAAAATGTGGGTAGAAAGGGAATTAATGACGACTATATTTTGTCCCGTATGGGACAAAACGGTGAATGAAAGTTGCCATTTTTCTACCCATATACATTATACTTTCAGCTTCCGAGAAAGTTTTCCTGAAAATACGTTTTGGTGCCACAAGCTGTCAGGTTAGTGCCTTAAATAGCCAACGCCTTGAAATCCTATAAATTACCTTTTCGTTATTCCTATTTTCATCTCTGCATTGATAGTGATGCAAGAATCCTTAAAACATTTGAAATATGAATGAAAAGTTAAGCGACAGCAAAAAACGAGTGCTGCTTACAACCGATGCCGCCAATCCACAGGCATTAAAAGCCGTTACCAGTATGGATCAATCCGGCATTCCACGGACAGTCAGCCCAGACGGAGCAAATATTGCTGATTTTCTGGCCATTGACAAGAACGGCAATGCACTTGAAAACTTTTTCAAAAAGTTCCTTGAACAGACTAAAAACCCTGCGCACACGGGATTTTTCCTGATGACGCAAGACGTACTGGGTAAAATCATTGAGATGCAACCCGTTAATGCAAAAACGTTGGAACCTTACCGTATCGACCCGCAACAGTTCCTTGACCAGCGGCAAGAGCAAAAACAAGGACAGGCACAGGAACCTGGAGGTGCAGCGTCCGGACAGAAGAACGATTTTCAGCCCATCGATGAAAACAAAATCAACTGGTCTCAGGCTGCAACCATGGGTATCAACAGGCAGTTATTGGAAGATACCGATCAGCTTAAAGCCATGCTATATGGCCACAAGTCCCCGGCGTTGAACCACCTTACTTTTACCCTTGAAGGGATCACCTTCGATACCCAGGCACGGTTGTCCCTGAAAGAAATGCCCGATGGAACATATAACATGCAGCCCCACAGTTACCTTAAAGTGCTTGACTTGGACAGGCCTTTCCTCGGGGCTATGCTTTCAGACAAGGATAAAGAGAATCTAGTAACTTCCGGGAATGCCGGACGGGTAATTGATCTTGAGCCGACACCAGGACAAAAAATCCCTGCGCTTGTTTCTCTCGACAAAATCACCAACCGCCTCGAAGCTGTTCCGGTTGAAAAGCTCAACATTCCGCAATCGCTCAAAGGGGTAGAGTTTACTCCCGAACAGGTGAAAGACCTTAAAGAAGGCATGATGGTACTGGTTGAAGGGATGATCACTAAAAAGAGCCAGGACACGGATAATCCTAAAAAGTTCGATGCCTACATCCAGTTTAACGCGGCTAAAGGCAGCTTCGATTTCAATTATGGAGGATTAGACCAAAACCGCAACCTTCAGGAGAACAAACAGCAGCAGGCTCAGGGAAACGAACCCAACAATGTCCGCATTCCGCAAAAACTCTTAGGGGTGGAACTTACACCCAAACAACAGGAAGACCTGCGGGCAGATAAGACCATTTACGTCAAAGGAATGCTGAAAGACGGGCAGGACCAGCCGTTCAATGCCTATGTGAAAATAAATCACGGGGTAGGCAAGCTCGACTTCTACAAGTTCAACCCGGACAAGGCAAAAAAACAGGGTGCCGAAACAACTCCTGCCAATGAGAGACAGACACAGGTTGCAGTCAATTCTGAAGGCAAAACCAACGAAGCAACCAAAAAGGTAAACGAACCACTGAAACAGGGGCAAAACCAACCGACTGGAGCTCAACACAAGCAAATCCATAAAGGCAAAGACATGAAAATGTAGCTTTTATGGATTTGATAATGGGATTCAGACAGTATCCGGTTTTCAACTAAAAATCGGCACACAGCGAAAATCCCAATAAATAAAGTTGTTGTTTTTTGCCACTGAAAGTTCCTATAACAGAAAATTGTTTACACAATTGGATGATGAATTTTTAGTGGCGGCGCCTGGGTAGCATACCCGGGCGCCATTTTTTACTTAACCGCACAAGCTTGGAAAATCGTTTCGTTTTACACCATAAAAGAGGCTGTGGCAGATGGGACCTTGGTTCGTGTTGCCGACGGTTCGACCATTCGCCCATAGAAGTACATTTTTGCAAAAAGTACCATTTATCGGTACTTTTTGCAAAATTTCTATTCTTTTTATTTGATTTTATTGATATATTCCTGAAATGGGTTGTACCTGGCCAAAAGCATTAAATAAACAAACTTATCGATTCTGGTCAATCATTAGGACCTTTCTCAAATATTTTCAATGCTTCCTGTTCAGTCTTAATTATCCGGCAGCCACCCAGTATAGCGCCACTTTCAACCAGTTCCTTATCCATTGAAACTTTCATCTTGTACACATCTGACCGTTTGTAATGATATGCCTCTTTTATTCGACAGTAAAACAACATGTTGTTTTTTCGCAGTGCACTTAAAAGGCCTTGAGAGATATTCAGGAACTCACATACCTTTTTGCCGTTCATCCAATAGTCTGTTTCGGAGAAACGGTAATTTAGATCAGTTGCTTGATTCAATATTCGCCCCATCAGCAAACGAAACAAGCTTTCTTCCATCAATATATAACTCATAATCAATAACTTTCATATTAATTATTTCAGATTACTTTACATCTTAATTTCTGCCTAATACGATCGTAGGCAGCTTTGAACGACCGCTCTTTCAATTCGTACACCCGTCCGTGCTCATTGCGCCAGACTTTGGTGAATCTGTCCTTATTGTTTCTGAATACCTCGATTTCATCTGTTGATAAGTTTCGTTCACAGACCTGCTTATATCCTTCCGTTGGATAGAAGGTGAATTCTTTGACAAGCTTTTCATCGCATTTGTTTATGATGATGAAATAGTCCTTTGAAAATGCGGCTACTTCCCTGTTGATAAAATTGTTGTTAGCAATGCAAACAGCAAAACATACACCAAATTCAGACAAGGTGCTAAAAACGGTTTTCTTTTCTTTCTTCTTAGTCATATTGCTTATGAATTATTCTAATTCAGAATCCGTACCTACATTGCTTTTCCTATTCCTTTTCGCTTCGTCCTGCCTGTCAAAATGGGTTCGGATAAACGTGTGTACATCGCTTTCTTTGTAATAGGTTTTGTGGTAAATCGCATGGAAAGGCAAATCCCCGCTGCTCCGGTAACGTTGCAAGGTCCGTTTGCTGATATTCAGCAGTTGACAAATATCCTGGTTGTCGTACAACCGTTCGCCTTCCAGCTTATTGTCCCGCTTATTTAGTTTTTCCAACGCCTTGTCCGTATGGTCAAACCGGTCCATAATGCGTTCCATCCAGGCTGCAAAGTTTTCTCTGTCTAAATACATAATCATGCAATTAATCCGATAATGAAATAATTTGGGTTCGACGGGTCTTTTAGAATGATTTCCTTTTCCCGCATGAACCGGATATAGTTTTTGGCCGTCCGCTCTTTTACATCAAGTGCGGTTTGTACCTGTTCGCACAGTTCCATATAGGTAAGAAAGTTTTTGCGTATGAAGATGTCACGGGCAATGGTCACCAATTCATCTTCTTTGCGCTTTTCTTTGACTTCTTTGGGCTTCTCCCCGAGGTAAACGTGCATGCCTGCGTCTTTGTCCCATGCAAATTGCATGAGCGGTACGTCGAGCGGACTGCCGTCCCGCACTTTCAACGCTTTGACCACCGACACTGCCGGGTCGTCGTCTTTTTCTACCGAAAGGATAGCAGCAGCTTTGCGTTGCAGTTCGCTGCCAAGATGCCCGCGCAGTTTCAACCCATTTGGAATAAAATGCAGCACGGTGACGATGCAAGTATTGTATATTCCCGCCAACCGGTAAAGTTCTTCAACAACGGCAATGCTTTCAGCTTCGTCGTTGGCACCTTTTATCAGGTCGGCAATTCCGTCGATAACCACCAACTGAATGCCTCCATACTGGTAATGGTATTTGTCCATGCTTTGTACAATGGCCTGCAATCGTTCTTTGCGTGACATACCCGTCAGACAATATGCGTGCAAATAATCAGGCATGGTCAATCGTTTACTGCGCCTTAGCAGGTTATTGATGTTCTTGTACAATTGTACTTCCGACTGTTCTGTATCGTAAAACAGCACGGCTTTTTGGTACAGGTTTTCGCTTACGGTGATGCCCAGCGTGTCTATCCTTGTGCCTTGCTGGCGGATAGCCCCGGCAATAATTGAGGCAACGTAGTTGCTTTTACCGGTGCCTTCACCGCCTGTTATACACAACAGGTTGCCTTGCGTACCAAGCGGTACGTCATTTACTGACACAATTATTTGTGCAATGGGAGGAGGATTATTAAAATCCACTTCACAAGATTTCAGTGCCGACATGGTTTCGCTGTATAAAGTGTCGAGATATTGCAGGAATAAACGTTTTAAATCTTCAGATGAATAACCAAGCCTGAAATAGTCCGCCACATCTTTTTCTTCCTTTGTACCGGTAAGGGGTAATAACAAACGGCTGACACTATAAGCACTTAAATTTGATAACTGTTTCTCAGAACTTTCCCGCCCGGTTTTATCCACGTCGAAAAGCAATACAATGTGTTTGAAGCGGTACGAAAGTTTATGAATGATTTCGGGCGGAATGTGGGAAGTTTCCGAATTAAAACATATTGCATGGAACCCATGTGTGGCAATTGCCATCACGTCTTTTTCGCCACCCGTAATAAATAGCAGATCGCCTTTGGCTGGCAGTTGTTCCAGCCCGAAACAGAAATGATCCGGCATATTACCGCCCTGTACAAACCTGATTTCCGATATTGGACGGTACACCTTGATGTGCTGTTTGCCAATATAACCGTACATCGGCTCCTCTTCTGAAGAAAGGAAGTAGAAGGGTTTCCCTTCCCGGTTTTCGCTGTCAAAACGGCTTATTGAAACGACATGAAAGGAAAGAAGCAACTTTTCGGTGATACCATACTGCGTCCACCATGTGAGTTCCTGTTGAGAGAAATTCTTTTGGACAACTTTATACGGCCTTCCTTTTTTTAGCGGCATTGACGTTAGTAATTGAACCGCGGAGACAATGGAGGTATGCCTTGATGAAGCAATGGCAAGCGGCTTATAATCTTTTGCGTCGGACAGTCCCAAATGCAATTCATTGTTAATCCGTTCAAGTATCTGCATAAACTCGGCAGGGCGGTTACAGTCCAACCCGCTAAGTTTGCCAACGAAAGCAATGCAGTCACCCGAATAGTCATCGTTCCCAAAATCTTTCAGGCGGTAGCAGTCATTGCGCCGGTCGAAGAACACATTGCACGAAGCGTTTTTGTCCGCATAAAGTGGGTTCAGGAAATTCCGGCCTACCTGAAAGGGAAAAGGAATAAAATGCTGGAACACGGCCATCCCCTTATTTGTAGCCTGTAATATGGTTTCTTTACTTAGTGCCATTGCTTAACAGGTAGTTTTTGCGGAACTCGTCCAGCGTATGAGGATCGCAGGTGATTAACCGTTCGTTTAGGCCTCGTTCTATTTCAGACAGCTTGTAAAGGCAACGCCCACGAAGAATGGCGTAACTGATCAGGTTTTCTGCTCGCAATCGTTGAAGGGTGCGTGTACTGATTCGCAACAGGTTAGCTACTTCCTGGCTATCGAGCCAGATTTCATCGTTACTTTGCGGCTTGATACCGGATTCGCATTTTACAACGAAGGCCGATATTTTATCAATTTTTTCAACCAGGTCTTTGTATGCCCGGCTATCCATCGTGATGACTTCCATATTGCTTTGATTTTTCTACAAATCTCAGCAAAGTGAAATGACAATTCTTAATAGTATTATAATAGTATGTATATCATTATATTTTGATTACATGCTTAATATATTGACAGTGAAGTGTTTGTCTATTTTGTTGAG
>Ga0315270_10001850_pt1 | contig 11246 bp, 10 predicted proteins | sample C1_bottom_MG_FD_204932 | JGI IMG/M metagenome (GOLD analysis project Ga0315270, IMG submission 204932) | Sediment microbial communities from Yellowstone Lake, YNP, Wyoming, USA - C1_bottom | ecosystem: Environmental > Aquatic > Freshwater > Lake > Sediment | place: USA: Wyoming | collected... | reverse complement strand
AGCACGCCAAAGGGTGAAACCCCTAGCGTTTCCACGGTCCACGCGACACGATGCACCAACACGCGCGTTTTGCCGCTGCCGGCACCCGCCAAAATTAGGGTATTGCCCGCCGGCGCGGTGACCGCGGCACGCTGGGCGTCATTAAGACCATCAAGTATATAGCTCACATCCATGCGCGCAATCTTACCCTATTGGGCGGTCAAAATCGCCTAAAAGGGGGCGGATGCGCGCAAGAACTACTGGATTGCTGTCAGCAACAACTCCGGCCGACCAATGGCGCGAACCACACCATTGCCCTCGACGAAATAGCGCTCCCAGACCTTTGCCAGGTGGTCAACGGATTCCGGGGCGATATAGGCTTTCTTGTCCGCCGACAATCCGAGCCCGAAGATATAGATATTGGCCCCCTTCCAACTTGCCACCAGGCCCAATCGACGAATCTTGTTCATGAATTGTTGGGCATCGGCCTTCGCCGGCTTGCCTTTGCGGTAGGTGGCCATAATTGGCGAGTTCTCAATGCCGTCGGACACGAACAACACATGCCGCTCCTTCGCGTCGTCTTCCGAAATAATCTGACGGGAAAGTTCTTTTAGCGAATACAGCAAATCGGATCGTTTCGTTTTCAAGTGAATAGGCGTCAGCGCGTCGACCACCTTAGCACGAAATTTTTCCCGCACGGTTTGCTGCTGCGCCGCTAAGCATTCCACCAGGGCCTGCTTATCGGTCCAGCGCAGTCCATATAAGTATTTTTCACTGGCCGCCGGCTCAACGACACCGGAATAGAGCACCTCGGGGAAATGCCCGCGATAGTTGGCGGAGAATACAGCCACCTTCAATCTGTCGCCAGGCTCACCCCAGTTGAGCACCAAGGTCGCGATTTTTTTGCGCATCATGTCATCCAGCGGCGTGGTTTGATCGACCATGACGTAAAGCGCGCGCTTGGGCGTTACGTCGTAAGGATCGCCGTAGTTGATTGCGGAGTAACAACTACCTTCAGCGACTTTCATGGCGGGAGCCTCGTTGGCCCAGGCGGCTGGATTGGCGACCCACGCCAACATCATTCCAATTAACACGCGCAATTCTGAATTCCAACGCATAGTTTACTCTCGCAATCCGATGTGCTGCACGCCCATGCGCGCCTAACTATTTTGATTTAAGCGAAAACCATGCCGCCGACATCCAACATGAGTTGGTACGTACGTTGCTACATGCTGTGACAACGGGAACTTTGCGCCCTTTCAAGCGCGACCAGCCGTGTTACCAGCCAAGATTTAGGAGCCACCATGAAAACCCGCGCCCAGCCTACTCTGTTAGCTTTCGCCGTAATAACGTGCATCAACGCCGGTTGCACTCATTTCAATGTGATGGCAACCGACCCGGCTAACGACCGGCAAAAATCGGCCGCTTCGGCAAAACCGGCGGCCACTTCTGTCGCTGCGGCAACACCGGCGGCGGCCATGGCATCCTCAGCGCCACTTGCCAGCCCAACAAACGGTACGGGAGCGCAGGAATGCACCCCAGCCATGGCAGCGCAAGCAGCAAACTATTACATCAACGACAACGGCAGTAAAGCCGAAGAAATGAAAGTACGCGCTACTGGTTATGGCGCCCCGCCCAAAGCGTTTTACTCAGAACCGCAACGCCGACTCATGTCCATGCGCGCAGCTAAAATTGATGCCTACCGCAGCTTGGCCGAACGCGTGAACGGCATGCAGATTTGGGGCGGCACGACGGTCGGCGACATGGTCGTCGAGAAAGATCGCTACCGCGTGTATGTCGATACTTACCTGCGCGGCGCCCGCGTCATTGCGGAAAACCCACAGGAAGACGGCACCTTTGAAACCGTAGTCGAAATGAAAGTCGATCGCAACTTCCTTGCCGGTGTATTGGGCGGGAAGACATCTCAGACGAATGGCTCAAACCCCTGCGCCGACATGCACCCGGCGCAGAACGATAGCGAAGGTGCGATGGCGGACAAGATGAATGCGAATGCCAGTGATTTTTACCTGAAGAAGTAGGAACTCAAAGTGCGCATCTACACACGGTTAGTGGTTCTCTTGTGCTTGGCATTTGCGGCGACGGCGCAGGCAACCACCTGGGTCGAAGCAACCGGCAGCGCCGTTATCAGCCATGGCGCCGTGGGCGCGGCAAGGGAAATGGCAACCAAAGATGCGATGCGGCAAGCTATGCTGCAATCGGGCGCCTTGGTGGACATGTTCGCCGCAAGCTCAGCCAATGTGCTAACCATCGAGAGTTCCAGTGTTGCCGCCGCGGGCACGGTAGAAAAAGTTCAAATCTTAGATGAATGGGTGGATAACGAAGTGCTACATGTTCGCATTCGCGCACTCGTTCCTGCCGACAAAATTCGCGCGGCGTCGCCGGCCGCACGTTATCGCAAGAAAGTTGTAGCATTACAATTCGACGTCGACCACCGTTTGCATATACAAGACTTGCCCAATATCGAACTCGAATGGCCCCGAGAACTATTGCGACGCCTGGAGAGTAGCGGCCATTACCTCGGTACGGCCGCGACGCAATACATGGCTTCAACAACGCGCCCCGGTTTGCGCTTCGATGATCCGTCTGTTTACACCCTGATGGCCGACAAAGCAGGCGCACAAATCGTGTTAAGCGGCGTGATTCGGGACATGGGCGTAACCGAGAGCTGGCTACGAAATAGCCGGAAAATCGAAGTCGAGCTTTTCGTCCATGACGGCGTTTCTGGCGCCCGCTTGGCCCGACATAAATTTAGCGAAAACGTGGCGGCTTCCAGCTATTTCCCAGATGGTACCGAACTATTCTCAAGTGCAGATTTTATGCGCACCGAATACGGCAGCGCCTTGGACCGGATATTAACCCGCCAAGTCGAAATGGTTGAGGCCGATTTACGTCAACTGCCGTTCACGGCACGCGTACTTAAAATCGACGGCAAAAAGATCTATTTTAACGCTGGCACGACGTCACTGGTTGAAATGGGCGATGAATTGATGACCTACAAATTAGGCTCAAACCCCGTACTCGACCGCAACAACAAAGTATTAGGCTTTCAGGAAACTCCGGTCGCGACGCTGTCGGTGGTACAAATTCAGCCTCAGTTCGCAATCGGGGAGTTGGAGATAGAAGACAGCAAACTCATTGCTGGCGATCTTATCCGTTTCGGGCGGTAACCGGGTCAATCGCCGTAATCCGCGCCGCCAACGTATATTCGGCGCTGGCCGCCTGGTGATCAACCCTCAACACCTCCACCAGAGCCGATAACGGCGGCGAAATAGCCAGCTTGGGCTCGACGCGCACTCGCAATCGCGCCCCTACCGGAATTACCTGCTTCACCGTTAGCAACATGCCATCAATGCTAAGATTACGACACTGACCCGATTGCGGCTGCCCCACCGCCAGGTCTTGGTAGGTAATGGGGCAATCTAACAGCATCCGGAAGCTTGATCGCTTTTCCTCGAAATCGGTGCGCGCGTTGTGCATGGTCCAGCCTCCGTTGGTCCAATAACTGCCCATCGACAACCAAGAAGCGTGCCGGGTAGCGGGCTAATCTTCTGGCTCCGGCGGCAGCGGGCCCTTGGAAGCAGCCCGCGGGCGCAACGACAAAATATAATCGACCAACCGCTGAATGTGCTCGGTAGCAACGCGGCGCTCCATCGGCGGCATCCCCTGCCCACCTTTCCAGGTCGGATATTGACCAATGCTGCCTTTCTTTACTCGCTCGACTAGGAGCGCACGCGTCTCGGCCAGAGGCGCGTCCTTGTATCGTTCCGCGATGGCTTTAAATGACGGCCCCACCACCGTGGCATCAATGCGATGGCATTCGAAACAGCCATTCATTTGCGCCAATTTCGCCATTTCGACCGTCTCCGCGGCGTCCGGATTCGACGTGCGATTGCTATTGCAACCTGCCAGCATCAATCCCATCACAATTCCAATTACGCAGTTGACTACGCCCACTTGGCTCATTTGCTTCAAAGACATCCCCCCCGTTCAGTCGAACCCGCCCCCGTTTCCGCACCGATCCAGTTATTCTGCCCGGTTATTGCGCCGGGCTCCAGCGGCAACGCTCAAAATAACTGCGCTAGACCGGGCTGGACAGACAGTACAGGATGCGATTACTGTTGCGGCATAAACATTAGACCATGCACAAGGACGGCATTCAGCGATGCAAACCCCAACACGCTCCTCCTGCATTCAACCATCGAAACGATTTTTCGCACTTTCGGCGCTGGCTGGCGCTTTCGCCACGGGCATGATCGGGTGCGGTGGCGGTGCCGCAGGTACCGTAGGCACCATAGAATGCGGCGCTAACGAGCTAACCAAGGCGGGTGGCGGCTGCACGCCAGCCAAACTGGTGGACACCAACAACGACGCAGTCGCCGACGGCATAGACTTCAACGGCGACGGCATCCCTGAAATGGTCATCGTCGCTGGCGGGCCGAGCACCAAAGGCCTCGACCTTAACGGTGACGGCACGGCCGACTATTTCTTACAAACCGCAGGCAACCAGCTGCGAATCTTCAATTCGGCCGATGCCAGCGGGTCATTGGTTACAGTAGTCGTTAGCCCAAGTGGCGAATTGATTGGCTTGGACAGCAACGGCGACCGCAATAGCGACGACAATCGCCTGGGCGACAAGGAAGCACCTACCGTGATGTCGACGCCCAATGGCGGCACGCTGCCGTCCGCGCCAAACGTCGCCCTCGAATGCATTGACAACGTGGTGTGCAATGCCATTGCCTATACACTCGACGGCAGCGAACCTTTCACAGGCGCCGGCAGCGTCCTGGTTGCTGGGCGCACAGCCAATATTCAGTTGAGCACCAACACGACCCTCACACTCAAATTCCGCGCCCGCGATGCGGCCGGCAATCTCAGTGAAATTAAAACGGCCGCGTTTACGCTTGGCTGCCCATCCGTTCCCGTCGCCAATGCAGGGCCGGACATTGAAGTGACGGCGAACACCGGCGCCGAGTTTGATGGCAGCGGCTCAAGCACCAGCATCGGCACGCTTGTTTCCTATGAATGGCGGCAGATTCCCGGAGGCAACGCACCCACAATGAATGGCGGTCAGCCATTCACGGCGGTCACCCCTTCATTTACGGCACCTTCCGCTGTCACCACGCTACGCTATCAATTGGAAGTAACTGACTCTAACAATTGTAAGGCGACAGACGAAGTGTTTGCGTACGTAATGGTTGATAAAACGCGGGGGGTGTTTGTCAACGCTGATTCGGGTGACGATGTCACAGGCAACGGCACGCGTGCCAAACCCTGGGCGACCTTGAACAAGGGGATCACAGACGCAGCGAGCGATACGGCCCACACAAAAGACGTTTATGTGGTGAGCCGCGCTAACAACGCAAATTACGTCGAGACCACAACCCTTACCGTTCCTGCTGGCGTAAGTCTGTTTGGCGGGTTTAACAGTTTGTGGATACGCGATACCGAGAACAATCGCACCTCCGTGCAGGGGGCATCTACGACCGTCGATGTGACAGTCGGGACCGCACGAAACAGTTTCCTTGCTGGGTTCAGCATCAAGGCGGCTCCGTCCAGCGCAGATTCCGGCAAAAACTCCTTCGCCGTAAAAGTGCATGGCACCAGCACTACTGGCACCAGTTTCACGTCGCGGCACAATACGCTCACCGCCGGAAACGGCGGCGATGGTGTAACGGGAGCGGCAGTGCCTGGGTCCAGCTATGGGCTCTATGCATCTACTTTGCAGACAGTTGTCGTCGAGAACAGCAATGTGACCAGCGGAAAAGGTGGCAAGGGCATAGCTGGGACTGCTGGGGCTACCGGTACCCCTGGAATTGCAGGCGTCACGGCCACCACCACTGCCGGCGTAGCGGGAGGCGTGAGCCCTGATCCAAGAATTGCTATTGGTGGTGGCCCAGGCGGGAACGGAGGCGCCCCCCTTGCTGGAGGCGCGCCAGGTGCCGCAGGTCTAGGTAATACGGGGGCAATCGACGGCAAGGGCGGCATCGCCAGCCTTATCGGAGCCAACGGAGCCAATGGATCCGATGGGACTGTCGGGTCCAGCGGAGCATCGGCAACCGTGGCAGGTACGGGCATGGGCAGCAGCTCTGCAACTAGCGTCTATCAGACTGCCAATGGCAACGCGGGAAGCAATGGTGGCCACGGCGGCGGGGGTGGCGGCGGCGCGGGCGGGGGCGGCGGCACACTCCTCCTAACGTCAGCCGGGGGACCGGGTGGTGGTGCTGGCGGAGGCGGATCGGGCGGTATCGGCAGCAGCGGGGGCTCGGGCGGTATCGGCGGCGGCGCGTCATTCGGACTGTTCGTCGACAAGGTGAAAACACTCAGTGTCGCGCTGCAAACGACCGTCACCACTAACCAAGGCGGGAACGCGGGCGCAGGCGGCCTCGGCGGCGTCAGCACGACCGGTGGCAAGGGTGGCGATGGGGCGCCAGGCGGAGTCCGTGCGGGCAGAGGTGGAACCGGCGGAAAAGGCGGCAATGGCGGATCCGGCGGCGACGGTGCCGGCGGCGGTGGTGGCCCGTCAATTGGCATTTATGTTGGTGCACAAGTCGAGGCAACCCTAGACAATACCGTCATCATCACCACCGGCGATGGCGGGGCGGGTGGGAACACGCGAAATGGCGCGGGTGGGCAGGGCGGCAATGTTTTCGGCGTATTTGACGCCGATCCGGCGGCGACCAAACCGGCTGTTTCCAATCCCGCCGGAATAACTCTTGGAAATGGTGGCACGGGCGGCCTTAAAGAAGCCGGCGGAACCGGAACTGTCGGCACCCAAGGCACAGCGAAAACGATCAATTGGTAGCATTCAACCCAAAAGGAATTCCCCATGAAGAAAATCGCCTACACCCTCGCGGCAGCCGCCCTACTCCTCGCCAGCACGGCCCACGCCGATCGTGGCGATCAATACGCGTTAGCCAAATTCGGTGCGATGTCGGTCGACCTAAACAAAGCTGACCCGTTAGTCGCATTCGGCTTTGTTTACGGCTATGGCCTCACCCCGCGCATTAGCGCAGAGGCCGAACTCAATTTGGGCTTACTCGGCGGCAAATACAAAGACGCATCAGGGGAAACCGGTGAATACCGCATTTGGACACTTGGTACCTACGGCGTGTACCGCTTCCCGGTTACCGACATCGTCTACTTGAAAGGCAAAGCGGGTTTTCTGTATGAAGGCGTTTCACGCACCAGCTCGATCGTGGACGACAAGTCATCCTACGGCTTCTTCCCCGCCATTGGCCTAGGCGTGGGCGCATCTGTACCGCTATTTGGGCAAAGCCGCGCAGTTATCGAAGCGGAATTTGCAACGGTAGATAAAGACGTGAAATTCTGGAGCATCGGAACGCACCTGGCGTTCTAATTTACCGAAGCGTATCCAATTCAAACACTGGGAGTGGCAGGCGCCGCCCCCAGTGTTTGGCAAGACTAATCGCCTAGCTGTTCTTCCAGCGTAAACATCAACGCCTTACACTGATCCTGCAACGCCGCCGTCTTTGCAGGGTCCGCACCGGCCGCAACGAGCTTGCCGTCAGCCTGATAATGGCACTCATAACCGGCCTCTTCATTGTCAGGCGTAACCGTCAAACCCGTTCCCGGCTTGAACTCGGCGCGTACAACGCTGCCAACGTAGAACGAGTAACTGTTATTGTCGCGCCAGTACAGAGTATTTTTGTTCTTGTTTAGTTTTTTCACCACGCTTGGCAGCGTTCCAGCCGGTGCGGCAGCCGCCGCCACTTTTTCAGCCTCTTTGTTGGCAACCTGCACCTGCGGTTGGGCCGCATTGGTCGTCACCACTTCAGCCGCTGGCGCACTGGGCGCAAGCGGTTGGGCAACGCCCGTCTCCGCGAATGACGCACGCGCCGATTGCTCCGGCGCCCCGCCTTCGGTGGCGCAACCTGCGAGAAAAACGGCGCCCACGGCAGCGACTAAAACACCCTTAGAAAAAACCTGCTTCGACATACTACCTCCCGATGGAAAAATGCATCTGAGCGCAGGACCGAGAGCAACACGTCTCGAACGGATTACTTGCTTCTAATGATCCACCCTACCCGCGCCAAAACACGCCAAAACAGTCGTCCGCCGCTTCAATCCTGATTTCGTAGTGTTACCCTACTGCGCCCCATCTCCACACGTTGCCGCCGGCCGCTGTCAATTCTTGCCCGGACTGAGCCAAAGCCAGTCTAGTCCTGGAAAGATACACACCCGGGGCATATCTGACAAGAACTCACGGGATTTGACGGCCGCTGGGGTAGTGATTGAGGCGCTGCGGGCGGTAGAATTGTTGATACGACGGACGCCCACCCCCAACGATTCATCGCACGGACCCAAAAGCCACCATGCACAACTCCCCCACCGCCGGCGAAATCGCGACAATACGCGCCCAAAGGCCCGGCCTATGGTCCAATGCCTCTATCGAAATCGCACAAACCGACGCCCAGGCCATGCGCGACCTTGCCCGAGCGGTTGAAACGGCAGTTCAACTGCCAGGCTACCGCCAAACCGTACTGGCCAACGCGCCTGAAATAGCCAAGATCCCGCGCCAGGCTCATGGCGTGTTTTTTGGCTACGACTTTCACCTGACCGCCAACGGGCCACGTCTAATCGAAATCAACACCAACGCCGGCGGCGCCTTTGCAGCCCTGCCGTTGGTGCTGGCGGCACTAACCCAATCTAACCCCGAGCAAGCAAAAGCGAGCGGCGACATACCCGCAACAATGGTCGCCAGCGCAATCATCGACATGTTTCGCCAGGAATGGGCACTCGAACGCGGCAGCCAAGCTTTGCGACGCATCGCCCTTGTTGACGAAAATCCACCGGAACAATTTCTTTATCCAGAATTCGTGTTATGCCAGAAACTACTCTGCGCGAACGGAATCGACACCGTCATTGCCGACCCGTCACAATTGACGCACAGAAACGGCCAACTCATGTTCGGCGATCTGCCCATCGACTTAATCTACAATCGGCTCACCGATTTCTACTTCGATGATCCTGCGCATAAGCACTTGCGCGACGCGTATATCGCCAATGAAGCCGTGTTCACACCCCACCCGCAAGCCCACGCTTTGTTTGCCGACAAGCAGAACTTAGTCCTGCTTGCAGATGCAGCACAATTAAGTCGTTGGGGTATGGACGAAGACACGCTGGCCGCACTTTCCAAATGCCTCTTGCCCACACAACGCGTCACCGCCGAAACGGCTGACAGGCTATGGGTCGAGCGGAAACGCTTGTTCTTCAAACCCCTCGCCGGCTATGGCGGCAAAGCCGTGTATCGGGGCGAAAAGCTCACCAAACGCGTTTGGGAAGAAATTCTAAAAAGCGACTATGTTGCCCAGGAATGGGCGCCGCCACCCGAGCACCCGGTCACAGTCGAAGGGCAAACGGTCGCCATGCGCTATGATGTTCGCAACTACACCTACCAAGGCACAGTGTTACTGCTAGCCGCGCGACTATATCAAGGTCAAACCACCAACTTTCGCACCCCTGGCGGCGGATTTGCCCCGGTGTTTTTTTCTGCGTAACATGAGGTAGACGGACACCGAACGAAGGAGCGTTCCCCCGGTGACAAAACCATCGCCTCGCGCCACGCACGCCAACACCTGTGAATTAGAAAATTCGCGCGGGGAACGCTTCTTGATCGGGCTGACCCTTCCCTCAGGGGGCGAACCGCCCATGCGATTTTGGGACGAGCGAACAGCGCGTGACTGGCTAACCCAATGTACCGAACAAGACAGCGGCGCCTTGCGCCACTTAGCCACTACGGTTGGCGTATGGCTGGACCTGCCGACTCACAGCCCGGACCAACTGCTCGACCTGTTTGCAGCGCATCTCGCACACGGGCAGCTTACCGTTGCACCAGCCCAGGCCGTTCAAACGCACGCTATGCAAACGCGCGTGCCGGAACCCGAGGAAGTCGCGTCCGTAGCACCCAGCAAACCTCAAGACAACTGGATTAGAATTGATTGTGAAGCGGTTCTGGAAACACCACTCGGCGTGAGCGTGGCCGACGACGCTGGCTCAGGCATCGGCGTTTCGACCAGTCTTAGTGCTGCGGCGTAACCGGCGCAGTTCGCCACACAGGGAGGGAATATGGCTGACAAAAACATCTATGACGACGAAAAAGTAACCGTCAAAGCGCGGATTGACGGGGATCCGCTAACGCTGGCCAAAGTGAAAGATGCGAAATTCTTGTTCACGCTGGACAAAGCCGGCACCACCGAGGAAATCGCACCACAGACGGGAAATGCAGAAGGATTCCCCAAGGTTGCCACCTTAACTTGGACACCCCCAAAGGTCGCCGACACCCTCGACTACTACGACGTGCGCTACAAAGTGGAAGTCGCCGCGCCTGGTAAGACCCCGATCAAGATCGATGGCAGCGAGACTATTCGCGTCTGGCCAAAAACCGTCAAAGCAACCTTCACAGCCGACAAACCCGAAGACAAAAAGAAAGTCGCGTTCAATGTCACCACCAAAGAAAAAGTAAGCAACACGGCCAAGAAACAGGCGAACGACGCCGGTGTTTGGGAGGGCACACTGCCATACGGCGAATGGGTTGTTGATGCACTGGCCCCCTGGGAAAAAACCGACGTTAAAGCGACCGGACGCGTGCGCGAGTACAAGGTCGTCAAAAAACCCGCGAAGGCACGCTTCGTTTCGCCGGATCCCGACAATCCCGCTGACAAAATCAAACAATTCGTCAACCTTCCAATCAAGGATCCGTGGGAAAAAGCGAATCCCGCCGGGAGCCTCGTCACGTTCAAGGTCGCGACGGTCGATGACAAGGGCGCGCCAGGAGATTTAATCCATATTGAATGCCAGTTCGGCCTCGAATCAAAACGCAACGTTCCGAAACCGGCTCTAACACGCGACTTACTCGAAGCCGGCACCGGCCAAGAATCCAATTCAGGCAAGACCTGGAAAGGCCAAGTCAAACTTCTTCCCGACAAAACAGCCACATTTAAAGTTCAGCTCGGACTTGCCGGCGGCGACACCTGCACAGTCAAAATCGGCACGACCTCGGCCTGCGCGGATGCGGAACTCAAATTCGAAAACTGGCGAAAAGTAATCTATGAATTAACGCAGCCCGAGACCAGCGGCGCGAATAAGGTAACCGATTTTACGCTCACAGCCGGGGCCGGATTGGCCGCTGCCACACTCAGCCACATGCAAATCGTGCTCGGCAAAAGCTTTGTCGAATTAAAAGAAGACCGTAAACGCAAATACATTAAAACGAATTTAGTCGCCAG
>Ga0315270_10001849_pt1 | contig 11260 bp, 13 predicted proteins | sample C1_bottom_MG_FD_204932 | JGI IMG/M metagenome (GOLD analysis project Ga0315270, IMG submission 204932) | Sediment microbial communities from Yellowstone Lake, YNP, Wyoming, USA - C1_bottom | ecosystem: Environmental > Aquatic > Freshwater > Lake > Sediment | place: USA: Wyoming | collected... | reverse complement strand
CCTCGATCTCCCGGAGGGTGAACGCGTTCGCATGGTTCGGGGAAAGCCCGGCGAGGCATTTCGTGAGCTGGTCGAGGAATTTCTTTTCCCGGTAGAGGTCCGCCGGGTTGCCGCCCCAGTCGGTCGGTCCGGAAGCCCAATGTCCGGACCTGTCGAAGGAGGAGGGATCGGGCTGTTCCCGGAGATCGCCGTCCTCGAGGGGGGCCTCCCGGGCCTGGTGCCGGAAGTGGTCCATGATCTTGTGCTTGAGGATGCCGACCAGCCAGGTGGACTCGGAGGAATTTCCGGAAAAGGAGCCGCGGTCCTTCAGCGCCGCGAGAAAGGTTTCCTGGACGAGGTCCTCCGCCGTGGAGCGCTCCCTCAACCGGAGCATCGCGAACCGGAACAGGTAGTCCCCGTACCGGTCCACCCATTCCGACGGGTCGAGATTCGCTGATTTTGCCACGTCTATTTTTATCCCATGTTCCCGGGGTCAAGACAATCACTCCTTACAGTGGGCCATTTCGAACCGGGCCGCGCCGGGGAGTTCCATCATTTCATCCGGCATTACGCCCTCTCCCTTTCAGTCACCGGCAAATCCCGCGGGCCAGGGCATCCACCAGCCACTTCTCCGGCGGCACGCCGACCGTTTCCCCGGCGACCAGGTAGGTACGGCACCCGAAAAACGGCGAGTCGTCCTCCCTGCCCGCCTCGATGTCCACACCGTCTACCCGCACCGAGGGGGATCCGAGGAACCGCACGGTTTCGACAACCTTTTCGTCCGTCACCTCGATCAGCCGGACCTCGGCTTCGATCTTTTCCCGGTCGAGGACGCGTCGCACCATCTCCAACGCGGGGGCATGGTTGGGGCAGCCCTCGAAGTAAAGGATCTCCACCTTCATCGCTTCTCTCCTTCAGAACGGATCGCGGTCGGCTTTTCCGGTCCCCCGGCGAAGGCGTAGGGAATCGCGTAGGGAAGGGCGAGAAGCGCGAGAACGAGTGCCGTGACGATCCAGAGGAGGACCTTGTTCCTTCTACCCGCGTTCGGCGGGCACGTGGACCCCGGAGCGCAGGCATCCTCCTTCGGTTTCCGGTAAACCCGGGCGAACGCCAGCCCGAGAAAAAGAAGCGTTACCGCCATCCAGATCGGCCGGGACTTCTCCATCGCCGTCAGGTTCCCGATCCATGCGCCTCCGACACCCAGGGCAAGGAGCAGGAGTGGCCCAAGGCAGCAGACGGACGCCCCCACGGCCGCGGCGACAGCCCCCATCAACCCCAACCTCGTTTTCCGGTCGGTACGTGTCTCCGATGCTTCGGTCATGATCATTCACCTTCCCGCATGTTGTCGCCGAGGGCCTCGAGGATCGGGCAGTCTCCCGTCGGCTTGCGCTTTCGGCAAGCGGCTGTCAGCTTCTCCAACGCGCGTTTCATCCCGAGGAGCGTTTCGATCTTCTTCTCGATGTCCACGATCTTCGCCTCGGCGCGTTTCCTGACTTCGGGGCAAGTCGTGGCCTGGTCGACGCGCAGAGAAAGAAAGTCCCCGATCTCACGGAGCGAAAAGCCGAGCGCCTTCGACCGCTGGATGAATCGGACCCTGCCGACGATTTCCGGCGGGTACCGACGGAATCCCGACTCCGGCCGCGAAGGCTGCACGATCAATCCCTCCCGTTCGTAGAACCTGACCGTTTCGACTCCGACCCCGGAATGTCCGGCGACCTGTCCTATGGTGTACATCGCCATCGTTTTCCTCCTCGAGCCCTGATCATACGATGCACTCCGTACCATACTACGGTGTCAAGGGGGATCCGATTTTTTCTGAACGCTCATTTCAGGAGCTCGGACAACGGGTGACGCTTCCTCATCTCCTCGTGCTTCGATCTCTTCCCATTGGTCGCTTCGTTCGCCGGAACCTTTCACGCGGATTGTAAGGATTCCGAAGCTCTTCCGACTGACCGGGAAGCCTTTTCCGTCGGAATCGGAGGGACAGGAGAAGGATTGTACGACTTGGCGGGCTCCCATCGGTCACACGGGGTATGATCGAAGGGCGGACCCGAAGGACGGAACGGTCGACCCTGGGAGGGATTGCCGATGGAGATCGCGATGATCGGATTGGGAAAGATGGGCGCGAACATGACGACGCGCCTGCTGGGGAAAGGCCACCGCGTGGTGGCCTTCGACGTGAAGGAGGAGTCGGTCCGTTCCGCCGAAGCGGGAGGAGCGGTCGGAGCCCGCACCCTGGACGAAGCGGTGGGGAAACTGTCCGCCCCGCGCGCCGTCTGGGTGATGGTTCCCGCCGGGAAGCCCACGGACGCCACCATCATGGCACTGGCCGAACGCCTGTCCCCCCGGGACATCGTCATCGACGGGGGGAACAGCAACTACAAGGACACGATGCGCCGGGCCGCCGCGCTCAAGGGAAAGGGGCTGCAGTTCGTCGACGTCGGTACCAGCGGCGGTGTGTGGGGGCTGTCCGAGGGGTACAGCATGATGGTCGGGGGGGAAGAGGCCGCCGTGGAATGGTTGCGGCCGATCCTCGAGGCGCTGGCTCCCGCGGGCGACAAGGGGTGGGGGCGCGTCGGGCCGAGCGGGTCCGGGCACTTCGTCAAGATGGTCCACAACGGGATCGAATACGGGCTGATGCAGGCGTACGCGGAAGGGTTCGAGCTGATGAAGCGGAAGACCGAATTCGGTCTGGACATGGGCCGGATCGCCGAGATCTGGCGGCATGGCAGCGTGGTCCGCTCCTGGCTGCTGGACCTGACGGCCGACGCACTGGCGAAGAACCCCGGACTGGACGGGATCGCGGCGTACGTGCCCGATTCCGGCGAGGGCCGCTGGACGGCGATCGAGGCGATCGAGACGGGGGTCTCCCTCCCCGTCATCACGATGGCCCTGCAAAACCGCTTCCGGTCCCGCGAGGAAGCGCCCTTCGGGGACAAGCTCCTTGCCGCGATGCGCAACCAGTTCGGCGGGCATGCGGTCAAGGGCGCGAAGTAAGGGCGAGTCCCATGCTCCGGAAGGTCTTCCGTCATGCGGTTGTCGCGGCGTTCGTCTTGTCGGTGACCCTGGCCGTCGCCGAGGGTCGCGCGGCGGGGCCGCTCCTCATCGACGATTTCGCCGCGGGCCTCTCCGCGAAGTGGGAGAAGAAGGTGTTCCAGGGAGAGACCGTCTACGAGCCGGTCCTCGAGGAAGGCCGCCCCGCGGTGAAGGCGGAGAGCCGGTCAAGCGCATCGGCCATGATCTACCGCATTTCCATCGATCCGAAGGCGTACCCGCGGCTGTCGTGGTCCTGGAAGATCGGCCGCACGATCGGGAAAGGGGACGAGCGGACGAAAGAAGGGGACGATTACGCGGCGCGGGTGTATGTCGTTTTTCCCTCCACCCTTTTCTGGAGGACGCGGGCCGTCAACTACATCTGGGCGAACCGGCTGCCCCGGGGGGCCTTTCTCCCCAACGCCTACACGGGAAACGCGGTCATGGTGGCCGTGGAGAGCGGGGACGGAAACGCGGGGAGGTGGATCGAGGAGGAGCGCAACCTCGTGGAGGATTACCGTCGCGCCTTCGGGGAGGATCCCCCAAAGGTCGGCGCGGTGGCGATCATGACGGACACCGACAACACGGGGGAGCAGGCGGTCGCGTGGTACGGCGCGATCCGGTTCCTCCCTCTCGGACCTTAGATCCGATCACCGCAGCCACCGCGTGCCTCGGCAGGAAGCAGGCCGCAGGGCGTACGGGGGAACCCCGCCGGAAGAGAGGCGTCACTCGACGGCTATGCCCGCCTTGATCAGTCGATTCGCCAGCATCTGTCGCCATTCCGGCCCCAGCGTGGTCAGCCGCAGGGCCGCCTTCGCGCCCTCGAGATTGTCGCGTTCGCGAAACGCCAGGTGCCACAACGCCCTCACCGTGATGCCGTCCGGGTTCTGGCCGACCGGCTCGAACCGGTCGCCGGCACCCACCTCGCCCTCTTCCACGACCTTCAGGTAGAAACCGCTCCGTCCGCTGGCCATGAACAGTTTGGGGAACCGCTCCATCCCCATCCGGATGCCGAGCTTGTAGCAGGGCATTCGCGGCTGCGTCACTTCCACCCGGGCCGCCCCGACTCGGAAAACGTCCCCGATGCGAATTTCGTCCTCGAGCATCCCCTCGACGGTGAAGTTCTCACCGAACTGACCGAAGGTGAAGTCCGACCGCCCCAGCTCCCGGCTCCATTCGCCGTAATGCTCGCGAGGGTAAGCATAGGCGGTCTTGTGGACCCCGCCGTGTACCGAACGATCGGCCTGGCGGTCACCGTCCAGGTTCTCCCGCCGCAGCATGACCCGGCCCACGACCGGTTCCTTGAAGATGCCGGTCTTGACCGTCCCGCCCTGGAAGGGGACCTCCTTCGGCAAGGAGACGTTCACGGAAACAAGCTTCATTTCCCCCCCATGGTCTGGCTGGAAATCATCACGTCCCAGAATACAGAACAGGTATTTCCTTTTTTCGGGGGTTGGTCGGGAGGCCTGAAAACCTATCCGGCCGTCGAGTTTCGGCGGTCAAGCCGACCTGCCCGATATCACCGACCCCCCTTTCCTTCGCGCAACGCCGTTTCCGGCGGCTTTTCGCCGTCGGTATACTCACCATGGGACGGGCATCAACCCGAAATCCATGCACACGTCAGACGTTGAAACGGAAGGGGTGGATGGGGAAAGTCCGGCCCCCGGGCGATTCGTCCCCCGGCGGGATTCCGATGAAAACCTCGCGCTGTCGCGCGATTCCGCGATGAGCATTCGAATATGCCCCGTAGGATGCCAGTTCAAAAACTCCCCGGCGGTCTGGATGGAGACGATGGCGGCGGGAAGAGCGCCTCCTCCCGTATCCTCACGGAGGAACGAGGAAAGAGCCTTCCAGACGCACAGGGCGAGTTTGGGAGAAGCCTTCGCCGATGTCGGAATGCCGGCCGCAGGATCTTGGGGAGCGCGAAGACGAGATGCCGGTGGGGGACGGGGCGGATCACCTGCTCCCGGACGAATTCCGCCCACAGGGCGGCGCGTTTGGCGGAGCAGGACGGGCAGAACCCTCGCTGTTTGCAATATCAAATCCTCCAACCCAGTAGCGTGGTCAATATATTCCAGCCTTCGTATTGCCCTCCCACGAATATCTGGTGGAAACCGACTCGATTTCCCTGTCTCGTACAGCTCCAGTGTATGCCTGTCGGCAAACGTTTTGATCATACGCTAATCGTAATCTGTCACGTGACAAGAGCCAATAGAGATATGTACAGACCGCATAACGCCGGCGATAAGCTGCGCGCGCCGAAGGCGACCGTCAGCTTCATCGCTTTGTTAGGCGGTCCTCACCTCGGTTCCCAGCAATCAACGACGCTGTCACGCCTGCAGCCAAGATCAGGAGTACCACACCCAGCAAGTAGAAGTTAAAGTGCTTGCCAAGCGAGAGTTTAAGCCACTCGGCGACGAACATCTTCACTCCCACCACCATCAGCACCAGCGCGAGCGACACTTTGAGGTAGCGGAACTTGTCGAGCATCCCCGCCAGCGCAAAATAGAGCGATCTCAGGCCGAGTATCGCGAACACGTTGCTGGTAAACACCAGGAACGGGTCGGCTGTGATGGCGAAGATCGCCGGGATCGAGTCCACCGCAAAGATGACGTCAGTCGTCTCGACCATGATCAGAGCCAGAGCCAGGGGCGTGAGCATCAAAGCGCCGGACCGGGCCTTGTCCACGGCTTCATCCGGCATAGCGACCATACCGGGAACCTCGCTCTCATAGGAGGTCGGCTCTCCGGCGCGTACGACGAAGTGCTCCCCATGAAACTGGGCGGTGACGGGGAATAAGCGTCGCGCCAGCCGCAAGACGGGGTTCTTATTGGGATCGGTGTGGTCGGTCTTCAGGAACAGCATCTTGATCGCCGTGAGGATCAAGAACGCGCCAAAGACGTACAAAATCCAGTGAACCTCGGCGATGAGTTTCGCGCCGACGGCGATCATCACGCCGCGCATCAGCAAAGCGCCTAGAATGCCCCAGAACAGCACGCGGTGTTGGTAGAGGGGCGGTACAGCAAAGAATCCAAAGATCATGGCAATCACGAAGATGTTGTCGACGCTCAGGGATTTTTCAACGACGTAACCCGTCAGATACTTCTCCGCCGCGGTCCAGCCGTCGTTGACCATGCCATCCACCGCGTCCACCGCAGTCCCCAGCCCAAACCACTGGCCTTCATAGCCGTGGTAGACGAACACGGCAAAGGCGAGCCCCAAGGTGACCCACACAGCGGACCAGACGAGAGCCTCCTTCACCCGGACCACATGGGCTTGGCGGTGAAAGACCCCGAGGTCCAACGCAAGCATCAGGAGCACAAAGCCGATGAATCCGGCCCACAGCAATATCATTGGGCACCTTCAGGTGTCATGGAATCGCGCTGCCTATCGGATTGCCGTTCACCCGTGGGTCGCGAAGTGGCCTGTCGCGTGCAGTGGCGTGTCATGTGGCCCTTTGCCCGTCGCCCAACACAATGCGAAGCACGACGTATCCGGCCAGCCCGGCAAGCAACGAGGCGGTAAGGACACCGAGTCGCTCCAGCCCGAGATACGCTCCGCCGCCCTGCTCAAACGCCAGCGACGCGATGAACAGACTCATCGTAAACCCGATGCCGCAGAGCAACGCCGTGCCGTAGATGTGTGACCAGCGGACTCCCTCAGCGAGCGACGCGATCCCCATCCGCACTGCCAACCAGGACATCGCCATGATCCCGACCTGCTTGCCAATAAACAACCCGGTCGCGATGCCAAGAGGCACGGGATGAAGCAGGTCCGCGATCGAGAGTTCCAGAATGGAGACGCCCGCGTTGGCGAACGCGAAGATGGGCAGGACACCAAAGGCCACCCACGGATGCAGCGCATGTTCGAGGTGGTGCAATGGCGACTTGTGCGCAGTCCAAGAAAGCGACTTCTCCGGCACGCGCAGAGGAATGAACATCGCTAGCACGACGCCCGCGAGTGTAGCGTGTACGCCGGATTTCAAGACGGCCACCCACAGCGGAACGCCGAGCACGAAGTAGGCGGCGGGCCTCGTTACTCCTGAGCGGTTCAGCCAGACGAGGCCCAGCACCAGAACGGCCGCAACGACGAGGGCAAGAAGCGAGAGTTCGGCAGCGTAGAACAGGGCAATCAAGACGATGGCTCCGAGGTCGTCGAAGATAGCGACGCTCAGTAAGAATGCTTTCAGCGCGGTCGGCACCCGGTCGCCGACCAGCGAGAGCACGCCCAAAGCGAAGGCGATGTCGGTCGCCGAAGTGATGGCCCACCCTTTCAGCGCAACTTGGTCACCCGAATTAAACACCGCGTAGATGGCGGCAGGCGCGAGCATCCCGCCCACTGCGGCGAACGCTGGCAAGCTCGCCCGGCGCAGGCTCGACAGGTGCCCCTCAACCACCTCGCGTTTCAGCTCCATCCCCACGAGAAAGAAGAACACGGCCATCAGGCCGTCGTTGATCCAGAGCAGCAGAGGCTTACCGAGCGAAAACGTGCCGATCTTGATGACCAGCGGGAGATCTAGCAGCGTGGCGTAGGACGCGGCCAACGGAGTGTTGGCGACGACCATCGCCAGCACCGCCGCCGCCATCAACAGAAGCCCGCCTGCAGCCTCGAGGCGCAAAAACTCTTTGAGTCGATTCAGCGCTCCGTCAATGAGGGTTTCCGTGCTCAATGGATCGCACACTCCTTCAGTATCTCGTGGGCCGCCTAACGCTCAGGCTAAGCTGCGAGCACTCAGGATTTCCGACAGGTGAGCCGTCTTCTTCAGCCTGTGGTTAGACGGCAATTGTACAAAACTAAGCATCGATTAAAACGGTTTTCCCTGCATCCGCTCCCGTTTTCATTTCTTTCAATAAATAATCGGTCAGATAGGAAATTTCTTTTTTCGCTCTCCGCGGCCAGGAGGGGCACGTGCCCCTTACAGTAGTCTTCTTACGGACCCGGAACATCTCCGTCGCCGACTCGCGAAACCAACCGGCCGCTCGGTAACGTCACGCCCCATGAAACCTCATCCCGCGCCTTCTCGCCGCCAGTATACTTCCCTCAGGATCAGCGGCAACCCCGAATTCCGCGCGCACGCCCGGCATGACGCCGTCGCGCCTGGCATGGAATCGTCTGACCTTCGGCCCTTCTACTGGGGTCCGTAAGACCTTGGGAACGGGTCGGGGCAGAAATGATCCAACAACGGGGGTGACCGTCCGGGGAGTTTCAGCGGGTCGAAACGCCGCCCGATGTGATGGAGGATCTTGAGGATGACGGGTGGCTGGGTAATGAACCCGACGACACGCATCCGCTCGACCAGTTCCGTCGAGATGAACCGCTCCCTGAGAAGCAGGGCCAGGACGTTGGCCTGAAAGAGATCCCGAAGAACAGCGGCGTCGAAGAGGGGGGAGTGGACGAAACCGCCGTCCGCCCGGAAGGCCCCAGCGGCAGCCAGGACATGCAGGTGGGGATGCCAGTTCAAAAACTCCCCGGCGGTCTGGATGGAGACGATGGCGGCGGGAAGAGCGCCTCCTCCCGTATCCTCACGGAGGAACGCGGAAAGAGCCTTCCAGGCGCACAGGGCGAGTTTGGGGAGAAGCCTTCGCCGGTACCGGAATGCCGGCCGCAGGTATCGAAGGGAAAATGAATTGCAGGTCCATAAGGTATTCGCATCGCCGGCGACTCATCGGTACGTGGAGACCGGGAGGAAGCGTTCATGATGGAGGTTGAGACAGGAAGGGATTCCGGCGAAACTCCGTCTCGGAGTAGGAATCCCAATAAATACAATCACGTAGAGGCAACCTGGGACGAAATTGGGCTGTTGGAGGCCCGCAGCCGTTTGCCGGAAAGAGAACCGTAAACGTTGTCCCCTTCCCCGACTCGCTGTAAACCTTGATCCCGCCCTTGTGCGTCCGGACGATCCCTCGACCGTGCGCAGCAAGAGCGGCTTGATCGAGTACGGGATCACGGACCGAGCAGCCAGCGCCAGGCGGGCATGGCGCCGGGGATTTCGCGCTCCACCCCGGGGCGATACTCGTGGTAGAGCAGCCGCCCTTGCGCCTTGGGCCAGCGCGCGGCCCCGAACTGCGCCGCGGCACGCTCGCGCCGGACGGTCTCGGCGTCCTCGAGGCTCCAGCAGACGTTGAGGAACATCGTTCCGCCGCCGTCGCAGAGGTCCACTTCCACGCCGTCCGCATGGTAGAAAATATCCTTCCGGCGCCGCCGCAGCTCCAGGAAAACCGCGGTCTCCAGCTTATGGCCCAGGTCCCGCGCCGGGAACGCCCGGAATGCGGCGACCAGGCCCGTGTCGACCACGTGCAGCTTCCTCGGGTTGTGCGCCTGTTTTCTCAGCGACGCCTCGGCCTTCGGTACAAGGTGGATGAGGAAAGAGTCCTCCAGGTATCCGAGGTAATCGAAGAGGGTGTTCTTGGCGACCGCGAACCCCAGCGACTTGAAATCGCGATGCAGCTTGCTCGCGTTCAGGAGGGACGACGTGTTGCGGAAACAGTGGCGAAGAAGCGCGCGCATGAGTTTCTCGTTGCGGACCCCGTACCGCTCCACCACGTCGCGGTAAAGCATGAGGGAGGCGTACTCCTCGAGGATCAGCGGCAGCATCGCCTCTTCCGCAAGGACGATCTCGGGGAACCCGCCCCAGAGCAGGTAACGCTCCAGCTCATGCCGGATGCGGCTCTCGCTTCGGGCGCTGTGCGGCGCGACACCGATTCCGCGAAAGCCCAGAACCTCCCGGAAACTCAAGGGAAAGATCTCGAAGCTGACGCTCCGGCCTCTCAGCGCGGCGGCCAGATCGCGGGTCAGGAGGCGCGACGACGACCCGGTGACGAAGATTTGCACATCTTCGGTATCGCGCAGCCTCCTCACCCAGCGCTCCCAGCCCGGCGCGCTCTGAACCTCGTCGAGGAAGAGATACAGGCGCTGCCCGGTCGTCTCGGGGAAGAGCTCCCGCCAGCAACGCAGGACCAGGTCCAGCTCTTCGGCCATCAACGGGTGCAGGCGATCGTCTTCGAAGTTCAGATAGACGACCCGGCGCCGATCCACCCCGGATGCCGTCAGTCGCCGGATTGTCTCGAAGAAGAGAAAGGTCTTGCCGGAGCGCCGCACGCCGGCCAGGCCGATGACCTTTCCGGTTTCGGTCGGCAGGACCAGCGCCCGCGGCCTTCCCGCCGGAAGGGTGCGCTCGACGAATTCGCGGATGACGTATTTCAGGTTGTCGCTGTTCACAGGACCAATCTATCCAATATCATCTCTACATGCAAGGATGATTTCAGAATCACCGACCCCTTGCCTTCGGGCAACGCCGCTTCCGACGGCCATGGATGGCCAAGTGCCGCGAAAGCCAAGGATGGCGGTAGCGGCCGGCGGCCTTTCGCCGTCAGTATACTCACCATGGGACGGGCATCAATCCGAAATCCATGCACACGTCAGACGTTGAAACGGAAGGGGTGGATGGGGAAAGTCCGGCCCCCGGTCTTTCTACTTCGGTCCGTAAGTCCTTGGGAACGGGTCGGGGAGGAAATCTTCCGACATCGGTGGAGACCGCCCTGGGAGTTTCATCGGGTCGAAACACCGCCCGTTGTGATGGAGGATCTTGAGGATGACTGGTGGCTGGGTAATGAACCCGACGACGCGCATCCGCTTGCCGCAACGGCAAAGGAGAGGATCGACCTCGTAGACGCGACGGATCATCCGTGCCCACGATTTCCGGCGGGCCGCAAGCCAGGGGCTGCCGGGTCGCGGAGAATCGGACGATTTGGCGGAGCAGGACGGGCAGAACCCTCGCTGTTTGGCGGAGCCCGGGGGGTGCACTTGTTGACGTCGTATCCCATATGAGCTACGCTTATCGGTGTAAGCAAGCATGGAGGTGCGACATGGCCAAGACGGCGATGATCCGGGCCAGAACCGACGAGAAGCTCAAGGAACAGGTGGAAGTTATCTTCCATCGCCTCGGGATGACGACCACGGAGGCGATCAACTTGTTCTACCGCCAGGTCAAGGTCCACAGGGGATTGCCCTTCCCGGTGCGGCTTCCCAACGCCGAGACTCGCAAGACGCTGGAGAAGTCGAACCGAGGCGAGGACATCAAGACCTTCAAGACCATCGACGAACTGTTCAAGGACCTTGAATCCTGATGGCTCTGACGCCGAGCCGATCCGGTCGCTTCAAGAAGGACTACAAGCTGATGAAGCGGCGCGGGAAAGATGTGTCCAAGATCCAGCGGGTCATGAAAGCGCTTGTCGATGAAGAGCCGCTG
>Ga0315270_10001848_pt1 | contig 11263 bp, 7 predicted proteins | sample C1_bottom_MG_FD_204932 | JGI IMG/M metagenome (GOLD analysis project Ga0315270, IMG submission 204932) | Sediment microbial communities from Yellowstone Lake, YNP, Wyoming, USA - C1_bottom | ecosystem: Environmental > Aquatic > Freshwater > Lake > Sediment | place: USA: Wyoming | collected... | reverse complement strand
GCAAGGCATCGGTTCCGTTTGCACAAGGAATAACGTGCTTAACATCAAGATATTCTTCAAGATTTTTTTGAAATTGGTGAACTTGTGGGCCGTTAATGTAGGCATTGGTGTCAAGAACTTCTTGGATAGAAGTATTTACAGTATCTTTTATTTTATCGTATTGACTTTTTAAGTCAACCATTTGGATTTTTTTCATTTAACCTTTTGTTTAAATTTACTAAAACACAATCCCGATAACTATCGGGACACAAAGTTTTAAATTTGGAACAAAAATAGGGATTTTAGCAGAATGATTTTATAGATAATTAAAAGAAAACGTATTTTAGCACCAGAAATTTTTTGACATGCTTTTCCTTTATAATCTAATTGTTCAAATTGCCGATTTTTTATTAAAAATCGCGGCACTTTTCAGTCCGAAAATTAAACTTTTTGTGGATGGACGAAAGCCTATTTTTGAAATTTTAGAAAGCAAAATCAACCCAAATGACAAAACCATTTGGTTTCACGCCGCCTCACTTGGCGAATACGAGCAAGGTTTGCCCGTGATTGAAAAAATAAAAGAAAAGTTTCCTAATCATAAAATCATAGTGACTTTTTTCTCTCCTTCTGGATACGAAGTCAGAAAAAATAATACAGTTGCGGATGTTACGGTTTATTTGCCTTTGGACACCAAAAAAAATGCAAAACATTTTTTGTCGATAGTTCATCCGGAAATGGTTTTCTTCATCAAATATGAATATTGGCCCAATTATTTGAACGAATTGAGAAAACTAAAAACTCCAACTTATTTGATTTCGGGAATTTTTAGAAAAAATCAATTGTTTTTTAAATGGTACGGCGGATTTTACAGAAAAGCACTAGAAACATTCACTTATTTTTTTGTACAAAATGAAAGTTCCAAAAAATTATTATTACAATTAGGCAAAACTAATGTAGCCATTTCGGGAGACACTCGTTTTGACCGAGTTGCTTCCATTTTGGAAAAAGATAATTCTCTGGATTTTATTGAAGCCTTCAAAAACGACACTTTGACTATTGTTGTGGGAAGTTCTTGGCCAAAAGATGAGAATTTGCTTGTCGATTTTATCAATCAAACTTCCGAAAAAGTCAAGTTTATCATTGCTCCACATAACATTAAAGGCGAGCAAATTCAGGAATTGAAAAATTCTATTTCAAAAAAAGTAGTTTTGTTTTCGGAAAAAGAGAATAAAAATTTGGCTGATTTTGACGTTTTCATTATTGACACAGTCGGGATTTTGACCAAAATTTACAGCTATGCAGATATTGCTTATGTTGGTGGTGGTTTCGGAAATCCGGGCGTTCACAATATTTTGGAACCCGCCACTTTTGGTGTTCCAATTGTTATTGGTCCTAATTTTTCTCACTTTGCCGAAGCAACGGCTTTGGTGAATATGGAAGGTTGCGTTTCCATTTCAGATAAAAATGAACTTGCAGATGCTTTTTCTAATTTGATTGCCAATGACGATATTCGACACGAAAAAGGGCATATTTGCAGCACTTTTGTGCAGATGAACAAAGGTGCAATTAATATCATTATGAACAGCATTTAGCAAATTCATTCAAGCTAATTTTGTAATCCTATTTTTAATTAAAGTAATGAAAAAACATTCATAATTGTGCAATTGGAACAAGAATCCTGAATTTTAATAGTAAATAATCCCTGACAACTTTATTAAAAATTAAAAATTAAGAATTATAATTTAGGTCACGTAAAAGACTTGGTACGACTCAATTTGTGATGCATAAGCAGAATATTTATGAAGGTTACTTTTTTAGTATAATGGTTGAAAAGAAAGAGAATGTTGAAAATGAATAATATTTTTTAAAAAAATTATGAAAAAATATTTTAACTATTAAAAAATTTATATCTTTGCCCCGAATTAATAATTAACCTTTTATAATTAAGTAAGATGAAAAAAGTACTTTTAAGTTTAGCCGTTGTTGCTATGTTGACTGTTGTATCATGTAAAAAAGCTGAACCAGCTGCTGCAACTCCAGCTGTTGACACTACTGCTGTAGCTGTTGATACTGCTAAAGCTGCTGCTGTTGACACAACTGCTGTTGTTGCTGACACTGCTAAAGTTGCTGCACCTGCTGCAACTCCAGCTAAGTAATTCTAAATTACGCAAAAAAATAAAGCTACGCATTGCGTGGCTTTTTTTTGATCTATTCTGAAAAATTTGAATTAGCTTTTTAAAAACTTCTTTTTTGAGAGTAATTTAATTTTGTAGGAAAAACAAAAAAGCCATAAACAGCAATGTTTTGGCTTTTTTTGTTAAATTAAATCCTTTTTATTTAGTTATGGGCTACAACAATATTAAAAATAAAGCAGTTGTAAAAAATAAAAAACCGCAAAGAATTAAAAATTAATTCTTTACGGCTTTTCTAGTACTCAGAGCGGGACTTGAACCCGCACGAACATTGCTGTTCACTGGATTTTAAGTCCAGCGTGTCTACCAATTTCACCATCCGAGCATTTCACTTTTTCTATGTTACATTTAATTTTTAGAAAAAATTAATTAAATATAGCCACCATCCGAGCGTTTTGCTTTTTGATGCATATCTAATTTTTAGAAAATTAAACATACCTTCATTCAGCAGTATGGTTTTGAGCGAAAAACGGGGCTCGAACCCGCGACCTCGACCTTGGCAAGGTCGCGCTCTACCAACTGAGCTATTTTCGCATTTTCATTCTAAAAAGAACACAATCCTTAATCGTATTGCGGATGCAAATTTAATACATTAATTCAATTACACAAGCGTTTTTTATAAAAATTAATACGTAAAAGCTAAGCTTCTGATAACCCAAACTTTAAAAGGAACGAAACTACTTTTTAGTCAACATTCTCTTGATTTCGTTGAGTTTCATCAAGGCTTCCATTGGTGTGATTGTGTTGATGTCTATGCTTAAAATCTCGTCTTTGATTTCTTCCAATAAAGGATCGTCCAGATTGAAGAAACTCATTTGCATTTGCTCCGCCTGTTCGCCTTTCAGGCTCGAGCCGTCCTTGGCTGATTTAATTCCGTTTAATGCTTCGCTTGAATGATCTTTTTCTAGTTTTTTCAAAAGCTTTTGTGCTTTCAAGATTACTATTTGTGGCATTCCGGCCATTTTTGCCACGTGAATTCCAAAACTGTGAGCACTTCCTCCTTTTACCAATTTTCTGATAAAAAGTACAGTGTCTTTTAATTCTTTGACCGAAACATTATAGTTCTGGATTCTGGGTAAGGATTCGCTCATTTCATTCAACTCGTGATAATGCGTGGCGAAAAGCGTTTTAGGTTTTGATGGATGTTCGTGCAAAAATTCGGCGATAGCCCAAGCGATGGAAATTCCGTCATAGGTGCTGGTTCCTCTTCCAATTTCGTCTAATAACACCAGACTTCTGTCGGAAATATTGTTCAAGATAGAAGCTGTTTCGTTCATTTCGACCATAAAAGTAGATTCTCCCATCGAAATATTGTCACTTGCTCCAACTCTGGTAAAAATCTTGTCGATAATTCCCATTCTTACGCTATCTGCCGAAACAAAACTTCCCATTTGAGCCAAGAGTACGATTAAAGCAGTTTGACGCAAAATAGCCGACTTTCCGGACATATTAGGCCCGGTAATCATAATCAATTGCTGGGTTTCTCTGTCTAAGAAAACATCATTGGCAATATAAGGCATTCCAACTGGTAGTTGCTTTTCGATTACAGGATGTCTTCCGTTTTTGATATCCAATTCGAATGTTTCGTCAAGTTCTGGACAAACGTATTTATTTTCGATAGCCAATTGTGTGAAAGAACACAAACAATCCAGTTGTGCTACCAAATTTGCATTCATTTGAACGGGTTTGATGTAAGTCGCAATCCACGCAACTAATTGCTCGAATAGCTCTACTTCAATTTTATGGATTTTTTCTTCGGCACCAAGAATTTTAGTTTCGTATTCTTTTAATTCTTCAGTAATATAACGTTCTGCATTGACCAGAGTTTGCTTCCGAATCCATTCGGTTGGAACTTTATCTTTATGTGTGTTTCGAACTTCGATATAATATCCAAATACATTGTTAAAGGATATTTTCAAAGAAGAAATTCCTGTTCTTTCGGATTCTCGTTTTTCGATTCCTTCTAGAAATTCTTTCCCAGAGGTTGATATTGCTCTTAAATCGTCTAATTCTTCGTTGATTCCTTTGGCAATTGCATTTCCTTTGGTAATTGCCACCGGAGCATCTTGATTTAAAACCGTTTTAATTTTTTCGCGTAATAAATCGCAACTATGCAGGCTGTCGCCAATGATTTTCACGGCTTCTTGCGGACTTCCCAAAGCCAAGGTTTTTATTGGAATAATAGTATCCAAAGATTCTTTCAAATAAACTACTTCGCGCGGCGAAACTTTTCCGGCAGCAATTTTAGAAATCAAGCGTTCCAAATCTGAAATCTGCTTGATTTGTTTTTGAATATGTTGCAAAACCTCCTGATTTTCTTTCAAATAAGAAACTACTTGGTGACGATTTCGAATTTTATTAGCGTCTTTCAAAGGTAAGGCCAGCCAACGTTTTAATAAACGACCACCCATTGGCGAAAGCGTTTTATCAATCACATCGAGAAGCGTAACTGCATTGGGATTATAACTGTGATATAATTCCAAATTTCGAATCGTAAAACGATCCATCCAAACATATTCGTCCTCGGCGATGCGCTGAATGGCGGTGATATGCTGAACTTTGTTATGCTGTGTTTCGGATAAATAATATAAAATCGCTCCCGAAGCGATGATTCCTTCGTGCAATTCTTCGATGCCAAAACCTTTCAAGGAAACGGTTTGAAAATGCTTTGTCAGAATTTCAAAAGCATAATCTTCTTTATAAATCCAATCTTCGAGATAAAAACTATGATAATCATCTCCAAAAGTTTCTCGAAAATCATTTTTGCTGTGCTTTGGAATTAGAACCTCGCTTGGATTGAAATTCTGCAACAGTTTGTCAATATATTCAGCATTCCCTTGTGCGGTGAGAAATTCGCCTGTGGAAACATCCAAAAATGAAATTCCGATGGATTTATTGGCAAAATAAATGGCTGCCAAAAAATTGTTGGTCTTCGATTGTAAAACTTCATCATTCATAGAAACACCCGGAGTTACCAGTTCTGTAACACCACGTTTCACGATGGTTTTTGTCATTTTTGGATCTTCGAGCTGGTCACAAATCGCCACACGAAGTCCTGCTTTAACTAGTTTTGGCAAATAAGTATTTAACGAATGATGTGGAAAACCTGCAAGAGCCGTTTCGGTTTCAGAACCCGCACCACGTTTGGTTAAGACAATCCCTAGAATTTTAGAAGCACGAACAGCGTCTTCTCCAAAAGTTTCGTAAAAATCTCCAACTCTAAACAACAAACAAGCATCAGGATATTTCCTTTTGATTTCGTTGTATTGCTTCATTAAAGGTGTTTCTTTGACCGCTTTTTCTTTTGATGACAAAATTTATTTTTTTAAATTTAACAGAAAGCGAATTTATATATTTTATGGTGAATAATGAACACTCTGGAAATTTAAAATATTTTTAAGAAAAATTTAGGATGGAGTTTCGATATTTTACATAAATTTGTCATTCAAACATAAAAAAAATTAACAATGAAAAAAATTATTGCGCTTTCAATAGCCCTTTTAGCATTTACTTTTTCTAATGCTCAAGAAACTTCAAAAGTTACAAAGACTACAAAAACAACTACAAAAACAGTTGCATTGCCTAAAGTAAACGGTGCAGGAATGGTTTTCGTAACAGAGACTATCGATTACGGAACCATTGCTCATAATGCTGACGGTAATCGTAAATTTGAATTTACAAACAACGGTAACAAACCATTGATTATCACAAACACTCAGGGATCTTGTGGATGTACTGTTCCAACAACTCCAAAAGAGCCAATTGCTCCTGGTGCAAAAGGTGTTATTGGTGTTAAATATGCAACTGACAGGGTTGGTGCTTTTACCAAAACGGTAACTGTAACTTCAAATGCTGAAGGAATGCCTTCAAAAGTTCTTACAATAAAAGGAACTATTTTGCCAGATCCAGCTCCAGCAACAAAAAGCTAAATTTTTTTTAGAAATAATCTAAAGGCTTCCTAAAACTAGGAAGCCTTTTTTATAATTTATAATGAATACAATGCGAAAGCTAGAAAACAGCGAACTCAAGAGAAAATCAATTGAAGCTTTTAAAGAAGCCAACAAGACACCAATTATCATTGTTTTAGATGATATTCGGAGTTTGCACAATATTGGTTCTGTATTTAGAACAGCTGATGCTTTTTTGATTGAAAAAATATATTTGTGCGGGATAACTGCCACTCCTCCAAACAAGGAAATCCACAAAACAGCCCTTGGCGCAACTGAAACCGTTACTTGGGAACATTGTGTAAATGTTCTTGAAGTTATCGAAGGTTTGAAAAAAGAGAAAGTCACTGTGCTTGCTATCGAACAGGTGGAAAGCGCTGTTTTTCTTCAAGATTTCAAAGTGGAGAAAGACAAAAAATATGCTTTGGTTTTTGGCAATGAAGTCTTTGGAGTAGCACAAGAAGCGGTTGCCGTTTGTGACGGCTGTATTGAAATTCCGCAATTGGGAACTAAACATTCATTGAATATTTCAGTAAGCGCAGGGATTGTAGTTTGGGATTTGTTCAAAAAATTGAATTGGAATTTGTAGATTTGTTAAAAATGGAATTTGCCCTATTTTTTTCTCGATTGCTTTATGAAAAAATTACTCTTTCTCGTTTTACTATTATCTAATTTTTTTGGCTATTCTCAATATACTTTAATTCCAGACGTGAATTTTGAACAAGCTTTAATAGATTTAGGAATTGATAGTGGTGCTATTGATGGTAAGGTGCTTACTATGAATATTAGTAATCAAATTGGTTTGCAAGTTTCTGGTAAGAAAATAAATGATTTAACAGGAATTCAAGATTTTTTTGCGTTAACCTCTTTAGATTGTAATGATAATAATTTAACCACCTTAGATGTTTCTAATAACACGTCTTTATGGAGTTTAGGATGTAGTAGTAATCAATTAACAAGTTTAAAGATAAGTGTATCTTTAACTGCTTTGGATTGTTTTAGTAATCAATTAACCAGTTTAGATGTTTCTAAAAATAAATCATTATTTGGTCTAAATTGTTCTGGTAATCAATTAACCAGTTTAGATGTTTCTAAAAATATTTATTTAACTGATTTGTTTTCAAATTATAATAAATTAGCAAGTTTAGATGTTTCTAAAAACACTAATTTAACTACTTTATGGTGTAATTCTAATCAATTAACTAGTATAGATGTTTCTAATAACATTAGATTAACCCAAATATTATGCAACAATAACAACCTAGTAACGTTAAATCTAAAAAATGGAAATAACACAAATTTTTACGCTATTAATTTAACCTCCAACCCTAACCTAACTTGTATCCAAGTTGACAATAAATTATATTCTGATACCAATTGGTCAGCACTTAAAGACGCCACAGCCAGTTTTTCTGAAAACTGTAGCAAAACAGCATCTATAACTCCTCCGGTAATAACGGCAACAGGAAATCAAATTTATTGCCCCGGAACTTCTTTAAATATTGTACAAACAATAAGTATTACATTCGATCCCGCTGAGCCAACTACCGATGCAGTTTATATTCAAATTTCTTCTGGTTATGTTTTTGGGCAAGATCTATTAACTCTTACGGGAGCTCATCCAACTGTTTCTTTCGATTGGATTCAATCAGAAGGAAAACTAAAATTATACACTCCCTCTGGCAACAAAATTCCTTATGCTGATTTTGAAGCAGCCATTGCAGATGTCCAATTCAGTAATTCATCACCTTCGCCTTCAGGAAACAGAACTTTTTCTATTAGTTTGGGTTCTGGTCAACTCAGTTATTTACCACGGAATAAACATTTTTATGAATATGTTCCAGCAATTGGAATCACTTGGGCAGATGCAAAAGCAGCAGCTCAAACAAGCTTTTATTATGGGTTAAAAGGGTATTTAGCCACCTTAACAGCTGCAGATGAAGCTCAATTAGCAGGAGCACAAGCGCCTGGAGCAGGATGGATTGGCGGTAGTGATGCAGAAACAGAAGGCGTTTGGAAATGGGTTACTGGTCCTGAAACTGGAGATTTAATGACTTTTACTTTTTGGAATAACGGAGAACCCAATAATTTAGGCGATGAAGATTATGCTCACGTAACTGCTCCTGGAGTTGGAATTTCTGGTTCGTGGAATGATTTATCAAACACTGGCGAACCAAGCGGAGATTATCAGCCCAAAGGATATATTGTAGAATATGGCGATATGATTCCGGGTGATGTTAACAATATTCAAATTTCGGCAAGTACAACAATGACAATCTCCCAAATCACGACTACAACACCACCTCCCCAATGCGGTTCAGGAGTATTTACACTTCAAGCAAGCACTTCAACTGGAACAATAAATTGGTACAATGCTGCTATTGGCGGGAGTTTCTTAATTGCAGGAGATAATTATACCACTCCTTCGATAAACACAACCACAACTTATTATCTAGATAACGGATGTCCTAATCGAATTCCAATTATCGCAACGGTAAACACAATTCCAACTATTACTTCTGTAATTACTCCAGTTTCCAGATGTGGTGCAGGAAGCGTAACACTTCAGGCAAGTTCTGATATAGGAATAATAAATTGGTATGCCACCGCAACAGGAGGAAGTATTGCAGCTACGGGAACCAGTTTTACAATTCCAAATATTGCAGCAAGTACTACTTATTATGCTCAGGCCTTTAATAATGGATGCAGTAACGGAATACGAGTTCCAGTGGATGTTTTTGTTTACACACCACCAGTAGTTGCAGATCAAGAAGTCATTAAATGTCAGTCAAGTACGGCAACACTAGATGCTGGTATTCCTGGAATGTTGTATTTATGGTCGCCAACAGGTGAAACAACCCAAAAAATTACAGTCTCAACTTCTGGAATTTATACTGTAGTTGTTACCAGCCCAGCACCCGAAAATTGTTCCAGCACAAAGAAAATTACTGTTGTAGAACATAATATTCCTGAAATCGATCGTGTTGTTGTCAATGAAACTACGGTTGTTATTTATTTGAAAAAAGAAGAGATTTATTTTGAATATTCGGTTGACGGAATCAATTATCAAAGTTCGAATGTGTTTTTTAATGTGCAAAGTGGTTTGCAAACAGCTTATGTAAGGGAAATAAATCTTTGCAGCAATGACAGTCAAACGTTTATTGTTTTGATTGCTCCCAAGTTTTTCACGCCAAACGGTGACACTTATAATGATTTCTGGGAAGTGAAAGGATTAATTAATTATCCTCAAGCCGAAGTTTCTATTTTTGACCGATATGGAAAATTGATTTCCGTTTTAAATATAACAAAATCCACCTGGGACGGAATGTTGAATAAATATCCTATGCCAGCCGATGATTATTGGTATGTATTAAGAATTGATTCATCCACGCCCGAAAAAAGAGGTCATTTTTCGTTGAAGAGGTAAACAAATTAAAATCAGGACTTATTTAGTCTTTAGAGAAATTTTTATTAGCAAACAATAGTGTCATTTTGTCATTTCGACGAAGGAGAAATCACATAACGTGAGCAACTGATGAGATTTCTCCTTCGTCGAAATGACAAATTCAAGATTTTATTTCTACCTAAACCAATTTCTATTGGCTAATCTTCTGTTGAATTTCATCCAAAATATAAAGGTAATCTTCCTGATTTTTTACAAAATCTCTATCCGAAACATCGATAATCAAAACATTCAATTCGGTTTGAGATTTTATGTAATCGAGGTACCCATTATTGATTTTATCCAAATAAGAAGCTGGAATTTTTTGCTCATAATCTCTGCCTCTTTTCTTAATATTTTCCAATAAACGCTCTGTGTTTTGGTATAAATAAATATACAAATCCGGTTTCGGCATTTCTCTATAAACAATATCAAACAGCGTTCGATACAAACGATATTCGTCTTCGGCAAGCGTTATTTTGGCAAAAATTAAGGATTTAAAAATATGATAGTCGGCTACGATAAAATCCTTAAACAAATCAAATTGCGCCAAATCATCAGATAATTGTTTGTATCTGTCGGCGAGAAATGACATTTCAAGCGGAAAAGCATAACGGTTTTGATCTTCGTAAAATTTTGGAAGAAAAGGATTATCGGCAAAGCGTTCCAAGACCGTTTTGGCATTAAAATCTTCAGCAATTTTTGTGGTTAAGGTTGTTTTTCCAGCTCCAATATTCCCTTCAAAAGCAATGTAATTGAATTGTTCCAAAGGAATGCTATCCAATGGCATTTCTAAATTCTGTACAATTGTGCAAACACTATTGTCTGGAGAGGTTTCTAGTAATTCGGCAGTTTTTTTGTGAAAAACAGGATGTTTCCAGTCTAAATTCAAATCCATCATTGGCAACAAAACGAACTTTCTGTTTTGCATCAACGGATGCGGAATCTGAAGTTCTTCAGTGTTAATAATTTCTTCGTCGAAAGTGATTAAATCAATATCAATAATCCGGGATTGGTATTCTAAAGTATCTCCGCGAACTCGACCCAATCGTCTTTCAATATTCAATATTTGGTCTAAAATTTTATGGGCAGAGCTAAAAGTATGAATAACCAAAACACAATTGTAGAAGGCGTCGCTATCAAAACCCCAAGAAGGCGTTTCATACAACTTCGAAATTTTGATAATCGTACCTATTTCCCGATGTATCATTTCAAGGCTATGCTCCACGTTTTCAAGACGATTGCCTTGATTGGTCCCGAGGGATAAAACGACCTGATGCTGTGATTTCATATTAACCACAAATTAACTAAAACAATTTTAGAATTGAACTATATTTGTCCCCGTGTTGATAACTATTTTTTTAGTTTTCGTGTTTAAATTTGTAACGCATCAACCCTTTTTGCTACTTATTAAAAAAACAGAATTATGAGATTTTTAGGAAATGTTTTGGCAACCATCGTAGGCATATTTGTCTTTTTAATGTTGTTCGTTTTTGGAATAATAATGATTGCGATGATTTTTGGTGGAGAATCAGAAGAAATAGCGGTCAAAAATAATTCGGTTATCGAATTAAACTTGGAACACATCAAAAATGACTATGCCGGTAAATACAAAGATCCTTGGATGACCATTTTAGCCGATGGAGAAAAAGTAGGTCTTTCGGATATTATAAATGCCATCGAAGAAGCAAAAACGGATGATG
>Ga0315270_10001847_pt1 | contig 11264 bp, 13 predicted proteins | sample C1_bottom_MG_FD_204932 | JGI IMG/M metagenome (GOLD analysis project Ga0315270, IMG submission 204932) | Sediment microbial communities from Yellowstone Lake, YNP, Wyoming, USA - C1_bottom | ecosystem: Environmental > Aquatic > Freshwater > Lake > Sediment | place: USA: Wyoming | collected... | reverse complement strand
GTAGAGGATATTTCGGCGATCCGAGAATTCCCAACCTTGGGTAAAACCCGAGGCGACGTCGAGAATGGTTTCGTTCGGTGAAAAAACGATCCGCAAGCCGATGCCGGCTACGGAGCGAATCACAACCACATCGCCAGAGTTGTAATTAACGTACTGGATGCGGTTGTCAAACATGGAACCTTGCGGCACGTCAGCGGCAAAAGTTGTTGCGTTGGACGCGGCGAGAGCGAGAACAAGGGCATATTGTTTCATCGACCGCTCCCAACCATTTCAGGGTCAACGCGGTAGGTCAGCACTTGAAAGCCTAGCGGGTTCACCAGTCTGGCGCTTTCCTTGATGAGTGCAGCATTGCGGTATTCATAGGCCACCGTGGCCACCCACTTCGTAGTTGTGCCCGGCGAGCCTTCCTGATCGATGCGTTTCGTAGTCTTGATGAAGCGAACGGTTCCGGTGTTCTTTCCGGTCGGAACCAAGCTCACAATATCGACCGTGGCGCGAACGGATTTTCCGTACTGTTTATCGAGCGCGTCTTTGCCTTCGAAAAGCTGCGCATACCCTTGCCCGACGTTCGCCGATGACAGCAAACCGACGGTGTCGTAGTCGCGTTGAAGCGTGTACCAGTCGTAGGTTTCGCGGGCGCGGACGTATTGGGCAAGCCAATATTTGTCCATTACTTCATCGCCGGTAACCGCCTTGTCCTTGATGGCCGTAACAATATCTGGCACGCCGGTTGTGTTATCCACGCGGATGACGTAGGGCACGGTCTCTTTCAGAGGCATCATCATGGCAACGGCCGCGAGAGCGACGGCGGCCATGCCAACGGCACAAAAGGCAACGGTCCATGCGCGGCGCTCTGATTTTTCGATGGCCAGCACCCGTGACGCCTCCCAATCCATAGCCGCATCGAAGTGCGTCGCAGGTTGGCTTGGCGCTTCCGCCGCCGTTTTTTTCCTGAACATGGTGTTACTTCCCTTGGGTTTCGGAGGTAGAGGCGGGCGATGCAGACGGTGCCGGCATTTGCTTGTTGATTTGGATGCGCGGTTTGCCTTCCAGCGAAGGTAAGACGGCCTTGTTGGTCGCGCACCCGGCAAGGGTTGCGACCAACAAAAGGAAGAAAGCGTTCATCATGAGCGAATTCCTTTGTTGATGATGACAGGCGCAAGCCAAGTTATACTACAATAGCAGCCAAAATGACATATCTTGGTTTTCTTCTGGCGAAAAAAAACCGTCCTGTTTTGGCAAAAACAAGACGGCGTTTTCGGACTATTGTTTGACGGTGCCGCCGCTGGCTTTTCCCCAGTTCTTGCCCATGTTGGACATGACGTGTTGGCGATAAGCCGGGTTCCACATGGTGTTGCCCGCGACCAGTTGGTTAGCCCGGCGGGCAGTGACCATTTGTCCCGACTGCATGTCTCGGCGCGTGGTCATTGGGTTGACCATGTCGCCGACGCCCTTCGCGGCTTTCAGGCCGCCCGTAACTGGCGACATGAAGTGACGGATACCCATTGCCGCCATCGAGACGCCGCCGGCGAGCCCGGCGGCCATGCCGCCAGCCTGCAAGATGATCCAGCAGAGAACGCCGGTCAGCGTGCCGATTTGCAGCGCTGCGAACATCGGGTTCGAGTCACCGCTACCAGAGAAGTCAGCGCCGGCAATGAACGAGTCATAGGCTTTCATGGCAAACGTCATGATGATTGCCATGATGACAATCGTCAGGACGTAGTTCATGACCTGCGAAAACCAGCTATCGAAAAAGCGAGCCGTGGCTGGGAACATCAAAGACGCGAGGAACAGCGGGCCAAGAGCGAACATCACAGCAAGCGAGAATTTCGCCACGATGATGACGGCGCCGCCAAGTATGGCAACCAGTACCGTGCCAATTGCAACGACCAGGCCAGCGATAACCCAACCCAAGACCGAACCGAAGTTCCAACCGGCTTCATCGGCCTTCTGGAAGCACTGGCCGACAATTTCAAAACCCTTGCCTAGCGACTGGTCAAGAACCTGATAGATCGGCGCTGCCGGAGCGCTGTTACTCATTGCCTGCGAAAGTCCAGCTTCAAGTCCCTCGATGGCGCTCATGACGCCGTTGATATACCCGTCAACCGTCAAGGCAAAGAAAGCAATGATAATGATCTTCACGCACTGCTTAACGAACGTCCAAAACGGCGATTCGACGGCACCCGTCGAAATGGCGTAGCCGGTCATGGTAATGTAAAGCGTCACGCCAGTAAGAACCAGCATTTGCAATGCAAACATGAGACTGGACGCGGCGGGTTGAACGAATGCGCCCGTTGCGTTCGCTACCGTCTCGCCAATGAATTGAAAAACCATTGGGTCCGTCATAACGCGCCCTCCTAGTTTTTCTTGATTTGTTCGGCCGTCAGTGGAGCGGGCGTTTTAATGCCGCCACCTTTCGCGCTCCATGTCGTTGTCGAGTCTGCGCGGCTGGCGTTCATGCAATTGGGCGTTGCTGCCAGTTCGCCCGGATTGGCGATGCACTTGGCGAGAACTTCGGCGCGCTCGACCTTGTTGTCCTTGTACCAATCGACGGTTTGTACGACTTCTTCGGCCGGCTGGTCTTCTTTGCAGCTTGCCAGTGCGCCGAGCATGCAGACCGCGACAAGTACCATTGTGATTTTCTTCATGGGTCAATCTCCTTGCGAGCGCGGTTTAATTGCCAAACGTCAGCGGCTGAACGGCGATGCCTTTTTTCGCGCTCCAAGTCCGTGCTTGGATTTCGCGTTGGCGTTGAGCCTGCACCTTTTCTTCCGCAGCCGCGACCATTGCATAAAGTTGTAACTTGGTTTGCTCGTTCTGGATGTTCGCCTGTTCGATGGCTATCCGGCCTTGCAATTCAGCAATGGCCTTTGGGTCTTGTGTATCGTTGATCTTCGCCATGAGCTGGTCAATTTGACCGATTCGACTCTTGGCGGCATCGTAGGCGTCCAGGGCGACGCCTTTATCTTGCGATCCTTTCACGGCACGCGCTTCGCAAGCCATGCGCTGATCCGCGATGGTTATATAGGCGCAGCTATCGAAAATCTTGTTCGCGTTGTAGACGCTTTTGCTCCGGCCACTCAGGCCGGAATAGCCACCGCTTCGCACGCTGTCATAGACGCGCTGCCAGTCGGCTGGTAGGTAGTCACGCAAAGCTGGGTTATTCATGATATTACCGAGGCCGCGCGAGCCGGTCAGCGATACATATTGCTGCTTGGCTTGTTCAATCTGACTTATCATCTGATCAGCTTGCAATTTCCATTTTGCTATCGTTTCGACTTGCGCTACCGTCTGCCACACAATAGATGCGGCGTCAGTGACGGGGATTTGCGCAAAGGCCGACGAGGACATAAGTGCAGAAAGAGCGATACCGTAGAAAATTCGTTTCATGGTTATCTCCCTATGCCGAGTTTCGAAGAAGTCACGCGCGCCTTGCGGCGTTCGTGGAACACAGGGAGCCATTTTTTTGGGTCATCGCCGACATCGGCAATGACTTCATCAAGCAACTCGTTGTTGTCGAGACTACCAGACAAAATAGCCAATTCATCATCGAAGCCGCCAAGGTCAAGACTCCCAATCATCGACGTATGGCCTTGCTTGACGATGAACATGCGACTTTCCTCGCCCAAGTTTTTGATGATGTCGTATTCGGCTTCGGAACACTTAAAGCCTTCGATATATTCGTGAAAGTCAGCCTTCGGGTTCGGTAGATAAATTTCCGTCGCAACCTGTTGCACAAGTGCCGAAGCAATTTTGGACCTCAACAAGCTGCTAGGCATTTGCGTTGCAAAGACGCCGAGGCCGTTTTGCTTACGGATCGTCAATTGCTTATTGCCGGCGAACTCTGCAAACGCTTCATCGTCAACCCACTTCCACGCTTCATCCATGAAATATATGAAGCGGCGGCCGTCAATGATGGCCTCCATGCGATGCAACAAATACATGGAAATAGGCGTGCGAACATCCGTGTTGTCGAGGAAGTCCGTGCCGTCAAAGCCATAGTTGTTATGTGTGGTGAAGTCGATTTCATCGTTCTGGCAATCAAGCGCCCAAGCAAGCGGGCCTTGTTTGCCCCGGCCGTCGTCATAGCACCAACGCGAAAGCCGCTTTGAAATGCTGTTTTCGCGGTCGGCCTCGGCGGTGCCTTCGGTCATGTTCTGGATGACCGTAGAGAGCCGGCGCAGGTTGCGAGGCATGCGCATAACGGTACGAACGGCGCTACTGATGCGAAGTTCGTCCGTCGTGGTCACGCGCTGATGCTCGCCAGAGACAAGCACGCGAACCAGCTTTTCGAGAAACAAAATATTCCCTTCCGTCGGCTCCATTTGGAACGGGTTAAAGCCTGTCGGCTTACCGTTCTTGACCGACAAATATTTGCCGCCGATGGCCTTAATACACAGCTTCGCGCCTTCGTCTTTGTCGAAGAATACCGTTGTGAAACCCATCGGCGCATTCGCCTTGAATTTCTGCGATTCGACCAGCAAGGCGTTCAGCATCACGGTTTTCCCCGCACCCGATTGTCCGATCATGCGGGTATTGCCGAGCAGTTTTTTATCGAACGAGTCTTCATCGCCCTTCGAGTAATGAAAGTTGAAGTAAAGCGGCTGGCCCGATGGCGTTTTGAACAGCGTAACGGCATCACCCCAAGGATTACCGTTACGCTTGCCCGCCGTGAAATTGTGGAAGCTGGCCAGGCCTGCAAAGTTCTTGCTGGTTAAGCCCGCAATACGCGGTCGGTAGTTCCAATTGCAAGGCAGTTGGGCATAGAAAGCCGCATCCGTGGCCGTTGCGACCAGCGCGGCTAGAAAACCCCTGTCTTGAATGATCGTCATAGCCGACGTAGTGTTACGGCGAACCTTGTCTACCGATTCACCAAAGATCATGAGCGAATAGTGGTATTCGCCCATCGTGAACTCGCCTTGAATCAGTTGGTCAATGGCTGTCTTCATTTCGGCAATCTGCGTGACGCTGCCGTCTTCGGCGTTCAGCAGTTGTTTCACCTGCTTTTCCAAGAATTCTTTGCCCTGGCGCTTTACCATGAAGCTATACGACTGCGTGATGACGTACTCGTAATCCTCATACATCAAGCCGTTCAAAATGCCCGGTTCAGTGTGCGCAGTGTAATCCTTGAAGTCCACGCATTGCGCAAACCGGGTTTTAGTCGGCGAACGAATTTCAATCGTTTCGGCGCCTACAAAAATCCAGGCAGTGCCGAGGTATTCATTCAGCGGTGCCGTGGGCACTCGCACCTTTTGCCACTCGCCAGAAATTAGGAAGTTTAAGAACGTCAGGGGGCGTGAGCACAGTGCGCCGTTTTCGTCTTCGAACGTCGTCAGTTCTTCCAGATCGTACCGGCGCATGCTGGATTCAATTTGATAAGCGATTGCATCCAGCTTGCGAATAGCTGCGCGCTGATCGTTTAGAATTTCTTCATGTGAGCGGCGGGCAGTTTTCACCATTGCCTTGCCCACGCGCGACGGTTGCGGGCGATAAACAACGGTCAAATAAAGTTCGTTCGCCATCATTCGATAGCCGGCGAAACTGTCGAAGTATTTCTTGTCGAATTCACGGCAAAAATCGCTCTCGAACGTCGATTTCAGCCTGTCCGTCGTTTGACGGCGCACACTATGCGACCACAGGGCCACATGGTTATCACCGATGGAGCGGAACAGCGTATTCAACTGATTCTTGCGCAACAGCATTTCGTCGGCGTCTGCCGTCTCGAAACTGATGCCGCTCAGTTTCCAGATGCGCATAAAGTCGCCGTCTTTGGTCACGATGGTGTTTGTCGAAACGTGACTGCTGTACGGCAAAAATGGCGCTACAGTCCTCTCGTTATTTGTTTGCTTGGAGTATTTAGGTAGAGCGGACATATCGCCTCACTTGCGCTTTTTAAACGCGATCGGACTGTAGGCCGAAGCCTTCCAGAACTTCTCATTGTGGTTGTAGTTGACCCAACGAAACAGCAGTTTCAGGCCCAAGAGCCGAAACTGCTGATCGTCGGATTTGGCGATCTGCCGCATCGTCAAAATAATGGGAACGAGCGTGACTGAGAAAAAAATCGTCGTCCAAACGCTCAGTAGAATGACCACGCCGCTGACGATGGCCAGTGGCACCAATGGCACGCCGAACATCATTGCCGGTCGCGTGCATCCCTTGAAAAGCGGATCGCGCGGATCGAAGTCTTCCATTGGTGCCGACATAGCGATTCCCTCGGCTTAGTTCAGGAGGTACGCGGCGAGTTCGGCGGCGCCACCAACGAGAAGACCACCCGCCAGAATCTTGCCGCACTCGGCCATGTCGGCGTGCTTGAACAGGAACTTGTAGCCGGCCCACATGATTGCAATGGTGACGACACCAATTGAGATACCGCGGAGCACCAGCAGGACGTTGTCGACAAAAGTGTTTACCTTGGCCAAACCGCCTTGAGCAAAGGCGGGTTCAGCGACCATCAATGCGAGGCATGCCGCCACAGCCATGATGGAAACGGCGTTCGGCGCGATGGCCTTGTTGTTGATTGTTGCTTGATTCATCTTTTGAAACTCCAAATGGTTGTTTATCAGTGTTGGCCATTTAGCCGGTTTGCCGCCGGTCTTGAGAGTGGTTATCTGTCGTTGCATGTTCATGGTTCCCCGCAAACTTGCTTCCCCACATTACACACCAGGCTACGCCAAAATATACCATCTTGGCAATCTATTTATGTTTTCTTGGCGATGTTTTTCGGTGCCCGCTTGACTGGCTTGCCGTCCAAGAACCATGAGCTTCATACAGACCCCTTAAAACACGATTGCCGAGCTTTTCGCTTCGACCTTGTCAGGTGCCGCGCTGCTGCTGGCGTCGTTATCCTCGGTGACTGCACCGGTTTGGCCATCGGTCGCGCCTGTCACCACAGGGCGCAGGCGAACGGCTTCGCCGCTCGCTGCTTTCGCCGTGCTCGATGGATTCAACTGGCGCAGCAGAACCGGCGCGTGATCCGATGGCGGTTCTGCCCGTTGTGCAGATTGCACTTGGCGAACGACTGGGGCCGAACCCGTAGTCTTGATGGCTTGCGGCTTTGCCCCGACGTCCGTCTGGATCGACGGGACGACCGGGATCGCTTTGGATGGCAACCCAGTGCTGGCAAGCACCTTTTGCACATAGCTAGGCTTGCCCGCTACGTCGGGCTTGAACCCGTGTGTGAAGTTGCCCGAGTAGTAGCAGGAGAACGCCGCATGCAGGGCGGCTTGCTGATCAGGTGTGCCCTTGGAGGCCCGCAGAAAGCATTCTTCGAGAATCTTTGATCCCACGCGAAGGTTCGTGCAAGCATCAAAGGCTTGTTCGTAGCTGATTTGATATTTCGGCAGGTTGTGGCGGTTGACTTGCGCGACCCCTACCGAAAAATTCCAACCGTCCGATGCGAGGGCCTTCGCTGTCGCTATGGCTTCATCGCGGTTTGCCGGCTGCCGGGCCAGCCGCCCTCCAACCACGCCGATTGCGTATGGGTTATAACCCGACTCGACATTGACGACGGCCGCCATAGTCTGCGGCGCTACCGTCGGGGCGCACTCTTGCGCCAGAGCCAAAAATTCCAACACGGTTCCGTCTCCAATACGTCATGGCTTGAACGGAACCACAATACCATATCTTGGCTTTCACACATCACCTTTTTTGGTAGTCTGCTCGTCTTCCGTTTTCACTGGTTTAGGCGGTCGTACCGGGAGGTGCGGTTCGCCTTTTTCGGGCACCACTTGATTTCTAAGAAGCTCGAAGCTGTCCGTTGGATAGGCTTCTTTCAAATGATCGTTCAACCGTTTCAAGTCCTTGAACAACTTTGGTTTCGTTCGTTCTCGCCGAGTAGTCAAATACCACTCTTTGTTTCCCGCCCATTTGAGTTTGGCGATGACATAGAAGCCTTCCGGCGTTTCTGCGACGATGAGTTTAATCAAAGTTTGCTGCAGTACAGCTAGGTCTAGGTCGCCTTCTAAAATGCTGTTGGCGGGACTACATGGGGTTCGGTTCATGCGTGTCCTGTCGTTGTGTGCGGGCATGTCTAAAAGCATCCTATGCTAATGCCAAAATGCTGTATTTTGGTAGTCGTTAGTAAGTATATCCGTCAAAAGCTCTTGAGTGCATGCCAACACCATGCTCGCCCCGGACTTGCCGGGTACGGGCTTTCGTGCTGCGCATCGAGCCTTGTTCCAAGTCTCGCCACCTTCGGGCTTCAATCCTTCTCGTTGCGCTCTGCGGCGTTTAGGTCGGCCAGCTGGTGTAAATGCCGCCACCATGCCGCGCATTCCTGTCGCCAACATTATAGTAAATGGGCGCCAAAAAACGACATCGGTGCTGCTTCTGTTACCACGTCATGCACCATCTTCACGGACTTTTGGTTTTGCCTTGCAGAAAAAGCAAAAAATCGCGGGTGGCGGCTTGTGGAGCTTGTGGGCAACGGGCGACCTGTTGGCAGGCTGTGGACAACCGCTTGCGGTTGTCCACAGCCTGCCAATGGGGAACCGCGAAGCGGTTAGCACGGAATCCGGCCGCGCCGGATTGTCCACAAATCCACATGCCTAAGTTCCCGGCCGCGTTGCTGCCGTCATTAGGTGACATCGTGGCGGGCCGGTAGATCCACCGTCACCAATGCGGGCCTGCCCTTCCTACACGTCGCGATGACTCGCCGCGCACTAACACCAGCACGGCAGACTCGTTCCAAGACTACCCGCGTTCGTCCCACACGATCAAAACGGGCTTTGCCCGCAACCAAGCCGGGCTGCGCTCACCTGTCCAGAGGTTCCCGCCAATCAAGTCGCGGTCACGTCGATGTCCGCTCTTTAGCGGGTTGTGTGCATCGCTGAATACCTTTCGCCTGCCCTAAACGGTAGAGCAGCCGGGGCAGGTTGCAAGGGTAAAGGCTGCGCCCGTCATCCTCACCCGTTCGCACTCGCGGTGCTCGCTTGCGCTGCGGCTTCCGGTTCCGCCCTTGCAACCCACCTTTTCCGGCCGCTCGACCTACGGGCTATCACGGCGAAAGGCACTCAGCGAAGCAATGTTCACAACGAAAGGCGGATACCGACATGACACACAAACGACAAATTCTAAAACCGGCTCAAGCATCTAGCAAAGCAATGTTTAACAGCCAAACAGGAGCCAAGGCCATGACGACCGAAACCATTTTTTCTGCTGCCGACGTGATCTTCAGCTACAGCCGCGCGCAAGCCATCGTCGATGGCGTACTGGTGGACGTGACCGAAACCGCCCGCGAAGCCGGGTTCAAGGTGCCGGTAGCCGTTACCCGCGCCGCATGGGCCGATTGCGTGGAGTGGAACGCCGAAATCGAAGCCCGCAAGGCGACGACGCAGGACGAAAGAGGCCGCCTTTGGGATGTCGTGTGGATGGCCTTCATTGCCTGCCGTGCGCCGGGCGAAGGACAGCGCCGCATGTTCGAGGTGTACCGGGTGCCGCGTGAAGGCCGAGGCAACCGCCCGCGCCGCGTATCGCTGGCCGTGTGCATTGGCCCCGGCGATGACCGCATGCCGGTAATCACCATCATGCAGCCGAACGAAGACTAAGCCGCGCAGGGTGCCCCACCAAGGGGCACCAACCACCCAACAGAACCCGGAGAAAAGACCATGAGCCGCCACATTCCCGTCGACGCTGAAACCCGCGAGTTTCCCGCCGCCGCCGTCGTCGCCTACTGCTACCAGAGCGACCGAGGCCCGGCATTCATCGCCTACAAGGGCCGCCAGAGCAGGCCCGCGCGCTTTCTGGCCTTCCAGACCGAGGAACGCCGCGACAGCAACCTAGCCGGGTTCATCGAGCAGGAAACCAAAACCGAGGACTACAAGCGTGCCCGCCGCGAGGTCGGGCACGGATTGGCTGTCGGCGAAATCGTTTATTCCGTGTGGGGCTATGAGCAAACCAACGTCGATTTTTACGAGGTTGTTCGCGTGCCTTCTGCTCGTTCGGCCGTCGTGCGCAAGATAGACCAGGACACCACCGAAAACGCACCGGGCAGCATGACCGGCAAGACCACGCCGAAGCAGGGCCAGTTCGAGGGCACCGCGAAAGAGACGACCCACCGGGCCGCCGGGCTGCATTCGCTGAATGGCGGCAAGTCTTCACGCGGCGACTTGCAGAAGTGGGACGGTACCCCGCGCAACGTGTCATGGTATGGCTAACCGCGTTAAAGCAAAACTATTGCCGCGTTTTAGAGTGTCCTGTCGCTGCGGTTTAGAGTAACATTTGCGCGCCGTCGAATAAGTTGCACGCATTATGCGTGTTGGTATTTAACTAACTAACAACAAGAGCATTTTATGACAACAAGTTGCATTCGTCGTGCCGTTGCTTTTTCTCTTGTCGTCGTGGCTGCACTGGCCGCCGGTTGCGCATCTATTGCAGTCAGTAATGATGCAATCGAACGCAATACAGCGTTTGCCCTTGGTGTAGAAAAAGAAACTTTCACTATTTCTGACCGGGTGGATGATGGAGTGAAATCAACCTATGTCGTTAAAACCAATGCTGGCAAAACATACAGTTGCTATGTGACGGGCGCCGTTTCAGTTGTGGGGCGCGTTGTATCCGACGCGGTTTGTAATGAGGTTGGTAAGTCAGCCAAACAGACGACGGGGACAAATAGCGCACCTTGCAACGCATTGTTGAAAGCCGCCGGCAAGTGCCAATAGGGGACAAAACACGAAACGGAAAACTCACGCGTCGCTCAAGTTCGGGGTTATTGCGGTCGGCATTAAGTTGCGGTTCGACGATTTTCGCACGACAACACGTGACGTAACACTGACTATGCCCACAAGTGACGCAGCCACTATCCGACGTGCGGCGGGAGAATGCCTGCGACGCATACCGCTTAACCAGAAGATTCGACTGCTCGGCGTGCGTGTTGGAACTCTGTCATTGGCTAGTGAATTGTCCGAGGCTGTTGCGCTGACTCAGGGGGAATTGGCGCTGACGCACAGTGATAGCGCCCCGTAGTGGGCCACATTGTACGGGTAGCCGAATTCGCATCATTCATACGGCGCACTAAAAAAAGGAACGTAAGGTAATAACGCCTTACTTTCAAGTCTAGTCATCGTTTTTGAGGCAAGGCGACTGACGGGATTCCAACGTCATGAGCGACCCAAACGAACTGTCTGCGGTTTCACGGACAGGCTTGTTGCGAGAGATCGAACCATGCCAAAAGTTATTTGTCGATCAAATGTTGTTCAACGTCCATGCTCTGGTGTGGGACGCCGATAATCTCGATGTCACCGCCCGTCACACGATAAAAAATTACG
>Ga0315270_10001842_pt1 | contig 11278 bp, 7 predicted proteins | sample C1_bottom_MG_FD_204932 | JGI IMG/M metagenome (GOLD analysis project Ga0315270, IMG submission 204932) | Sediment microbial communities from Yellowstone Lake, YNP, Wyoming, USA - C1_bottom | ecosystem: Environmental > Aquatic > Freshwater > Lake > Sediment | place: USA: Wyoming | collected... | reverse complement strand
GACTGCTCGACTCCCCGGTGAAGGTACCTTGGTGGCACAATCACACGTTGCGCATGAGCGCCTGAGGCGAACCCAGAAAACCGCTGCCCTGTTAGGTCAATGGCGGGGCGTGGAAATCCAGGCTAGGAATCTGTGATTCGGGAATCGGGGGAGATTGGGATGCTGAGCATTTCAGCTTTTCGATTCCCCATTCACGATTGACGATTCACGGTTAATTGGTCGTCCAGTTCACCGCGCCCGTGTGAGCGGTTACCAGAACGATTATTCCGAAACCGATCCGATACCATGCAAAGACGGTGAAGTCGTGCCGGCTGATGTAGCGCAGCAACCAGCGCACGCAAACGAACGCCGAGCCGAATGCGGCGACGAGCCCGACTCCCAGTATCCCAAGATCGTCGGCTGACAGCGCCCCCCGGTACTTGAACAGTTCATAGGCCGAGGCGGCAAATAACACCGGAATAGCCAGAAAAAACGAAAACTCCGCGGCCGCGAGGCGTGACAGGCCGAAAAACAATCCGCCGATGATGGTCGCCCCCGCGCGCGATGTGCCCGGTATCAGCGCCAGCACCTGCGCGAGGCCGATTTTCAGTGCATCGCTCCAGGTCATTTCGTCCACGTTGGCGACCCGGATCTCGTGCTTGCGGCGTTCCGCCCACAGAATGATCAAGCCGCCGGCGATGAAAGCCACCGCCACCGGTACCGGTTTGAATAAGACCGCCTTGATTGCGTTGCCGAACTGCAACCCGAGGGTCGCAATCGGAAGGAAGGCGATCAGAAGATTTGTCGCAAAACGCCGTGCCTGCGGGTCCGTGCGCAATCGCGCGACGACCGAGGTCAGTCTTGCGCGGTATTCCCAGACAATGGCGAGAATGGCGCCGCACTGGATCACGATCTCGAACAGCTTGCCCTTCTCATCGTTGAAATCCAGCAGATCACCGACCAGAATCAAATGGCCGGTGCTCGAAACAGGCAGAAACTCGGTGAATCCTTCGACGACCCCAAGGATCAGGGCTTTGAACAGCAGCGGCAGTTCCATGAACTCCTTGCGAACACAAAAAAAAGGCGGCGAATCCCTCGCCGCCCCTGTTGCGAGGGCCGTCAGGCCTTGCGATAGATCTCGGCGCCGCCGGCCACGAACTCCACCGCCTTTTCGCGCATTCCCTTCTCCAGCGCTTCGACCGCCGGCACGCCCAAAGTCGCGGCGTAGTCACGCACATCCTGAGTGATCTTCATGGAGCAGAAATGCGGCCCGCACATCGAGCAGAAGTGCGCCAGCTTGGCGCCATCCTGCGGCAGCGTCTCGTCGTGAAACTGTTTTGCCTTGTCCGGATCCAGGCCGAGATTGAACTGATCGTCCCAACGGAATTCAAAGCGCGCTTTCGACAAAGCATTGTCGCGCATCTGCGCCCCCGGATGACCCTTTGCCAGGTCGGCGGCGTGCGCGGCGATCTTGTAGGCGATGATGCCATCCTTGACGTCGTCCTTGTCGGGCAACCCGAGATGCTCCTTCGGTGTCACATAACAGAGCATCGCCGTGCCATACCAGCCGATCATGGCCGCGCCGATGGCGGACGTGATGTGATCGTAACCCGGCGCTATGTCCGTCGTGAGAGGTCCCAGCGTGTAGAACGGCGCTTGGTGACACAGCTTCAACTGCAGATCCATGTTCTCTTTGATGAGGTGCATCGGAACATGCCCCGGGCCCTCGATCATCACCTGGACATCGTGCTTCCAGGCGACCTGCGTCAATTCGCCGAGCGTGCGTAATTCGCAAAATTGTGCCTCGTCGTTGGCGTCATGAATCGAGCCCGGCCGCAAGCCGTCGCCGAGCGAGAACGACACGTCATATGTTTTCATGATCTCGCAGATTTCCTCGAAGTGGGTGTAGAGGAAGTTCTCCTTGTGATGCGCGAGACACCACTTGGCGAGAATCGAGCCGCCTCGAGAAACGATGCCGGTCATGCGCGTTGCGCTCAGCGGAACGTAGGCGAGCCGCACGCCCGCATGTATGGTGAAGTAGTCGACGCCCTGTTCCGCCTGTTCGATCAGCGTGTCCTTGAAAATCTCCCAAGTGAGTTCCTCGGCGCGCCCATCGACTTTCTCCAGCGCCTGATAAATCGGCACCGTGCCGATCGGGACCGGCGAATTGCGCACGATCCACTCCCGGGTTTCGTGGATATGCTTTCCCGTGGACAGATCCATGACGGTATCGCCGCCCCAGCGGATGGCCCAGGTCATCTTCTCGACCTCTTCCTGGATACTGGAGCCCAGGGCCGAGTTGCCGATGTTGGCGTTGATCTTCACCAGGAAGTTGCGGCCGATGATCATCGGCTCGGACTCCGGATGGTTGATGTTGGCGGGAATGATCGCGCGCCCGCGCGCCACTTCATCCCTGACGAATTCAGCCGTGATTTCCCTCGGCAGCGTGGCGCCGAAAGACTCGCCCGCGTGCTGGCGCGTAATGGGCTCCGGCAGTGCGTCGCGACGCTGATTCTCGCGAATCGCGATGAACTCCATTTCCGCTGTGATGATGCCTTTGCGCGCGTAGTGCATCTGGCTCACGTTCATGCCGGATTTGGCGTGGCGTGGCGTGCGTTGCAGATTGAAGCGCATCTGCGCCAGCTTTGCATCGTCGAGCCGCATGCGGCCGTAAATGGAAGTCGGTCCGGCCATCAATTCGGTGTCGGCGCGCGCCTCGATCCACCGCTCGCGCATTGGCCTGAGGCCATTGCGAATGTCGATGATGGCGCGCGGATCGGTATAAGGTCCGGACGTGTCGTAGACGAACAGCGGCGCATTGGGCTGCGCGCCAAAGCTTGCCGGCGTGTCGCTTTGCGAGATCTCGCGCATCGGTACCTGAATATCTGTGCGCGAACCTTGAACGTAAACCTTGCGCGAATTCGGCAACGGCTTCACGGCCGCCTCATCGACATGCGCCGTGGTACTCAAAAACCTGGGATTGGCATTCATGATGCGCTCCTGAAAGCTGTGGATGCACAGGAGAAGCGCGAGAAAAACAACACTTGGGCGCGCTTCCCTGCATCGGCATTACCCGTACAGGTTCGAAGGGTTTGTCTCACCCGCGCCACCCGTGCGCAGGACCCCTAACGCAATCATGACGCTAAATGAATTGTGTGATAATTGCAAGCTTCGATAATCGCCGCTGGTCTCGACAGTCGATGAATCCGGAACAGGCGCGCCTCAATATGATCGAGAGCCAGATCCGCACCTGGGAAGTTCTCGACCAGACCGTGCTGGATTTGTTGCTGAGCGTCAGGCGCGAGGAATTCGTCCCCGAAAAATACCGGGCCCTCGCGTTTGCGGATATGGAAATTCCACTCGGTTTCGGCGAGGTCATGCTGGCGCCGAAAATGGAAGCACGCATGCTCCAGGAACTTGGCGTAGGCAAGACCGACAAGATTCTGGAAATTGGAACCGGAAGCGGCTACGTCACCGCGCTGTTGGCGAACCTTGGCGGCCAGGTGGTGACGGTGGAATGCATCGAGGAATTCAGCCTGGCTGCCGCTCGCAGGATCGCGGGCCATGCACTAGACAACGTGCAGTTTCACGCCGGCGATGGCGCCGAAGGCTGGCCTGCGCAGGCGCCTTATGACGTCATTCTCCTGACCGGCTCGGTTCCGGTGCTGCCGGAATCGTTGCAGAAGCAGCTTGGCGTCAGCGGAAGACTGCTGGCGGTGATCGGCGAATCTCCGGTGATGACTGCGACTCTGATCACACGGGTATCCGGGCACGCGCTCAACACGGTGAGCCTGTTCGAAACTGCAATCCCGCCGTTGCGAAACGTCAAACAGCCCGAGCGCTTTGTGTTTTAGATAAGCCCGATCGTCACGGCGCCGATAAGAGCGCCGGCGCCGACATCGGAATAAGTCAAAAGAAAGATCAGAACATGAATCGGGTATCCAAGAAATTTCTGGCCTTGGCTTTGATGCTGGGAGCCGCAGAGCCTGCATTCGCCGCCGACCTGTTATCAGTCTACCGGGACGCGCAAGTGGAAGATGCGGCGTATGCGGCGGCGAAGGCGCAATTCATCGCGGCGCAGGAGAAGCTGCCGCAGGCGCGCGCGCTGCTGCTGCCGAGCGTGAACTTTGGCGCCGGCACGCACTACAACAGCGTGGACACGCAGTTCAATAACTCCGCATTTGTTTCGGGGCGGCGCGACTTCTACGACTACAACTACGGGATCAACCTCACCCAGCCGATCTACCGGGGGCAGAACACGGCCACCTACGAGCAGGCCAAAGTGCAGGTCAAGCAAGCCTCGACCCAACTCGCGGCGTCGGCCCAGGATCTGATGACGCGGGTGGCGCAGGGGTACTTCGACGTGCTGCTCGCGCGCTTCAACCTGGCGACCATCCGCTCGCAAAAGATCGCGGTGGCCCAGCAACTGGAGCAGGCCAAGCGCAACTTCATCGTGGGCACGGCCACCATCACCGACTCGCGCGATGCGCAGGCGCGCTACGACCTGATCGTGGCGCAGGAACTGGTGGGCGAGAACGACCTGGAAGTCAAACAACGCGCGCTCGAGCAAATCGTGGGCAAGCCGGTGGGGCGGCTGGCGGGGCTCAAGACGCCGGTGAGCGTGAGCGCGCCGGAGCCCGCCAACATGGACGCGTGGGTCGAACAGGCCTACCAGTCGAACCTGCAAGTGGCGTTCGCGCAGCAGAACCTGGAAATTGCCGCCCAGGAAATCAAGAAAGCCGACGCCGGGCACTACCCGACGCTCGATGCGGTGGGCTCGTTGAACGAGGTCTACGCCAACTCCTCCGCCCAGGGCATCGGCAGCGACATCAAGGCGTTTGTGGTGGGGGTGCAACTCAACGTGCCGCTCTACCAGGGCGGGGGCATCAGCTCGCGCGTGCGCGAAGCGGTGGCGGGGCAGGAGCGCGCGCGCCAGGATCTGGAAGGCGCGCGGCGCGCGGCGGCGCTGCAGACGCGCACGGCCTATCTCGGGGTGACCTCGGGGCTGGGGCAGACCAGGGCGCTGCGCCAGGCGGTGGATTCCAGCACACTGCAGCTCGAATCGACCAAGCTCGGACAAGAGGTGGGGGTGAGGACGCAGGTGGACGTGCTCAATGCCGACCAGCAACTGGCCGCCGCGCAGCGCGACCTGGCGCAGGCGGTGTACAACACCATCGTGAACCAGTTGAAGCTCAAGGCGGCGGTGGGCAAGCTCGCCGAAGCCGACCTCGTCGGCGTCAACGTCCTGCTCCGGGAAGACGTGCAGTGACCCCGTCTGCGAAGCTTACGTTTGCGGGGCTCCTGGCCGCCGTGCTGCTGATGGTGGCCGCAGGCGGCTGTACCCGCGAAGAGCTGAGGTCTTTTCGTGGCGTAACCGAGGGCGAGGTCGTCAAGTTGGCGGCCCCGGTGGCGGGCAATCTGTCGTCGCTCGATGTCAAACGCGGCGCTACGGTTACCGAAGGTGAGAAACTGTTTTCGCAGGCCGACGCGGTCGAAATCTCCGCACACGCGGATGCGGCGAAACGCCTGGACCGGATCGAGCGCGCCGGCGGCAAACGCACCGCCGCGGGCAAGGACAAGATCGAAAGCCTCAAAGGCGAGGTTGCGCAGGCCGAATGGAAGCTGATGCTGAAGTCGGCCAGTGCGCCGGTCAGCGGCGTGGTCATCGAAACGTTGTACGCCAAGGGGGATTGGGTTGCGGCCGGCGCGCCTGTGCTGTCGATCCTCCCGGTCGACAAGATCAAGGTGAGTTTCGAAGTGCCGCTCGCGGTGGCGGCGCATTTGCAAAACGGCCGTCGTGTCACGCTGGTCTGCGCGCAGTGCGACAAGCCGGTGCAGGCGACGATTACCTACATTTCTCCCTTTGCCACGGCGGAATCGACGGCGGAATGGTCCGCGGACGTCCCTGCGCAATTGCACTACCGGGTCGAAGCTCGTCCGCTGCCGCAGCAGGCGGCGTTGCTCAAGCCGGGCCAGCCGATCACTGTCAACTTGTAGTGGCCGTGCTTGCGGCAACCTGTCCAAACATGCCCATTGCATCCGTGCATGCGCAGGCGCGAAGATGAAGCAGAACGTCGGCATCAGATCTCCGATTGATTTTTTGCGTGTGCTGTGGCTGGTCGCGGTGTGCGCCGGTTGCAGCGACAAGCCGCAGGCGGTGCCCGAGCCGCGGTTGGTCAATGTCGTGCGCGTGACCATCGGCAGCACCAACAGCGATGTCGGCTACTCCGGAGAAGTGCGTCCGCGTTACGAAACCAACCTGAGCTTTCGGCTGGCCGGCAAGATCGTGGCGCGCAACGTGGAAGTCGGCGGCCTGGTCAAGAGAGGCGACGTGTTGGCGCGGCTCGATCCGGAAGACCAGCAACTCAATGCGCGCGGCGCGCAATCGCAACTGGCCGCGGCCAAATCCGAGTACGAGCAAAGCAAGGCCGAGCTGGAGCGCTACAGCGGTCTGTACGAGAAGGCATTTATCAGCAAGGCCGAATTTGACCGCCGGCAAAACGCCTACAACGTGGCGAAGGCCAGGCTGGAGCAGGCGCAGGCGCAATTTGCAGTCACCAGGAACCAGACCGGCTACACCGAACTTGCTGCCGATCAGGCCGGCGTAGTCACGGCGATACTGGTCGAAGTCGGCCAGGTGGTTGCCGCGGGCCAGTCGGTGATGAAGCTGGCGCGCACTGTCGATCGGGAAGTGGTCATCAGTATTCCCGAAAATCGTCTGGCTGAATTGAGTGCGTCCACGCAAATCGCCATTTCCCTATGGGCGGCTCCGGCGAAAACTTACCAGGGCAAGGTTCGCGAGGTCAGTCCTGCCGCCGATCCGGTAACGCGCACTTATGCCGCCAGGATCAGCGTGCTCGATGCCGATCCGGAGATGAAGCTCGGCATGACCGCCAATGTCTCCCTCAGGGGGGCGCCGCGCACTGCCGCAGTCCTGCTGCCCGCCACGGCCCTGTTTCAGGATAACGGACAGGCCGCGGTCTGGGTGGTCGACCAGGCGAGCAGCCGGGTGAAACTGGTGCCGGTCGCGGTCGGCGAGTATGTCGAGGACCAGGTGGCGGTGCGCTCCGGCCTGAATCCCGGCGACGTGGTCGTGCGCGCCGGTGTGCACAAGCTGTTCGGCGGCGAGAAGGTGCGCGTGCGCGAGGAACCCGCTGCCGAAGCGGCGCCGGTCAACGGGGCGTTGAAGTGAAGGGCTTCAACGTGTCCGAGTGGGCGCTGGAGCACCAGTCGCTGGTGCTTTTTTTCATGCTTGCGCTGTTCGCGGCGGGCCTGTTCTCCTATTTCAGGCTCGGTCAGGCGGAAGACCCGGAGTTCACCTTCAAGGTCATGGTGATCAGGGCCGTCTGGCCGGGCGCTTCGCCCGCGGAGATGGAGCGACAAGTCACCGAGCGGCTGGAGAAAAAGCTGCAGGAGACGCCTTATCTGGACAACGTGCGCTCCTTCACCAAATCCGGTGAAACCACGATATTCATTGCGCTCAAGGACTCGACGCCGCCGAAGGAAGTCGCCGGCGTGTGGTACCAGGTCAGGAAGAAAATCGGCGACATGCGCTATACGCTGCCGGAGGGCACGCTGGGCCCGTTCTTCAACGATGAGTTCGGCGACGTATTCGGGAACATCTATGCCTTTACCGGCGACGGCTTCAGCTACGCCGAACTGAAGAATCAGGTAGAGGACGTGCGCAAGGCGATCCTGCGCGTGCCGGCCGTGGCCAAGGCAGAAATCGTCGGCGATCAGGATCAGAAAATCTTCGTCGAGATTTCCCACGTCAAACTGGCCACGCTCGGCATCGATCCTGTGTCCATTTTCAATGTGCTGCGCGAGCAGAACGCAATGACGCCGGCCGGTTCGATCGATACCCGTGCGGACCGGATCTACCTGCGTATTTCCGGCAGCTTCGATTCGGTCGAGAGCATCCGCGAGATCGGCATCCAGGCCAACGGGCGCTTGTTCAGGCTGGGCGACATCGCCCGCGTTTATCGCGGTTACGTCGATCCGCCTTCGCAGAAGGTGCGCTACATGGGACAGGAGGCCATCGCATTGGCGGTGTCGATGGCCAAGGGTGGCGACATCCTGCAACTGGGGAAGGATCTGGACCAGGCCTTTGCGCGCATCAAGCGGGACCTGCCGGTTGGCATCGAAGTGCACCAGTATTCGAACCAGCCGCAGGTGGTTAGCCGGTCCGTCGATGAATTCATGAAAACGCTGCTGGAGGCCGTCGTCATTGTGCTCGCCGTCAGCTTCTTCAGCCTCGGCTTCCGCACCGGGCTGGTGGTGGCGCTGTCGATTCCGCTGGTGCTCGCCGTGACCTTCCTGATGATGAAACTGTACGGCATCGACCTGCAGCGGATTTCACTGGGCGCGCTGATCATCTCGCTCGGTCTGCTGGTGGACGATGCCATCATCTCGGTGGAAATGATGGCCACCAAGATGGAGCAGGGCATGGAAAGGGCCAAGGCGGCCGGCTTTGCTTACACTTCGACCGCATTTCCGATGCTCACCGGCACGCTGATCACCGCGGCCGCGTTTACCCCGGTGGGATTTGCCCGTTCGTCCGCAGGCGAATACACCTTTTCCATTTTCGCGGTGGTGACCATTGCCCTGATCGTGTCATGGGTAGTGGCGGTTCTCTTCACTCCGTACCTCGGCTACAAGCTGCTGCCCGATCTCGCTCACGGCGCGCCGCCACCCTCGCTGTTCCGGCGTTACCTGCACGCGCCGCTGCATCGGCGGATTCCGCGCCTGATTCCCGCGCCTGCGGCCCCGCATCATGGCGATGTTTACGACAGCCCGTTCTACCGGCGCTTGCGGGCATTGGTGCACTGGTGCGTGAACTATCGGACGAGCGTCATCCTCGTCACGGTCGCGGTGTTTGCAGTCTCGATTTTGGGCTTCCGCTTCGTGCAGAACCAGTTCTTTCCCTCGTCGAACCGCCCCGAACTGATCGTGGATCTCTGGTTGCCGCAGGGCGCCTCGTTTCAGGCCACGCAAGCACAGGTCAAGCGCTTGGAGGAGAAACTCAAGGGCGACGAGAGCGTCGAGAACTACGTCGCGTATGTGGGCAACGGCAGCCCGCGCTTCTATCTTCCGCTCGACCAGCAACTCGGTCACGCGAACTTCGCGCAGTTCGTGATCGTCACCCGCAGCAACACGGCGCGCGAAGTGCTGTACGGCAGGATCAACCGCATTCTGGAAAACGAGTTCACCATGCTGCGCGGGCGCGTGAACCGGCTGGAAAATGGTCCGCCGGTGGGCTATCCGCTGCAGTTCCGAGTGATCGGCACCGACATACCGACGGTGCGCAAGATCGCGTTCGAGGTCGCATCCATCGTGCGCGCCAATCCCAATGCCCAGAACGTGCATCTGGACTGGAACGAGCAGGTGAAGACGATCCGCCTTGAAATCGACCAGAACAAGGCGCGCGTCATCGGCGTGAGTTCGCAGGGCCTGTCGACCGTGCTGAACTCGATTCTGACCGGATACAGCATCACCCAGTACCGGGAGCGGGGCCAGCTGATCGAAGTGCTGGCCCGAGCCGAAGCCGGCGAGCGGCTCGATCCCGGCAAGCTGGCCGAGATCAACGTGCCGACGCAGTCGGGAAAGTGGATTCCATTGGCGCAGATCGCGAAAATGGAATACGGCTTCGAAGAAGGCATTATCTGGCGCCGCAACCGGCAGCCGACGGTCACCGTGCGCGCCGACATCCGTGGCGACGTGCAGGCGCCGGTGATATCCAAACAGATCGAACCCAAGCTCGATGTGCTGCGAGTGAAATTGCCGGAGCACTACCACATAGAGATGGCAGGCGCGATCGAAGAGAGCGCCAAGGGCGAGAATTCGATTATCGCCGTGATGCCGGTCATGCTGATAGTGGTGCTCACGTTGCTGATGATTCAGCTGCAAAGTTTCCAGAAGACCATCATGGTGCTGCTGACATCGCCGCTCGGCCTGATCGGCGTGGCCTTCATCCTGCTGACCTGGAACGTGCCCTTTGGCTTTGTCGCGAATCTGGGCGTGATCGCGCTGTTCGGCATGATCATGCGCAACTCGGTGATTCTGGTGGATCAGATTGAGCAGGACATCAAGGCGGGACATCCGCGGTGGAATGCGATCGTCGACGCGACCGTGCGCCGCTTCCGGCCGATCGTATTGACGGCGCTCACCACCGTACTGGCCATGATTCCCTTGTCGCGCAGCAATTTCTGGGGACCGATGGCGGTCGCGATCATGGGCGGGCTGATTTCGGCGACGATTCTCACGCTGCTGTTCGTGCCTGCTCTCTACGCGGCATGGTTCCGCGTCAACAAGCCGACAGAGGCGTAAAGGCAAACACCTGAACATGAAAACGACCCGGATATCCATTCGATGTCTGCTCATCCTGGCACTGGTTGCGGCGAGCGCACCGCGTCTCGCGGCAGCCGAGGAGTGCGGGATTGCTTCGGCGCATGCGCTGGCGACGAGGGCCGGTTGCGAAATCCTGAATTCGGGCGGCAATGCCTTCGATGCCGCGGTGGCGGTCGCTGCCGCACTGGCCGTAGTCGAACCATTTGCGTCGGGTATTGGCGGCGGCGGCTTCTTCCTGCTGCATCGGGCTGCGGATCATTTCGAGGTTTTTGTCGATGCCCGCGAAACGGCGCCGTCGCGGGCCACGCGCGAATTCTTCGCCGACGGCAGCGCAACGGGGAAACGCAAGGCGTCGCTGGAAGGCCCGAGCGCCGCCGGCATTCCCGGCGAGCCCGCCGCGCTCGACTGGGTTGCCGGGCGTTACGGGAAGTTGCCACTGGCGCGCTCGCTGGCGCCGGCGATCCGGTTGGCGGAGCGGGGATTTCCGGCGGACGCGCGCTATGCCGCCGCGAGCGCAATGCGCGAAGCGCTGTTGCAGACCAACGCCGACGCCGCGGCGATTTTTCTGGACAACGGCAAGGCCGGCGCCCCCGGATTCGTGGTGATCCAGCCGCAACTGGCGCGCACGCTGCGCATGCTCGCCGACCACGGCGGCGCGGCCTTTTATCACGGCGATTTTGCGCGCAAGCTGGCGCAGGGCGTGACGTCGGCCGGCGGACTGTGGGAATTGTCCGACCTGGAAAACTACCGCGTGATCGAGCGGCCACCGGTCAAATTCACCTATCGCGGCGCGACCATCACCACGGCGCCGCTGCCCTCGTCGGGCGGGCTGGTTCTGGCGCAGAGCCTGTTCATCCTCGAATCGGTGAACATGGCCAGCCTGTCCGAGTCCGAACGCGCGCACTACACCGTCGAGGCGATGCGCCGCGGTTACCATGATCGCGCGCGCTAC
>Ga0315270_10001840_pt1 | contig 11283 bp, 9 predicted proteins | sample C1_bottom_MG_FD_204932 | JGI IMG/M metagenome (GOLD analysis project Ga0315270, IMG submission 204932) | Sediment microbial communities from Yellowstone Lake, YNP, Wyoming, USA - C1_bottom | ecosystem: Environmental > Aquatic > Freshwater > Lake > Sediment | place: USA: Wyoming | collected... | reverse complement strand
CTTCCTGGAAGTTGGCGGAAATAGCTACTCGATCATGGTCGGAATTGCCAAATCGCTTTCCGAACATGACATCATGGTATTAACGTCCTACCTCGCCAGCCTGCGGTAAGTGCCGGCTCGCGGGTCGCGAGTAAAGCGTGCGTTGCTTTCCCTGCAGTCGATGCGTAAAATTCGCACTCAGCCGGAAATCCCATTTTTTCGATGCAGAAGCGGGAGGGCGCCCACTCGGTCCTCTCGCTTTTGCACGCCTACGCCCGGAGGTATTCAGCTGATGCGGTCTGCGCTGCTCGCCCTCGAAGATGGTTCCCTGTTTCCGGGGGAGGGCATTGGCATTTCCGGACAGTCCGTGGGCGAAGTGGTGTTCAATACCGCCATGACCGGCTATCAGGAGATCCTGTCCGATCCCTCCTATGCCCGGCAGATTGTGACCCTGACCTACCCGCACATCGGCAACACCGGCACCACACCCGAAGACATGGAGTCCGGCAAGGTCTACGCCACCGGGCTCGTGATTCGCGACCTGCCACGACGCGTGAGCAACTGGCGCTCGGAATCGCCGCTGGCCGAATTCCTGCGCAAACAGAAAGTAGTCGGCATTGCCGGCATCGACACCCGTCGTCTCACGCGCTTGCTGCGCGAAAAGGGCGCGCAGAACGGTTGTATTGTGACGGTCGACGCCAGCGGCAAGATCGACACGAAGGTGGCCGTGGCGGCGGCGCGCGCCTTCGAGGGCCTGAAGGGTATGGACCTCGCCAAGGTCGTGACCACTAAAGAGTCTTATGAATGGCATGAAGGCACCTGGCAGCTCGGCCAGGGCAATCGCAGAAATGTCGCAACGCGTTTCAAGGTGGTGGCCTTCGACTTCGGCGTGAAGCGCAATATTCTGCGTATGCTCGCCGATCGCGGCTGTGCCGTGACCGTGGTGCCGGCCAAGACGGCGGCCGCGGACGTGTTGGCGATGAAGCCGGACGGTGTGTTCCTGTCGAATGGGCCCGGTGACCCGGAGCCTTGCACGTATGCCATCGAGGCGATTCGCAGCATCGTCGCCACACAGCTTCCGGTTTTCGGTATTTGCCTCGGTCATCAGCTGCTCGGTTTGGCTTCCGGCGCCCGAACCCTGAAGATGAAGTTCGGGCACCACGGCGCCAACCACCCGGTAGTAGACGTGGACAGTGGCCGGGTCATGATCACCAGCCAGAATCACGGTTTCGCGGTAGACGAGAGCAGTCTGCCAACCACGATGCGCGTCACGCATCGTTCATTGTTCGACGGCACCATCCAGGGCCTGGCGCGCACCGATGCACCGGCGTTCTGTTTTCAAGGTCACCCGGAGGCGAGTCCCGGACCGCACGATGTAGCGCCACTGTTCGACCATTTCATTTCGCTCATGCAGCAACGCAAGACTGTTTGAATCATGCCGAAGCGCACTGACATCAAAAGCATCCTGATTATCGGCGCCGGTCCGATTGTCATCGGCCAGGGCTGCGAGTTTGACTACTCCGGCGCGCAGGCCTGTAAAGCGTTACGCGAAGAGGGTTATCGCGTCATTCTGGTGAACTCCAATCCAGCCACCATCATGACCGATCCGGAGATGGCCGACGCCACCTACATCGAGCCGGTCACCTGGCAGACGGTGGCGAAGATTATCGCGGTTGAGCGCCCGGATGCGCTGCTGCCGACCATGGGCGGTCAGACTGCACTCAACTGTGCACTCGATCTCGACCGCGAAGGTGTGCTCGAAAAGTATGGCGTGGAGATGATTGGCGCCAAGCGCGAGGCCATCGACAAGGCCGAGGACCGCGAGCTGTTCAAGAAGGCCATGGAGTCCATCAATCTCGGTGTGGCGCGCGGCGCGATTGCGCACTCGATCGAAGAGGCGCTGCAAGTGCAGGCCATGATCGGTTTCCCGGCCATCATCCGCCCGTCGTTTACGCTCGGCGGTTCCGGCGGCGGCATCGCCTACAACAAGGAAGAATTCGTCACCATCTGCGAGCGCGGTTTGGACGCCTCGCCGACACGCGAGCTGTTGATCGAGGAATCGCTGATCGGTTGGAAGGAATACGAGATGGAGGTGGTGCGCGATAAAAAGGACAACTGCATCATCATCTGCTCGATCGAGAACTTCGACCCGATGGGCGTGCACACCGGCGACTCGATCACCGTGGCGCCGGCGCAGACGCTCACCGACAAGGAATACCAGATCATGCGCGACGCGAGCATCCTCGTGTTGCGCGAGATCGGCGTCGAGACTGGCGGCTCGAACGTGCAGTTCGCCATTAACCCGAAAGACGGGCGCATGATTGTGATCGAGATGAACCCGCGCGTGTCGCGTTCCTCGGCACTCGCCTCCAAGGCCACCGGTTTTCCGATCGCCAAGGTCGCGGCCAAGCTTGCGGTCGGCTATACGCTGGATGAGTTGAAGAACGACATCACCGGCGGTAAAACCCCGGCGTCGTTCGAGCCGACAATCGATTATGTGGTCACCAAGTTCCCGCGCTTCACCTTCGAAAAATTTCCGAAGGCCGATGCCACGCTCACCACACAGATGAAATCGGTGGGCGAGGCCATGGCGATAGGCAGAACGTTTCAGGAATCGTTTCAGAAATCGCTGCGCTCGCTGGAAATCGGTTCCTACGGCCTGGAACCGAAACTCGACCCGGCGCTCGACAAAGACGCCGCGCGCAAGAAACTCATGCAGGAACTGCGTGTACCGGGCGCGGAGCGCGTCTGGTACATCGCCGATGCGTTCCGTTTCGGCATGACGCTGGACGAGGTGTTCGATCTCACCTTTATCGATCCGTGGTTCCTTTCTCAGTTGGAGGAGCTGGTGCAGATCGAAGCCGAGATCGTGAAATCGAAGAAGAAGGCACCGAGCGCCACGCGCTTGCGTGACTGGAAGCGCAAGGGCTTCTCCGACCGGCGGCTGGCCCAGTTGCTTTCGACCAGCGAAGAAAAGCTGCGCAAGCTTCGCCACAAACTCAAGGTGCGCCCGGTATACAAGCGGGTCGATTCGTGCGCCGCGGAATTTTCCACCGCCACTGCTTACATGTACTCCACCTATGAAGAGGAGTGTGAGGCCGCACCGGAGAAGCAGGATAAGATCATTGTCCTCGGTGGTGGCCCGAACCGCATTGGTCAGGGCATCGAGTTCGACTATTGCTGTGTGCATGCTTCATTCGCCCTGCGCGATGATGGTTACCAGACGATCATGATTAACTGCAATCCGGAGACCGTGTCGACCGACTACGACACCTCCGACCGGCTGTACTTCGAACCGCTCACACTGGAAGACGTGCTCGAAGTCATCAAGCTCGAAAAGCCCAAAGGCGTGATTGTGCAGTACGGTGGGCAAACACCGCTCAAGCTGGCACGCGCCCTGGAGAAGAATGGGGCGCCGATCATTGGCACCACGCCAGATTCCATCGATGTCGCAGAAGATCGCGAACGCTTCCAAAAGCTGATCAAGAAGCTGAAGCTGTTGCAACCGCCCAATGCCACGGCACGCGCGGCGGACGAGGCCATCAAGCTGGCCGAAAAGATCGGCTACCCGCTGGTGGTGCGGCCATCGTATGTGCTCGGCGGGCGCGCCATGCAGATCGTGCACACCCGCGAGGAACTGGAAACCTACATGCGCGAAGCGGTGCGTGTGTCGGAAGATTCTCCGGTACTACTCGACCGCTTCCTGAATGACGCCACTGAGGTGGACGTGGATGCGGTGAGCGACGGCAAGACGGTGATTATTGGCGGCATCATGGAACACATCGAAGAGGCCGGCGTGCACTCCGGCGACTCGGCCTGCTCGCTGCCGCCGTACAGCCTGTCGAAGAAAATTCAGGACGAGCTGCGTCGCCAGACCGTACAAATGGCCAAGGCACTCAAGGTCGTCGGCCTGATGAACGTACAGTTTGCGGTGAAAGGCAACGACATCTATGTGCTCGAGGTCAACCCGCGCGCCTCGCGCACCGTGCCCTACGTCTCTAAGGCCACCTCGCGGCCGCTCGCCAAGATCGCGGCGCGCTGCATGGCCGGTCAGTCGCTCAAGTCGCAGGGCGTGGCCGGTGAGATCGTCCCCGACTACTACTCGGTGAAAGAAGCGGTGTTCCCGTTCATCAAGTTCCCGGGCGTGGACACGGTGCTCGGTCCGGAAATGAAATCCACCGGCGAGGTCATGGGCGTCGGGCGCAGCTTCGGCGAAGCCTTCGGCAAGTCGCAGGCCGCTGCCGGCGCCGAGATTCCACGCAGCGGTCGCATGTTTATCAGTTTGCGCGATGCCGACCAGAAGGCCGGCGTCGAAGTGGCGCGTTATTTTGCCTCGAACGGTTTCGAGCTTCTGGCCACCCGTGGCACAGCCGCCGTGTTGGAGACGGCGAGTGTACCGGTCAAAGTGGTGAACAAAGTCTCGGAAGGTCGACCGCATATTGTCGACATGATCAAGAACGACGAGATCGTGGTCATCATCAATACGGTGGCTGACAAACAGAGTGTCGCGGATTCCTATCCGATCCGGCGCGAGGCGCTATTGCACAAAGTGACGAACTACACGACCCTGGCCGCGGCCCGTGCCGCGGCCGAGGCACATCGGCAGGCCGGTGATTTTTCGGTCAATCGCTTGCAGGACTTGCATAAGGAAATCGCGCGATGAACCGCGCATACTGCAAGAAATTGATTCGGTACTGCGGAGGATCCGAGCATGAGTAAAGTACCGTTGACGGTGGTGGGCGCCGAAAAGCTCAAGGATGAATTGCACCGCCTCAAGACCGTGGATCGGCCGCGCGTTATCCAGGCGATTGCCGAGGCGCGCGCGCACGGCGACTTGTCGGAGAACGCCGAGTATCACGCCGCCAAGGAACAACAGTCGTTCATCGAGGGACGTATTGCCGAGGTGGAGTCCAAGCTGTCCAACGCCCAGATTATTGATCCAAAGAACGTGAACGCCGAGGGGCGGGTAGTGTTTGGCGCGACCGTGAAGCTACTGGATGAAGACAGTGGCACGGAAATGACCTACCAAATTGTCGGCGACGACGAGGCCGACATTGCACGCGGCATGGTGTCGATCAGCTCGCCGATCGCGCGCGCTTTGATCGGCAAGGAGTCGGGCGAGTCGGTGGAGGTGCGCGTGCCAGATGGCGCGCGCCATTACGAGATTCTCGACGTCAGTTACTGAAATTCACGGCAACGCCTTTCGTTGTCGATTCTATCTCATGACCCTTTCCTCAATACTTCAGGCTATTGAACGCATCCTGCTGACACTGTGGGTCGGCGGTCTGTGGATGACCGGCCTGGTGGTCGCACCTGTCTTGTTCAAGAACTATGAGCGTATGCTGGCCGGCGACATTGCCGGCCGGTTGTTTGCGGCGATGAGTCTTCTCGGCATGCTGTGCGGTGCGCTGTTGCTAGCCATTTCTGCAGTACGCGCCCGGCAGCAGGTATGGCGCGACTGGCGAGTCGGGGTGCTGTGTGCCATGTTGGCCATCACCATTTTCGGTGAGTTCGGGTTGGCGGCGCGCATGCGTGAACTCAAAGAGATGATGACACTTCTGCCAGTTGCACCGGTTGTTCTGTCGGAGTTTGGGCGGCTGCATGGCATCGCCAGCCTGTTGTTCCTGGCGAACAGCGCACTCGGACTGGCGCTGGTGATTTTTGGTATCCGGCCGCGTGTTCAGGCTGGCAATTGAATCTTCGGCTTGTCGGATGGCCGGTAGATGATTGCCACCCGGCCAATGAGCTGCACCGCTTCAGCCTCGGTGTCGCGGCAGATTTGCGCGAGCAACGCTGCACGCGCCTCCCGTTCCCCGGCCGGCAACTTGATCTTGAGCAGTTCGTGTGTTCGCAGGGCAGTGCGAACTTCAGCCAGTACCGCTTTACTCAGACCCTGATTGCCCACGGTTACCACTGGTTTGCGCGCATGTGCCTGCTGGCGCAGAAATTTTTTCTGGCGGATGTTCAGAGTCATGGATTTTCCGTTATCTTTAATAGCTAGACGAACTCGTCAATCGGCATCATAACGCAGCCGGACCCAATCCCGCATGGCCCGTTCCAAAACCAGCAATGCATGGCTCGCCGAGCACTTCAACGATGAATTCGTGAAGCGTGCCCGCAAGGAGGGCTATCGCTCGCGCGCTGTCTACAAGCTCCAGGAGATCGATACCCGCGACCGGTTGCTCAAACCCGGCATGATCGTGGTCGATCTCGGGGCGGCGCCCGGCGCCTGGTCGCAGTACCTGGTCGAACGGGTCGGGCGCACCGGCCGGGTCATCGCGCTCGATATCCTGCCCATGGAGGACTTGCCGGGTGCGGAGGTGCTGCAAGGGGATTTCACCGAAGAGGCCACGCTCAAGGCCCTACTCGACGCGCTCGGCGGCCGGCCGGTGGACCTTGTAATCTCCGATATGTCACCCAATATCAGTGGTGTGGATAGTGCCGATAAGGCGCGTGCTATGTATCTGGCTGAATTGGCTCTGGATTTCGCCGCACAGGTACTGAAACCGGGCGGTGTTTTTCTGATGAAAGTATTTCAGGGTTCCGGTTTCAGTGAGCTATATAAGGTAATACAGGGCAAATTTACGCGTGTCGTCTCACGCAAGCCCAAGGCGTCACGTGCGCGCAGTGCCGAGATCTATGTGCTGGCCACTGGTTTTCGTGGCGGTGTTCCGGACTGTCCGGACAGTAGCGAATAACCCCGTGCTGGGCGCAGTTGTCCGGGGGCAGCAGTCAGTGGAAAATGGAATCTATTTCCCGGTAACCGGTCCTATTTACTTAAGACGTCTCTGTTGAGAGGAGTACCCTTGAAAAATATTACAAAGAATATTCTGCTCTGGCTGGTTATCGCGGTCGTACTGATGTCGGTGTTCAATAATTTCGGCAATCGCCCGGCGCAGACCCGTCCGCTCGAATATTCGCAGTTCTACGCGAAAGTCACTGCCGGCAGCGTCGACAAGGTCACCATCGAAGGCCGCAAAATTACCGGCGCGCTCAAGGGTGGTGAGGCATTCACCACCTACAGCCCGGAGACGGACAACCGCGCGCTGATTGGCGACCTGCTCAAGAATGGCGTGATGGTCGAGGGCAAGCCGCCTGAAGAGCAGTCGTTGCTGTTGCAGATTTTCATCAACTGGTTCCCGATGCTGTTGCTGGTCGGCGTGTGGGTGTTCTTCATGCGCCAGATGCAGGGCGGTGGCGGCGGGCGCGGCGGTGCCATGGGCTTCGGCAAGAGCAAGGCGCGCATGCTCACCGAGGAACAGAACAAGACCACGTTCGAGGACGTGGCCGGCGTGGAAGAGGCCAAGGAAGAGGTCGGCGAGCTGGTCGAATTCCTGCGCGATCCGTCCAAGTTCCAGAAGCTTGGCGGCCATATACCCAAGGGCGTGCTCATGACCGGCAACCCCGGTACCGGCAAGACCTTGCTCGCCAAGGCGATCGCCGGCGAGGCCAAGGTGCCGTTCTTCTCTATCTCCGGATCGGATTTCGTCGAGATGTTCGTCGGTGTCGGCGCCTCGCGTGTGCGCGACATGTTCGAGCAGGCGAAGAAGCATGCACCGTGCATCATCTTCATCGACGAAATCGATGCCGTCGGCCGTCAGCGCGGCGCCGGTCTCGGTGGCGGGCACGACGAGCGCGAACAGACCCTCAACCAGTTGCTGGTCGAGATGGACGGCTTCGAGGGCAGCGAAGGCGTGATCGTGATTGCTGCCACCAACCGCCCGGACGTGCTCGACCCGGCGCTGTTGCGCCCGGGCCGCTTTGACCGTCAGGTGTATGTGCCGCTGCCGGACATCCGCGGCCGCGAGAAGATACTCAAGGTGCACATGCGCAAGGTACCGATGGCCGATAACGTCGATGCCTCCATTATCGCGCGTGGCACGCCCGGCTTTTCCGGCGCCGATCTTGCCAACCTGGTGAACGAGGCGGCACTGTTTGCAGCGCGCGGCAACAAGCGCACGGTGGACATGGCCGACTTCGAGAAGGCCAAGGACAAGGTCATCATGGGCGCCGAGCGCCGCTCCATTGTCATGCCCGAGAAGGAACGCATGAACACCGCATACCACGAGTCCGGACACGCGGTGGTGGCCAAATCGCTGCCGAACACCGACCCGGTGCACAAGGTAACGATCATCCCGCGCGGCCGCGCGCTCGGCGTTACCATGCAACTGCCAACCGAAGACCGTTACAGCCACGACCGCGAGTCGCTGCTCTCGACCATTTCCGTGCTGATGGGCGGGCGTATCGCGGAAGAAGTATTCATGAACCAGATGACCACCGGCGCCTCCAACGATTTTGAGCGTGCCACCGATCTGGCACGCAACATGGTAATGCGTTGGGGCATGAGCGACCTGATGGGTCCGCGCGTGTACGGCGATAACCAGAGTGAGGTGTTCCTCGGGCGCGACGTGATGACCCACAAGAACATGAGCAACACCGTGGCCGAGTCCGTGGATATGGAAATCCGCCGCATCATCGACGAGCAGTACTCGCGCGCCCGCAAGATCATCGAGGATAACCGGGAGAAGGTCGAACTCATGACCAAGTCGCTGCTCGAGTGGGAAACGCTCAACGCCGAACAGCTCAGCGATATCATGGCTGGCAAGCAGCCGCGTCCGCCCGAAGACTTCACACCGCCAAGCGCGAGCGGTGGCGCCGACAAGGACAAGGCTACCAGCAAGCCGCCGATCACGCCCAGCGACAAACCGGCAGCGCAACACTAAATTTAAGGCAGTTTTAAGTTATGAGTTGTTAGTTTTGAGTAACTGGTGAATGACGACCAAGGTCTCAGGTGGCGTGGACACACCGATAAACCCAACACTCAAAACTCAACACTCAAAACTCATACTTGATTGCGGTGGCCGCGCGCTCGATCTATCGCGCACCGCTATTATGGGGATCCTGAACGTTACCCCCGACTCTTTTTCGGACGGGGGTATTTTTTTGGCACCTGACGCGGCCGTGGCACATGCACGCGCGATGGTCGACGACGGTGCAGACATCATCGATGTCGGTGGCGAATCCACCCGCCCGGGCGCGCAAGCCGTGTCGGTGCAGGAGGAGCTGGACCGGGTGATCCCGGTCATCGAAGCGCTCGCACGCGCTGTGCCGGTGCCAGTCTCCGTTGATACCTCCAAGCCGGAAGTGATGCGCGCCGCCGTCGCGGCCGGCGCCGGACTCATCAATGACGTGCGTGCGCTGCGCGAGGTGGGTGCCCTGCAAGCGGCGGCTGCACTGGAAGTGCCGGTGTGCCTTATGCACATGCAGGGCGAACCGCGCAGCATGCAGCACCATCCTGTCTACACCGATGTGGTGGCCGAGGTGCGCGACTTCCTGCGGGAGCGGACCGAAGCCTGTGTCACTGCCGGTATTCCGCACCATCGTCTGGTCGTCGACCCCGGCTTCGGCTTCGGCAAGTCTGTCGAACACAATCTCGAACTCCTGCGCCGTCTCGGCGTGCTGCGGGCGCTCGGCGTGCCGATTCTGGCCGGCTTATCGCGCAAATCCATGATTGGCGCCTTGTTTGGGTTGCCGGTGGCGCAGCGGCTGCATGCGAGTGTGGCGCTGACCCTGGTCGCGGTGCAAAATGGCGCAGCAATGCTGCGGGTACACGATGTGCGCGTTACCCGTGAAGCCATACGCATGTTCGAAGCGGTTTATCCGCGTACAGGAGATAGGACATGAGCAAAAAATATTTCGGCACCGATGGTATTCGTGGCCGCATGGGCGAGGAGCCGATCACACCGCATACCGTACTCAAGCTCGGCTGGGCCGCCGGTAAGGTGTTGGGCAAGAGCGGGCCGGATCACGCCAAGGTGCTCATCGGCAAGGACACGCGTGTGTCCGGTTATTTGCTGGAGAGTGCACTGGAAGCGGGTTTCGCGGCCGCGGGTGTGGACATTCGTCTGCTCGGGCCGATGCCGACCCCGGCGATCGCCTATCTCACGCGCACCGCGCGTGCCAGCGCCGGCGTGGTCATCAGCGCCTCGCACAATCCGTTCGAAGACAATGGCATCAAGTTTTTTTCCGCCGAAGGATCCAAGCTTCCGGACGAGGTCGAGCACGCCATTGAGCTGGCCATGCACGAGCCGATGACCACGGTCAGTTCGGCGCAGCTCGGCAAGGTCAAACGCTACCCGGATGCCGCCGGACGTTATATCGAATTCTGCAAAAGCACCTTCCCGCATCGTCTCAATCTCGACGGCCTGAAAGTCGTGGTGGATTGCGCGAACGGCGCCGCCTACCAGGTGGCGCCGCTGGTGTTTTCTGAGTTGGGCGCGAACGTCATTCCGATCGCCAACACGCCGGACGGCTTCAACATCAACCACGAGTGTGGCTCGACTTCTCCCAGTCAGCTGCAAAAGGCAGTGCTCGCCGCTAAAGCCGATCTCGGCATCGCCCTGGATGGCGATGGCGACCGCGTGGTGTTGGTGGACCATCGCGGTGAGGTGGTGGATGGCGACCAGATGCTGTACATCATCGCCACGTCACGCCTCGCCAGCGGTCGCCTGCACGGCGGCGTGGTCGGCACGCTCATGAGCAACCTCGGTCTCGAACAGGCACTGGCAGCACAGAAGGTTCCGTTTCGGCGCGCCAATGTCGGCGACCGTTACGTGATGGCGATGTTGCAGCAGGAAGGTTGGGAAGTGGGCGGCGAAACCTCCGGACATCTGCTGTGCCTCGACAAGAGCACCACCGGCGACGGCATCGTCGCCGCGCTCGAAGTGCTGGCGGTCGTGCGCCAGAGCGGCAAGTCACTCGCCGAACTCAAGGCCGGCATGCAGATCTTCCCGCAGACCATGATCAACGTGCGCATGAGCAAGCGCTTCGACCTCAGGGCCTCGGCGCCGGTGCAGAAGGCGCTGGGTGAAGTCGAAGCGGAACTCGCCGCCAACGGCCGAGTGGTGCTGCGCGCCTCCGGCACCGAACCGGTGGTGCGCGTCATGATCGAAGGTCGCGACCCAGCCCTGGTCGCGCGTCTTGGTCAGCAGTTGGCTGATACTGTAAAACGCGCGGCGGAAGAAGCGGCGTAAGTGTTTTAATCTTACGACACAATTTGCTTCGCTCATCGGCGCTCGACGTGATGATTGGATGCCGATTTGATAGGCATTCTGCATTCCTCGTGCATTGCTTTCTCCGCCACCGGACGGTAACATCGCGCCCTCTTTTTCCGCCGAATCCGTTAAGAATCAGGGGGTCCGATGTCCAACCGTCGTCCAATCGTGGCAGGCAACTGGAAGATGAACGGCAGCCAGGCGGAGTCCGCCGCATTGCTGGTCGGCATCAAGCAGGGTCTGGGCACGG
>Ga0315270_10001839_pt1 | contig 11287 bp, 4 predicted proteins | sample C1_bottom_MG_FD_204932 | JGI IMG/M metagenome (GOLD analysis project Ga0315270, IMG submission 204932) | Sediment microbial communities from Yellowstone Lake, YNP, Wyoming, USA - C1_bottom | ecosystem: Environmental > Aquatic > Freshwater > Lake > Sediment | place: USA: Wyoming | collected... | reverse complement strand
CGCGGAGTATATGCAATACAAACTGGACAGCCGTTACAAGCAGGTGTTGCTCGATGAGTTTCAGGATACCAACCCGCTGCAGTGGCAAATATTGCAGGCGTGGTTTGAGGCGTCGGTAGCCGCCGACGAGCGCCCGAAAATATTTATCGTGGGCGATCCAAAACAGTCCATCTACCGTTTCCGCCGCGCCGACTCGCGTTTGTTTGGCGAAGTGAGTGAATTTATGCAGCGCGAGTTTTCTGCTGAATATATTACGCAGAACGAAACGCGGCGCAATGCACTGGCGGTGCTGCAGGTGGTGAACGGCGTGTTCGACAGTAAGCCGGAGGGCTTTGTCGATTTCGACACGCACCTTGCCCACCATCAGGACTTGCCGGGCTATATTTGTGCACTGCCACTGGTCTTGCTGGAAAATGAAAAAATTGCTGTAGAGGAAGAGGGCTTTGTGCTGCGTAACCCCTTGCTTGAGCCGCGTGCCGAAGCTGATAGCGGTGCGCGCGAGGGAGAGGCCGCGCAATTTGCAGATAAAGTCGCCGAGATAGTCGCGCAGTGGACGGTGCTGGATAAAGACGGCAAACCGCGCCGTGCCAACTATGGTGACATCATGGTGCTGGTGAAGAAGCGTACTCATTTGCGTATTTACGAAGCTGCCTTGCGTGAAAAAAATATTCCTTTCCTTACCTCGCGCCGCGGCGGGCTGCTCGACACGCTGGAGGCGGAAGATATTCAGGCGCTGCTGCTATTTTTGATTGCACCGTTTGCCGATCTGCAACTGGCGCAGGTGTTGCGCTCACCGATGTTCTCCTGTTCCGATGATGATTTGATGCAACTGGCCTCGTTGCAAGCGGATGAGGAAAAATCGCCAGAAAAAATATCAGCCTGGTGGGCGCGTTTGCATCAGCTGGTGAATAATGGAATGGCCTCTGCCGCGCTGCAGCGCGCGCATAATCTGCTGCACGACTGGCTTGCCCGCGCCGACAAACTGCCGGTACACGATCTGCTGGATCATATCTATTTCAGCGCCGACGTGCCGCATCGTTACGCTGCAGCCCTGCCGAAGGCGATGCGCGCCACGGTGCAGGCCAACCTGCAGGCGCTGCTGGAAGTGGCGCTGGCAGTGGACGGTGGGCGCTACCCCAGTCTGCCCGGCTTTCTCGCCGAGCTGCGCGAGTTGCGTGCGGCGGAGAATGAGTCGCCGGACGAAGGAAAAGTGGGCGAGGTGGGCAATGCGCTACGCATCTATACAGTGCATGAAGCCAAGGGGCTGGAAGCGCCCATTGTGTGGCTGCTGGATGCCAACGACACGCGCAACAAGAACGACGGCTACGGCGTGTTGCTCGACTGGCCCACGCAGGCAAACCGGCCGGTGCATTTTTCGCTGTACGGTGCGCAGTCCTCCCGGGGAAAAATGCGTCATCACATGTTTGAAGCCGAGGAGCAGTATGCGCGACGCGAAGGCATGAATTTGCTCTATGTGGCGATCACCCGTGCCAAGCAGGCGCTGCTGGTAAGCGGCAATGGCAAGAATGTTGAAACCGAGGAGAAAAAAAGTTCGCAGTCGTGGTATGACCGCATCGCACAATTGAAGCTGCCAGCGGACAATCCCCTGCTGGCACGCGAGGGAGCGAGTGCCACTGTTGCGCAGCATGCAATTGCGACTGTGGATGCTGCCCTGCAGCGATCCCTCTCTGCCGGCAAGCGTGCTGCCAGAGAGACTTTGGAACAGCGCCGCGGCACCTGGATGCATGCCTTGCTGCAACGGCTGAGCGAACCGGGAAGCACAGCTGATCAGTCTGCACTGCAAATACAGTATGGCATTCCGGCTGGCGAGATAGATGCGCTGTGGAAGCAGGCGCGGGCATTGCTTGCACAGTCTGCACTGCAGCGCTTCTTTGATAATTCTCAATTTCAAAGTGCGCACAATGAAATGCCCTACGTAAATGCCCTTGGGGAGCTGAAACGCATTGACCGGTTGGTGGAGTTTGAAAGCGAAGTGTGGGTGCTTGACTACAAAACAAGTTCAAGTCATGACCCCTCACCTTATCGTGTGCAAATGGTGGAGTATCGCAAAGCGATACAGAATGTGTTTCCAGGAAAAATCGTACACTGCGGTTTAATTTTTTTGGATGGAACGCTGAGTGAAATTTAACGGGAGATCAATTGATGGCAAGACTATATGGTACTGTTCGAAAAACGCGTTTGAATGTCAATACTGGTAGGCCAACCCCAGGCTGATATAGCGAGAGGTGCTATCTTGAACCAAAGGACTGTCGAGTGGTCCGCTGCGTAACATTCTTGTTTCAAGACTTCCCAGCAAAATCCAATTCTGATGAAGGTCATATGACCATAGTAAACCCGCTGAATTAAACAACGGGCCACTCCCTAATTCATAATAGGGCAGGCTGCTGGTAGCGGCTTGCTGGGTCGTAATACCAAAATAATAATTTGCGGCATTTGAATTAGCCCAAGTGGTCTGCGCAAATATACCGGCGTTTAACCCGAGATTGCTATACAAGCCCGCTGTCAATCTGAGGTCTGCTTGAGCACCCCGTTCAGTATCGATATCTTGACGGTAACGCAGCAAGGCAATGAAGGGCATGGGGCCGATTTTCTTTTCAAGTTCTGCATGCATACCCCAGGACAGGCTTGGGGAAAGAGAGGTGAAAGCGTGTTTTAACAGGAACTCGGACTCGGAACTTTCCCTTCCACCTTCGTAGGCAAACTGTCCACCAAGTGTTAATCCATTCAGTAGTTCTGCACGCATACCGCCTTCAAGCATACCAAACGTTGAGCGTGCAAACCAAGGTTGTCCATAAAATCGAATCGCAGGAATAGCGACTGTTCGGCTGGTGCTTGCGCCATCGTAAGCAGGGCGTACCCATGCGCCGATTCCCAGAAAAACAGGATTTGGCACATCCTCCGCGAACACTGCAGGTGAGGTCGTGGCTAAGAGTAGGATGAGTTGAAGCCGCAGGGCAAACATGTATTTGTCACGTGATGACTTGAATATGAAATGCGTATAAGGCCAAGATTAAGACAGGTATTGCAAAATTCAATACGAGTGTATTATTTTACTGCAGTTTTTAGAACGAATTGATCCAATGCTTGGTAAAACTTTGCGTAATCGACCGGCTTGGTTAGATAAGTACTGCACCCCGACATTTTCCCCCTAACCTTGTCAAAGGGCGATGTGTTGCCTGACATCATGATGACAGGGATGTGTTTTTTTTGTTGATCGTGTTTTATTTTTTTACACACCTGATATCCGTCCGCACCGGGTAAAACAACATCCAGAAAGATAACGTCGTAGGATCTTTTATTGATCATTTCCAGGCACTGTTCACCTGTTTCGGCTATATCCGTTTGTATGTTCGAAGCGGTTAACTCCCTTTTTAAAACAGCTTGTGCCGTTTTGCTGTCATCAACAACAAGTGCACGATATTGCTTTGTTACCAATTTTTCAGAACTGGCAAATGCCTTGTACTTCGCGGTATTTTCACCGTTAAACAACTGCACTGAAAATAAATCAGACAGCTCTTTCTCCATTATTTTGTCGAGTGTATCCAGTAATTTGGTAGGGGAGAAGGGGCGCGAGAATGAGTATCCGGGAAATTTCCCCATCTCCTTGGGCGTTACCGCGACCAATATGGAAGAGTGTCCCTGATTCACCAGTTTTTGCCATTCATCAACCGTGGCTTCATCATTAACCGCGGCAACAATAATGTGAGCTTTGCCGATATTTTCCTGAATCAATTTATAAGGCACCTGTTTACGGCTGTGACTCATCCTGAAAATGCTTTGCACCAAACTGATTTCATGTTCGAGTAGGCCAAACGTACCCACCAAACAATGTTTTTTTTCTGACATATATCACCTGCTTCCTAAAATTTTGCAGCCGCTAATTATTGATCAGTGGTTGCTATTTCGCTAGCCCATACCTGTATTAAGGTTAGGACTCAGTCTTGTATAGGGTTTACCTTGAACTAATCTATCAGAGTAACTGGGATAAATAGACAATCAAGATAATTTAATGCGAGTAAAAGATAAGGCCAGACTCAAATCTACACCCATAGGGTAATACGTTAGTGTGGCTTTAATGGTATCATAAAAATCATTTAACGTATTGTATTTAATGATAGAAACTTGGCTTGGAGTAAGCTGGGCTCAGTGTCAGTACTGGTATTCTGATTCGAAAGGCGTCTTTTGGATAATTATAGTTGTAAGTAGAATAACTATTGGTCGCTTGCGTGACCGACAGCCGAGTGATTTCCGGTTTGGGTTCCCCGACGCTAGCTTGCGGATTAGGCAAGCAAGAGCGGATTGAGCAGTATGCTTCTGAAATTAAAGGACAACAAGAAAAGTACGGAAGATAGATTGGGTCGAATTCATGTAAACGCCTTAGACAGCATAGTACGTATTAAAAAATGTGTGCACTGGTGCAGCAATTTTTTTATACAAAAATAATTAAGTGTGACGAGTTAAAATCAATGAAGTGAAAAATCAGGCAAACAATTAGCAGTGTCACTATTGTTTATTTTTTTACAACTTGCGAATGTGTTTGGGTCGCATTTTATTTAGCAATACTGGCATTTATTGAATTTTTCGGATTTTGTTATTGTTGCGATCCGACACGTATAAATTGCTGCCATCACTCGTGAGAGAAAATGGCTGGTTGAATGCCGCCGCAGTTCCGGTGCCGTCAGTTGATCCTGCAATACCTGACCCTGCCACAGTTGACACGATACCTGTAGCAGGTACGAGTTGACGAATTGTGTGGTTGCCCAGTTCCGATACAAACAGATTGCTGCCGTCGGTGAGAATTCCGTAAGGTTGGTTAAAGGTGGCTAAAGTTGCAATACCATCCATCGTGCCGGAGATGCCTGTTCCTGCCACAGTTGATACTGTGGCAGTTGAAATTACGATCTTGCGGATTTTGTTGCTGCCCTGGTCAGCCACGTAAAGATTTACACCATCGGTTGCAAGACCCTGTGGTGTATTAAAAGTCGCTGATGTACCAATACCGTCCGAAGAACCTGAAATACCTGACCCGGCAAAGGTGGAAACCACGCCAGTGGAAATAACAATTTTGCGGATCTTGTTATTAAACCATTGGGAAACATACAAATTGCTTCCATCGTTGGTAATTGCGGTTGGTGAATCAAAAGTTGCCGACAAGCCAGCTCCATCTGAAGCACCCGCAGCACCTGATCCGGCAAGGGTTGAGACTACACCGGTGGCGATTACAATTTTACGAATTTTATTATTCCCAGTATCAACCACAAACAGATTAGTTCGGTCGGTGGTAATACCACCCAATGTGCTGAACGTGGCCCCCAAGCCCGTGCCATCACTTGATCCCTGTACACCTGAGCCTGCCAGAGTCGTTACAACACCGGTTGCAATCACAATTTTCCGGATTTTGTAATTAAAATAATCCGAAATATACAAATTGTAACCGTCCGTGGTGATGCCAGTTTGATGATCAAACATGGCCCCGTTGCCGGTACCATCTGCCGAACCAGCGGTTTGTGATCCTGCAAATGTACTGACAACTGCGGTCAGATTCAGGGGGGAATTTTGAATCGTACCGCCTATCAGGACGCCTGGATTGGAACCGGTTGAGCTGGCGACGAAATCTGTCACAGAGTAATTGGCGTTATTAACCGTGATCGAGGCGCTGGTCGGCGAGAAAGTAAGCCCAGTTTTGGCAGGGGTAATAATGAAGTTACCGTTACTCAGCCCGGTAAAACTATAGTTACCGTTCAAATCTGTGGTGACGTTCAGCGTTGCAGCGCCACTCAATTTGATCGTCACTCCCGCAGGAGCAGCACCCGTTACCAACCCAGAGATAGTGTAGGTTGAGGTAGGCGAGCTGGAATTGAAGTTACTGAATGTTGAGTTGGCACCACTGATTACCGTATTTGCACTGGAAGGTGAGAAGGAATAACCCGCAAGAGAAGGCGTGGCAGTATAGTTTCCATCCGCCAAGCCTGAGAAGCTGTAATTGCCGGAGGCATTGGTTGTTGTTGTCCCGCTGGCTTTACCACTTAAAGTGATCAGCACACCATTGGTCACCGCACCTGTCATCGTGCCAGATAAATTATAGGTTGCTGGCGCATAGGTAACAGCTGAGAAAAAGGGACCACTGATGTTGGCGCTATTTATGCTGACTGCTGCATTGCTTGGGCTAAAGGTAAACCCCACTTTGACCGGTGTGACCACGAAATTGCCGTTATACAAACCTGTAAAACTGAAGTTGCCATTGGCATCGGAAGTTGTGGTGAGAGTTGCATCACCGGTTAGGTTAATCGTTACGCCCTGTTTAGTGTCGCCGCTCACGACACCATCGATAGAGTAAGTTGGAGCCAGCACCCTGGTTGACGCGAAATTACTGAATAAAGCGTTTAAGTCTTTTATCGTTGCCTGTGAGCTACTTGGACTGAAGGTATACCCCGCAAGTGAAGGAGTAGCGGTATACGTGCCATTCCCAAGACCGAAGAAGCTATAGTTACCACTAGAATTGGTAGTGGTCGTAGCATTTCCAGGACTCAGAGTAATCAAAACATCCTTGGTAACATCTCCTGTTACCGAGCCCGAGAGGGCGTAGGTCTGTGCTGTATAGTTGTTGGCGATGAAATTGGGTCCGCTGACACTGGCCCCGCTAATTTTTGCTGCAGCACTATTCGGGTTGAAAGTGAAGCCATTTTTATCAGGAGCAACCGTGTAATTTCCGTTTTCCAGATTTGAAAAATTATAGTTGCCATTAGAATTGGTAGTGGTAGTTTTGCTTGCTGCACCAGACAGGGTAATGTTGACTCCTTGTTTCGTGGCGCCACTCACAACACCCGAGATGCTGAAAGTGGAAGGAGGGGCCAGGTTGGAAATGAATTTGCTGACAACTCCATTTCCACCGTTAATTGTTGCCTGTGTACTGATCGGGCTGAAAATGTAACCCGACAAAGACGGCGCAACAGAATAGGTTCCGTTGGGCAAGCCAATGAAGTTGTATTCTCCACTGGCATTGGTTGTTGTAGATGCGCTGCCGGTACCACTCAACGTCACCAACACGTCCTTTATAACTTCACCCGTCACTGTGCCAGTCAGCAAGTAGGTCGCCGCCGTACTACTGGTTGCGGTGATGGTGGGTACGTTAACATTGGCACCATTCACACTGACAGCGACACTGGACGGATTGAATCGAAACCCAAATTTGGAAGGTGTGAGTGTATAGTTGCCGTTACCCAGACCTGTCAGGTTATAGTTACCGGAGTTATCAGTCGTTCCTGATCTAATCGCTGCACCACTTACGTTGATGGTTACTCCGGTCAGCGTATCACCTCCGATTGCACCCGATGCGTTGTGGTTATTTATATTGTTAATACCCGCTCTATCTCCACCCCCTGAGCCACACCCCGCTAATACGATGCTCATGAAAAAAATCGCAATGAGGCGAAAACTGGTTTGAGTGATGCTGAATTTTTTCATGTTTTGGATTCCGGAGTTGGGTGGTTTATCTTTATTTTTTTAAAATTAATTCAACGCATAACAAGTTTGCATAATATTTGTAACCAAACTGGTGGTCATGGTTTCTGGAAATCCTGCCCGGTTGCATTGGCATTATTGACGGTTACCAATCTGCTGGTTGGTGTGTAGGTTGAATATAAGTCATTGGGGGTCAGGGTATAGTTGCCGTTGGCGAGACCTTTAAAGATGTAGGTGCCATCATTAATTGTTGCGGTAACGGAGGTTGCATCGCCGGTCAGATCTATGGTTATGCCTGGACTGGGAATAGCGCTGCCTGTAGTGAAGGAGGACACCGTACCCGAAATGGAATAGGCGCCTGCCGCCGCGGTGGCAGTAAAATTGCTGACCGTGGCATCCATATTGCTGATGGTAACCTGGGCATTGCTGGGGCTGAAGTTATAACCCGAGAGGGAAGGTGTGGCAGTGTAGGTGCCATTTGCCAGCCCCGTGAAATGATAGGCACCGGCCGAATCTGTCGTGGTTGTTTGACTGGCAGCACCGGTTAAATCTATCCGCACACCATTCGTCACATCGCCCGTCACCGTGCCGGACAACGTGTAGGTTGTGGTAGCCGAACTTGCCGATGAAACAAAATTACTGATCGTCGCATCGGCATTGTTGATGGTCGCCTGGGCACTGGCAGGGGTGAAGTTATACCCTGTCAAACTGGGTGTGACGGTATAGCTACCGTTGGTCAAGTCCGGGAAGCTGTAGTTTCCACCGGGGTTGGTAAACGTGGTTGCACTGCCCGCACCACTGAGGGTGATCAACACCGCATCAGTCACCGTACCCGTCACCGTACCCGTTAAAATATGGTTGGTGCCGGTACCGGTGCTTGCGGTAAATGTCGGGCTGCTTACATTCGCACCGTTTACTTTGACGGTGGTGCTGGACGGGTTAAAGGTAAAGCCGGATTTGGTCGGCGCAATGTTGTAATTGCCGTTATTGATCTGGGTAAAGGAGTAGATTCCGTTGGTATCCGTGGTGGTGCTAAGTGTTGCATCACCGGTCAGATTGATCGTGACCCCTTGAGCAGTTGCGCCTCCCACTGAACCCGTAATGGTGTAAGTGGTGGTACTGGAAGCGGTCGAGGTGAAAACGCCCAAGAGAACATCGGTTGTGTTAATAGTAGCCTGCAAATTAGCGGGACTGAAGCTATATCCTGTGAGTGAGGGGGTAACCGTATAGTTACCCTTGCCTAATCCTGTAAAGCTGTAGTCGCCATTCGCATTGCTCATGGTGGTACTACTACTCGCACCACTCAAGGTGAGTTTTACATTGTCGATGACTGCTCCCGTCACCGTACCAGAAATAACATTGGTCGAAGCGGAGTCAAGGGTACCGGTGAATGTTACATCGCTAATATTGACCTCTTTCACGGTAAGCGCGGTGTTTGACGGGTTAAAGGTATACCCCATCTTTTTTGCGGCTATGGTGTAGTCACCGTTGGCAAGCCCACTTAGCAGAAATTTTCCATTCGCATCCGTGGTGGTCGATTTTGTCGCGTTGCCGGTAAGGCTGATCGCCACATCCTTTAGTGTGTCGCCACCCACCGTACCCGATATCGTATAACTCTTCCCGGATTGGCTGGTCACGCCGCCCCCGCCGCCCCCGCCGCACGCCACCAATGCAAGGCTGACAAAAAACACCATGGCGAATTGTTTAAGCGTATCGAAGCGAGCGAGGCGTTGGTTCATGGTTGGCTCCTGAAAATTAAAAATGATCTGGCTGTGTTTGCATGGTTAAAAATATATTCATATTTAATTATGTTGTGATTTTTGGGTGATGCGATTTGTAAAAATGTTAAACAGCCTAATCCCCTTTCGTTTTTTTCGTTATTGCCATACACCCATGGTTACAATGGAGTAGGGGAAGTTACCGGTAGCCACAGTTGAAACCGGTGTCAACCCCCCGTTGCTGGCGTTAATGCTGTAGACCCAGACATCATTTGAAATACCATTTGCCACGTAGACAAACTTACCTGTGGGATCAACGGTGACTGAACGCGGACTCGTGCCTGTTGCAGCCGTCATAATTGGTGTTAAATCCCCGTTGTTTGGGCTAATGGTGTAGACAGAAACGTTGTGGGAATTGGCATTTGCCACGTAAGCAAATTTCCCAGAAGGGTCTACAGTGACTGAGAGCGGATACGTACCCGTAAGAACTGTCGACACTGGTGTTAAAGCGCCGTTGCCTGCATTAATTGTGTAGACCGAGACGTTAGACGAACCAGAATTGGCCACGTAGGCAAATTTACCCGAGGGGGCGACAATGACTGATTCCGGATTGGTACCCGCTGGCGCGGACATAACAGGGTTCAATGCACCAGTGATGGCGTTAATGTTAAAGACTGAGACGTCGTTTGTGTTGACATTGGCTACATAGGCAAATTTACCTGAGGGGTCGACTGTGACGGAGTGCGGTTGCACCCCCGTCGATAACGTTAAGGGCGTACCCGCAGTTAACGCTCCGTTGCCAGGGTTAATCGTGTAGACCGATATGTTGTTTGAACCGTTATTGGCCACATAGGCAAATTTTCCGGTGGGGTCAATAGTGACGGAATATGGGCTAGCGCCTGCTGGTGCTGTCATCACCGGCGTTAGTGCTCCGTTAGTGGCATTAATGGTGTAGACCGATACGCTGTTTGTGCCGTTATTGGCTGCGTAGGCAAATTTACCTGAGGGATCGACAGTGACGGAAATTGGTTGATTACCCGCTGGTACGGCTGCGCCCATTGTTAATGCCCCATTGCCGGGGTTGATCGTGTAGACCGAGATGCTATTTGAGTTGAGATTGGCCACGTAGGCAAACCGCGGTACAAGTACAGGTATTGAAGCGTTTGATACCAAATTACCAAACGCAGCATTCCCCCCATTTATGGTCACGGTGCTTGATGCTGGACTAAACGTATAACCGGCTAAAGAAGGTGTGGCAGTGTACGTGCCATTGGCCATGCCTGTGAATGCGTAATTTCCAGCGGCGTTGGTTGCGGTGGATGCCGTGCTGGCACCACTTAACTTGATTGTCACACCATTAACAGCTGAACCCGTTACCGACCCAGACAGCGTGTAGGTCAATGCGGTAGCGGTGAAGTTTTGTTGCGAGACAGAGCCACCATTTACATTCACCGCCCGATTACCCGGACTGAAGCTAAAGCCGCTCTTTACGGGTGTCACGGTGTAGTTGCCGTTCAACATGTTGGTGAACTGGTAGTAACCATTGGCGTCGGTGGTGGTGGATTGGTTGGCCGCACCGGTCAGGCTGATGGTGACGCCCGATAGGGTGGCACCGCTTATATTCCCCGAAATAGTGTAGGTCAATGCGGTGGCGGTGAAACTGGCAAAGGTGTTGTCTGCACCACTAAGGGTGGCAGTGCGGCTGGTGGGGCTAAAGGTGTAGCCGTTAAGTGAAGCACTGGCGGTGTAGGTGCCATCGGCCAGGCCGGTAAAGCTGTAGTTGCCACTATTGTTGGTGGTCGTCGTCCCACTGATTGGGCCACTCAAGGTAATCAGCACGCCTTTGGTCACGGCACCGGTGACGGTACCGGAGAGCATGTGGGTGACAGCCGGTGTGGTACTCGCGGTGAAGTTGATGCCGTTTGCACTGGCGCCGTTTATGCCAACCGAGGTGCTGGCGGGGCTGAAGATAAAGCCCGTCTTGACCGGGGCAACGGTGTAGTTGCCGTTATTGAGATTGCTGAAGGAGTAGTTGCCATTGGAATCCGTTGTGGTGTTTGCGGTGAGTGCTCCGGTCAGATTGATCG
>Ga0315270_10001838_pt1 | contig 11288 bp, 9 predicted proteins | sample C1_bottom_MG_FD_204932 | JGI IMG/M metagenome (GOLD analysis project Ga0315270, IMG submission 204932) | Sediment microbial communities from Yellowstone Lake, YNP, Wyoming, USA - C1_bottom | ecosystem: Environmental > Aquatic > Freshwater > Lake > Sediment | place: USA: Wyoming | collected... | reverse complement strand
CGATCTGTCCAAGCAGGCCGTGGCCTATCGCCAAGTGTCCTTGCTGCTGCGTCGCCCACCGGGCCGCGAAGCCTATCCCGGCGACGTGTTCTATTTGCACAGCCGTTTGCTCGAACGCGCAGCACGCGTGAACGTCGACTATGTCGAGGCCTTCACCAAGGGCGAGGTCAAGGGCCGTACCGGTTCGCTGACCGCACTGCCCATCATCGAAACGCAAGCTGGCGACGTGTCGGCGTTCGTGCCGACCAACGTGATTTCGATCACCGACGGCCAGATCTTCCTGGAGACCTCGCTGTTCAATGCCGGTATCCGCCCCGCCATCAACGCCGGTATCTCGGTGTCGCGTGTGGGTTCGGCGGCGCAGACCAAGGTGGTCAAGGCGCAGTCGGGCGGTATCCGTACCGACTTGGCGCAGTACCGTGAGCTGGCCGCTTTTGCGCAGTTCGCCTCCGACCTGGACGAAGCCACCCGCAAGCAGCTCGACCGTGGCGCGCGCGTCACCGAACTGCTCAAGCAGTCGCAATACTCGCCGTTGCCGATTTCGCTGATGAGCGCATCGCTGTTCGCCGTGAACAAGGGTTTCATGGACGACATCGACGTGAAGAAGGTGCTGCCCTTCGAAGCCGGCATGCACACGCATCTGAAGACAAGTCATGCCGGTCTGCTCAAGAAGATTGAAGACAGCAAGGCGCTGGACAAGGATGCCGAGGCAGAGCTGATGGCGGCCGTCACGGCGTTCAAGAAGTCCTTCGCCTGACCATGAACCACCCCCGAAGCGCTCCGCGCCTTCCCCTACCAGTGGCCCGGCAAAGCCGGTTCCACGGTGGCTGCTTGATGGCTTGTGCGCTTCGCGCAGCTTCGGGTAACTGACAGGAGAATTCATGGCATCAAGCAAGGAAATTCGGGGCAAGATCAAAAGCTTCGAGAACACGAAAAAGATCACCAAGGCCATGGAAATGGTCTCGGTGTCGAAGATGCGCAAGGCGCAGGAACGTGTTCGCGCGGCGCGCCCCTACAGCGAAAAGATCCGCGACCTGGCGGCCAATCTGGCGCAAGCCACACCCGAGTACAAGCACCCGTTCATGGTGGCCAATGACGCGACCAAGCCGGTGGGCTTTATCGTCATCACGACCGACAAGGGTCTGTGCGGCGGACTCAACACCAATGTGTTGCGCGCCCTGACCGCCAAGCTCAAGGCGCTGGACGCCAAGGGTGTGAAGTCGCAGGCAGTGGCGATCGGCAACAAGGGGCTGGGCTTCTTGAACCGCATCGGTGTGCCGGTGGTCTCGCAACTCACGCATGTCGGCGACCAGCCCCATCTTGAGAAGCTCATCGGTCCGGTCAAAGTCTTGCTCGACGCCTACGCCGCCGGAGAGCTGTCGGCGGTCTATTTGTGCTACACGCGCTTCATCAACACGATGAACCAGGAGCCGCTGGTGCAGCAGTTGCTGCCCTTGGCTGCAGAGGCGCTGGCCCCGAAGAAGTCCGCGCATGGCTGGGATTATCTGTATGAGCCCGATGCTCAAACGGTGATTGACGCGCTGCTGCTGCGCTACGTCGAAGCGCTGATCTATCAGTCGGTGGCTGACAACATGGCGTCCGAACATTCGGCACGCATGGTGGCGATGAAGGCGGCGACCGACAACGCGGGCAATGTGATCGGCGAACTCAAGCTGATCTACAACCGCACGCGTCAGGCAGCGATCACCAAAGAATTGTCCGAAATCGTGGCGGGCGCCGCTGCCGTTTAATCGGCAACACCCTTCCGATCAAGACCCAAAGAATCAGCAAGTTTTAAGGATACGAACATGTCGAACGTGGAAATGGCACAGAGCACCGAGGGCAAGATTGTCCAATGTATCGGCGCGGTGGTGGACGTTGAGTTCCCCCGCCACGCGATGCCCAAGATCTATGACGCGCTCAAGCTCGTCGGGTCTGAATCGGGGCTGACGCTGGAAGTTCAGCAGCAGCTCGGAGACGGCATCGTGCGCGCCATCGTGATGGGATCGAGCGATGGTCTGCGTCGCGGCCTTGTCGTGCGCAACACCGGCTCGGGCATCACGGTGCCCGTGGGTCGCGCGACGCTGGGTCGCATCATGGACGTGCTCGGCAACCCGATCGATGAGCGCGGCCCGGTCGACCAGGCGCTGACCGCCCCCATCCACCGCAAGCCACCCGCTTACGACGAACTGAGCCCTTCGCAGGAATTGCTCGAAACCGGCATCAAGGTGATCGACTTGATCTGCCCGTTCGCCAAGGGCGGCAAGGTGGGCCTGTTCGGTGGCGCCGGTGTGGGCAAGACCGTGAACATGATGGAACTCATCAACAACATCGCCAAGGCCCACTCGGGTCTGTCGGTGTTCGCTGGCGTGGGTGAGCGTACGCGTGAAGGCAACGACTTCTATCACGAGATGGCCGATTCGAAGGTCGTCGACCTGGAGAAGCTCGAAAACTCCAAGGTTGCCATGGTTTATGGTCAGATGAACGAGCCTCCGGGCAACCGTCTGCGCGTGGCCTTGACCGGCCTGACCATTGCCGAATCGTTCCGCGACGAAGGCAAGGATGTGCTGTTCTTCGTCGACAACATCTACCGCTACACGCTGGCCGGTACCGAAGTGTCGGCGCTGCTGGGTCGTATGCCGTCGGCCGTGGGTTATCAGCCGACGCTGGCCGAAGAAATGGGCCGCCTGCAAGAGCGCATCACTTCGACCAAGGTCGGTTCGATCACGTCGATCCAGGCCGTCTACGTGCCTGCCGACGACTTGACCGACCCTTCGCCTGCAACCACTTTCGCCCACTTGGACTCGACCGTGGTGCTGTCGCGTGACATCGCTTCGCTGGGCATCTACCCTGCGGTCGATCCGCTGGACTCGACCTCGCGCCAGCTCGACCCCAATGTGGTCGGCGAAGACCACTACAACGTGGCGCGCTCGGTGCAAGGCACGCTGCAGCGCTACAAGGAATTGCGCGACATCATCGCGATTCTGGGCATGGACGAGCTGAGCCCTGAAGACAAGCTGGCCGTATCGCGTGCCCGCAAGATCCAGCGCTTCCTGAGCCAGCCTTTCCACGTGGCCGAAGTGTTTACCGGCACGGCGGGCAAGTATGTGTCCTTGAAGGAAACCATCCGTGGCTTCAAGATGATCGTGGCTGGTGAGTGCGACAGCGTGCCCGAGCAAGCTTTCTATATGGTCGGCACGATTGACGAAGCGCTTGAGAAGGCCAAGAAGGTCTGATGACCTGGGACACGGACCAGCTCGGTACTCCGGACTGGACTGTCCTCAACTGATTAGGGATTGAGCATGACAACTTTTCAAGTTGACGTCGTATCCGCCGAAGGCTCGATCTTCTCCGGCGAAGCGAAGTTTGTCGCGCTGCCGGGCGAAAGCGGCGAGTTGGGCATCTTGCCGCGCCACACGCCGCTGATCACGCGCATCAAGCCAGGCGCGGTGCGCATCCAGCGCGCCGACAACGGCGAGGAAGAATTCGTGTTCGTGGCAGGCGGTATTCTCGAAGTGCAGCCTGACCATGTGACCGTGCTGGCCGACACCGCCATCCGCGGCAAGGACCTGGACGAAGCCAAGGCGCTGGAAGCCAGGAAGCTGGCCGAAGAGGCGATGAAGACCGCCAAGAGCGACATCGACTTCGCCAAGGCCCAGGGCGAGTTCGCGGCCATGGCGGCGCAGATCGCTGCGTTGCGCAAGTACCGCAAGAAGTGACGACGGGGAGGTAACGCTGACCTCTCCCAGACAACCCGCCCGACGCAAGTCCGGCGGGTTATTTCTTTGCCCTGCAGTAGCAAGCATCTGACCATGAGCAAGACTTTCAGTATTTCTCGTCATCAAGGCATGGACGCCACCGAGATCGTGGCTCCGGGCGGCGCGCGTGCGACCGTCTTGCTGCAAGGCGGGCAGGTGCTGTCGTGGCAACCCGAAGCCGCGTCCGAGCAGCTCTATTGCTCGCCCACTGCCGTCTATGTTCCGGGCAAGGCGGTGCGTGGTGGCATCCCGGTGTGTTTCCCTCAGTTCGGCAAGCTGGGCGCCCTGCCGGCGCATGGCTTTGCACGCACGCAGCCCTGGCAGTTGCTGATGGCCGAACCGGGCGTTGACGATGCGCTGTGCGCGCTGCGTCTTGAAGACAACGAAGCCACACGCAAGATCTGGCCGCATGCCTTTGCGCTCGAACTGACGGTGCGCATCGCCGGGCGTCGCATCGACGTCGAACTGGCCTGCGAGAACACCGGCACCGAAGCGTTCGAGTTCAGCACCGCACTGCACACGTATCTGCGCCTCGACGACTTGGTCGATGCGCGTCTGCATGGCCTGCAGGGACTGAGCTACCTCGACAAGCTGTCTGGCAAGACCCAGGTCGAGACGCCAGACGCCTTGCGCGTGAACGCCGAAGTGGATCGCGTCTATGCCCACGCCAGCCGAGCCTTGCTGTTGCGCGAACCCAAGCGCGCGTTGCGCATAGAGCAAGAGGCGTTCGCCGACGTGGTGGTGTGGAACCCTTGGGGGGCCATGGCCGACATGCCCGACGACGACTACCACCAGATGTTGTGCGTGGAAGCCGCGCGCATCAACCACCCCGTCAAACTGGAGCCGGGCGAAGAATGGGCCGGGCGTCAGATTCTCAGCTTGGACAACTGAGATATTGCACAGCCGACGCCATCGGACCAATGACGCGCAGGGCCTGTACGTTGGGGTGACGCTCAGAGCTAAAGGATGACGGGCGCGTCTGCCAATTCGTTCGCATTCGCCGTGCCGGCTTCCAAGGGGAAGTGACGTTGCAGCAAATCGCTGACGGCGTCTACTGCCTGGTTCAGGCCATTCTCAAAATGAGCGGATTTGAAGGCGGCGCTCATCTCACGTGCAATCTGCGTCCAATGCTCGGCGGAGATGTGCTGATTGAGTCCGCGGTCGGCAATGATCTCGATGCGGTGTTCTGCCAGTAGCAGATAGATCAGCACACCGTTGTTGTGCTCGGTGTCCCATACACGCAGCTTGCCAAACATCGTCAAGGCGCGATCGCGGGCAGATGCCTGGCGCCATAAATAGCTGAGCGGCAGGCCCGCCTCAACGCAGATGCGGATCTCACCGCTGTGCAGACGCTCGCTGGCGGCCACGCGCTCTTGCAGCCGCGCCAGTGCTGCCACGCCCAAAGCGCGGCGTGCGTCGGACTCGTCCAGCCAGCGGTGTTTCAGCAGTCTTGACAAGCGGTTCATGGCGCGCTTCCTTTACCAACTTCCGGAGGCGCCGCCGCCGCCAAAATCGCCGCCGCCGCCGGACGAAAATCCCCCACCGCCGCCGCCAAAGCCACCGCCGTGACCGCCGCCCCAGATCACCGGGCCCTGCGAGGAACCGCTGCGCCGCCCCGCCGAGCCAATGCCCAGCAAGCCCACCAGAATCAAGGCAGCCACGCCCGCAAAACCAGCCAGCAGCAAACTGGCGCTGAACCACCAGCCCAAGGCGCCGACCGCGCCGCTGGTCAGCAGCGAACCGAGCTTGCGGCCGAACATGCCGGTCAGCACGGCGCCGATGATGGGCACGGCGACAAAAAAGAACATGCCCAGCTCTTGCCACTGCAGGCCGGTGTCCCTAACAACATCGCCACCTTGCGATGATTGAGCCGGTGCTGGCAGGTGTTCGCCCTTGATGCGCGCCATCAGCTGGTCCAGCCCTGCATTCAAGCCGGCGGCGTAGTCGCCTGCCTTGAAGGCCGGCGTGATCGCGTTTTGAATGATCTGGCGGGTTGCCAGATCGGGCACAGCGCCTTCGAGCGCTTTGGCCACCTCGATGCGAATGCGGTGATCGTTCTTGGCGACCACCACCAGCACGCCATCACCCACGTCGCGACGGCCAATCTTCCAGGTATCGGCAACACGTTGGGCATAGGCGGCGATGTCTTCGGGCTGCGTGCTGGGCACCAGCAGCAGCACGATTTGCGGGCCTGCCTGGGCTTCGAACTCGGCCAACCGCGCTTCGAGCGCTGCGCGCTGCGCCACGCTCAGCGTGGCGGTCTGGTCGATGACGCGCGCGCTCAAAGCCGGCACGGCCTCTTGGGCGAAGGCCGAAAAGAGGGCTCCGCAGGCCAGCAACAGCGCGGCCAGCAAGACCTGACCCCACAAGTTTGATCTGCGCGTCATGGTCTGCCGCACGGCTTGCTCTCAGTTCGCCATCATTTCGACGCAGCGGGAGTCTTGTCAAAACTCACCGCAGGCGGCGCGCTGATGGCGGCCTCGTTCTGCACCGTGAAGTTGGGCTTGATCTGATAGCCCATCACCATGGCCGTCAAATTGGTGGGCAGACTGCGCACCTTGACGTTGTATTCGGTCACCGTCTTGATGTAGCGGTTACGCGCCACGGTGATGCGGTTCTCGGTGCCTTCGAGTTGCACGCGCAAATCCTGGAAACCCTGATTCGCTCTCAGGCTCGGATACTGCTCACTCACCACCAGCAAGCGGCTCAAAGCACTGCTCAGTTCGCCCTGAGCGGCCTGGAATTTCTGGAAGGCCGCCGGGTCGTTTACCAGCTCTGGCGTGGCCTGGATGCTGGTCGCCTTGGCGCGTGCCTCGATCACTTTGGTGAGCGTTTCCTGCTCGAAGTTGGCCTCACCCTTGACGGTGGCAACAATGTTGGGAATCAGATCGGCGCGGCGCTGGTACTGGTTCAACACCTCTGACCAGCCCGCCTTGACTTCTTCATCTAGGCGCTGGAAGTCGTTGTAACCGCAACCCGTCAGTGCCAGCGCTGTGAGCAAGGCGATCAGACCGGAGCGCAGACGGGCAGGAGAAGCAAGAGACAACATGGCAGTTCCTTTTTGTGGGCGAGGTCCAGAAGCCGGGCGAACTCTATCGTCTTGGTAGCACGGCCTGTCTGCAATGTGAGGCGACTGCTGTCGAATTCAAGCATGACTTCGGCGCCAAGTTGGGCGCGCTGGAGTCGAACGATAATACGAGCATGAGCTCCATCCTGAAAAACGACACTTTCCTGCGCGCCTGTTTGCGCCAGCCGACCGACTACACGCCCTTGTGGTTGATGCGCCAGGCCGGGCGTTATCTGCCCGAGTACAAGGCAAGTCGCGCCAAGGCGGGCAGCTTCATGGGTCTGGCCACCAACCCCGACTACGCGACCGAGGTGACGCTGCAACCGCTGGACCGCTTTGCGCTGGACGCGGCCATTCTGTTCAGCGACATCCTGACCGTGCCTGATGCAATGGGCCTGGGCTTGAGCTTCACCCAAGGCGAAGGACCCAAGTTCGAGCGCGCTGTCAGAGACGAGGCAGCAGTTGCTGCGCTGGCCGTGCCCGACATGCACAAGCTGCAATATGTGTTTGATGCGGTCAGCTCGATCCGGCGCGCACTCGATGGCAGGGTGCCCTTGATCGGGTTCTCGGGCAGCCCCTGGACGCTGGCCTGCTATATGGTCGAAGGTGCGGGCTCGGACGACTACCGTCAAGTGAAGAGCCTGATGTATGCCCGCCCCGACTTGATGCATCGCATTCTGGCCATCAATGCCGATACAGTGGCCGCCTATTTGAATGCTCAGATCGAGGCCGGTGCGCAGGCGGTGATGGTTTTTGACAGCTGGGGTGGCGTGCTGGCTGATGGCGCTTTCCAGGAATTCAGCCTGGCCTATTCGCGTCGGGTGCTGGCGCAGCTCAAGACCGAGCACGAGGGCCAGCGCATACCCAGCATTCTGTTCACCAAAGGCGGTGGCCTTTGGTTGACCGAGATCGCCGACGCAGGCGCCGACGTCGTGGGCCTGGACTGGACGGTCAACTTGAGCAAAGCCCGCGCCCAAGTGGGCGGCCGCGTGGCCTTGCAGGGCAATCTGGATCCGAATGTGCTGTTTGCACCGCCCGAAACAGTGCAGGCCGAGGCCATCAAGGTGTTGGACAGCTTTGGCAATCCACGCAATGCCGACGGCACTTGGGCGGGCCATGTCTTCAATCTTGGCCATGGCATCAGCCAGTTCACGCAGCCCGAGCATGTGTCGGCGCTGGTTGAAACAGTGCACAGCCACTCGCGCAAGCTACGGACTGCGGCCTGAACCCCCGAAGTCAGGCGCGGGCTGTGATCTTTGCACGTGGGTCTTGACTTATCCCCAAAATAAGGCCTGTCGCTGGACCCTTGCACTGCGAGCCGGTGTTTTCTAAAGTCGCCGCTAAGTATTTGATTCATAAAGGTTAGTGCGGAATTACCGGGCGACATTTCATGCGCGCTACATTGATGGTTTGGTTCGAGGAATGATTTGCGTAGCTTTTGCTCACAAAGTTATCCACAGGCATCGACATTTGCAGGAAAACGCTTTTTAAATCATGATCTTGGCGGTGATTTCTAAGTCTCAACCGAGATGGTAGTGGTAAATTGGCGTAGTTCACAAACGGCATTGCACCGCGATTTCAGCTGAAGTGAGCGCTAGGGGCTTGACTTATCCCCAAAATATGGCAGTGGCGGGGGCATTGATGCCGAGTGTTGCAATGCAGCTAATCGTTTTCCCTGAATATCACCAAGCTATTGATTTATAAAACATTTCAGAAAATGTGGGAAGACTTGATAAAACCGTGCAGAGCCAGGGCGGCGAGGCGACAGCGACACAGTAGATCAGCTTGCCCACAAAGTTATCCACAGAAGACCTGAAGTCGGTAAGGACTTTCAAATCATGGGTTTAGCTCAGGTCTTTGAGTTGGTATCGAGCTTTGGCGTTTAAATGACAAATTCCAAGTCGATTCCTCTCGCGCGAATTCGTGTCGCGGTGGACGCGCCCCAGCACAGCGGGCTGAGCGAGCCACTCGATTATTGGTGTGAGCATGCGCTCGCGCCGGGTACCTTGGTACAGGTGCCCTTGGGAAGGCGCGAGGTCACGGGATTGGTCTGGCCTGGGGCTGGCGTCGAAGCGGAAGTCGATGCCGGCGCCTTGCGCCCGGTGAGCACCGTGCTGGAAGCATTGGCGCCGCTGTCGGCTCATTGGTGCGAGCTGGTCGCCTTTGCGGCGCGCTACTACCAGCGCAGCGTCGGCGAAGTGGCTCTGTCGGTGTTGCCGCCGCAATTGCGTCAATTGAACCCGACGCAGTTGCAGGCGCGCCTGAAGCGCATGGTCAAGTGGTTGGCAAGCTCAGCGCCAGCGGCCGACGAGCCGGCCGGCCCGGACTTGAGCCCCGACCAAGCGCAGGCGCTGAGCCAACTCGATGTGGCCATGGCCGCCTCCGTCGATCCGGATGCCGCGCCAGCGCCTGTGCTCTTGCACGGCGTGACCGGCAGCGGCAAGACCGAAGTGTATTTGCGCGCCGCCGAACATGCGCTTGCCCGAGGCAAGCAAGTGCTGGTGTTGGTGCCCGAGATCAACCTCACGCCGCAACTGGAAGCCCGCTTCAACGAGCGTTTCGCGGCGCATCGCATTGTGTCGCTGCACAGCGGCTTGACCCCGGCCAACCGTTTACGCAACTGGATGGCCGCACACCTGGGTCATGCCGAGCTGGTGCTGGGCACGCGGCTGGCCGTGTTCGCCAGCCTGCCGCGCCTCGGGCTGATCGTGGTCGACGAAGAGCACGACCCGTCGTACAAGCAGCAAGAGGGTGCGCGCTATTCGGCGCGCGACCTGGCTGTCTACCGCGCCAAACAGCTGCGCATACCGGTGTTGCTGGGCTCGGCAACGCCCTCGCTGGAGAGCTGGCAGCGCGCTGTTGAAGGCCGCTACCAGCGCATCAGCCTGCCGCGTCGCATCGGTGACGGCGCCTTGCCACGCGTGCGCTTGTTCGACATGAATACGCTGCCGCGCGCCAAGGGCGTGATGAGTGCCTTGTCACCGCCCTTGCTCGACGCGCTGCGCGAGCGTCTGGCGCGCGGTGAGCAAAGCCTGGTGTTCCTGAACCGGCGTGGCTATGCGCCGGTGCTGCATTGCACCGAGTGCGGCTGGAAAAGCGCGTGCCCGCATTGCAGCGCCTGGCGCGTGTTTCACAAACTCGATCGGACGCTGCGCTGCCACCATTGCGGCTTCACCGAGCGCGTGCCGCGTGCCTGCCCGGATTGCGGCAATCTCGACATCGCCCCGCTGGGCCGCGGCACCGAGCAACTCGAAGAGCAATTGGCCCTGGCCTTGCCTGACGCACGCGTGGCGCGCATCGACGCCGATTCGACCAGGCTCAAGGGTTCTTTGGAACAGCAGTTGGGTGCCGTGCATGCGGGCGAGGTCGACGTGCTGGTGGGCACGCAAATGGTGGCCAAGGGACACGACTTCAGACGCATCACCCTGGTCGCGGCAGTCAATCCGGACGGCGCCCTGTTCACCAGCGACTTCCGCGCGCCCGAGCGCTTGTTCTCGCTGATGATGCAAGCCGCCGGCCGGGCCGGTCGCGACGCCGCGCAGGCGGCGCGCAGCGAGATGTGGGTTCAGACCTGGCACCCTACGCATCCGCTGTATCAAGCTCTGCGATCGCATGACTTCCCGGCTTTTGCCGCCAGCCAGTTGGAAGAGCGCCGCATTGCAGGCTTGCCGCCCTTTTCTCACCTCGCCTTGCTGCGTGCCGAGGCGCGTACGCCCGAGCTGGCCAAGGCATTCCTGCAGGCCGCAGCCGATTGGGCCGGGCAACTGCCCGAGGCCGAACTCGTGACCATGTACCCGCCGGTGCCGATGGCGGTGGCCCGCGTGGCCAATGTCGAGCGCATGCAGATGCTGGTCGAAGCCCAGTCGCGCAACGCTCTGCAAAGATTGCTGTCGCACTGGCTGCCTGAATTGCATGCCAGCAAGCGCGAGCACAAAGGCGTGCTGCGCTGGGCCGTTGACGTGGATCCGCTGGCGATCTGACTTGGCTTACGGCCTCACGCCCATGGCCCAGGCCAGCAGCGTGAAACTTGCAAACGCCAGCACCGTGCTGGACATGATGATGCGCGCCACGCGCCCGTTGTCGGCGCCATAGCGTTCGGCCAGCAGCGACACATTGCTGGCGCTGGGTAGCGCTGCGGCCAGCGTCAACACCATCAGTTGAAAGCCTGAGATCGGCATGCCCAGCGCGCGCGCCGATGCGCCGAGCAAGAACACCAGCAGCGGATGGACGAACAGCTTGATCAGCGCCACGGGCAAGTACAAGGCGACCGGCGTGCGCGTGTGCGCATGCTGGCCGGCGCGCCACAGCACCGCACCGATGGTGAACAAGGCCACCGGCGTCGCCGCGTCGGCGAGCATCTTCACCAGCGCGTCGATCGGACCGGGCAAGCGCAGACCGGTGACCGAGGCGACCGCTCCGAGTGCAATCGCCCACGGCAGCGGATTGGACAAGGCGCCGCGCAG
>Ga0315270_10001835_pt1 | contig 11291 bp, 7 predicted proteins | sample C1_bottom_MG_FD_204932 | JGI IMG/M metagenome (GOLD analysis project Ga0315270, IMG submission 204932) | Sediment microbial communities from Yellowstone Lake, YNP, Wyoming, USA - C1_bottom | ecosystem: Environmental > Aquatic > Freshwater > Lake > Sediment | place: USA: Wyoming | collected... | reverse complement strand
ATCTAATATACTGCAAGGAGAAAATGATTATGGCAAATGTAAACAAACCGGGCAGCGAAACCATCGGCGCAGCCGGCCCAAAAGGCAAGATGACGCTTTTCAAGGATGACCGTGCTGAGGATATGGGTGCGATTATTCTCACTGTACTTATTGTTGCCGTTGTTGTATTGATGACTATGAAGTAAGGCTGCATGAGTTTGAGCAACATTGTGGTCGCGGTTGACGGCTCGGAAGCTTCCCAAGAGGCGCTGAACCATGCCGTTAACCTAGCCCGCCAGTGCAATACGCCCCTGGCGGGCATTTTTATTATCGATACACAATGGTCCGATTACATCGGCAATGATTGGCAGTCTTCCAAAGCCGCACGACAAGGCTTTCTTGACTATATCCGCAAAGAGCAGGAGGATCAGGCTGAAGCGGCGCATACACAATTTGAACAGGCCACGCAGGGTATGGAGAATTCTTGCTTCACGGTTCATGCGGGTGATCCCACTGAGGTTATGCTGGAACAGGCCGTGTCCGAAAAGACTGGCATGCTAATCACCGGCCGGCGTGTCTTTCAGGTAAGCGGAAGGCCAAGCTTGAAATCGCTTGCGGCAAAGTTGGCGAAGAAGGCATCCTGCCCTCTGTTATTGTTCCCTTAGTGCGTTACTGGTGAAAAGTATCTATGTAGTGCCAAATTTTGTTTCTACCAAGATACCGATTTCTTTAAGGAATGGGGTAGGAAGAATCCCGCCAGCGCAGACTATGATAGCTTGATTGGGCAACTGGATAGTGTGGTCTTGATGCTCCAAAAAAACTTTGTCTTTCGTGACTGCCTTGACGTTGGATTTTAGCAATACTTTTATTTTTCCACTTGTTTCTAAAGTCCGTAACCTTTCTCTGTTTTTTTGTTTGCCTCGTCCGAATGCTTCACTGCGGTAAGAAATCGTAACCGTTGTGCCTGGTTCATCGGCGATGGAACAGGCGGCTTCAAGGGCGCTGTCACCACCACCTACCACCAGGACATGCATATTTCGATATTGTTCAGGGTCGATCAAGCTGTATACAACCTTTGGTAAGTCTTCACCTGGTACGCCCAGTTTTCGCGGTGTTCCGCGGCGGCCGATGGCAAGCAATACTGTACGGGTATCGTAAGATTGCTTGTTCGTTTTAACTACAAACCCATTATTAGTCTTGGTTATTTTTTCCATCCTTTCATTGAAATTGACTTTCAGGCCGGTCTTTTTTACGACCCCATCCCAAAACTCGAGCAAAGCTTCCTTGCTGATTTCACCCATTTTGACTTGACCGATAATCGGGAGCTTGACCGGTGCGGTCATAGCAATCTTGTTTCGCGGATATTGAAAGATGGCTCCTCCAAGAGAGCCCTCCTGTTCTAGAGTCACATGGCGTAACTTGTTTTCTATCGCTCCCAATGTGGAGGCCAGACCGGCCGGTCCGGCACCGACGATGACGACATCAAGTTCATGGGTGCTGCCTTTGAGTTTTTTGATGGTGTTGATCGCTTGGGTACCTTGAGTTGCCGCCTTGCGTATCAAGCCCATACCACCAAGCTCCCCTGCGATGAATATCCCTTTCACATTGGTCTCAAAATTCGGATCGACCTTCGGAATATCCATGCCGCGCTTTTCGGTACCAAACACCAGTGAAATCGCATGGTGCGGACAAGCTGCCTCACAGGCGCCGTGGCCGATGCACACAGTGGGATTGACCAGATAAGCCTTGCCGCCGATCATGCCTATCGCTTCTTCCGGACATGCCTTGACGCAACCTCCTGCCCCCAGGCATTTGTTGGGATCAATGTAAGGATGCAAGGAAGAAGGCTCTGTCAGACCAGCTTCGATCGACTCCTGTTGTTGTACAAGCGCTAATGACGTATTTTTTTGACGTTTCCGTACATGAAAAAATGCAATCAATAAAATCGGAATCAAATAAATATAGACGGCTGACAGTCCGGAAAGTGACATATAAGGCCCAGGCAGTTGATTGAGTTATGATGTATTGTATAGTTTGAACTGCAGATTGTCTTTCGTGTCATATCCGTTAGATTATAATGCTTCGAATATAAAATACTTAAGTTCATGTCTACACAAGCTTCATCCACACCTCTAGTTGAAAGGCGAAAGCCGAGACAAAAAAACCAGCCAAAAGACTATGGCTGGACACTATTCATAATCATAATAACCCTGGTGCTGATTGCCGGATACTTTCTTACACACGGCCATCCGTACAAACCCGGAGATGTGGTGGGCTATAATCTGGGTCTGGTTGGCGGGTTGATGATGCTAACCCTGTTGCTTTACCCGATGCGTAAGCGTGTCGGCTTCATGAAGAACTGGGTTCAGTTGCCCAAATGGTTCAAGTGGCACATGATATTCGGCATACTGGGTCCGACGTTCATTATTCTTCATTCCACATTTTTTATCGGATCGATCAATGCGGGTGTGGCGTTGATCTGCATGCTCCTTGTGTCGGGAAGTGGAATCTTCGGACGCTTCTTCTATACCAAGATCCATTATGGACTTTATGGCAGGCATGCCACGCAAAAACAATTGCAGGAAGACCTGGATGGATCCGGTGATGTTGATTCTGTTCTTGGTTTCGCGCCCGGCATTCAGCAGAAGCTGGTTGAATTTCGTGATTATGCGACAAACTCTTCCAAGGCCGGAAATGTCAAGATATTGAACATTCTCACTATGGGTATGCGGGCAAAAATATTATCCATGAAACTGACCCGGGAGCTGGAAGACAGCATGTACTCGGATACGCATGAAAAAAAATGGAATGATGCGCAAATGAACCGCTTGGATCAGCTCTATTACCAGAACGCGAATTTCATCAACTCATATATCTTTTCCGTACGGGATCTCGCCCAGTTTGGGACCTATGAAAAACTGTTCTCCTTGTGGCATATCTTTCATGTGCCGTTTGTTTACATGCTGGTATTCAGTGGGATATGGCATGTGATCGCGGTTCATATGTATTAAAGATGCACTACGTTTCCATCATGCCGACGATTTTCAGGGCGTTAATATTTATCTGGGTTGTGCTTGCAAGTTCACTGCAGGCCCATGCCGATTCGGTTAATGATTTATTGCTTCCCGGCCCCGTCATTCAGGGGCATGTCAAATATGAAAGTGATTGTGCCCGTTGTCATAAGCAGTTCGATAAGGCGGCGCAGGCGGGGTTATGCAAGGACTGCCATAAGGATATTGCCAAGGATTTGGCCGACAAACACGGCTATCACGGGCTGATGAAAGATCAAAAGGAATGCAAGGAATGTCACACCGAGCACAGGGGCAGGGATGCAAATATTGCAAAGCTGAAGACAAGTAATTTCGACCATGAGGTGACAGGTTTCATATTGAAGGGTGGGCATTTAAAGGAAAAAGTTCTTTGCAAGGACTGTCATTTTCCGCAAAAAAAATATCGACAAGCTCCAACACAATGCATCAGTTGCCATGAAAGGGCTGACAAGCACAAAGGCAACCTCGGCAAAGAATGCGTGAATTGCCATGAGGAAAAAGATTGGAAAACAACCCATTTTGATCACAGCAAAACGCATTTTCAGTTATTGGGCAAGCATGTGGATGTGAAGTGCAAGAGTTGCCATATCAATGAAAAATATAAAGGTGTTCCGTTACTATGCAACGAGTGTCACAAGAAGGACGATGTCAAAGCGCACAAGGGAAATTTTGGACCCAAGTGTGAAACCTGCCATAACGCAAAGAACTGGAAGGAAATCCTGTTCGATCATGACAAGAAAACAAAATTTCCGCTGTTGAACAAACACTTGCCACCGGTTAAGTGCACGGCCTGTCACAAGGGTGATTTGTACAAAGATAAACTGAAGATGGTATGTGTTTCGTGCCACAAGAAGGACGACGATAAAGCGCACAAAGGTAAATTTGGGCCAAAATGTGAATCTTGTCACAATGATAAAGGCTGGAAAGAACTTCTGTTTAATCACAGCAAGACCAAATTCCCGCTGCTGGGCAAGCACCTTCCACCACTAAAATGCACGGACTGTCACAAAGGCGACATATACAAGGTCAAGCTGGAGTTGACTTGTGTGTCGTGCCACAAGAAGGACGACGACAAAACGCATAAAGGCAAGTACGGGCCGAAGTGCGAAACTTGCCACAACGAAAAGGGTTGGAAAGAATTCCTTTTCGATCACGACAAAAAGACTAAATTCGCCTTGCTTGGCAAGCACCGCCCACCGCTCAAGTGCACTGAGTGCCACAAGGGGGATCTATACAAGGACAAGCTGAAGTCTGATTGTTACTCCTGCCACCAGAAAGATGACAAGCACAAGGGTCAGGAAGGCAAGAAGTGCGAATCCTGTCATAAGGAAGATGACTGGAAAAAGGCTCCGTTTGATCACCGGCAGTCACGCTTCGCGCTTACAGGGAAACACTCGCTGGTCGAATGCAAGAAGTGCCATGCCGCACCTACCTTTAAGGATGCAAAGTCAGACTGCTGGTCGTGTCACGAAAAGCAGGATACGCATAAGCGCACACTGGGAACGGGTTGTGAGTCTTGCCATAACACGCGCGATTGGAAGAGTTGGGACTTCGACCACGATAAAACGAACTTCAAGCTGGACGGGAAGCATAAGGATATCCGCTGTGCCGAATGTCATAAAACACCGGTCAGCAAAAAATTATCCCTTGCGGCCAATTGCGTCAGCTGCCATGGCAAGGACGACAAGCACGATGGCGCATTTGGAGACAAGTGCGAACACTGCCATATAGGATCGTCATGGAAAACGATCAAGGTGGGCAGCAAGAAATGGATCAAGAAATAACGCTTGTCCGTCAATTTTGACCTCTCATCGGCTGGTTTTGCGGTTCCGACCAGCGGCGCTGTTCCCGCCCCATTTTTTGTATAGACTTCGGGCTGAATTCAATAGCCTTGTAACCGATGATTGCTCTCAAATTGGCTACTTGTGAAGCCCGGAGATCAACATGAGTAAAGTGATAAACAAGATAATTGCAATGACATCAGCGATTTTGATGTGCATATTCTATTACTCACCCATCCTCCGGGCCGCACCCTTAAATCTTGATTCAACATTTGACCACACCAGAACGGGATTCATTTTAATAGGTGTGCATACCACTTTAAGGTGCGAACAATGCCATGTGGATGCCATTTTCAAGAACACGCGCAAGGATTGTGCCGGATGCCACTCTGTCGGGAGCCGTGTCGGAGCAACACCTAAACCCGTTAACCATGTTCCAACGACCAGCCCTTGCGATACCTGCCATGTCAGCGCGACCAGCTTCCAGGTAAAAAGCTTTAAGCACATCGGCATATCAAGCGGATGTGCAGCCTGCCACAATGGTAAATCCCTGGGTGTCGTGAGCAAGCCCGTGAATCACTTCCCCACCTTGTTGCCCTGCGAAAATTGCCATACCAATACCAACACTTTTAGTAGCTGGAAGATGGATCACGCCGGCATAACGAGCGGCTGCACTTCCTGCCATAGCGGGCAATTCGCGTCTGTCGTCAGCAAACCGGCAACGCATATTACGACACCAGTAGGTGCTGGATGCGAAACCTGCCATACCCAGGCGAATACAGGTAACTACGCATCTTTCCTCGGGGCAGTCTATGACCACACAGGGGTGGTGGCCGGAAGTTGCTCAAACTGTCACAACGGTTCATATCCGGGCGTGGTGGGTAAGCCTTCGATGCATATTACGATACCCTCCGGCGCCACATGTGACACATGCCATACTCAAGCGAATACAGGTAACTACACCTCCTTCCTTGGGGCATTCTACGACCACACAGCTGTAGCGGCGGGAAGTTGCTCGAATTGTCATAACGGCTCATTTCCTGGTGTGTTGGGAAAACCGGTAAACCATATTCCTACAGCAGCGGCTTGTGATGCTTGTCATACCCAGTCCAATACCAATAACTTCCTGAGTTTCAAGGGCGGGGCTTACAACCATGCGGGCGCGGCTGGAACATGCTCGACCTGCCACACAGGCTCCTATTCCGGTGCGGTAGGTAAGCCTGCCAATCACCTGACAACTTCGTTCCAATGTGACACTTGTCATACGCAGACGGCTTCACAGAGTTACACAACATGGCTGGGAGCGTTATACAGCCATTCAGGTGCAACAGGAATTTGCTCGACCTGCCACACAGGGGCATTCTCAGGTGTTTTGGGTAAGCCCGCGACTCACTTGCCCACTACGGCCCAATGCGACAATTGCCACACTCCAACGAATACCAATAATTACAGTGCCTTCCTGGGTGGGATATACAACCACATAACACCGACCGCAGCCGGTGTATGCTCGACCTGCCACACAGGTTCTTACACGAATGCGCTGGGCAAGTCAGCCACTCATATGTTGACAACGGCGCAATGCGATACCTGCCACACACAAACACTCACCCAGAACTACACAACATTTCTGGGAGCGCTATACAACCACACGGGCGTAGTGGCCGGTAGTTGTGCGACTTGCCACAACGGCGTTCAGGCAACGGGCAAGCCGGTCATTCATATAACTACAGCACAAGCTTGCGACCAGTGTCATACCCAAACAAACACCAGCAACTACACCACATTTCTGGGTGTCACTAACCCGCACAAAACAACGACCGTATCTGGAGCTTGCGCTACCTGTCACAACGGTACCCAGGCGGTGGGGCAGCCAGCCAATCACATATCGACTGGCGGTAAAACTTGTGATGTTTGCCATACCGTGGCGAATACCGGGAATTTCACTTCTTTCCTCGGGGCCGTATACGACCATACCGGTGTGGCAGCTGGTAGTTGCGCGACCTGCCATAACGGTTCATATCCGGGAGTGTTGGGCAAGCCGACAACTCACGTGGTGACAACTGCTACATGTGACACATGTCATACAGCTTCCAACACCAGCAATTACAAGACATTCCTGGGCGCCATATACAATCATGGTGGGGTTGTGGCTGGAAGTTGCGCAACCTGTCACAACGGCGTGCAGGCGAAAGGCAAGCCGGTAGTTCACATACCGACTACTTTGGCATGTGATCAGTGTCATACCTCTACCAACACGATTAATTTCACGACTTTTCTGGGTGCGCCCAATCCTCACACAGTAGCTGCCTTTAATGTTGGGCTGCCCAGTTGTGCGACTTGTCACAACGGTACTCAAGCGTTGGGTAAGCCTGCGACCCATGTGACCACTGCGGCTACATGCGATAGCTGTCATACCAATACCGGTAGTTACACGACGTGGCTGGGTGCCATATATAGCCATACCGGTGTAGTTGCGGGCAGTTGTGCAACTTGCCACAACGGCATCCAGGCAAGGGGCAAGCCTGCGACTCATCTGGTAACGACAGCATCATGCGATAGCTGCCATACCCAAGCCAATACGAGTAATTACACCACCTTCTTTGGAGCTGCAACCACCCATGATTCCACGATGGCAGGAAAATGCGCGAACTCTGGTTGCCATGACGGTGCTGCTGCTACCGGAAAGTCGGTAGGACACGTTCCGGTGTCTTTGTCCTGCGACAGCGGTGGTTGTCATGCCATGTACAACGGTTCCTCCGTGCTCACTTTCGCATCGGGGACACTGGTTCACTCAGTGGTGGCAGGTTCACGCTGCGACAGTTGCCATAATGGCTCCTATACTTCCCAAGGCGTTTATGGCGCGGTCACTAAAGTCTCCAATCACATTCCAACGACGATTGTCGGATCGCTGGATTGCAAAACATGTCACACCGGAACCCCGCCCAACGCAAAGCCGACTTCAGGTGCGACAGCGTGGGCGACGGGCGAGAAGATGAATCACAATGGAGCGCAAGGCGGTGGGGCGCCTGTTTACTGTGTGACTTGTCATTTGACCGGTACAACTTATTTGGGAAATATGTTCAAAAAGAGTCACAACGGCGCCAGCACCGCCAAGGACTGCTCAAGTTCAGGCTGCCACAAGCCACGCGGTGTATATGGAGCTGCTTATTCCACTTGGAACTAGGATTTCATGATCTCATTAACTTCAAGAGCCGGACTGTAAGTAATCGACTGATTCAACGAAACAGAGCATGCAAATAATTAGCAAGAAATTTCGCAGTATTGTTGCAGTGCTCTTTGCGCTTATTCTGTGTGTTTTATCTAGTGCTGTATCTGCCGAGATCATCGACGACATCATCCTGAAAACAGATGCCAACGGCGAAGTGGATGCGATCATAAAATTCACGGTGCCGATCCAGAAGCTGCGATACTTCCCAACGAGTAAATCTCAATTTTTAGTAATTTATTTTAATATTCTTTACAATGAATCCCGTGACCAGTGGCAAGATTACGAATCGCACAGATCTCCTCCATCGGACCTGATCGTTGATTTCCATGTCACTACACGTGATTTGAATACCGGACCCAAGATAGAGATCAAATTTAATCGTCCAGCAGAATATACCCTGACAGCGGGTAGAGACAACCGCAGTTTAAAGATCCATATCAAGCCTGAAAAGCCACTGCAAAGTAAGGAAAACAAACCCGTGCCCGCGTTGTCTGGCGGAGTCGTTTTGGCGCCCAATGCCCCGCCTGTCACAGCAGCTGTGCCGTCGGCAGCACTTCCGGCAGCGGCAGCAACACCCATCGTTGTAGTGCCGACAGTAGCTTTGCCAGGAGTGTCCGCTACCACACTCAATCCTTCGCCGGCACAACTTGGTGGAAAAGACGGATTGCCGGTCTTCCCTCAAATTGAACAGGTCGCGCAGGTAACTGGAGATACGCAGTCATCCGGTGATATTACGCTGGCGGACCAGATCAAGAAGACAAATAGTGAGGCAGCCCTTTTGATGGCAAAGGGGCGGGACGCGCTATTGGCCGGTGAAATGTTTGCGGCTATAGACGCTTTCAACAACACCCTCAAGCTTCCCCCCAATAAATATTCTCCAGACGCACAACTATGGATCGGTATTGCAAGGGAAAAGTCAGGCCAGCAGGCCAAGGCAAAATTGGAATACGACACATATTTAAAGCTCTATCCAACTGGGACAGGAGTGAAATGGGTCAAGGAGCGGCTTGCCAGGCTGAATGCACTTCAGCCTTCCCCTGCACCTTTGATACCACAGACTGATGTTGTAGCGCAAAAGATTGACTACCAGACCACGATGTATGGTAGTTATTCAATGTATTACTACCATGGCGCTAGTCATACCGATACCATTTCAACGGTTGGCAATGTGCAAAGTCCATCCAGCCTGACGGTTACCGACCAATCATCATTGATAACCAATTTGAGCATGACGGCACGTTCTTACAATGCCGAATATGACAATCGTCTGGTATTCCAGGAATTTTACGCTGCCAACTTTTTGCCCAGCCAAGAAAACAATAGCCGATTGAACGCAGCTTTTTATGAATTAAAGAGCCGTGCCCATGATTTTTCGGCGCGCATTGGACGACAGTCTGCCTTGGGCGGTGGCGTATTGGGGCGGTTCGATGGTGTTTCGGGCGGATATGGATTCTTGCATGACTGGCGTGCGAACGTGGTGGCAGGACGGTTGTCTGATCTGGTTATAGGTGACAAACCAGTATTTTATGGCGCCAGTATGGACTTTGCCGTCAGGAGCCCGCTTGGGGGGACGTTTTATGCCATCAACCAATCAGTGGGTGGCATTACTGATCGAAAAGCAGTGGGCGGCAACCTGAGATATTTTGATCCGAGAAAAACTGCCATTGCCATGGTGGATTACGACACGCAGTTCAGGGACTTTAACCTTGTGACTTTGCAGGGTACGTTAAATGGCGAATCGGGTACGGATTACAATTTCCTTTTTGATGTTCGTAAAACTCCTTCATTAAGCATTAGAAGTGCTGTAAATGGCACCCCTTCCACAATCGACACCTTGATGCAAAATGGGTGGACTCAGGATGACTTGATAATGTTGGCCAAACAGCGCACAGCTATTTCCAATACTGCTCAATTTGGCGTGACCAGCCACATTAAGGAGAAGTGGCAGATTGCCACCGACCTTATTGTGACGAATATATCCGGAATGCCTGAAAGTGGAACCCTGAATCCAGATGGAACAACTGGATTGGAAGGGTACGTACCTGGTAGTCCAGCTTCCGGAAATGTATGGACGATATCCGAGAGGTTGATGGGGAGTGATGTCTTTATTAGTCGCGATCTATCGATGTGCAGCTTGAGCCTCACCAAGAGTCCTATGATGACAGGCAAGACGTTGATATTGAACAGCCATATGTATATTCGAGAGCCATGGATCCTTGATTCGACTCTGCGGTTGTACTGGCAGAATGACATTATAGGCAGCAAGCAATCCGTCATTGCGCCCATGCTTAAGGTGGGCTACCAAGTGAAAAGCTATCTTACATTGGAAGCTGAGGGCGGCATTGAATGGACCACAGTTACACCTAGTGCAATGGAAGCCTCAAAAATAAATCGACAGTATTTTTCACTTGGTTTTCGCTGGGATTTTTGAATGTTGCTTGGGCAGCTGATATTTGCCTCACGGCTGACCTTGTGTCTTTTCCGTTACTTCGCCGTGCTTTCCTGCTATCATGAAAACCGTGGTTGACCAAGCGACCGCTCTGATTTCAGCACTGTTTTCCAAGTCGAGTACTTTGGTTTTACGGATGTTTCGATCAAGAATTTTACCTGCCATTTTCCGTTGTTCAGATTTATGCTCGCTATGATTAATTGCATGTATAGGAGAATGGTGGTGGTGGTTTTGTACTGCATGTTTGAATGCAAGTAAGTGCGCGTAGAGGCATGAGTATTAAAAAAGCCACTCGATTTGCTTGGAGTGGCTTATTTATTTGGGTTTGGAAATGTTTTGCAGGAAGTCTGATTAAGGTCCAGCCAAACAAGCGCGACCCCGGTATCCGTTGCATCGGATGCCTTTCGAGTTCTAGCGCGAAACATGCTTCGCTGTTCTGGTCACGGAAATGAGAAAGGCCCACTTGCGCGAGCCATTCATGTTTTGGTGCCCAGAAGAGGACTCGAAAATAACGTATTTATTGATATAAAATATAAATGGGGGCAATTTGGCGCCCACCATTTATTTTGGTGACTTACGTTTTTCTATTTTCCTGGAATTTCTTAACCCAAGCAATAATCTCCGCAGCCCACCACCGAGGATGCCTTTTTGGTGTTTTTCCACACGGCCTGCCAGAAGGCAGAGCAATAGTTTGCGGGAAATTCGGTAGGGTGGCATAGTGTGTTGTCGCCGACGACCTTTTGACCCAGGCTGCCGATTTTGACTGCTCCAGCCTTTAGAGGCTCGAATCTTTGCGTGGAGCG
>Ga0315270_10001832_pt1 | contig 11298 bp, 11 predicted proteins | sample C1_bottom_MG_FD_204932 | JGI IMG/M metagenome (GOLD analysis project Ga0315270, IMG submission 204932) | Sediment microbial communities from Yellowstone Lake, YNP, Wyoming, USA - C1_bottom | ecosystem: Environmental > Aquatic > Freshwater > Lake > Sediment | place: USA: Wyoming | collected... | reverse complement strand
CTTCTTCTTCCTTACCTTCAACAGAATAATCCAAAACAGAGGAAACTCCTTTGGCAAACATTTTATCCACTACAGGAATACAATCGTCTTCGTTAACGCCACCACAAAAATGGTCGAAAACAGTAGCTCGAATCAATCCTTCGACTGGCAAACTTGCTTTTAAGGCAAAATTGGTGACCGCAGTTCCTATTCTAACTAAGGGCTGATTATCAATTAATTTGAACAAAAAATAAGCTCTGTCGAGCTCCGTATCGCTTTTTAATGCAAAGGCAATTTGTGTGTTATTGAATAAATTTTTCATTATTTGTTATATTTTTGTACAAATATAAAGAGAGTTTTGAGAAATATTCAGTAAAATTTACCTTATTTTGCGCTTTTAATTAATCCTATATTATGCAAGCTATTCAAGCCAATAATTATCCGATTCATTTTAACGAAAAAGGATATACCGCCTTAAATTCGTTCCTTAACGACAACAACTATTCGAAGCTATTTATCATTGTTGACAGCAATACCAATGCGTTTTGCTTGTCTAAATTTCTGCCTTTTTTAGCAACAGAACTTACCATAGAAATAGTTGAATTTGAAGCAGGTGAACCCAACAAAAATATTGAGACTTGCGTCCAAATTTGGAATGTTTTGACAGAACTTGGAGCCGACAGAAAAAGTCTGGTTATTAATGTTGGCGGCGGCGTTGTCACTGATTTAGGCGGTTTTGTGGCTTCAACATTCAAAAGAGGAATGGATTTTATTCACGTTCCAACCACTTTGTTGTCAATGGTTGATGCTTCCGTAGGTGGAAAAACAGGAGTTGATTTAGGTAATTTAAAAAACCAGATTGGCGTTATCAATGTTCCGAAAATGGTGCTTATTGACACCCAATATTTAGAAACTCTTTCTAAAAATGAGATGCGTTCCGGACTTGCCGAAATGCTCAAACACGGATTAATTTATGACAAAGGATATTGGGAAAAATTCTTGGATTTGAAAGCCATTGATTTTGCTGATTTTGATGAATTGATACACCGTTCAGTCGAAATCAAGAATGAAATTGTAATGCAAGATCCAACCGAAAAAAATATCCGAAAAGCATTAAACTTTGGTCATACTTTAGGTCACGCCATTGAAAGTTATTTTTTAGAGAATGAAAACAAAAAATCTTTGTTGCATGGCGAAGCTATTGCCATAGGAATGATATTGGAAAGTTTCATTTCATTAGAAAAAGGTTTAATCACCTCAGATGAATACCAACAAATTAAATCAACCCTAAAAACGATTTATGATAATGTGGTTTTTGAAGAAAACGACATTGAACCTATATTAGAATTACTCATTCACGACAAGAAAAATGAGTACGGAAACATTCAGTTTGCGTTGATTGATGGTATTGGAAAAATAAAAATCAATCAATCTGTTGAAAATGAATTAATTCTAAAGGCTTTCGAGGATTATAAATCTTAAATTTTTTACTGAAAAGGATTGCTTTGGTATTTAATATTTTTTTACATTTGCAGCAATGAAAAAAAGTAAAAACACAAGAAAATTTAGTTTCCTAAAAAGCGAAAACAGTAGTTCTTTTTTAAGAATATTGAGACGATTTTTTACTATTAAAGATACTTTTAGTTTTACTCTTTTTCCTTATTTGAAAGCCGAAAATGAGAAGCTACAAATTGTTTTTGCAAATATTAGGGTTTGAATTTTAGTTTAATTTATTTTTTGAATACCATAATCTAAAATACTAAAAATCAAATGAATACTAAATATTTCGACTTAATAAATCAAACTTATTATTTTCCGCAGGAAGAATTTACTTTAAATAAAGACAATCTTGAGTTTCACAATATTGATTTGATGAAATTGGTGGAACAATACGGAACCCCATTAAAATTCACCTATTTGCCTCAAATTTCCAATAACATTAACAAAGCCAAAAACTGGTTTCGTAAATCAATGGAAAAAAACAATTATGAGGCCAAATATTACTATTGCTATTGCACAAAAAGTTCCCATTTTGAATATGTAATGAACGAAGCTTTTAAGAACAATATTCATATTGAAACCTCTTCGGCTTTTGATATCAATATAGTTGAAAATTTGATGGCTTCAGGCAAAATTAATAAAAGTACTTATGTGATTTGCAACGGTTTCAAGAGAGATCAATACATTGAAAACATTGCAAGACTGATAAATAATGGTCATAAAAATACAATTCCTATTATTGACAATTACGAAGAATTGGACATTTTGCAGGAAAACATCAAACGAAAATTCAAAATCGGAATTCGTATTGCTGCGGAAGAAGAACCCAAGTTTGAGTTCTATACTTCGCGTCTAGGCATTGGTTACAAAAACATCGTTCAGTTTTATAAAAAACAAATTCAGGATAATAAAAAGCTGGAACTCAAAATGTTGCACTTTTTTATCAATACCGGTATCAATGACAATGCTTATTATTGGAACGAATTAGTAAAATGTATCAAAGTTTATGTAGCTTTGAAAAAAGAATGCCCAACCCTCGATGGATTAAACATTGGTGGCGGATTTCCAATCAAAAATTCTTTGGCATTTGAGTATGATTACCAATATATGATTGACGAAATTATCAATCAGATTAAGATTGCATGTGATGAGGCCGAAGTGGATGTTCCCAATATTTTTACCGAATTTGGTTCTTATACCGTAGGCGAAAGCGGCGGTGCCATTTATCAAATTTTGTATCAAAAACAACAGAACGACAGAGAAAAATGGGATATGATTGATTCCTCCTTCATCACCACTTTACCAGATACCTGGGCCATAAACAGACGTTTCATTATGTTGGCTATTAATCGATGGAATGATACTTACGAAAGGGTTTTGCTAGGCGGAATGACCTGTGATAGTGATGATTATTACAATTCAGAGCAAAATATGAACGCCATCTATTTGCCAAAATACAACAAAGAAAAACCACTTTATATTGGGTTTTTCAATACAGGAGCTTATCAGGAAACCATTGGTGGATATGGAGGATTGCACCATTGTTTGATTCCACAACCCAAACATATTTTGATTGATCGTGACGAAAATGGAATCCTAGCAACCGAGGTTTTCTCTGAACAACAAACAGCAGATGAAGTATTAGAAATATTAGGTTATAATAAAAAATAATTTTAAAAAATTTTCATTGTAGTTCTCAAAAAAAAATATTTTCTTTGACCACGCAAGAATCTGCTTTTAAATAATAAAAAAACAAAATGAGTAAAGGACCAATAAGTCAGTTTATAGAAAAGCATTATTTGCATTTTAATTCCGCCTCTTTAGTAGATGCTGCAAAGGCTTATGAACAACAATTAGCCAATGGCGCAAAAATGATGGTGAGCATGGCTGGCGCGATGAGTACCGCAGAAATTGGTAAAATTTTTGCAGAAATAATTCGCAAAGACAAAGTACAAATCATTTCGTGTACTGGAGCCAATCTTGAGGAAGATATTATGAATTTGGTGGCACATTCCCACTACGAAAGAGTACCACATTATCGTGATTTGACGCCTGAAGACGAATGGGCATTACTCGAAAGAGGATTAAACCGAGTTACTGATACTTGTATCCCAGAGCACGAAGCATTTCGTCGTTTGCAACAACATATTTATAAAATTTGGAAAGACGCTGATGATAAAGGGGAACGCTATTTCCCTCACGAATTTATGTACAAAATGTTACTTTCGGGCGTATTGGAAGAATATTATGAAGTTGACCTAAAAGACAGTTGGATGTATGCTGCAGCAGAGAAAAATTTACCTATTATTGTACCGGGATGGGAAGACAGCACGATGGGAAATATTTTTGCATCGTATGTTATAAAAGGTGATTTGAAAGCATCTACCATGAAATCCGGTATTGAATATATGGTTTTCTTATCTGATTGGTATCCAAAAAACAGTTCAAACGGTATTGGATTTTTCCAAATTGGTGGTGGAATTGCTGGAGATTTTCCAATTTGTGTTGTCCCAATGTTGTATCAAGATATGGAAATGCACGACATTCCTTTTTGGAGTTATTTCTGTCAGATTTCAGATTCAACAACCAGTTATGGTTCTTATTCTGGAGCTGTGCCAAATGAAAAAATTACCTGGGGAAAATTGGACATAAAAACTCCAAAATTTATTATCGAGTCGGATGCTACTATAGTAGCTCCTTTAATTTTTGCTTATTTATTAGACTTATAGAAGAATTTATGAAAAGAGTAATTGTTGATTACGCAAAACTTACCCACGAGATTTTAAATCTATTAGTAGATAAATTTCCGGATGGCTATGACGACTCCAACATTATCCGTTTTAGAAATGCACAAAACGAATTGATTGAAGCCGTAGAAGTTAGAACAGAAGACACTATTTTTTTAGTAAAAATCAGCACTAACCTTGCTGATAGAATTGAGAATTATGATGAAGATGATGAAATCGCTGCTGAAATTGAACCATTAGAAGAAGGCCTTGACCTTGACGACGAAGATGATGATATTGATGACGGTGACAGTTTAGATAAACCTGACTTTAAAGACGATGACGATTCTGAGGATTCAGATGACGAGGACGACGAAGATGAAGAAAAAGATATCGCAGACGAAGAAGATGATGAAGAAGATGAATAATCTGATTTCAATTCATAAAAAAAGGAACTCTTAATGGGTTCCTTTTTTTATGAATATTCTAAATTAGTGTTTTTCCAGCGCTACAAATAGCGTTCCTGAATTATTCTTAAATGATGGTTTTGATGTCCTGAAATCACAAAACCTATAGCACGAACAGAAATTGTATGATTAGAAGCGATTCCCAAATACTCCAGTTGTTCGTCGGATAAATTTTTAAACAAAAATAAGGTAGCCTTTCTAACGAACTGATATTCTTCCAATAAACTTTCTGATGTTCGGCTATTGGCCCCAGCGTTAGGAACATAATTATTTTCTTCAAACCCAGCCAAAGGAGTTTTATCCCCTCGCCCTATTCTCAAAGCACGGTACGCAAAAATACGTTCCGCATCAATAAGATGCAATAAAATATCTTTTATTGTCCATTTATTTTCAGCATACCGATATTCCCATTTTTCAGCTGGAATTGCAGAAACAAAAGAAATCATCTGGTCTAAGCCTTTTTCCAATCCTTCTATTAAACTGACATTTTCCAATGCATTAATGTAAGTGGCATTGAAAGCTGAATATTCCTGAGTTGACAATTCGCTTGGTAGCATAAATTCAATTTTAAGCCGAGTTTCTACTGGCGTTAGTATTTCCAAAAAGAGAACGGGTTACAATTTTTTCGTACGTTTTTATCAAATCCAAATCTAGGTTTTCTTCTTTGTTTAGTTCGCTAATTTTTAAAAGAGCATATTGTTGTATTGTCAACAATGGCAAAACGATACGTTCTCTTATATCAATTGAAGCTTTCCCGTCAGGATAGTTTTCCATTAGTTCTTTGTGTCCTGCAATTTTTAACAACAAACGTTTAGTTTCTAAAAATTCATCGTATATAATTTGCCAAAAAGAACCAAATTCAGTGTCTTTTTTCATGTAAGCCGTCAAAGGGAAAAATGATTTTGCCAATGACATCATACTATTTTCCAGCAACGTTCTGAAAAACAATGAATTGTTGTATAAATTCTGCACTTTATCCCATTGATTGTTGTCCTCAAAGTGTTTTAATGCCGAACCTACTCCGAAAAATCCAGGAACGTTTTGTTTTAATTGGCTCCAAGAACCCACAAACGGAATGGCTCGCAAATCTGCGAAATCTAAATTTGCAGACTTACTTCTTTTAGACGGGCGGCTTCCTATGTTTGTTTTGGCATAATATTTCAAAGTACTCATTTGTTCCAAATATGGAATAAATTTTGGATGATTCTTAAAATTCAAATATTTTTGATAGCCTAGTTCAGCCAATTGGTCTAAAATATCTTTTTCTTTTTCAGACAATTCATTTTTGACTTTATTAAAAACTTGATTTGTGGCTCCGGCACTTAATAAATTTTCTAAATTATAGCGACAAGAATCTAAAGTTCCAAAATTAGAGCTTATTGTTTGTCCTTGTACAGTAACCTGAATCTCGTTATTTTCGATTTTTGGACCTAAAGAGGCATAGAATTTATGTGTTTTTCCTCCACCACGTGCCGGCGGACCACCACGTCCATCAAAGAAAATAGCTTTAATTCCGTATTTTCTTGACATTGCCGTCAATTCCTCTTTGGCTTTATAAATACTCCAATTCGCCATCAAATAACCACCATCTTTTGTTCCATCAGAAAAACCAAGCATTATGGTTTGTTTTTTGTTTCTATTCGTTAAATGTTCAGCATAAGCAGGATTAGTGTACAATTTTTCCATTATTAAATGGGCACTTTGCAAATCATCTACTGATTCGAATAATGGAATAATGTCTACAGAAGGATTCTCCCAATTATTTAATTTAAAAAGCGCAAAAGTTTCCATTACATTTAATGCACTTTCATTGTTACTGATGATATATCGGTTTGCACCAAATTCACCGTTGTTTTCCTGAATTTGTTTTATGGCCTGTATGGACTCAATAGTCGATTTTGTTATTTCATTTTCAAAAACATTTGCATCAAGATTTCCTTGTAAATTTGACAATATTTCGAATTTCTTATTTTCTGATAATTCAAAATAATTCTTTGGAAAAACATCAGAATTCGAGTTTAAATAAAAAGACACAACATCCTCAAAAACAGCATCGTGTATTTTACTATTTTGACGAATGTCCAAGGATGCAAAATGAAAGCCAAATAAATTAACTTTAATAAGAAGTGCTTCTACTTCATCTAAATATAAAGATTGATGTCGCTCCAAGAGGATTGTTTTAATCTTGTTCAATTGCGACTTAAACTCATATAAAGTGATGTAAATTTCTCCTTGTGAATAATAAACAGATCGATACAATTTATTTTCAAGTTCAGCTACCAATACATCTACTTCGAAAAATGTTAACTTCCTTTTCAAATTTCGCATTTCGAGATAGTAACATTTCAATATTGAGTTTCTCAATCTGTCTGCTACTTTGAGTGTAATTTCGGTTGTTACGAAAGGATTACCATCCCGATCTCCGCCTGGCCAAAAACCCAATTTTATCAATTGGTTTTGAATTGAACTCCCCCGAAACACATTCTTTTGGAGGTAATGCACTATTTCGCCAGAAGTTTCATAAAATACATTCTCGAGATACCATATTAAGCTAACTGCTTCATCAAAAGGATTCGGTTTTTCGGTTTGTATGAATGGTGTTTTACCCAATTGAGCCAACAATTGCTTAATATCCAATAAATTATTTTTACGGATGGCATCAGTCAAATCATTAATTATTCCAAGAACCGGTCCAGGATAAAACTGTGTTGGATGAGCTGTCAGAACTGTTCTTACATTAAAGTTTTCCAAGAAATCTATCAACTCCGCCTCCCTATCTTTAGCACCTGCTTTTTCTTTGATATCACGTAATGAGCCTCTACCTTCCATATTATTTACAATGGAGAAGGCGGCATCTTCAATGGCGTCAAAAAGAACTATTTGTCTTTCGATATATTGAATGAAACGAAACATTAAATCTATTTTTTCTGTTTCGGAAGCTCCCTGCATGTATTTTTGGGTAAAAAAATTGACAATTTCTTTAGGAGTTTCTTGTTTTTTGAAACCACTTTCGCAACCATCTGTAAACAAAGGAAGTAAAACTCCTGTATTGTCTATGGAATCAAAAGGCAAGGTGATAAATACGCTGTTGTAAATATGATATTTAGAAAGCACTTCTTCGTTGAATCTTTCAATTTTTGGATGCGTATACATATTTGGTCAAATTAGTTATGGTTGGTAATAGTAATCCAAAAAAAAACCTCAAGAATTCACTTGAGGTTTTATTATATAATAATTTTCAAATGAATTACATGTTCTTAAAAATCGTATGCATCAAACGCTTTTTGTCATTTATACTTTCTTCTAATGAAATCATAGTCTCAGTTCTGTAAACACCTTCGATGTCATCAATCATAAAAATAACATCTTTTGCGTGCTTAGTATCCTTTGCTCTAATTTTGCAAAAAATATTGAATTTTCCAGTAGTTACAGAGGCTACAGTCACAAAAGGGATTTCGTTTATACGTTGTAAAACAAATTTAGTTTGTGATGTATTATTCAGAAAAACACCAATGTAAGCTATAAAAGAATACCCTAGTTTATCATAATCAAGCACTAATGAAGATCCCATAATAATTCCTGCATCTTCCATCTTCTTGACTCTAACGTGAACCGTTCCTGCAGAAATCAATAATTTCTTTGCAATATCTGTAAAAGGAATCCTTGTGTTGTCTATCAACATGTCCAAAATCTGGTGGTCTACTTCATCTAAACGAAACTTGCTCATAATTCAATAAGTTAATGTTATTATTTACAATTACAAAGTTTATTTCTTAATTAAACCATTTAAAAACTTGACATTGTTGTCTAAATAAAAGTCGGCTTTTTGATCTAATTTTGGAATATTATCATATTCATCCTGATAAAGAGCTCCTTTAGCATCATATTCAAAATGTCCAAAATAATCATCCAAATCACTAATACGAACAATGTAAGCATTAAAACAAATCTTACCTTCTATCAGTTCTTCTTTGTATTGTGCTGCAAAATTCGTGATTATTTCAATACCATCATAATTTATTTTGATATTTTTATACATAAAATCATAAAAAACTACTTTATTTTGAGAAATACTCAAATATTTATCAAATTTATTGACAACTATATCGTTTTCGCTTAGTATTTTGAAACTTGAAACCAAAGCTATGAAAACATATTTTCGAGTTTCCTCTCTAAGATAATCATTAGGAAAATGTCCCGCTTCGAACAAAACCGTTGGAACTCCTAACGACTGAAAAGTATCTCCAATGCAATTAATATTAAAAGAATCATCAAAACGCCCTACTTGACCTGGAATGTATAGTTGCAAGACCTGATTTATACCAGCAATCAGATTGATTGCTTTTAATCTGGATTCGTTTATTTCTCTTGCTTCATTATAAGCCGGAGCTAAAAAGGACAAAGTTGCCGGTTTACCAGTGCTTCCAACTCCAAAAATAGTGCGTTGATCGTGAAGATTATAACAGTAATCGGGTTTAAATTTCTCGAAAGTTTCTCTTAAAATCCTGCTTTCCGGTTGGGACAGGTCTTGAGAATCACGATTTAAGTCCACTTTATTAGCGTTTTCGCGCGTATATAATTTTGCTCCATCAGGATTTAACATCGGAATGCAACAAAAAGTAAATGTAGTAAGCAGTTTTTTAGCCAACTCTGAATCTCCATTTAAGACATTTATAAAATCAAAAAGTGCTTTTGTAGTTGTACTTTCATTTCCATGCATTTGTGACCAAAGCAATATTTTGATTTTTCCTGTTCCAATTTGGTACTTATAAATTGGATTTTCAAGCACTGATTTTCCAATAATTTCTACTTGATTATCGGTGTTTAATTTCATCAATAAAGGTAGAATTGAGTCTAAAGTTATATAACGACCTTCAATAGATTGTTCTTTATATTGACTGAATAATTGTTCTAAATCCATAGGTATATTTTTACTTTACAAAAGTAAACATCTTTATATTTACATTTGTAAACGGTGAAATTGTTTCAATATTTAAAATTGTAAACAGAATTATAACCCCGACCCCTTCCTATTTTGATCCTATTGTTAACATTTGTATTTAAAATCATATTTTATATTTATATATTTTATATTTATATATTTTAATATCAGTAAATTAATACTATTTACTTTATGCTTTGGTTGCATATTATTCTTAATTTTTTTATAATTTACATCTGTAATCTTGGTGCTTTCCTTGTTTTTAGTTACATTTGTAACTCTGACATTACAAAATATAATTCACAATGGTAAACACGGAAGATTTTATAAAAAGATTAGAAATTGTACTCGACTATTACAGTCTAAATGCTTCTTCATTTGCAGATAAAATAGGTGTACAACGTTCGAGTTTGTCTCACCTCCTTTCTGGAAGAAACAAGCCTAGCTTAGATTTTATTCTTAAAATTTCAGCTATTTTTCCGGATGTCGATTTGTATTGGATTTTAAATGGAAAGGGGACTTTTCCTAAATCGGAATTAAATAGTGAACCCAATATTGTTTCACCTACTCCAATTTTTGTTCCTCCAATTGCAGCAACTAAAATTGAAACTCCACCCGATTTATTTTCAGAAAAAATTTCAAATTCAAAAAATCAGTCAGAAGAAAATTTTTCAAATCATTTTGCCAATACGCCAATCTCATCCCATCCAAAAAAAGAAGGAGAAATTGACCGAATCGTAATTTTCTATAAAAATGGAACTTTTACTACTTATTCCCCAGAATAATTATTTTTCTAAGCTAAAACTGTTTTCATGAATTTTTCCACTAACACCTTTAAAATGGTTTAGCAAAATTTTTAAATCAGCTTCGTAGTTTGAAGTAGGATAAAATGGTTTTCCAATATTTACTGTTTTTTTTCCAAAATCAAATGCTACCGGAATTATTGGAACATTTGCCTTTAATGCAATATAATAAAACCCAGACCTTAGTTCATTGACTTTTTTTCTGGTTCCTTCTGGAGAAATACCCAGCCTGAACTCATTATGTTTTTCAAATATTTTTGCGATGGCATCCACTTTGTTCAAACTTCCAACCCTATCTAATGGTTCTCCGCCCATCCACCGGAAATAGAATCCGAATGGAAAACGAAATAATTCCTTTTTACCAACCCAATTTATTTCTAAATCACTAATTCCTCTAGTGAAAATTCCCAAATAAAAATCATGCCAACTGGTATGGGGAAGTACCATTGCCACACATTTTTTGATATTTTTATCAAAAGTGCCTTCAATCTTCCAACCCATTAGTTTAAAGAAAATAAATTTGTAGATGCTTTTTTTCATTTGGAACCTATTTTTCGTAAAATTAGCATTAATCCCGTATTTTTGGTAAAAATAATTTCTAATGTTAAAAAAACTGTTCAGTTACCTACTTCCAATCACCATTTTCAAGCAAAAATCCACCATCAGTCAAACCTTAGAAGTAACCTGGACTGACGGAAAGTTGGTTTTGGACAGTAAGAACACTAATTATTCTTATGGAAGTTTGCAGCGCATTCTAAGAAAAGGATTGAAAATAATTGGTTTCGAAAGTATTAAAACTATGAATTCTATTCTCGTTTTGGGAGTTGCCGGCGGCAGTGTTATCAGAACTCTCGTTGACGAAATTAATTTTAAAGGAAAGA
>Ga0315270_10001830_pt1 | contig 11305 bp, 9 predicted proteins | sample C1_bottom_MG_FD_204932 | JGI IMG/M metagenome (GOLD analysis project Ga0315270, IMG submission 204932) | Sediment microbial communities from Yellowstone Lake, YNP, Wyoming, USA - C1_bottom | ecosystem: Environmental > Aquatic > Freshwater > Lake > Sediment | place: USA: Wyoming | collected... | reverse complement strand
GCCTGTTCTTTCTCCCTGACTATAACTATTGAAGAAGAACCAATAAATACAAAATGCCAGCACCAGGAAAACGATGAATAAAAACGTCCTGAAGTTTCGCCCCAACTTGTCCGTCCAGGTAGTTGGGTTTCCCTGTTCCAACGACGCAGATACTTTTTCTGTATTAATGGGCTGTTCTGACATGCTATTGGTTTATAAAAAAAAATTAAGAAAATAAATAAATTATTATTATACATTTGTGCTCAATTTACGACTTGTTTGTAACCATGATTAATATTCTGACACATACAAAACAACTGGCATTTCATGCGCCCATTACCAGCGGAGTTTATTCCGTTGGTTTTGATGTGTTTACTTTTTCCCGTCCCCGACGCCTCCCTGTATGCTGACAGGACGAACCCCTCACCATGGTCCCTGTCAGTGAAATTCTCCCCGCAAAAAAGAAATTGGACTGGTGTCCCTTAGCATATCAATTTTTCAGGTTTGGAAGATCATCAAATCATCATCAGGGTAGCTACTTCAGCCGATAAGGTTTACTCAAAAACCATTACGGATGAAATGGAAGCATCAGCAGCCGCCCGGGGCACGGGTATTGCCAAACGTTCCTCTGAATATGTTGAAGAAAAAATTGACCAGGGCAAAGCAGTGATCGCCGTTACAGATGAAAATGAGTGGGTTGGCTTTTGCTATATTGAAACCTGGAGCCATGGAGAATATGTTGCCAACAGCGGATTGATAGTGGCGCCGGCTTACAGAAAAAGTGGTGTTGCAAAAGCTATCAAGCAAAAGATATTCAATTTGTCGAGAGAAAAATATCCGGAAGCAAAAATTTTCGGCCTCACCACTGGCCTGGCTGTGATGAAAATCAATAGTGACCTTGGCTATGAGCCGGTTACTTATTCTGAATTAACACAGGACGAAGCCTTCTGGGCCGGTTGTAAAAGCTGTGTGAATTATGAGATATTGATGAGCAAGGAAAGAGAGATTTGCATGTGTACGGCAATGCTGTATGACCCAAAAGACCATTATGAACCCGAAGAAACCAAAGAGTTTTTTAAAGAGAATGTGAAGGGGTTTGAGCGTTTACTTCGTTTTAAGCAATGGAAACTGCTCAGGCCTTTTATGAAAAAAGATAAGCCCGGGAATGGTGGTAAACCTAAATCTTTATTTCACTTTCTTTTTAATTTATAATGAATCAGCATGATCAAAAAAGTTGTTCTGGGTTTTAGCGGAGGATTAGACACTACTTTTTGTGTAAAGCACCTCTCTGAAGATATGGGCTGCGAAGTGCATAGCATTGTTGTCAATACCGGGGGATTTACTGATGATGAATTGAAAAGGATTGAGGCGCATGCTTACAAACTGGGCGTAAAGACACATACGGCAGTGGATGCTGTGAAGGGATATTATGACCGCATCATTAAATACCTGGTTTATGGCAACTGCTTAAAGAATAATACTTACCCGTTAAGTGTATCAGCAGAAAGACTAAGCCAGGCTTTACATATTGCCGGACATGTCAAAGATCTTAAAGCAGACGCAGTAGCACATGGCAGTACCGGTGCAGGAAACGACCAGGTAAGATTTGATATGATTTTCCATATTATGATTCCCGGCGTGGAAATCATTACTCCTATCAGGGATTTGAAACTGAGCCGTGAAGATGAAATTGCATACCTGAAAAGAAAAAATGTGGAGATGAATTTCGAAAAATCGATGTACTCAATAAATAAAGGTCTTTGGGGAACCAGTGTGGGAGGCAAAGAAACACTCACTTCTAAGGGTTTGCTTCCCGAAGAAGCATGGCCTACACAGGTGACTGAGTCGGGAGTCGTGACTTTGGAGTTAGGCTTTATAAAAGGCGAACTCAAAAAAATTAATGGTAAAGAATTTGGCCACCCCTCTGAAGCGATACAAGAAGTTCAGAAAATGGCCGGACCATATGGCATTGGCAGGGATATACATGTCGGCGATACCATTATTGGCATTAAAGGCCGTGTAGGATTTGAAGCGGCTGCACCCATGCTGATATTGAAAGCTCATCATTCCCTGGAAAAACATGTACTGACCAAATGGCAACTGCAATGGAAAGACCAGTTGGCACTGTTCTATGGTAACTGGTTGCATGAAGGACAAATTCTTGATCCGGTGATGAGAGACATTGAAGCATACCTGGAAAACAGCCAGCGAAATGTTACCGGTGATGTATTTATTCAATTGATGCCTTACCGTTTTCAAATCATCGGTATCGAATCAAAATATGATCTGATGAACAGCAAGTTTGGCAAATATGGCGAAATGAATACAGGCTTTACCGGGGAAGATGTAAGGGGATTCAGCAAAATATTTGGTAACCAGACAAGGATTTGGACCGCTATCAATAAAGACAATAATCAATAATTATCGATTATTAAAAAAGAGAACTATGGTAATAAAGGTTGGGATAATTGGAGGTGCTGGCTACACCGGTGGTGAATTAATAAGAATATTGTTAAATCACCCCGGTGTTGAGATTTCTTTTATTCATAGCCGGAGTAACGCCGGCAACCCTGTTTATGTTGTTCACCAGGATTTATTGGGAGAAACAGAAATGAAGTTCACTAATGATAACAGCACTTTTCGGAATGGGGGCATTGATGTTCTATTTCTTTGTTTGGGGCATGGTGAATCAATAAAATTTTTGACCGAAAATAAGGTTGCAGAAAAAGTTAAGGTGATTGACTTAACCAATGACTTTCGTTTGGCTCAAAGTTCCCGTATCGGAAACCGGAATTTTATTTATGGTCTGCCAGAATTAAACAGGGAAAAAATCAAGTCAGCTCAAAACATAGCGAACCCCGGTTGTTTCGCCACGACAATACAATTGGGATTGCTGCCGCTGGCAAAAGCCGGTTTACTCCTTGATATTTACACAACAGGTATAACCGGATCCACTGGCGCCGGCCAGTCATTAACTGAAACTTCTCATTTCAGTTGGAGGACAAACAATATTCAGGCTTATAAAACATTAACTCATCAGCATCTTGATGAAATTACTGAATCAATAAATCAGTTGCAGCCACAATCCCCCCTCTCCACAGGTGGAGAGGGGCCGGGGGTGAGGTTCGTTCCCTGGAGAGGCGATTTTGCAAGAGGCATTTTCGTCAGTTCAACAATGATCTGCGACTCATCCCTGGAAGAGCTGAATAAATTATATACTGATTTCTACCAGGGACACCCCTTTACGCAGATCAGCAGGGATTCAATTTTTTTAAAACAGGTTGTGAATACAAACAAGGCGGTCATCCAACTGGAAAAAACCGGAAACAAACTGGTCGTACATTCAATCATTGATAATTTATTGAAAGGCGCCAGCGGGCAGGCGGTTCAGAATATGAACCTGATGTTTGGAATGGAAGAAACAGCAGGATTAAAACTAAAAGCAAATTACTTCTAAATGAAAAGCAGTATCTGCTACGAACTAAAAATGACTTTTAAACTTTAAACGACCAAAAACCCCTCCTTGGAGGGGCTTGGGGAGGCCGCTATGAACTTATTCGACGTTTACCCGATCAATGACATTAACATTGTAAAAGCCAAAGGCTCTTATGTGTGGGATGACAAAGGAGAACAGTATCTTGACCTGTATGGCGGACATGCTGTTATCAGCATTGGCCATTCGCATCCGCATTGGGTGAAACGGATTGAAGAACAATTAAAAAAAATTGCATTTTATTCCAATTCGATAAAAATTCCTCTGCAATCAGAACTGGCCAAAAAACTGGGTAAAGTATCAGGCAAAGACGATTACCAGTTATTTCTTTGCAACAGCGGCGCTGAAGCCAATGAAAATGCGCTGAAACTGGCAAGTTTTCATAACGGGAGGAAAAAAATAATTGCTTTCAGCAAATCATTTCATGGAAGAACTTCTTTGGCTGTATCTGCAACTGATAATAAAAATTATATCGCCCCGGTGAATGAAACCGACAATGTATTATTTCTCCCGTTCAATGATGAAGCGGCGCTGGAAGAATGTTTCAGGGAAAATGGGAAAGAAATCTCTTCCGTCATCATTGAAGGAATACAGGGAGTTGGTGGAATTAATATTGCCGGAAATTCCTTTTTAAAAAAAATCCGTACGCTCTGTGATGAATTTGGTGTCGTTTATATAGCAGACAGTGTGCAATGTGGTTACGGAAGAAGCGGAAAGTTCTTCAGTCATGACTACGCCGGAGTAGACGCTGACATCTATACAATGGCTAAAGGTATGGGCAATGGTTTTCCGGTTGCCGGAATTATTATTGCGCCGCTTATTAAACCAAAACATTTTCAACTGGGCACCACTTTCGGTGGCAATCACCTGGCTTGTGCCGCAGCATTAGCCGTACTTGAAGTGATAGAAGAAGAAAAGTTGATGGGTAATGCCGTAATGATTGGTAAATACCTGAAAAATGAACTGGAAGCCATCCCGCATTTAAAAAACGTAAGGGGCAGAGGGCTGATGATTGGATTTGATGTGCCTGAAGAATTGAAAGATCTGAAGAAAAATCTTTTGTGGAATCAAAAAATATTTACAGGTGAATCTAAACCCAATATTATCCGTCTTTTACCATCTCTGGCCCTCAAAAAAAGAGATGCTGAACAATTTATTGATTCTATTAAAGAAGAGGCCTCCCTACCCTCCGAAGGAGGGGTTTAGCAAGGCACAAGGCCAGCTTATTTGAATAGTTTGAAAGCCCCGTAGGGGTTTAATGTTGGTAGCTCCGGGTGAAACCCGGAGAACAAAAAATAATACGATGTGTTTCGAACCCCGAAGGGGTTTAATATTTGATGAACAAAGAACAGAACGATGATAAAATAAAAATAAATAAAATTGAAACATTTCATTTCCATTCATGATGTAAACAATATAGATGCTTTAGTTCAAAAGGCTTTGGCATATAAGGCTAATCCTTTTGTTGATAAATCACTTGGTAGTAATAAACGTATTGGCTGTTTGTTTTTGAATCCCAGCATGCGGACAAGATTAAGTACACAAATAGCTGCTCAAAATCTTGGAATGGAAGCCATCACCTTCAACGTAGGCAGCGAAGGCTGGGCCCTGGAATTTGAAGAAGAAGCCATCATGAGTGGAACAACGGTAGAACATGTAAAAGATGCTGCCCCCATCCTTGGAAAATATTTTGACATCCTGGCGATCAGAACTTTTCCGTCATTAATAAACCGGGAGGATGATTACAGTGAATTGTTCATTAAACAGTTTATCAAATATTCAGGCATTCCTGTTTTAAGCCTGGAAAGTGCTACACTACATCCTTTACAATCTTTAACTGACATCATCACTATCACTGAGGAAATAGAAAAATCAAAAATCAAAAATCAAAAAACTAAAATCGTTCTAACCTGGGCTCCTCACGTAAAACCCTTGCCACAATGTGTTGCCAACAGTTTTGCCCAATGGATAAATGCCTGGGGTAAAGCCAATTTTGTTATCACTCACCCGGAGGATTATGAACTGAGTGAAGAATTTACCAAAGGTGCTTCCATAACACACAATCAGGAAGAGGCGTTAAAAGGAGCTGACTTTGTATATGTAAAAAACTGGAGCACTTATCATGATTACGGAAAAATTTATACCAATGATCCAAAATGGCAACTGAAGAATAAAAGGTGGGCTTTAACCAATAATGCAAAAGTGATGCACTGTTTACCAGTAAGAAGAAACGTAGAATTGAGTGATGAAATATTAGACGGCCCGATGAGTATTGTAACCCAACAGGCCGGTAACCGGGTGTGGGCTGCACAAGCCGTATTGTCAACCCTCCTAACCTCCCTAAAGGGAGGAACAGATTCATAAAGTATGAAAAGTCGTTTACTAATAATTAAAATTGGTGGTAACATCATTGATGATGAAAAGAAACTATCCTCGTTCCTGAAATCATTTGCAGCAGTTAGCGGCAAAAAAATTTTAGTGCATGGCGGTGGAAAAGTGGCGACAAAGATTGGTGAGCAATTGGGAATAGAATCGAAATATGTTGATGGCAGGAGAATTACTGATGCAGTAACGATTGATCTGGTAACAATGGTGTATGGCGGATTGGTAAATAAGAAAATCGTGGCCCGGCTTCAGGCATTTAATTGTAACGCAATGGGAGTAACAGGTGCAGATGGAAACCTGATTCCTGCCACTAAAAGACCTGTTAAAGAAATTGATTATGGTTTTGTGGGGGATGTTCTCAGTTCACAAATAGCAGCGGATGGCTGGCAGTTTTTATTAAATAATAATTTAATACCCGTTGTTGCCCCCCTGACACATGATGGCAAAGGGCAGATATTAAATACCAACGCTGATACGATAGCACAGGAAATTTCCAAAGCTTTAAGTAGTGTATACCATGTGACTTTGATTTATTCTTTTGAAAAGGCAGGTGTATTGATGAATGCAAATGATGACAATTCTGTAATAAGCAAATTAAATCCGGAAGACTATAAACAATTAAAAGAAGAACAAAATATTTTTGCAGGAATGATCCCAAAACTGGATAATGCCTTTGCTGCATTAAAAAGTGGTGTAAATAAAGTTATTATCGGGAATGCTGAACAGCTAAATGAATTGATTGCCGGAACATCGGGAACTACAATTACCAATGAATAATGATATTTCCATATTACAGGCCGATGCAATCAATTTATTGAAAGAATTAATTGCAACTCCTTCTTTCAGCAAAGAAGAGGATAATTCGTCTGCCCTTATCAAACGTTTTTTAGAAATACATGGCGTACAAACAGAGCAATATCTCTATAATATTTGGGCAAGAAACAAATACTTTGATTCCGGTAAACATACTATTTTACTTAATTCTCATCACGACACAGTAAAACCCAATAAAGGATATACACTTGATCCCTTCTCTCCAATTGAAAAGGATGGAAAGCTTTTTGGCCTCGGCAGCAATGATGCCGGAGGATGCCTTGTTTCATTGATTGCATTATTTCTATATTTCTATGAAAAAGAAAACCTGAAATATAATATGATCATTGCGGCTACTGCTGAAGAAGAAATTTCAGGACATAACGGCTTTGAAGCATTGTTACCTTATTTAAATAAAATTGATTTCGCCCTCGTTGGTGAGCCAACAAAAATGCAAATGGCTATAGCCGAAAAAGGTCTTATGATACTGGATTGTACAGTTACCGGACGGGCCGGACATGCTGCAAGAGAAGAAGGCGATAATGCTATTTATAAAACAATAAAAGATATTGAATGGTTTAATACATACAAATTTGACAAAGTATCTGATCTACTTGGCCCCGTAAAAATGAGTGTAACGGTCATTGAAACAGAAAACAAAGCTCATAATATAGTCCCCTCACAATGTAAATTTGTGGTGGATTGCCGGGTAAATGAGTTTTATACTTTTGAGGATATGCTTGAGGTAATAAAATCAAATGTGCAATGTGAAGTAAAACCAAGAAGTACGAGATTACGTTCCAGTTCAATTGCCCTGGATCACCCAATGGTGGAAGCAGGGTTAAAATTGGGAAGAACTTATTACGGCTCTCCCACGACATCTGATAAGGCACTGATGCCTTTTCCTGCTTTGAAAATTGGCCCGGGAGATTCTGCCCGGAGTCACACGGCTGATGAGTATATTTATATTGATGAAATAAAGAATGGTATTGAACTGTACATACAACTTTTAAATCAGGTGCTATGAAATTGTGGCAAAAAGACACCCCTTTAGAGCCTGTCCCGCTGAAGCGGGAGGATGGGGGTAAAGTAGTTGAAACTTTCACTGTTGGTAAAGACAAGGAAATGGATATGTATTTAGCCGCTTTTGATGTTATTGGATCAATGGCACATATAGAAATGCTGGAGTCAGTTAGCTTACTGACTAAGGATGAATTATCACAATTGCAGAAAGAATTAAAGAATATTTATCTCGAGATACAAAAAGGCGAATTCAAACTAAATGATGATGCAGAAGATATTCATTCACAGGTTGAGTTATTATTAACTCAAAAACTGGGAAATATTGGAAAGAAAATTCATGCTGCCCGCAGCCGGAATGACCAGGTATTGGTGGACATAAAATTATTCCTGCGAAATGAGTTAGAAGAACTCGTAAAGACAATACAGTCCTTCTTTGAACTGCTCCAATTGCAAAGTGAAAAATATAAAGACCATTTGCTACCCGGCTATACGCACCTGCAATTAGCCATGCCATCATCCTTTGGCCTTTGGTTTGGCGCTTATGCCGAGAGTTTGACAGATGATATGATAACAATAAGAGCCGCATATGATGTCGTAAACAAAAACCCCCTGGGTTCAGGGGCCGGTTATGGCTCTTCTTTCCCCATCAACAGAACGTTGACAACAAAATTGCTGGGCTTCGATGATCTGAATTATAATGTAGTGTATGCTCAAATGAATAGAGGAAAAGTTGAAAGGGTTGTTGCACAATCTTTAGCTAATGTAGCGGATACATTAGCCAGGCTCAGCATGGATGCCTGTTTGTACCTGAACCAGAATTTTGGATTCATCAGTTTCCCCGCCAAACTCACCACCGGTAGCAGCATTATGCCACACAAAAAAAATCCTGATGTTTTTGAACTCATCCGGAGCCATTGCAACCGAATCAAGGCATTGCCCAATGAGATTATGCTGATGACCACTAATCTTCCATCAGGTTATCACAGGGATCTGCAATTGCTGAAAGAAAATTTATTTCCTGCTTTCAAAACTTTGAAAGATTGTATCGATATGGCCTGTCTGATGTTATCTGATATTGAAATCAAAAAAGACATCCTGAAGGATGATAGATACAAATACCTGTTCAGCGTTGAAGAAGTAAATAAACTGGTGAATACCGGAATGCCTTTCCGGGATGCTTATAAACAAGTGGGATCAGACATTGAATCAGGTAATTTCAAATATGACACCGGTATCAACCACAGTCATGAAGGAAGTATTGGTAATCTATGCACGGAACCAATAAAAAAACAAATGCAGAAAGTGATCGAATCGTTTCCTTTTGCCGCTGTAAATAAGGCTATAAGTAAATTAGTTGAATAGAATTACCGGACGTAAAATGTGTGACCCTTTGATAACTCAGGGTAAACTCCACAGGCGATGACCCTTCCTGACATTCGGTCGCAAACTTATCGTTTGTGCTCAGGCTAGCACAGTAGCCGGTTTAAAAAAAATATTTTACAATCCATATTTGCCAACCAGGTAAATAATGGCTGTCATCGCCAAAGCCCCCATCTCCAGTTCCCTTTTATTCACCGCTTCGAAAACATCATTGGGCGCATGATGGTGATCAAAGTATCGTTGGCTGTTAGGGTTTACACTGCACATAACAGCGCCCAATTTCTTCAATCCGCCAATATCAGCACCACCACCACCACCAGGCATTTCTAAAACACCATAGGGCCTGAAGAACGGAAGCCAGCTTCTTATTTTAATTTCCTGGTCTGTTTTGCCATCAATGCCCAATGCAACAACACCAAATCCCCCCGCATCACTTTCCACCGCAAAAATGTGATTTTCCTTATTGGCTGCTGCCAGTTCTGCATATTTTGTTCCGCCCCGCAAACCATTTTCTTCATTCATAAACATGACGGCACGGACAGTTCTTTTTGATTGTATTCCTGATCCCTTCAAAGCCCTGATCACTTCAATACTTTGCATGGCACCGGCTCCATCATCATGAGCTCCTTCAGCAAGGTCCCAGCTGTCAAGATGCCCGCCAACTGTAATGATCTGGTCGGGGAATTCAGTTCCCCTGATTTCTCCCACTACATTATAGCTTTGTACATCCGGTAATTGTTCGCAATTCATTTTCATGAATAACTCCACTTTCATTTCTTTTTGAAATAATTGATGCAGCCATTCAGCATCCATTGTACTACAGGCCATTGCCGGAATTTTTTTTACGGTACTATCGTAACGTGTTGCCCCCGTATGTGGATTATTGTCGAGTGCATGAGTTACAGAACGAATCATCACCGCCACAGCTCCCATTTTTGAGGCTTCAACCGGACCTGCACCGCGGTAGCGTACTGCATCGCCATACCCGCTATACACCAGTTCAGGCCTCATAGGATAATTGAAAAAAACAATCTTTCCTCTTATTTTATCTGCTCCCAGTTTTTTTAACTCATCAAAATTGGCCACTTCAATTACTTCAGCTTTTATTCCATGGGCAGGTGTACCCACACTCATGCCAAGGGCACATACATGTAACGACTTTTTATTTTTACCCCACTGAATGATACCCTGTTCTTTTAAACCTCTTACCCAATGAGGTACCAGGCAGGGTTGCAGGTAAACGGTGTCGGCCCCGGCTTCTTTCAGCATCCGCATCGTAGCATCCACCGCTTTTTGAGCATTGGCAGAACCGCTGAGCCTGGCTCCTATTTTTTTACAGAGGTAAAAAAGGTTATCATATGCCTTACCATTCTTTAAAATATCATCAGCTATCCGGCGTATGGCCAACGAATCTTCCTGCTGAGCCGGAACAGTTAAGTATGAGGAAAGTAATAATGCTGCCAGAATAATTTTTTTCATGCCTTGAATTTTGCTAAAGATAACCGAAAGCATAAAATCAAAAACAATTTTTTAAGATAAACGGCAACCCTTCCTGCGGCAAAAATGTTACCTTAGAGTTTCTATTTAATTAAATTTATGCGCATTGGAATTGTTTGCTACCCGACTTTTGGCGGTAGCGGTGTATTAGCAACAGAATTGGGCAAAGCCCTTGCCCAGAAAGGGCATATGGTCCATTTTATTGCCTACCAGCAACCGGTAAGGCTGAGTGGTTTTACACCGAATATATTTTACCACGAGGTGCAGGTACCCACTTACCCCTTATTTGATTACCCTCCTTATGAAACGGCCCTGGCCAGCGCCATGGTAGATGTAATAAAGAATAACAACCTCGACCTGCTGCATGTACATTATGCCATTCCCCATGCCTCTGCCGCTTATATGGCAAAACAAATATTAAAAAAAGAAGGAAAAATCATTCCTGTCATCACAACACTGCACGGAACAGATATTACTTTGGTAGGCAGAGATAAAACCTATGCCCCGGTAGTAACCTTTTCTATCAATGAAAGTGATGCCATTACGGCTGTCTCCAATAATCTGCGGGAAGAAACGTACAAGCATTTTAAAATTGACAAAGAGATTGAAGTTATAGTAAACTTTGTTGATGTCAGCAGGTTTAACCGTAAACCCATTGATGCATTCAGAAAAGTAATTGCTCCCAACGGGGAAAAAATATTAATGCATGCATCCAATTTCAGAAAATTAAAACGT
>Ga0315270_10001828_pt1 | contig 11312 bp, 8 predicted proteins | sample C1_bottom_MG_FD_204932 | JGI IMG/M metagenome (GOLD analysis project Ga0315270, IMG submission 204932) | Sediment microbial communities from Yellowstone Lake, YNP, Wyoming, USA - C1_bottom | ecosystem: Environmental > Aquatic > Freshwater > Lake > Sediment | place: USA: Wyoming | collected... | reverse complement strand
AACGAAGCGTCCTTGAGATGGACGCGCGGCGACAGCGTGACGGCAATCGTGAAGAACACCATCAGCAAGGCCGACGTCAGGTAGACGCTCAGTACGACCGGGTTCAGCAGATCGAACACCGGTGTGTTCATGCCAAAGCGAAACAGCATGCAGGGCAGGGCAAAGTACAGCACAAAGCCGTTCAGTCCCGGAATCGCGCTCTCGGCCAGTACGCGGCGCTGGACGGCCAGATAGCCGAGCAGAATCAGCGCGAAAAATGGAATGGTGACGGACAGAATTGCTTGCATATGGACGCCAAGTATCTCAGCCTTGCCTGGTTGCGCCTGATCACGCGCAAAGCGCACGCATGCTTTAAGCTGCGGGGCGCAAACTAACAGAGGTTTTGTCCATGTTCTCGTCTCTCACGGCGTTGCTGGGGCGCTCTTTCTCCAGGCTGTGGCGCTTGGTCGAGGGCCTCCGCCGGGCCTTGCTGAATCTGGCGTTTCTGGCTCTGCTGGGCTTGCTGGTCTATGGCTTGGTCTCACGCGGCCCGGTCCGGTTGGAGGAAAAGACCGCGCTGGTGCTGAACCTGAGCGGAACCATCGTCGAGCAATACACGAGCAGCGCGCGCGACAGCGCGCTGAACCAGTTGCAGGGCAAGCAGTCCGGCGAGACCCAACTGCGCGACGTGCTTGCCGGCTTGGAGATGGCGGCCAAGGACGACAAGATTTCAAGCCTGGTGTTGGTGCTGGATGACTTCAAGGGCGCGGGGCTGAGTTCATTGCGCGAAGTGGCCGCAGCGATCGACCGCTTCAAGACCAGCGGCAAGAAAGTGCTGGCATGGGGCGGGTCGTTCGATCAGCGCAGCTACTTTCTGGCCGCACATGCGGACGAGGTGATGCTGCATCCAATGGGCGTGGTGATGATTGAGGGCTTTGGCCGACCCCGCACTTATTACCGCGACGCGCTCGATCGCCTGGGCTTAAGCGCCAATGTGCTGCGCGTGGGCAGCTACAAGAATTTTGGCGAGGTCTATTCGGCCAATGGTCCGTCCGAGCAGACACTGGAATCCGACCGCTATCTGTACGACGCGCTGTGGACCACGTATACCGACGACGTTGAAAGCGCCCGCAATCTGCCCAAGGGCAGCATCATGCAGGGTATCAACAACCTGCCCGAGCAAATGGCTGCGGCGGCCGGTGACACGGCCAAGCTGGCCTTGAACGCCAAGCTGGTGGACGGCCTCAAGACACGTGACGAAATGCGCGAGATGATGATTGCGCGCGGCGCCAAGGACAAGGACAAGAGCACCTTTCGGCAGATCGGACTCGACGCCTACCTCAGTCATCTGATGCCCAAGCCGCCGGGCGATGCAGTAGGCGTGGTGATTGCCCAGGGTGAAATCAGCGACGGCATGGCGCCCTCAGGTTCGATAGGAGGCCGCTCCACGGCCGATCTGATTCAAAAGGCGCGGCTGGATGACAAGATCAAGGCCATTGTCCTGCGGGTCGACTCGCCCGGCGGCAGCGCCTTCGGGTCGGAGTTGGTGCGTCGTGAGCTCGAACTCACGCGGGCGGCGGGCAAGCCGGTGGTGGTGTCGATGGGCAATGTGGCCGCTTCGGGCGGCTACTGGATCTCGATGGCGGCCGATGAGGTGGTGGCCGACCCCGCTACTGTGACCGGCTCGATCGGCGTGTTCGCGATGTTGCCCACCGCCGACAAGGCGCTCGAAAAACTCTCGGTGCACACCGGCGGCTACACCACCACCTGGCTGGCTGGCGTCTACGACCCGCGACGCGCGCTGGATCCGCGCTTTGCCGCACTGGTGCAAAGCAACATCGAACATATCTATGCCGAGTTCACCGGCAAGGCGGCCAAGGCGCGCCACACCACGCCGGAGAGAATCAATGAAGTCGCGCAGGGCCGGGTCTGGACCGGAGCCCAGGCCAAGCAGCGCGGCCTGGTCGACACGCTCGGCAGCTATGGTGATGCGCTCGACTCGGCGGCCCGGCGCGGGAAGCTCAAGGATGGCTACCGCGTTGTCTATCTGGAGCGCGAGCGAGGCAGGCTGGATCGCCTGCTCGACATGCTCGGCGGCACCCTGGCCGACGTGCTGGCGCGCCAGTTCGATCTGCGTCTGGCTGCGATCGGCGTGCCTTCGGCACTTGCCCGCGACGCGCAAAAAGACCTCGCCTGGTTGAACGACCTGACCGAAGGTCGGCAGCCGTTCGCTGCAGCGACGCATTGTTTCTGCGCTTCACCTTGAGCGCGGCGGCACTCGCCCGTCGTGGCGCGAGATTGATGGGCACGCTCACCAAGGTGTTGCATGCCCCAAACGTTGAACTGGTGCGCTACAACTGGTTCATGGAGCATGAGGTGGCCCGCTACGACAGGGCAGTCTCGGGAAATCCTGCGCATCGCATCGATGATCAAAGCTGGTGCGACCTGGAGCTGGGCCGATACCTCGACAAAATAGCCAGCGAAGTAAGTATCTTTGGCCGTCAGGCGCTCTACCGCCGCTTGCGCGCAGGGGTGTCGGAAGATGGGCTTGAAGCAGCGGTTGCCGGGTTGCAGGCTAGCGTTTCGACGGAGCAGGTGATCAATGCTTCCGATCCGATCACCAGCGAATTGCGCCGCGTCGATCACGAGCTGGCTGGCCTGCTCTTTGACGATGAAATTCCGATTGTTCCTGAATGGGTCAACAAGCTCTGGTCGGTCCCTCTGCTCGCACTCGCAGCCATTGTCGCCATGAAGTTGGGCGCCTGGGCTCTTGGGGGCGTTACCTTGGGCGCGTTCCTGATTGTTTCGGGCTGGGTTCAAATCACCCTGTACCAACGATTGCAGGCGTGGCTTGGAAATCGTCGAGCCTTGCTCGTCATGCTGGCAGCGGCGGTTGATTGGGCCCAGTTGGCACGCGCGACGGGGCATTCTTTGTTGATGCCAGCGCTGCAAGAGCAGGGCCGCGCCGAACACTTGTTGCGTGCGTTCAAGCCACGGTTGTTGGAGCGGATTCAGGCGGTCGCGGAGTACGCCAATCTCACAGCCCTCTACCAATATCAAAGGCTTGGCCACGAGTTGAACTTGCTGCGCAAGGAGCTGCCGCAGTTGCGGATCATGTTCGAGCTGGTGTCGGGCATCGAGGCGGATCTTGCGTTGACGCGTCATCTTCGTCAGCTCGACAGGTTTTGCTGGGCAAGGCGTTGCGGTGCGCATGAGCTAGAGCTCGTGGATGGAGTGAATCCGCTGCTTGAGCAGCCGAGTCCGCTCAGCCTGGCGCTGAAGGACAAGGGAGCCTTCATTACCGGCCAGAACGGCATTGGCAAGAGCACCTTGCTTCGCGCTGTCGGCCTGAATGTGGTGGTCGCGCGGGCGTTCGGATTTTGCTATGCCAAGTCGGCTGCGTTACCCCATGTTCCGGTGTTCACCAGCATTCAGATTGAAGACTCGCTGCAGAGCGCCCAAAGCCTGTATATGGCCGAATTGAGCCGCGCGCAGGCCTTGGTGAATCTGGCTTGTCAGCCAGTCGCTGCCGTGTTCATCGTCGACGAAATCTTTCGCGGCACGAATCACCTTGAGTCTGTCGCAGCGGCAGCCGCCGTGCTCCACGAGCTCGCCCAGCATTCGCTTGTGCTCGTCTCGTCGCACAATTTGGTGCTTGCGCCACTGCTTGCCGACGACTTGCAGGCACTCTGCATTTCCCGCGACCCGGCAGACGCGTCGCAGCTCAGATTGGAACCAGGTGTGCTGGTTGAAACCAACGGCATCGCGATGATGGACGAGTTTCAATTCCCGGGCGGCCTTACTGAACAAGCGAGAAGAATTCTGCAATGGCTGGCAGGCTATCTGACGCATCCGACCGACCTACCGCGGCTCTAACAATCCCTGTTTCCCTGAGGCTTCTCAGTGACGGGGTCCGATCGATTGGGTTGACAGGCTGGTTGAGTGCCATCGGCCGATTCTGCTGACGAACTGCTGGCGCAGTGGCTGATTTGATGGCACGACCCACCCTGAGAAGGCTCGCTTCTTCCGAAGCCAGCGTACCCTCTATCATTTGATAAGGCACACCGCCACCAAAGTCAGGCCCCCAGAAGGAACGCCCACATGAGTCCACTTGCCATCTCGTTTGACGATGTTGTCCAGGCGCACCAGCGCCTTTCGAAGGTGGCGCACCGCACGCCGGTGCTGACCTCAAGCACGGCCAATCTTCTGAGCGGGGCCGAGCTGTTCTTCAAATGCGAGAACTTCCAGCGCATGGGGGCGTTCAAGTTCCGTGGCGCCTACAACGCGATTGCCCAGTTCACGCCGGCGCAGCGCGCGCGTGGCGTCGTCACCTATTCGTCGGGCAATCACGCGCAGGGCATCGCGCTGTCGGCGCGGCTGCTAGGCGTGGATGCGGTGATCGTGATGCCCCGCGACGCGCCTGCCATCAAGATCGATGCCACGCGCGGCTATGGCTCCGAGGTGCTGCTTTACGACCGCTATACCGAAGACCGCGAAGCCATCGGCAAGCGCTTGGCCGAAGAGCGTGGCCTGACCTTGATCCCGCCCTACGATCATCCGCATGTGATGGCGGGGCAGGGCACGGCCGCCAAGGAGTTGATCGAGGAAGTGGGGTCGCTTGATGTGTTGCTCGTGCCGCTGGGCGGTGGCGGCCTGCTGTCGGGTTGCGCCACGGCGTCTCGGGCGATGAACCCCGAGTGCAGCGTGATCGGCGTTGAGCCCGAGGAGGGCAATGACGGTCAGCGCAGCTTGCGCAGCGGGCAGATCGTCCACATCGACACGCCCGACACGATTGCCGACGGCGCGCAGACCCAGCACCTGGGGCAGCACACCTTCCCGGTGATTCAGCAACTGGTGGACGACATCCTCACCGTCAATGACGCCGAACTGGTGGCTGCGATGAAGGTTTTCGCCAGCCGCATGAAGATGATTGTCGAACCGACCGGGTGCCTGGCAGCTGCAGCAGCCTTTGACCGGAAGTTGGATGTGCGCGGCAAGCGCGTCGGCGTGATCATCTCGGGGGGCAATATCGATCTGACGCGTTTCGCTAGTCTGGTGGCGTGATGTCCGGACCGCGCCTGCTGAACAAGTCTGTCGACACGATCCGCAGCACGCCTGCTCGATGAGAACAGGGTAGTAGCGGCGCCGCTATCATTCGCGCATGCCCGCCTCTCTAGACGGCCAGCTGGTTGTGGCCATTTCATCGCGTGCCCTGTTCAACTTCGAAGAGGAGAACCGTCTCTTCGAAACCGGGGACGCCCGCGCTTATATGCAGCTGCAACTGCAGCGGCTGGACGAGCCGGCCAAACACGGCGTGGCGTTTTCCCTGGTGCAGAAGCTGCTGGCCTTCAACAGCGCTGGCTACCCGCCGCGTGTCGAGGTGGTCATCCTGTCGCGCAACGATCCGGTCTCGGGCATGCGTGTGTTTCGTTCGGCGGCTCATTACGGACTGGCGGTGCAGCGCGGCGTGTTCACGCGCGGCCAAGCGCCCTGGCGCTATCTGGCGCCGCTCAAGGCGAATCTGTTCTTGTCGGTCAACGAGCCGGATGTGCGCGAAGCGCTGACGGCGGGCGTACCGGCGGCGCGCGTCTATCCGCATTCGGCGCATGCCTCCAGCGCGCACCCGCTTGAAGTGCGCATCGCCTTCGATGGCGACGCCGTGCTGTTCTCGGACGAGGCCGAGCGCATCTATCAGGCGGACGGCTTGGAGGCCTTTCACGCGCACGAAGCGCTGCGCGCCGGAACACCCTTGCAGGCAGGTCCGTTCAAGCCCTTGCTGCAGGCCTTGCACTGGCTTCAGCAATCCCCCACCCAAGGCATGCAGCTGCGTACCGCGCTGGTCACGGCACGCAGCGCGCCGGCGCACGAGCGCGCCATTCGCACGCTGATGGACTGGCATATCGAGATCGACGAGGCGATGTTCCTGGGCGGCCTGCCCAAGGGCGAGTTCTTGCGCGAGTTCGAACCCGACTTCTTCTTCGACGACCAGACTGGTCATATCGAAAACGCCTCGGCCCATGTGCCCTCAGGCCATGTGGCGGCGGGCATCTCGAACGCGCGCTCAGACTGAATGAAACTGGCGCAGCCCATCCAGGTCGAGCACGCGCAGCCCACCGTATTCGATGCGAATCAGATGTCGCTCCTGCAGGCTGCGCAGGGCCTGGTTGACCCGCTGGCGTGACAGGCCCACCAGATAGCCGAGCTCGGTCTGGGTGATGCGCAACAGATTGCCAACGCCCGGATACAGAGCGGGGTGGAACAGCGCGGCCAGATTGCGCGCCACGCGCAAATCGGGATCGGTCAAGCGGTCGACTTCGCGTGCCGCGATGAACTGTCCCAGGCGTTCGTTCAGCTGGTTCAGCACAAAACGGTTGAAGGGGATCGAGCTTTCCAGCAGCCATTGGAAGGTTTTAATCGGCAGACCTGCGACCACGCTGCGCCGCAAGGCCTGGACGTTGTAGCGATAGAACTCGCGCTTGAGCAACGTGCCCTCGCCGAACCAGCCTCCCGGCGGCAGCCCGGTGAAGGTGATTGCGGTGCCGCCGGATTCGTCGTTGTTCATCTTCAGCAGGCCATCGACCACGCCGAACCAGAAGGTCGCCGGTCGGCCGAATTTGCACACGCGCTCGCCGACCTCGGCGTCGGCCACCTGCAACTGAGCGATCACGGTCTGGCGCTGCGAGTCGTCCAACAAAGCCAGCCAGGGAATTTGCTCCAGCTCTTCGCGCGTGGCCGGGCGCGCGCGCTGACGCAGCGGCTTGGGTTGCGCCATTGGCGACACGCTGAGGTGTTCGTTCACAAAGACTCCCGGCAGGGTGACGGCAAGCAGGTCCAAAACGCGGGAAATTACGTCCCCGTAATTTCCCTAGGATTGTCGTTGTAACGACATCTTGACGTCAAAGTTGGGATTAGCATAGTTATGAATTACCCCAGGGCGTGTGCTTTTGCCTGGGTTCGCGGCACGCTCCAAAGGAGATCCGTTTGTCCACGACCTTCCCTCGGCTATTGCTTGGCCATGCTGCGCAGCGGCCCGGCGCTCCTGCGTTGCGCGAGAAGGAATATGGCATCTGGCAGAGCCTGAGCTGGTCGGAACTGGCTCAGATGGTGCGCGAGCTCGCCCATGGTCTGGCGCAGGCGGGATTGCAACGCGGGCAACACTTGGTGGTGGTCGGAGAGAACCGGCCGCGCTTGTACGCCGCTATGCTGGCAGCGCAGGCGCTCGGTGCGATTCCGGTGCCCTTGTATCAGGACGCCGTGGCGGCCGAGTTTCGCTTCCCGATCAACAATGCAGACATCGCCTTCGCCGTGGTCGAAGACCAGGAGCAGGTCGACAAGATGCTGGAGCTGCGCGAGCACTGCCCGCAGCTCGGCCACATCTGGTTTGACGACCCGCGAGGCCTGCGCCATTACAGCGAGCCGGGGCTGGCGTCGCTGGATGCGCTGCTCGAAGCCGGCCGCGCCCATCAGGCGCAACAGCCGGGGTTCTTTGACGCGGAAGTAGACAAGGGCTGCGCAACCGATGTGGCGGCAATGTTCTTCACCTCGGGCACGACCGGTAACCCAAAGGGTGTCGTGCATACCCACAGCAGCCTGATTGATCGCGCCCAGGCGGGCGCGCGCTTCGACAAGCTCACCTCTGACGAAGAGGTGCTGGCCTATCTGCCGCCGGCCTGGATCGGCCAGAACATCTTCTCTTATGCCCAGTGGCTGACCTGCGGCTATGTGGTGAATTGCCCCGAGTCGTCGAGCACCGTCACGATCGATTTGAAGGAGATCGGCCCGACCTACTATTTCGCGCCACCGCGGATCTTCGAAGGACTGCTGACCACGGTGATGATCCGCATGGAAGACGCAGGCGCGTTCAAGCGCTGGCTGTTCAATCACTTCATGGATCTGGCCAAGCGCGTCGGGCCTGACAAGATGGACGGCAAACCGGTGTCAGGTCTTGACCGTCTGCGCTACGCGCTGGGCACCTTGCTCATCTACGGACCTTTGCGTAATACGCTGGGCTTCAGCCGGGTACGCGTCGCTTACACGGCAGGTGAAGCAATCGGGCCCGATCTGTTCAGCTTCTACCGGTCCATAGGCATCAACCTGAAGCAGTTGTACGGCTCTACAGAAACCGCCGTGTTCGTCTGCCTGCAACCCGACAACGAGGCGCGCGCCGATACGGTAGGCGTGCCTATCAACGGGGTCGAAATCAAGCTCGAGAGCAGTGGCGAAATTCTGGTCAAGTCGCCCGGTCTCTTGAAGGAGTACTACAAGAACCCCGAGGCCACCGCCGAAGTGTTGACGCCGGATGGCTGGTACCACACCGGAGACGCTGGCTTCATCGACGCGGCAGGCCACCTGAAGATCATCGACCGCGCAAAAGACGTCGGCCGCATCGTGGGCGGCGCCAACGACGGCGCGATGTTCGCGCCCAAATACGTGGAGAACAAGCTCAAGTTCTTCCCCTTCATCAAAGAAGCGGTGGCCTTTGGCGACCAGCGCGAAAAGGTCTGCGCCTTCATTAATATCGACATGGAAGCGGTGGGCAACTGGGCCGAGCGGCGCAATCTTGCGTACGCCGGTTACACCGATCTGGCGCAAAAGCCCGAGGTCTATGACTTGCTGCGCGAGTGCATCGAAAAAGTGAACGCCGACCTGGCCGCGGATGAGTTGCTGGCGGGCAGCCAGATCTGCCGCTTCCTGGTGCTGCACAAGGAGCTTGACGCCGACGATGGCGAGATGACGCGCACGCGCAAGGTCAAGCGCGGTTTTATCAACGAGCGCTACGCGGTGCTGATCGACGCACTCTATGACGGCAAGCCCAGCCAGTACATCGAAACGCAGGTGAAGTTTGAAGATGGACGCAGCGGCATGGTGTCGGCTGATCTGAAGATCATGGATACCCACACCTTCTCACCTGCCAGGAGGGCCGCCTGATGTCTGAAAAGCAGGTGCCCGCGAAGAAGATCGGCGAGGTCATCCTCGACGTCAAGAACATCAGCCTGCGCTTTGGCGGCGTGAAGGCGCTCACCGACATCAGCTTCGACGTGCGCGAGCACGAGGTGCGCGCCATCATCGGACCCAACGGTGCGGGCAAGAGCTCGATGCTCAACTGCATCAACGGCGTCTACGCGCCGCAGGAAGGCTCGATCACCTTCCGCGGCCAGACCTTCCACCACATGAACTCGCGCCAGGTGGCCGAGTTGGGTGTCGCGCGTACCTTCCAGAACCTGGCCTTGTTCAAGGGCATGAGCGTGGTCGACAACATCATGACCGGGCGCAACCTGAAGATGAAGACCAACCTGTTCCAGCAGGCGATCCGCTTCGGCGCAGCGCAGCGCGAAGAGACCGAGCAGCGTCAATTCGTCGAGCACATCATCGACTTCCTGGAAATCCAGCCCTATCGGAAGATCGCGGTCGGCACGATGCCTTATGGCCTGCAAAAGCGCGTCGACCTGGGGCGTGCCTTGGCGATGGAGCCCACCGTGCTGCTGCTCGATGAACCGATGGCGGGTATGAACGTCGAAGAGAAGCAGGACATGAGCCGCTTCATCCTGGACGTGAACGACGAATTCGGCACCACCATCGTGTTGATCGAGCACGATATGAGCGTGGTGATGGACATCTCGGACCGTGTCGTCGTGCTCGACTACGGCAAGAAGATCGGCGATGGCACCCCCGACGAGGTGCGCAACAACGAGGACGTGATCAGCGCGTACCTCGGCACCTCGCACTGAAGGCGGCAGCAATCATGGGTTTTTTTCTCGAAACATTGCTCGGCGGCCTGATGGCAGGCATGCTTTATTCGCTGATCGCGCTGGGCTTCGTGCTGATCTACAAAGCCAGTGGCGTCTTCAACTTCGCCCAGGGCGCGATGGTGTTGTTCGCGGCGCTGGCGATGGCGCGCTTTTCCGAATGGATTCCGCTCTGGCTGGGGTTCGACAACCGGGTGATCGGCAATGTGCTCGGCTTCATCGCCGCGATGGGCGTGATGATTGTCGTCGCCTGGCTGATCGAGAAGCTGGTGCTGGGACGCCTCATCAACCAGGAGGGCATCACGCTCTTGATGGCCACCTTGGGCATCACCTATTTTCTTGAAGGTTTCGGTCAGGTCCTGTTCGGCAATGACATCTACAAGATCGACATTGGCCTGCCCAAGGATCCGACCTTCGTACTCGAAAAGGTTTTCGCGGGCGGCATCTTGATCAGCAAGGAAGACCTTTATGCGGCGCTGATCTCTGCCGCGCTGGTGGTGCTGCTCTCGCTGTTCTTTCAGAAGACGACGACCGGCCGGGCGCTGCGCGCCGTGGCCGATGACCACCAGGCGGCGCAGTCGATCGGCATTCCCTTGTCGCGCATCTGGGTCATCGTCTGGAGCGTGGCCGGCTTCGTTGCCTTGGTGGCCGGCATGATCTGGGGCTCCAAGCTCGGCGTGCAGTTTTCACTGTCGCTGGTGGCGCTGAAAGCCTTGCCGGTGGTGATCCTGGGCGGCTTGACCTCGATCCCTGGGGCCATCATCGGCGGGTTGATCATCGGCGTGGGCGAAAAGCTCTCCGAGATCTACATCGGCCCGATGCTGGGTGGCGGCATCGAGATCTGGTTCGCTTATGTGTTGGCGCTTGTCTTTCTTCTCGTACGACCGCAAGGTCTGTTCGGCGAAAAAATCATTGATCGCGTATGAACGCGATCAATGATTTTTCAGAGGAGGCTAACGTGAACGAAGTGAACGTTAAGCGCCGCAGGTGCCGCCGCAACTAAAAAATTATCGATCGGGTCTGAGCCATGTTGTACAGAGAGAACGGTCAGTTCAAGACCAACTACGCTGCCGACCAGCAGATCTTTCCGATCCGGCAGGACCGGATTGCGCTCGCGTTGCTGCTGTTCTTTGCCGTCGTCGTGGTGCCGCTTGTGGCGCCCGAATACCTGTTCCGTGCCATCCTGATTCCGTTCCTGATCCTGTCGCTGGCCGCTCTCGGGCTGAACATTCTGGTCGGCTACTGCGGGCAGATCTCGCTGGGCACCGGCGCGTTCATGGCGGTGGGCGCTTACGGGGCCTACAACTTCGCGGTGCGTATCCCGGGCATGCCGCTGATCGCATCCTTGTTGCTGGGCGGGGTCTGTGCCACCGTGGTTGGCGTGCTGTTCGGCATCCCGTCGCTGCGCATCAAGGGGCTGTACCTTGCGGTGGCCACGCTGGCCGCACAGTTCTTCACCGACTGGGCGTTTCTGCGCATCTCCTGGTTTACCAACAACTCGTCGTCGGGCTCGGTGTCGGTGGCGCAACTCGATGTGTTCGGCTGGGTCATCAACACGCCGGCGCAGAAATACCTGTTCTGCCTGGC
>Ga0315270_10001826_pt1 | contig 11315 bp, 7 predicted proteins | sample C1_bottom_MG_FD_204932 | JGI IMG/M metagenome (GOLD analysis project Ga0315270, IMG submission 204932) | Sediment microbial communities from Yellowstone Lake, YNP, Wyoming, USA - C1_bottom | ecosystem: Environmental > Aquatic > Freshwater > Lake > Sediment | place: USA: Wyoming | collected... | reverse complement strand
ATGATGTCCGGCACCGCGATGAAGGGGCCGGTCGGCAGCGCGACGGTCACCGCCTATGCCATCTCGAACGGCATGATGGGGGCCCAGCTCGGCAGCACGACGACGGATGGCGCTGGCAACTTCAGCGTGCCGCTCGGAACCTACGCGGGCTCCGTGATGCTCCAGATGACGGGCGGGACGTACCTGGACGAAGCCACGAGCACGACCATGTCGATGCTCCCCGGCGACGTGATGGTGGCGTGCGTCCCGGCCGTCGCCGCCGGCTCGACGACGACCGGCGTCCAGATGACGCCGCTCACCACGATGGCGAGCGCCAGGGCCAAGGCCATGACCGGCGGGATGACCGACGCCAACATCGCCACGACCCAGACGGCCGTCGGGACCTACTTCTCGGTGACCGACATCCTGCACACTTTGCCAATGAACCCGATGGTGGTCGGCTCCGGCACCTCCGCCACCCAGAACCAGAAGAACTACGGCATGTCCATCGCCGCGATGTCCCAGTACGCAAGGACCACGGGGATGACCACGTCGTCCTCCGGGATGGTCACCGCCATGGCGAACGACGCCTCCGACGGCGTCATGGATGGGATGATGGGCGGGACGTCCATCTCCATGGCGGGCATGGGCGGCATGATGGGCGGGATGATGTCGTCCACGGCCGGCACGTCTGGCCTCTCGACGGCGATGGGCACCTTCGTCGGCTCCGCGATGAACAAGTCCGGCGTGATGGCAGCGGACATGCAGGCGCTCATGACCCAGCTCGCGGGGTCGAACGGCCAGATCCCCGGTGCCGGTGGGACGGTGAGCCCCCACGGGACGATGACCGGCACCGCCTTCATGGGCAGCATGTCCTCGGGGACCGTGACCGCCTACTCCGTGAGCAGCGGCACGATGGGCCCGCAGGTCGGCACGAGCGCCATCGACGCGACGGGACACTTCAGCATCCCGCTCGGCGCCTACGCTGGGACGGTGATGTTGCAGATGACCGGCGGGACTTTCATGGACCCCGCAACCGGGACCAACATGATCATGCAGTCGGGCGACGTGATGACGAGCTGTGTGCCCTCGGTCACGGCGGGCTCGACGACGGCCGGCGTCCAGGTCACCCCGCTCACTTCGATGGCCCAGGCGATGGCGCAGAACATGTCCGGCGGGATGACCGCGGCGAACGCGGGGGCGGCCAACACGGCGGTGGGCAGCTACTTCATGATGGGCGACATCCTCATGACGTCGCCGATGGACCCGGCGATGGCCGTTTCAGGCTCGGGCGCGACCCAGGACCAGCAGAACTACGGGATGTCCATCGCTGCCATGTCGCAGTACGCCAAGACCATCGGGATGGGCGTCTCCTCCTCGGGGATGGTGTCCGCGATGATGAAGGACGCCTCCGACGGCGTGATGAACGGCATGATGGGCTCCATCTCCATCACCATGGGCGGGATGGGCGGCGGGATGATGGGCGGCGGAACCATGATGCCGTCGACAGCTGGGACCACCAGCCTCGCCACGGCGATGAGCACGTTCGTCGGATCTTCGATGAACAGGTCGGGCGTCACCGCCGCGAACATGCAGGCGCTCATGAACAAGCTCGACACGTCGACGGGGATGATCCAGTAGCCATTCAGCCGTTGTGTCCCTCCGTTGTGCCGTCCAGGGCAGGGCGGCGAAGCCAGCCAACTCCTGCCGGTCCGGGTGCATGTGGCAGGATACGTGACCATGCCCATCGACCAGAGGCAGGCTCACTGGGACTCCGTCTACTCGACGAGGAAGCCCGACGAAGTCAGCTGGTACCAGGCCCGGCCGGACCTCTCCCTCGAGTACATCGGGCGGACCGGAAAGGGCAGGGAAGCCCGCATCATCGACGTCGGCGGTGGCGCCTCGAGACTCGTCGATGCGCTGCTCGACGACGGGTTCCAGCGTGTGACGGTCCTCGACATCTCTCCAGAGGCCCTGGCACGAGCCCGGGACCACCTCGGCGACCGGGGGCGTCTCGCGACCTGGATCGCCGCCGACGTCTCACGCTGGACGCCGCCTGCCCCATTCGATATCTGGCACGACAGGGCCGTCTTCCACTTCCTGATCGACCTGGAGGACCGAAGGGCCTACCGAAAGACCATGGCCGCTGCGCTACCCATCGGCGGGCAGGCCATCATCGGGACCTTCGCGTCCGACGGGCCGGAGAAGTGCAGCGGTTTGCCCGTGGCGAGGTACGAGCCTGAGACGCTCGGAGCCGAGCTCGGTCCTGGCTTCCGCCTCGTCGAGAGCACCCACGAGGACCACCGGACCCCCACAGGCAAGGTCCAACGGTTCCAGTTCAGCCGATTCGTGCGGGAGTAGACGCGACGGGCTCGGCCAAGGGCTGGGGGGAAGCGGTCGTCTTGCCCGGCGGCCCCTGCTGTAAGCCGATGCCACGAGGGCTGACCTTGCCGCGCTGCCCGGCTACTTCCAGGAGGGCGAGGCGCCGTCTTCCGTCAGGACCATCATGTTCCCGCCGTCGGGGTCCATGGTCTCCAGGGTCCAGGCCGAGAGCCCGTGGTCGTATGCCGCGAGGACCAGGCGTGATCCATCGGGGGACCACCGCGGGCTCTGGTAGTTGAAGGTCGTCGGCAGGGCGAGATGCCCCTGGCCGCCGGAGGCGACGTCCAAGAGCCAGATCCCGTCGCTCGAGGCGAGGCTGAAGAGCGTGTAGGCGAAGCGGGTCCCGTCGGGCGACCAGGACGGGCAGCCGGCCCTGATCCTGTTGTCGGCGACCAGCGCCGTCGGGGCGCCACCGGCCGAGCTGATGGCGAAGATGTTGGTGGGTGCGGGGGGCCGGTAGCCGATGAAGAGGATGGTCGACCCGTCGGGCGACCAGTCCGGGTAGCCGTCGTCGGACTCATCGACGCCGCTCGTGAGGTAGCCCTGGTGGGCCCCGTCGACGTCCATGACCGCGAGTCCGTCGAGGCCCCCGTAGGCGAGCCGCAGCCCGTCGGGCGACCAGGCAGGGCTGGAAGACCTGCCGTCGGAGGTGAGCACGACCTCGCCGCTGCCGTCTGCATTCATGACGGCGACGTTGTAGTTCCTCATGAAGGCGATCCGCTTCCTGTCCGGCGACCAGGCGGGCTGCTGGGCATTGGTGGCGCCATAGGTGAGCTGGGTCAGCCCGGTGCCATCCGGGTTGATGGTGAACACCTGCTCGACGCTGGCGACGATCCGGGTGAACGCGATCTTCGGCGCGAAGCCGAGCTCGAGCGAGACGAGCGGCGCCGGAGTGGCGCCCCAGTACCCGGCGCAGGGCGCTCCGGTCCGCTCCACCGTCAGTGTGGCCCTGTCAAGGCTCGCGGTGGCGCCGGGGTGGGCGGCCTCCAGGGCGGCGGCGACGTCGAGGTCGAGCTGCGCGGCCAGGTACGGGCCGGGCGAGAGGGTCTGCAAAGTGGTCCCATCGAGCTTGACCAGCAGGTGCTCGTCGTTGCCGGTCGAGCCGTCCGGGCAGTAGAGCGCCGCGATGGGGCCGGAGAGCGAGAGCGTGCCGGCCTTGGCGGCCTGCAGACTGCCGGCGGTCCGCTTCTGGCCGGCGTCCACGCCGCCCAGGCTGGCCGCAAGCTGGGCGAGCAGCCCTCCGGAGGCGTTGGTCTGCCGGGCGCCGAGCGCGGTGGCGCAGTACTGGCCATCATCCTGGAGGGCCGGGAGGCCGGGGATCACGGCGAGGAGCCTGGCCACCGGCTTCTGGGTGCCGTCGCGCCGGCAGCCTGCGAAGGCCAGGCTGCGCGCCAGCAGGAGGTGTGGGTCCGCCAGCAGCGCCCGCTCCGTCGTCGCCGGGGCGTCGAGCCCCTCATAGTCGAGGAGGCTTGCCTCCTGGTAGGCGCGGGCCACGGTGTCGGCGAGGTGATCCCACTCGAGGTCGGTGGTGGGGACGTCGACGGGCACGACCGCAGAGGTTGGCTGCGCGGCAACCTTCAGGCCGGTGAAGCCGAGGGAGAGGCAGTGGCCGCGCTGCTCGATGGTCCAGTCCCTGGCTGGCGTCTCGGTGCAGTCGCAGCGCCACATCCGCACGACATCGGTCTTCTCCACGGTGATGGTGGTATTGAACGCCCTGCCCATGTCGTCGATCCAGGCGCTGCCCGAGTAGTTGGCGCAGCCGGCCGTGGAGTAGCCCTCCATCTTCTCCAGGAGCAGGACCCAGTTCATCATCGGCTGGGCGAAGCGGATTGCCTCGGCGGGACAGGCCGGGTGGCCGGCGGTGTTGTTGGCCACCAGCGCAGACCGGGTGGCGTTGAACCCCCGGCAGGCCGAAGTCCAGGCCCGGTCGACGAAGGCGTTGAGCTGGCCGCTGAGGGCCGGATCGCCCCACCGCGACAGGATGGCGACGATGAGCGAGGAGATCTCCAGGGCGTCGCGGTTGCGTCCGGTGGCGGAGAGCACGGTAATGAGGTTGTCGGCGAGGGCGATGCGGGTGGCCCAGCTCAAGGGGAGGCCCATGAGCAGGTTGATCGGGATCGAGGCCGGGATCACGGGCGCAAACGCCGGCGCTCCAGGGGCGACGAGGGTCGTGGGCGTCACGCCGGCTGCGGCCAGCATCGTCACAGGTACGCTGGGCGGCCCGCCCACGAAGCCCGGCACGCCGAGCGCTCGCACCGGGGCGCCGAGGGTGAGGCCGGTCGCCGCAGTCGGGAGGAGCGACGCATCGGCAGCGCCCGAGAAGAGCAGGAGACCGTCCGACGCCACCGAGGCCGGCGTTCCCGCGGGCAGAGCGACCTGGACCGAGGCCGGCGCGGCGAGGAGCATCCCGGCCGGCTCCACCGCCACGCTGAACCAGCCCTTTCCGGTGAGCGGCTGCGGGGTGAGCGTCACGGAGAGCGGCGCGGTGACGGCACCGGCCGGGAAGACCAGCGAGACCGAGACGTGCTCGGCGGTCACCGCGGTGAGGGTGGCGCCCTCCGACGGGATCAGAGCCGTGACTGGCCCGGTGGGGGCGGGGCCGGTCGAGGGGGCCACGCAGGCGCCGGCCTGGCAGGCGCCAAAGAGGCAGTCACTCGACCCGCTGCAGGCCACGCCGAGCGAGCAGGTCGCGCCGCAGCTCCCACCGCAGTCGACGCCGGTCTCGCTGCCATTCTTGAGGCCGTCGCCGCAGGTCGTGGCCGGAGCGACAGGTGCGCCGCCGGAGCTGCAGGCGGCGAGGAGGATCAACGCGGCAACGAGGAGTCGATTTCCTTGCCTGTCCATTTCTTCCCCTGCGGACCGCGATTTGGCCTGGCGCATCCTGGCCGGCGGCGGTCCCGGCGAGGAGACAGGGGTGATTGGACTTCTCGGATGCCCCCCTCAGCCAATGTACTGAGGTGCGGCAACCTGCGACGCCCCAAGGTGTCGCCCGAATTGGGTTGACACCTTCAGGCGGATTCGCCGGCGCCAGCCAGCCTATCAGCGCGGGATCGACCAGACCCAGCCGTGCTTCACCGAGACCTCGGCCTCGATGGCGCGTGGCTGGTAGGTTTCGGTCCCCACCGGGACGGCGCTGGTGTTGAAGGGCACGTTCACGGCGCCCCACGGGTTGACGTAGAGCCCCTTCCAGATGGGGAAGACCCAGCCGGCACCCACGGTGGCCACCACGGTCTCCCAGCTGCCGCGCTCCGGGCCGCTCTCCAGGCCGACCTCGTTCCACCAGTACTCGACGCCCGAGGCCACCCAGGGACCGGTGAAGTCGTCGCGGAAGAAGCGGTCGTAGAGCAATGCTGCCACGGTCGTGCTCCGGTCGGCGAAGGGGGAGGGGGTGAAGCTGTTGGGGTAGTGGAGATGGGCGCCGACGAGGCGGAGCCGGTTCCGGTCGGCCCCGGCCCAGACCTGCAGGGCACCGCCCGCCTCGCCGGCCACGGCGCTGGCCACGGTGGGGAGCAGGTCGACCTCGACACCGACCGCCTCGGGGCGGAGGTCGAGGGCGACGGCCGGGTTGGCCGCCAGCAGGGCGGCGGACAGGAGGAGGGCTCCAAGGGGAAGGGAAGTGGGGCTACTCTCTCAGGAGGCCATGACGCGCTTCTCCTGGCTGGTGCGCCGCGCGGGGCGGGGTGGTGGAGCGGAACGGCCTGGGCGCTTGACGGCCTTCCGTCAGATGCGTAATATATTACCCATGAAGCGGACCCTGTCAGGCGATGCCCTCCGCGCCGAGATCTTCGGCTCGGTATTCCTGCTCTCCCAGTACCTGGCGCGGCGTGGCGACGAGGCGCTCGAGCCGCTCGGCCTCACCACCAAGCAGTGGCTGCTGCTGGCCATCGTGGCGCGGCGCTTCCCCGGCGAGAGCCCCACGCTCACCGAGGCGGCGCTCTGGTACGGGAGCTCCCGCCAGAACGTGAAGGCCATCGCCCAGCAGCTCCAGGCGCGTGGCTTCCTGCGCCTCGCCGCCGATCCTGCGGACCGGCGCGCGCTGCGGCTCCACCTCACGGCCAAGGCCAGGGTGTTCGACGCGGCCGACGAGGCGGCCCGCCTGGCCCGGGTGCTGGCCGAGTTGCTGGCAGGCTTCGACGGGAGCGACCTCGTCACGCTCCGTGACCTTCTGCGGCGCTGGCTCGGCGTGGTCTCACCCATCTAGCCACCCAGGCCATTCACGGAGGCCTCATCCCATGACCACCACCATCATCACCCGGGTGCTTGCCATGTCGCTCCTCTCCGCCCTCGCCGCCGGCTGCACCACGCTCCAGTCGGAGTTCGATTCGCGCGTCCGGGAGGAGTGCAGGAGGCAGCCCACCAGGGTCGTCCCCCTCCTCCTGGAGGGCGACCTGGCCCACCTGCCGCCGCCGGTGCAGCGCTTCGTCCGGGCCTCGGGGGCGGTGGGGCGCCCGCGGGTGCAGAACTTCAGGGCCGAGTTCGATGCCGAGATGTACCGGAAGCCGGGCGATGCGCCGATGCTCTCGACCTCGGTCCAGTACAACTTCGTCGACAGCCCGACCCGCCTCTTCTTCATGAAGAGCCGCATGTTCGGGCTCCCGGTCCAGGTCTTCCACGACTACGCCGCCGAGCAGGCCACCTTCAGGGTGCGCGTCGCCTCGCTGGTGAACGTGGTCGACGAGGGCGGGGTGGCGTTCAGCAAGGTCGAGACCGTCACCGTGCTCAACGACCTCTGCTTCTTCGCCCCCGGCGCGCTCGTCGATCCCCGGCTTACCTGGACGCCGATCGACGACCGGACCTCCGGGGTCACGTTCGGCAATGGCCCCCATCGCGTCTCGGCCACGCTCCACTTCAACGAGCGCGACGAGCTGGTCGACTTCACCTCGGACGACCGGCCGCAGCTGCTCGACGGCACCTACAGGCCCTCCCGCTGGTCCACGCCCATCGAGGGGTACCAGCTGTTCGACGGCAGGCGACTCCCCACCCGCGGCGCGGCGGTCTACGCCTACCCCGAGGGCCCCTTCACCTACGGGAAGTTCAGGCTCAAGTCGATCGCCTACGAGGTCGACCCGGCCTCGCCCGGGACCAGCCCGTAGTGGAGCCGCCGCATCCCTCCTGGACTCAGCTCCCGGACGAGGTGGACCTCCATCCCGACGCCAGGCGTGAGGCGACCAGGAAGCCGCGGGCGAAGGCCGGCCTGAAGGCGCCGGCGTAGATCCGGCCGAGCAGCGGGAGCGCCTCGATCATGTCGCCCAGGCTCCACATCTCCTCGTGGGCGGTGACCTGGAGCAGGGGGCCAGTGGTCCCGCCGGGCGACGCCAGCGTGAAGTCGTAGCGGAGGATGGTCCGCAGCGGGTAGGTGAAGACCCGGCTCGACTGCCAGAGGTGCATCACGCCATCGACCAGGGCCCGGCCGCCGGCGCCCTGCGCGTCGAGCGAGACGCAGACCTGGTGGAACTCGAAGCGGAAGTCGAACATGGCGTGGAAGCCCTTCATCCCGACCGCGTATCTGTCGCGGCCGACGGCGACCTGCCAGGGGTCCTTGAAGGTGACCTCCGCCGTGAGGTGGGGGAGCACCTCCTCCTCGAGCCGCTGCGGCAGGACCCGGGTGTCGTAGAGGAGTTCGGTGAGGTGGTGAAACCTCGCCTCGAGCTCCCGGATCAGCGCCGGTTGCTGCGGAAAGGCCTCCTCGGCTCGGTTGTCTGGTGCCATGTCGTCCTCCGCCACTGGTCGCACGCTGGCCGAACCATAGCAGGTGGAGGGAAGGGCCTTGGCCGCACCGCGCATGGGCGGGGAGGTTGGGGTTGACCGCGCCCTTCGATCGGGGCTCAATTGTACTGGGCAAGTCACAAGGAGGTCGCATGCGCGATTCCTGGCCGAGGTACATCGTCCTGGCCGCAGCCGTGTCCTCCCTCGGGGCCTGCAAGTCCGGTGACTCTTCCATCGGTGCGCCGGCCATGATCGGTGGTCAGCTCGTGACCTTCGACGACATCCTTGTCACCTTCACGCCGCCCAGCCGCGCCGATGCCATCGAGGCCGAGGGGCGCCTGGACGCCGGCGCGTGGGAGTCGCTCGGCTCGGGGCCCGGAGACTCCAACCAGCTCAGCCTCACGCTCGAAGCCTCCGCGCCCGAGGATGCCGACTACTCGTTCCGGGTGCGCGCCACGCTCGGGACCGCGACCTCGGAGTGGTCGCAGGTCGCGACCGTGCACCGCGGCGTGCGGCCTGCGACCAACCTGCAGCTCTTCGCCCAGTACGATCAACCCATCCAGCTCACCTGGAACCGTGGCTCGACGCAGGCCGGGGCCCTCCTGCTCGACCGCCGCTGGGTGGCGTTCGACGGCGTGGCCGGGGCCTGGTCGCAGCTCGCCAGCCTGGCGCTCGACGCCACCTCCTACCTGGACGCCGACTCCGGCCAGTGGCTCGACGGGTCGAGCTTCGACTACCGCGTCGTCTACGTGAAGGGCACTGCCGAGAGCGAGCCGGCGATGGCCAGCAGCCCGCAGGCGCGCCCGCTGGCGCCGGTGGGGCTCGCCTGCAGCCCCGCGGGGGAGACCTCGATCCGCCTCGCCTGGACGCCGCGCAGCCGCTACGCGACGAAGCAGGTGGTGGTCCGGTCGCCGCGCTGGGGCCCGGGCAGCGAGGAGGTCGCCACGCTGCCCGGGGACGCCGCGAGCTACGTCGACACCGTGCCGGCGCCCGGCGAGTACGTCTACTTCGTCTCGGCGCGCGTGGGCGACTGGGTCAACGTCGTGAACTACGTCGCCGATGGTGCTCCCACCGGCGGAATGACCGCCATTCCGGGTCTTCCCCTCCCGACCTCCTGGCTCTCCTTCCCGGGGGGCGACCAGGCGGCACGCCGTCCCGACGGGCGGTTTGCCACCGTCGCCGCGGTCCAGGGTTACCCGACCAACGCGGTGCGCACCTGGCAGCAGGTCGCGGGCGGCTGGGACTCGAGGGACACGACGCTCGACGGGTACCCGCAGCTCCCCGAGCCGGCCATCTTCTCCGGACCCGGGGACCGGCTCGACATCCTCTACGGGCAGGTCCTGGGCGGCACCTGGCACGCCCGATTCGACGGGGCCTGGATCACCGAATCGCTCGCGGCTCCCTTCCCGCAGGACGCAGCGCTCGACGCCCTGGGGGCCCTCCACCTCATCGCCTGCCAGGCCGGATACGCCGACTACTCGACCAACGCGAACGGAGCCTGGGTCACCGAGAGGCTGCCCGCCTCGGTGTTCGCCGACCGCTGCGCCATCGCCGTTGGCCCGGATGGCCTCCCGCGCGTCGCCTACACCTCGCCCCAGCCGGTGCCCCCGGGCCAGGGAGGCAGCTCGACCGCGTCGGATCTCTACCTGCTCTCGACCACCGGCTCGGCCTGGGCGGAGGAGCTGGCCCCGCTCGGGGCCGGGGCCACCCAGCGGTACGGAACGCTGCTGCGCGCGCTCGCGCCGTCGGCCGATCGGACCGTGATCGTCTTCGCGGGGCCGGCGCCGATGACCGGCGACGTCGCCGTCGGCGCGATCGAGCGAGATGCGTCGGGGTGGGGCACGCCCGTCGCGGTCGGGCTGCGACGCTCCAACGGAGCGCCAGAGCGCTTTGCCGTGGCCGCCTCTCCCGACGGGTCCCGCGTCGCCATCGCCTGGAACGGGACCACCTACCAGGGGAGCGGATCCCCGGCGACGCTGGCGATCCGGAGCGCCCCCGGGACGTGGACGTCGTCGTCGCTCCTCGAGACCGGGCTCGGCATGGCGATTGGCTTCTCCCCGGCCGGGAAGCTCTGGGTGCTCGACGGCCTGGGCGGAACGCTCGGCGGGGTCCTCTACGAGGAGCCGTGACTTCGAGGTTCTGGGCTACGCCGCCTCGATCACCCGCACCGGCAGGACCATCGAGTTCATCCCGGCGAACTGCAGCCGGCGCTGCAGCTGGTAGGCGGTCTCGTTGTGGAGCAGGCGCTGGAAGATGGTCTCCTTCTCGAAGACCAGCTTGCCGGCGAAGAAGACCGCCCGCGGGAACTCGCGGCTGGCCTCGGCGCAGAGCCGCTCGGCGATCGCCACCGCCTCGGTTCCCACGTCCATCCTGAAGTCTGCGGCCAGCTTGAGCCGGTGGGCCAGGTCCACGTAGCGCTCCAGGGCCTCCTCGGTCTTCAGGCGGACGCGGTCCACCTCCTCCACGCCCTTCATGGCCGCCGAGTCGATGACGCCCACCGAGACGAAGACGAAGTTCTTGAAGTGGCCCGGGAAGATCCGCTGGATGGTGAGCAGCGCATGCACCCCGAGCCCGCCGTAGGCGCCCACCAGGAGCACGGCGGTGGGGGCCTTCGGGTCGATCACCGGCCGCGGGCCGCCGGGGTGCTGGGGGAGCGCCTCCAGGATGCCGTCCAGCCGCTGCAGGTTCGAGGAGACCTGGCGGTAGTGCCGGCGGATGACGAAGCAGAGGGTGACGACCAGGCCGGTGACGACGATCGTCACCCACCCGCCCTCCGAGCCCTTCTCGAAGACGGTCCCGGTGAGGATGCCGGCGCAGAGCAGGAAGGCCACGCCATGGATGGCGAAGCCGCGCTTTCGTCCCTCCCCGGGGTTGCGCCACCAGTAGCGGAGCATGGCGAGCTGGGAGAGCGAGAAGGTGACGAAGACGTTGATGGAGTACATCGTCACCAGCGCGAGGATGTCGCCCCCGGTCCAGACCAGCGTGGCCAGCGATGCGCCGCCCATCAGGAGCACCCCGTCCTGCATGGTGAGCCGGTCGGAGAGCTGCGCGAAGCGGTGCGGCAGCCAGGAGTCGACGGCCATGTTGGACATGACCCGCGGCCCGTCGATGAAGCCGGCCTGGGCCGCCACGAAGAGGAGGAGGGCCTCGGAGAGCAGCGCCACCACCACGAAGGCGCGGCCCGCGGGGAAGCCGAAGAGGGTCCACCCCGAGGCGAACCGCTCCAGCAGCACGGCGTTCATGGTCTT
>Ga0315270_10001825_pt1 | contig 11321 bp, 8 predicted proteins | sample C1_bottom_MG_FD_204932 | JGI IMG/M metagenome (GOLD analysis project Ga0315270, IMG submission 204932) | Sediment microbial communities from Yellowstone Lake, YNP, Wyoming, USA - C1_bottom | ecosystem: Environmental > Aquatic > Freshwater > Lake > Sediment | place: USA: Wyoming | collected... | reverse complement strand
GCGTCGAGGATGCCCGCCGCGGCGAGGTGGCGCGCGATGCGGACGCTGTCCAGCACCTCCTCGCGCGTGGCGCCCGCCTGCTTGGCCATGTAGGCCTGGGACCGGGCGCAATTGGCCTGCCCCCGCCCGAGGGCTGCGGCCACGGCCATGAGGTGGCGGTACTTGGGCGGGATGCTGCTCGCCTCGCGGCCCACGCTCTGGGCCGAGGTCATGCCGGTGGCCACCAGAAGATCGGGCGCCAGGTCCTTCAAGCGCTCTGCCCACGCGGGCAGCACATCTCCCATCTTCTGTTTCATCATGTTCAAAACCTGGTCAGCGGTGGGCGGCACGGGACCGTTATTCATGAGCATTCTCCTCCTGGGGGGTCGTGTGGTGGAGCATGCCGCCGACAAGGCGGGCGGTGGATGTTTTCATGGTATCGAACAGTTCATAAAACACGGGCACGTAAATCAGCGTCAGGAAGGTGGAGACCATGAGGCCTCCGATGGCCACCACGGCGAGGGGCGAGAGGCGTTCGAGGCCGATGGCCCACTGGAGGGCGATGGGGAGCATGCCCACGGCGGTACCCACGGCTGTCATGAGGATGGGCCGCGTTCTCACCCTCACCGAACCCACCAGGGCCTCGTCGAGGCTCTCGCCCTTGGCGCGCGCCTCCTCGATGAAGTCGATGAGCAGGATGGAGTTCTTCACCACGATGCCGGCGAGCAGGATCATCCCCATGAACGCGGGCATGCACTGGTGCTTGCCCGTCAGGAGCATGGCCCAGATGGCCCCGATCATCCCCAGCGGTATGGCCACCATGATGGTGAGCGGGTGAAGGAATGACTTGAACGCGGGGATCAGCGAGAAGTAGAGCAGGACGAGCCCGAGAACGAGCGCCGCCATGAGGGCCGCAAACGCCTCATCCATGGTCTTGCGCTCGCCCTCCTCCGTGATCGTGTATCCGGGCGGGAGTTTCAGGCCGGCGAGGGCCTTGTCCACGTTGTCGTTGATGTGGGTCACCGCCTGGGTGTTCCGGTAGCCCAGGAGATCCACGGTGGTGCCCAGGTCCTGGTGGGTGTAGAGCGTGGGCACCGTCGCCGTTTCGATGGTCCCCAAGCTGGAAAGAGGGACCGGTCCTCTGGGGGTAAGAACGGGAAGGCTTTCCAGGCGGTTCGAGCTATTCCGCCGTGCGGCCTCGGCCTGCACCCAGACGGGGAACGAATCCTGGTTGGGAACCCGGAAAAGACTAGCCGGGAAGCCCTTGACCTGGGCGGCCACCTGGGCGGAAACCGCGGCGGCGTTCACCCCGTAGAGAGAGAGTCGCTCGGGGTCCGGTAGAAATCGGTACTCCACGCGGTCCAGCGTCCAGGTGGGTACGACCGAGGTCAGGCCACCCACCGTGGTAAGCCGCTTCTGCACCTCCTGTCGCAGCGAGTCGAGTACGGCTGGGTCGGGTCCCGTAATCATCAAATCCACGGTGGAACGAATCGTCGAAAGCGGCGTGGCGCCGTAATCGAAGACGGCGGGGAAGCGAAGGCCGGGGATCTTCTGGAGCTCGCCGAGCACCTTGCCCTCGATGGCCCACATCGTTTCCTTGCGCTGGAAGCGGTTCACGATGTGTACGGTGATGAAGGCTTGCTGCGGGTTGCGCCCCGAACCGAAGGAGAGCACGCCCGGCTCGGAACCCAGCGTGGAGGAGGTCATGGTGACGCCCTTCTGCGCCCGGATGGCCGTTTCCGCCTTGCTGAGAAGGACCTCCGTCTCGTGAAGCGAGGTGTTGGGGTAGCTCTCGAAGGTGACGCGGAAGATGCCCGTGTCCATGGGCGGCATGAGGTCCCGCCCGATGAGGGGGATCACCACGCGGCCCGAGAAGACCAGGAGCATCACCGCAGGTAGGATGAAGAACACCTTGTGGCGCAGGGCGAGGCCCACGGCCCCGACGAAGAACTCCTGGATGGGATGGAGCACCTTGCCCTGAATGAAACGGTCCAAGGCGAGCTCCCAGCGCGTCCGCTCCATCTTGCCGCCCAGGCGCAGGATGAAGGGGGCCATGATGGGCAGGATCGTGACCGAGACGAGGTAGGAGGCGATGAGGGCAATGGAGAGGGTGAGGCTCAAAGGCCGCAGGACCGTTTGGACGAAGCCGCCGATCCAGATGATGGGAACGAGCACCACGACCGTGGCGTAGGTCCCCGACAGGATGGCCACCATCACCTCCTGGGTCCCCCCGACGACCGCGTCCTCAAGCTTCTGCCCCATCTTGTGGTAGTGCCGCTCGATGTTTTCCAGAACGACGATGGCGTCGTCAAGCAGCATGCCCACGCCCAGGATGACTCCCGTCAGGGTTACCATGTCGAACTGGAAGCCGAAGAGCCACATGAAGGCGAAGGTGATGAGGTAGGTGAAGGGGATGGAAATGCCCGCCAGCAGCATGCCGCGGAGGTCCGCCAGAAAAAGGAAGATGATGATGACGGTCATGATGATGGCGTCGCGGAGGGCGTCCACCATGTTGGAAACGCTCGATTGGATGAGCTCGCCCTGGGTGTCGGCGATGGTGAAGCTCAGTCCGGGGTACTGCCTCTCCAGCGTTGGAAGGGCGCCCAGGACCGACTGGATCGTGGGCAGGGCGAACCCCGAGAGGGCCCTCTGGATGTTGATGCCGATGGCTTCCTTGCCGTTCCCGTGGAAGGCCGAGAGTCTCTCTTGGATGCCCACGTGGACGGTGGCCACGTCGCGCAGATAGACGGGCGGACCGGGGGCGGCACTCACCACGATGGCGCCCACCTCCTCGGGCCGCGTGAATTCACCCTGGCTCTTCAGGAGGATCTGCCTGCCCTGGGAGAGCACGAGGCCCTCCGGCGTATTGCGGTTCCAGGTGTTAAGCGCCTCCACTACCTGGCCTGGGGTCAGCCGGAAGGTTTGAAGCTTGTTGGGGTCCAGATCCACCTGCACGACGCTCTGGTAGCCGCCGAAGACCTCCACGTTCTCCACGTGGGGCAGACGTAGCAGAGTTTCTTTGATGGGGTTCTCGGCGAGCCTCCGGACCTGGGCCAGGTCCAGGTGTGAACCCTCCTTCGGCGTGACGGCGAGGGTCAGCACGGCGGGCGTGGCCGAGGAGACCTTGTAGACCTGGTAGGGGCGGATGTCCGGCGGCAGGAGCGGGCGAATCTTGTTGAGCGCATTGGAGACATCCGTGGCCGCCGAATCCAAACCCTTCTTGTACTCGAACTCTGCGGTGACCACGGAGACTTCGTCGTTGGAGGTCGAGGTGACTCGACGGACGAGCTCGACGGTCTTGAGCTCTTTTTCGATGACCCGGCTCACGTCGCCCGACACATCTCCCGCCGAGGCGCCGGGCCACACCGTGACCACGGCGATCTGCGGCCGCTCGCTGTCGGGAAAGAGGTTCACGGGCATTTTGAAGAATCCCACGACTCCCACCACCGCCAACAGGAGCACGATGGAGAGGAGAAGATGCGGCTTCTTCACGTAGGCGGCGACGAAATTCATGGCTGCCCTCCTGCCTGAGGAACCACGGGGGTCCCCGCCGTGAGGGCCATGAGTTCGCTGGGCAGACCCACGATCAGGACGTCGCCCGCCTTCAGGCCACCGTCTGCCGCCACGGCCGCTTCGCGCTCACCGCGGCCGAGGACCGTCACGGGAATGGGCTGGGCCTTGCCGCCCTCCACCTTCACTACCAGGGTTTTCTCCAACCCCTGAAGCAGAGCGTCATTAGGCACGACGAGGCCCTGGACAGGCGCTGCCGCATAGCGGGCAGCCACGGTGGCGCTGGTGGGCAGGCCGAAGGGAGACTCTTGGAGGCGCGTTTCCACCGATCCCAAGTGCGATGCGTCCAGGGCCGGGTAGATGCGGGTGGTTTTGGCCTGGAGGATCTGGCCGCCGTTCTGGAAGGTCACCGCATCTCCCGCCTTGAGCCGTCCCAGCTGGTCCTGAGCCAGCTTGGAAAGGAGTTTTACGGGGCCGGGAATCTGGAGGGCATAGAGGGGCTTTCCCGGGGCGGCCAGGTCGCCCGGCTCGGCGAGCCGCGCGGTGACCACGCCCGAGTAAGGGGCGGGGACGGAGGCATAGGAACGGTAAACCCTGGAGGACTGGAGCCCCTTCTGCGCGCCCACGTGGCCCGCTTCGGCTCCGGCAAGCTGGGCCTTGGAAATGTCGAAGGCCTGTTGGGAGATGGCCCCGGCGGCCACCAGGGCCTTGTCCCGCTCGAAGATGGCCTTCTGCTTGGCGTAGTCCTCTTCGGCGGCGCCCAGGCGCGCCTGGGCCGATTGCACGGCGTCCTCTAGCGTGCGGGGGTCGATCAGGGCCATGATCTGTCCCTTCTTCACGGCGTCTCCCTCGTGGAACCGCATTTCCAGAATGGCTCCGGGGAGCTGGGCCGCCACGGTGGCCGCTGTCTCGGACTGGATGAGCGCCACGGTGGCCACGCCGTCGCTGGCCTCCCCCTGTTTGACCTCGGCCGTGGCCACGGGGATGGGCGGATTGGCCGGCAGGGCCATGTTGGCGAGCTGGCGCTTTCGGTGGATCAGAACCAGTGCCATGGCTGCCACCACTACAAAGACGATCAGAACCGCGAGCACTTTCTTACTCATGCCGGCCTCCCGGGGCGCACACAAAATCGTAATAGTCCACGGCGCTCTGGAGCGCGTAAAGACCTTGCCAGTAGCCCGTCTCTCCCTGGAGTTCCTGGGCCCTCGCGGCGAGGTAGTCTTCCATCTTGCCCGTGCCCTGTTCGAGCTTCAGGTGCTCCACCCGAGCCACTTCCGAGCCAAGCTCTTTCTGGGCCTTGCCTGCCAGGTACTGGGCGCGGGTGGCCTGGAGCCGCCCAACTGCGTCTTGAACCTGGGTCATCACTTCGAGCTCCTTGCCCCGCTGTTGCTGCTGAGCCGCCAGGAGGTCTTTGTTCGATGCCTGGACCTCGAAAACCCGCTGCAAGCCTTTGAACAGGGGGATTTTTAGATAAACGCCGAACTCGTGGGTCTCAAGCCGGTCCTGAATGCTCGGCGAGTCGTTCATCAGAAAATTGCCCGCGATCATGAGCTGCGGCGCAAAGGCTTCAAGGGCGAGGTGTTTCTTGTGCAGCGCCATCTCCACCGACTCTTTGGTGGCCACCAGGTCCCGCCGGCCCGCGAGGGCGGTGCGGGAGCTTTCGGCCACGGTCTGGGCCGGGAGCATGGGTTCTTCCGGCACATCGGCCAGTTGGTAGCCGTCCGCCGGCGGTTCCTCTCCCATGAGAGCCGCCACGAGCGCCTGGACCGATGCGAGCTGGGCGGCCACGGACTCTTTCTGCGCCTTGGCGCTCTCAAGTACGAAATGGATCTTCGCCCCGTCCACGGGCGCCCACGCCCCCAGGCTCACCCGGAGATCCGCATCGCCGGCGTCTCTCTGCAATGCCTCCTCGTAGGTGGCCACGGACGCCAGCGCGTGCATGAGGGTCAGCGCGTTGCGGTAGGCCGCGCGGACGTTGTAGCGGATTTCCGTCTCGGTGTAGAGAGCCAGGTTCTCGCTGGCGTTTTGGGAGAGCTTCGCGATGATCCGCCCTTCGTGAAGCCCGCCTGCCGCGAGTAGGGGGATCTCGTAGGTGATGCCGTAGTGGGTCTGGGTCTCGCCCCATGGAAGCTGGTAGAACCCGAGCTGTGGATTCTTGAAGAGGTCGATGGACATGGGCCGAACCAGGCGCGGACTCTCGTAGTTGTTATAGGCACCCACGAGGTCCACCTCCCCGAAGTGGCGGGAGATGGCTTCTTTCGCTCGATCCTTGGCGGCCAGGGATGTGAGCTTGGCCGCCTGGAGCCTGGGGTTGGCCGTAAGTGCCCTCTGCGTGGCCTCTTCCAGCGTCAGGGGCTGGGCGGCACCCAGGACGAGCGGCAAGGCCATGGCGGCCCCCAGGGCGAGGGCCGCAGCCGACCGACAGATGATCCTCATGGTTCCTCCTCGATAACGTGAGTGTTATGGCGGCTGAGATCCAGGACGCCCAAGGAATCCAGAACGGGCGCCACGCGGGGATCAATGACTCGGTAGATGGCCTTGGCCCCTTCTCGGCGATCCGTCACGACGCCGTGGTCCTTGAGTATCCTCAGGTGGCGGGAGAGTGTGGGCTGATCGACCCGGCACCCGCGGGAGAGGCTGCACACGCACTCCTCCTGCACCGAGAGCAGGTGCCGGACAAGCGCCAGCCTCAAGGGATGGGACAGGTCGCCGAAGAGCCGGGACAGGCTCTGGCAACTCGCCCCGCCGCATGCGTTCTGTGGCCATATATCCATATTCATATAGTTCCTGCCCTTTAAAAGGGCGCACCTCGCGCCCGCACTTCTATTATGGAGCGTGCGAACGGACCGCGCCTTGACGGTCGTCAAGTAGTCGGGACTGCGCCATGGAAGGGTGAGATCTCCTCGGCGACGGAGGGATTTCGGACACTAGACGAAGAGGGCGGCGGATTAACCGCCGCCCTCTAGGGGATGCCGTTACCTTAGATCGTGTGCTAGGGCAGTGTCACTTGCCACCATTTGCCCTGAGGCCCGTAATACTCCATCAACTTCGTGGCGGTCTTTACATCCGTGGACTCGTTCCACACGATGGGATTGGCGTCTATTCCCAAGCCCCATACATTGACCCTGTTCCCGTGGCAGGAGGCGGCGCAGGCGTTGGGCATGCCGCCCTGGGGTTGGTATTTGAGCGTCTTTTCGGGGGGGACTACCACGAACTGATGGGTGTGAATGGCCGACTCGTGTTCGGCTGCGGCCACCTGCGGCATATGGCAAGTGGTGCACCGTGCGAGACCCATGATCCGCTCCGGGCCGTAGGGGTGGTGAGCGTGGGCGCTGACGGCCCCGCCGATTGCGTTCACGTTGTTGGTATAGTCGGCCACCATCTGCGGGGTAACGGAAGCAAAGGGGCCATGGGTGGCATGGCACGAAAGACAAAGCGTATTGTCTTCGTAGCGCGTGTGTATGGTGACCCCTCCCACGTTTTTCTGCGCGACGATCTGCGCAGCGCTATTCTGGACATGGGGGTCATGGCAATCGAAGCAGCGAAGCTTCTCGTAGGGATTGCTCACGTGGACCGAACGGTTTAATTCGCTGTAATGCTGGTTGTGCTCGTAGGAGGTCTCCGCGTCGGGCCAGAGGGAGTTGTTGTCGGCGAAGAAAGAAGCCAGCGGATCGGTGTTGGGCGTCCACTGAGTGTTCGTGTCGTCGTGGTACGGCCATGCGTAGGTTTTGTTGGGGACGGAGCGCACGCGGTTGTGGCATCGGCCGCAAACCTCGTTAGCCTTGTCCGCGCTCAGCTTTCCGGGATTCACGATCTTGGCGGGATCGCCGCCGCCCAGGATATGTGCGGACCCCGGGCCGTGACACATCTCACACCCGATGTTCAGGAGATCGGGCAGGCCGTCGCCGTCATAGTCGAAGTAGGCGGGGTCGTCTTCCTGAAAGAGAACGGCGGGGTAGGGCTTGAGCACCCACTCGCCCTGCGCCGTCTTTCCCGCGCTCCGGATGCCGGTGATGTGGCATCCCACGCAGTTCTTGCTGAAGGAAGACAAAATGGCAGTCCCAATCGCGGCGCGCGTCATTCCAGGCTGGACGAGGGGCTGCTTGTTCGTGCCATACCAGTTGGTGATCTTGTACGCGAAATAGCTTTTGGAATCCTCGTTGAACTGGACGGGGGAGAAGTAGACCTCGTCGGAGTAGCCGGTGGGGCTGTCCGAGGCGGGGATGCGAACACCGTAACGCTCGCGCCAGTCGCCTGTCCCGCCGTTGACGAACACAATCGGCATCTTGACCTGGCCGATGGTGATCGTGTATTTGCCACTTTCAACGGAAAGCACGGGAGCGTTAGGCTTGTAGGCGTCGTAGACCGAGGAAACCTGGTTGAAATCGAGCCCCTGGATGAAGTCGTCCACACCGTTCCTGTCGTAGTCCGCGACCACGCCCTTACCCGGGATCAGGGTGTACTGCTCCATGGGCCGCCTGATGGACATGGCATGTTTGGTGCTCTTCCAGCCCTGGTACTCGCTGTGGCACGCCAGGCAGAACTCGGATCCCACATAGGTCCCGGCCTGCAGCTGCTCCTTCGTGTAGCGTGAATTGAGGAGCTTGCGGAGCGAGGTTTGCTGTGGAGCGACCGCTACGATCGTTGGTGGCTTTGCAATTGGCGGTCGCGCCGGCGCCGCGCCCCAGGCCGTAACCAGCGCTCCCGTACTGAGTAGAACTCCCACACCCCATGCTTGACCCTTCTTCATTTGAACCCCCTGGCCCATTTGGTCAATATCCGCGGAGCGGTCCCGCCCCCCCTGGGGCTGGTGGGCGGAAGCCCAGACTTCCCGCTACCATGAGGGTAGGCTACGGCTAGGCCTTTTCTCTAACCTTGACGACCGTCAAGATGGGCACATCGGAGGCCCGTCGTGCGCGATTTGCCCCAGGCCTGGTCTCCCTGGCGCTTAGGCACCGAGATGGGGAAAGTCGGGATTGCCCCAGACGGAGACGGTGTAAGGGCCGCAAGAGAGGGCCTTCTTAACGCTCCTCGGCCAGGACTCGCAACCGTTCCATCGATGGGATGCGAAAACGGCGGCGGCCGGCCCGGACGATGAGATCATCCCGAACCAGGCGCGCCAAAGCGCGCGAGAGATTCTCGGGAGCGATACCCAGGGTCCGGGCAAGTTCCACTTGGCTCACGGGCAAGGTGGCCACGGTGGAGCCACCGCCGCCTCCTGCCGACAAAGCCAGGCTGAGCAAGGCTTGAGCCGTTCGCGATACTGCCCCCTGGCTCGTGACCACGCCGAGACGGTCTACGCATTCGCGAAGCTTGCCGGCTAAATGTTCCAGAAGCACCCGGGAGAAGTCTGGCGTCTCGCTCAGAAATGCCAGGAAGGCCTGCCTACGAAGGATGAGAACCTTGGATGGAAGGACGGCCTGCACGCTCATGGGAAGTGGTCCTCCATCTAGCAGGGGCAAGAAACCAAAGGATTCCTTGGCGTGCAACAGAAAAACCGTGATCTCCCGAGCCGGGGGAAGAATTCGATAAGCCTTCAGCAGCCCCTCGGCCACGATGCAGAACCGGCCTTCGTTTTCGCCTTCCCGGCAGAGAATCCTTCCCACTCCTATCTCCTGAAGCTCCATCAGGTGGGAGAGCCTTGCCAGGGCCTCGTCCGGCATCTTTCCAAAGGGCGTGGCCCGGAGCAGCAATAGTCGTTCCTCTTGATTTCCAGACGCCATGGACTGCCCCTTCTATCTCACCAATCGCCTCATCCGATTAAGGACTTCCCGCGACCGGCGGACACTCTTCCGTCGAGCTCACTCCGAGCGGGACCATCCACCCATGAGATAGACATAGGTGACCGCCCAGTTGGAGAGGATCGTGGCGGCGCCGAAGATCACGAGCCCCACGCTCATGAGCGCCCATCCCGAGAGGATGTTGCCGATGACGCACCCGGTGGCGAACCAGGCGCCCATCCCCACCAACACTCCGCCTAGAAGAGCAACGAGGGTCTGCTGGGGTTCCTTGGGCAGGAGTTTCGCCGTGCCCCCCATCCGGGCCGAGACATGGGAACCGAGCATGAGCCCCAAAACGACGAAGATGAGCCAGAAGGAGACCTTCTTGGGTTGGGGCGCTGGGCCCGCTGGTGGCGCCTGGGGCTGCGGGGTGCCGCCGCTCGGCCCGGGGTTGGCGGCTGCCTGGGGCGGTTTGGGCGCTGGAGCTCTGAGGCTCCCCTGCACGGCGGGTTCAGTCAACAAAAGGTAGCCGTGAAGAACACCGTGCGTAACACCCACGGGGTAGTTTCGGCCCGAGGCCGCCGAGGAAAGGTAGAGGGGACCGGCCAGGAGTCCGATGGCCAGCCCAGCCTGCCAGGGCCTCCAGGGACGCGTCATGAGACGGCGGGAGAGGGGCTCCGTTGAGGTGATCTTCGCGCCGGCGGTGTTCTTTTTCTTCCCGTGGATCCAGAAGGCCGCACCCAGCGTGGCCGCCACGAAAAACATCGTCAGTAGCCAGAAGGGCAGGCCCGTGAGCGAGGCAAGGGTTATGGGGCTTCCGTCCGCGTTCTTGATCACATGGCCAAGCATCGCTTTGTTCAACCCCGAGAGGGGTCCGTACTCCACCAGAGCCATGCCCAGGGGCATGCCCATGAGGGCCATGATGGAGTTGATGTTCCCGGCGGGTCCCTTGTAGAGACACCCGCTGACGCAGCCGCCGGCGAACACCGTCCCCGCGCCGAAGACCACTCCGCCCACTAGGAAGCTCATCCAGAGCATGGGCTTGGGGGCGAGCGTGACCCAGCCCGCGAGATCCATGACCGCGAAGACCACCATGGAGGTCACGATGCAGACCCACATCCCCCAGACCTTCCGTCGGTCGCGCATGAGGAGCACTTCGCTGAAGGCGGAGGCCCCGCACAGGTCACCCTTGTGGAGGAAGAACCCGAAGAGGAAGCCCAGGGGAAGACCCACGAGGGCCACGAGGCCACTGGTCAGGGCGTACGCCAGAGTCAAACTCACGAAGAGGAGCGACGCCAGCAGCCATAAAACCCAGTATTGCTTATTCATCGCGTTTTCCCTCCGTCAGGAGCCGACCTCGTAGCTCAAGACCAGCCGCTCGGCCTGGAGCCGCGCCACCCCCAGCATGGCGCACCCGTCCTCGCCGAAGCGGCAATGGCCGCAGGAGAGGCAGGCCAGTTCACCCTTGACGCCGGGTCCAAGCGTGTCCAGCCCCGGCAGGATGACCGCCCCGGGCAGCGTGTCCCTCACGCACTTGAGCCCCGCACCGCAGCTCAGAACCAGAATCTGAAAGTCTCCGGCGTTGCCCTTGAGGACCGCCAGGCGCTCCGGTACAGCTTTGGGATCACACAGGCCCTCCTCCACCGCGTCCGGGAGGCCCGGCACTTCGCCGATGGGAATTCCTGACTCGCGCAAACGCGGGCGCAGTAGGCGTACCTCTTCCGCCCCACCGGTGTGGCTCAGCTTGGCACACTTGTCGCATCCCAAGACTACCGTGGGGACCCCAGGCCTGCGTCCCAATAGGCGGCACACGTCCTCTAACGGCTTCGAAACGGTGATGACGCTCATCGTACGCCCCCTCCCCCTAATGCGAGCACGCTAGGCCAGATCCTTCAATCGCATCCCAACTCCCCCTCATGAGCCCCTTCTCACGAAGGCCCAAGCGGATTCGACCCTAGAAGATGATGTTGAACAGGTACCCCACGACCAATATCCCCAGGGCCACGACGCCGAAGTAGACGACGATGAGCTTGGGCTTGAGCACCTTGCGCAGGATGATGGCCTCGGGCAGGCTCAGGCCGATGACGGCCATCATGAACGCGAGCACGGTAC
>Ga0315270_10001822_pt1 | contig 11330 bp, 15 predicted proteins | sample C1_bottom_MG_FD_204932 | JGI IMG/M metagenome (GOLD analysis project Ga0315270, IMG submission 204932) | Sediment microbial communities from Yellowstone Lake, YNP, Wyoming, USA - C1_bottom | ecosystem: Environmental > Aquatic > Freshwater > Lake > Sediment | place: USA: Wyoming | collected... | reverse complement strand
GTTGACGACGCAGTTGCTGATGATCACGTCGATGCTCGCGTCAGGGAGCGGAATGCTCTCGATCTCGCCCTTGAGGAACTCGACGTTGTCGACGCCGGCCTTGCGCTGGTTGGCGCGCGCCAAGGCGAGCATCTCGTCGGTCATGTCCAGGCCGTAGGCCTTGCCGGTGGAGCCGACGCGACGAGCCGACAGTAGGACGTCGATGCCGCCGCCGCTGCCGAGATCGAGGACGACCTCTCCCGGCAGCAGGTCGGCGAGCGCCGTGGGGTTGCCGCAGCCCAGGCTGGCGAGGACCGCCTCGGCCGGCAGATCCCGGGTCTCGTCGACGGCGTACAGACCGCGCGCGAATTCGTCTTGCGGCTCGACCGCAGCAGCGGGGCCGCAGCTGCAGCCGCAGCTGCACGGCTGCGCCTGGCCGGCCGCGACCGCACGCGCGGCATAGTGCTCGCGGATCTGCTCTCTCAGGCCTTCGTCGGTGGTCGCGTCGCTCATCCGGGCTCCCTTCGGTGCGTTCGGCGCACTTCGCATCAACTTCCTTCGATGCAAGAATACATCAAGATATGTTGGTGTCAACACCGCTGCCGCTGCCCGCGACAAGGTAGCGGCGAACCGCGACTCCCGCCCAGATGAACTCGACGACGCCGAATGGCCAGGCGCCAGAGAGGAATCCGTACAGGCTCGACAGCAGGCATCCCACGGCGAACGCCAGGATGAAACCGCGGCCGCGACCCTCGAGAGCGTACATGACCATCATGAACGAAACGGCCACGACGCCGTACAGCGTGATAGCGCTCATTGCACCTCCCTGCGTGGGGGCGGGGACGATCCGCCGACTCCATCGTAATCGACCAACGGGGGCGCTTGTCGTAAGCGGAAGATGCGGGTATCATATGAACGTCCGTTCATATGTTCAGGGATTGGAGAGGGCATGCCGGACTTGACGGTCTGCGGCAAGGGCGACGAGGACGTGCTCGACCACTGCGACGTACACGTCGTCAACCCGGAGCGCGTGCGCTCCGTGCGCACGCGCCTGGTGACGGCCGCCGAGACGGAGCAGATGGCGGCCGTCTTCAAAGTGCTTGCCGATCCGAGCCGCTGCCGGCTAGTCGCGGCCATCATCGAGGCCGGCGAACTCTGCGTCTGCGACCTCGCGGCGACCGTCGAGATGAGCGAGTCCAACGTGAGCCACCACCTGCGCGTGCTGCGCGCGAACGGCCTGGTGAGCGCCCGGCGCGAGGGCAAGATGGTGTTCTACTCCCCCGACGACGCCCACATCCGCGTGCTTCTCGACATCACCCGCGAACACGTGCGCCACGGGCGCGAGACGCCATGACCGAGCAGACCCTCGAGCTGGCGATGCTCCTGCCGCGCGATGCGGAGTGCGGCAAGTGCGTGGACGAGGTCGGCCGCGAGCTGGTCCGCCTCGACGGCGTGCACGCCGTCGAGGCGGACGTGCCTCGCGGCCTGCTCAACGTCCGTTTCGACGAGTCGACCCTGGGCGCCAACGAGGTGCGCACCTTCGCGCGCCGCGCCGGCGCTCAGGCACACTGCCCTGATCACTGCCCCGTCGCAGTCCACCAGCACGGGCAGCTCGATCTGCTGGCGCCCCTCCCCGGAGAGGACGGCGCCGAGCGCCGCGTGCTGCACGTCACGGGCATGGATTGCGCCGATTGCGCCACCAAGCTCCAAGGCGCGCTGCGCAAAGAGCGCGGGGTGCGCGCCGCCGACGTCAACTTCGGCGCCGCCACCCTGAACGTAGTCATCGACCCGTCCAAGACCGACCTCGGCGGCGTGTTCACCGCGGTTCGACGCCTGGGCTACGACACGGTGGAGCGCAAGACCTCGTCGCCGGGCGCGGCTGGCAGGGCCGCAGCCCGCGCAGCCGCCGCAGCGCCGGCCCCGTGGTACCGCGAGCGGCGCGCCCTCCTCACGCTGCTCTCCGGCGCCCTCGTCGTGGCCGGCTTTGTCGCCGGAGTACTGGCGCCGGCCGCATCGCCGTGGCTCTTCGCCACGGCGATGGTCGCCGGCGGTGTCTACGTCTTCCGCGCCGCCTTCTTCAGCCTTCGCGCCCGCCAGGTCGACATGAACGTACTCATGACTCTGGCCGCCCTCGGCGCGGCCGCCATCGGGCAGTGGTCCGAGGCCGCGCTCGTCGTATTCCTCTTCGGCCTCGGCACCTGGCTTCAGGTCGCCACGCTGGAGCGTACGCGCCGCGCCATCAGCGGCCTCATGGCGCTCACGCCCCCCGAAGCTGTCTTGTTGCGCGGAGGCGCTGAGATCACGGTACCGGCCGCCGACATCGTCGCCGGCGACATCGTCCTCATCCGCCCCGGCGAACGGGTGGCCGTGGACGGTGTGGTGCTCGAAGGGAACGCGGCCGCGAACCAGGCCCCGGTGACCGGCGAATCGCGCCCCGTTTCCAAGTCTCCCGGCGACCAGGTGTTCGCCGGCTCGATCGTCGAGGGCGGCTCGCTGCGCCTGCGCGCCACGACCGCCGCCGCCGACAACACCATCGCCAAGATCGTCCACTTGGTGGAGGAGGCGCAGGCGCAGCGTGCCCCCGCCGAGAGCATCGTCGACCGCTTCGCCGCGCGCTACACGCCCATCGTGGTCACGCTGGCGGCGGTCGTCGCCTTCGTGCCGCCGCTGCTCGGCGCCTCCTTCGACACCTGGTTCTACCGCGGCCTCGCGCTGCTCATCATCAGCTGCCCCTGCGCGCTTGTGATCTCGACGCCGGTGAGCATCCTGGCGGCGCTTGCCAACGCCACCCGCAACGGCGTACTCATCAAGGGCGGCGTCTACCTGGAACAGATGGCGAAGCTCGGAGCCGTGGCCTTCGACAAGACGGGGACGCTCACCGCGGGAAGGCCGCAGGTCACCGACGTGGTCGCCCTGCGGGAGACGTCGCAGGCGCGGGTCCTCGAGATCGCCTCAGCGATCGAACGTCTCAGCGAGCACCCGCTGGCGCGCGCCATCATCGAGCATGCCGCAGGCGCACATCCGCAGCCCGCGCACGACGCCTGCGAATGCGGAGAGGCCGGCTGCGAAGCCGCCACGGCCGCGGTCGCGGGACCGGATGTCGAGCGTTTCCGCGCCATCCCGGGGGCGGGCGTGCGCGCCGAGATCGAAGGCCGCCTCTACTTCGTCGGGCGGCCGGAGCTACTCGGCATCCACGCCGGCGACGCAACGATGCAGGCGGCCGTAACGCGCCTCGAACGTGAAGGCAAGACGGCGGTCGTGGTCGGCGACGAAGACGGCGCCCTCGGCGTGATCGCCGTCAGCGACCCGCTGCGCGACGAGGCGCCCGCCGCCATCACGGCGCTGTACCAGACCGGCGTCACGCACGTGGCGATGCTCACCGGCGACAACCCCGAGACGGCGGCCGTCGTGGGCGTGCAGGCCGGCATCAGCGATGTGCGCGCCGGCCTCTTGCCGGCCCAGAAGGTCGCCGCCGTCGCCGAGCTGCGTGGCCGCTACGGCGCGGTCGCGATGGTCGGCGACGGCGTCAACGACGCGCCGGCCCTGGCCGCCGCCACTCTCGGCATCGCCATGGGTGCGGCAGGCACCGACGCCGCCCTGGAGACCGCCGACATCGCTCTCATGGGCGACGACCTCTCCGCCGTGCCCGAGACCATCCGTCTGGCACGGCGCACCACGCGCATCATCTGGCAGAACATCGTCTTCTCGATCGCCGTCAAGGCGATCTTCCTGGTGCTCGCCCCGCTTGGACTCGTCAGCCTCTGGTTGGCTGTCTTCGCCGACATGGGCACGTCGCTCCTGGTGACCGCGAATGGGTTACGATTGTTTCGTCGTTGAGGGAGGGACCGTGACCGTCGTCATCTACACCAAGCCCGGATGCCCGTACTGCACGAGCGCGCGCAACGAGCTCATCGCCGAAGGTGTCGAGTACGAGGAGATCGATGTCACCACCACGCCTGGCGCCCACGAGCGGCTCGCGGAGCTGACCATGGGGAGCATGATGGTACCGGTGATCGTCGAGGAGGACGGAGCGGTGCGGGTTGCCGCCGGCGGTGGCTGACGCGTCTGACCCCGGCGCGCGTGCCGCGCCCCAGCCGGACCAGCCCAGGTCACTTCTTGACCGGCAGCCCAGCCTTCTTCCATGCCATCAAGCCGCCGTGCACGTTCGTCACCCTGGTGAACCCCATGCCCGCGAGGCGCTTCGCCTGTCGCGGGCTGCGGTGACCACTCAGGCAGATCACGAGCAGCTCATCGTCCCTCCCGAGGCCCGTGCTGTCACGCTTGATGAGATCTGGAGGCACGCTCCGCGCACCTCTGGGATGCCCGCTGTGCGCGTACTCGCGGGCCGAGCGCACGTCGACGAGCTTGGCGCCGCGCTTGCTGCGCGTGAACGCCTCTCTGACGTCGATCGTGGGCACGGACGCGGGGCCGGCTACGCCGCCCGCGCCCTTGCGGCTAAATGGCCACATGGTCGTGCCGCGGCTGTTCGACGAGGCCCTCGTAGAGCACCTCGAAGGGACCGCTGGTGAGGATCGAGTGCAGCGTCCCGTAGACGCGCTGCACCTGCTCACCGCCGTAGAACGCATCGTGAGCCTCGAGTGAGTCCCACTGCGTCTCGAAGATGAAGTGCACGTCGCCGAGCGCGGATTCACGGCCTTCGTCATGGAGTGCGCTGGCGAGCGGGGACATCCCGAACGAACGCAGGATTCGGTGGCTGCTGTGGCCGGGGGCCTCGGCGACCAGACCGGCCAGCTCCTGAAGGGCTGCCTCGGCGCGGTGCTCTGTGCCTTTGACGACGCTGAACATGGTCTGACCGACGATCATCGGGGGCGCTCCTTTTCGGGTACTGCTTGTCCTCTTTTCCCCGTGGAGCGCAGATCGGAACGGAAGCTCAGCGGGCGACCTCGCGGAAGGCGGCCACCAGGGTAGCCGGTTCGAGCGCCGAAGCGCCCTCTCCGGACCATACGATCTTGCCGGCGCGGTCGACGATGAACGCCATGGGCCGCATCCCGCCGCCCTGCTTGAGGGCGCCGTAGGCCTGCGCCACGGATCCATCGTCGGGGAGCAGCGGGAACGAGAGGCCGTCGACGTCGGCGGCCAGCGTCTTCACGGCGTCGCTGCCCCCGTCGCAGATGCCGAGCAGCTGGCCGCGCAGGCCCCACAGAGTGTCGGCCGCCGCGCTGAGCTGCGCGAGCGCCGCTGCGGTCGCGGCGGCTTGCGTGGGCACGAAGACCAGAACCGCGAACCAGTCGCCGCGGTACTGCCTGAGGTTGATCTCGTTGCCGTCGACGGCGCTGATGATGAAGGTCGGCGCTTCGCGGCCGACACCGGAGTTGTAGCCCACGTCGGGAACCTCCTGACGGTGCCGCGGGCAGGGCCCGCGCGTGACAGAGCGAGTGTATCAAAGCGACGGGGCCGGCCCGCCGCACGGCGAGCCGGCCCCGTCGGGGTCGCGTGATCTGGCGGTCGGCGCGACTCAGAAGGTCTTGTAGTACTCCTTGGCGGCCGCGCACACGGGGCACTTGTCGGGCACGTCGCCGATCACCGTGTGGCCGCAGATGAGACACACGCTCACGGGCTTGGTGTCGATGTCCTGACCATTGAGGGCCTTGTCGCGCGCCTCGCTGTACATCGACTTGTGGTCCATCTCGGACTTGATGGCGTACCTGATGGAGCGGCTCGCCTGCGTGTTGTTCTGCAGCTTGGCGATCTCACCGTAGGCCGGGTACATCTCGTCGATCTCGAAGGACTCGCCACCGAAAGCCGCGGCGAGGTTGTCGGCCGTCGAGTTGACGCCCTTCATGACGCGCAGGTGGTTGCGCGCGTGCCGCGTCTCAGCGAACGAGACGGCGCGGAACAGCTTGGCGATGTTCGGGAACCCCTCCTCATCGGCCTGCTCCGCAAAGACCATGTACTTCTCGGCCGCCTGGCTCTCGCCGGCGAAGGCGGCCTTGAGGCACTCCTCAGTCATGGCGTAGAGGTCCTCGGGCTTGGGAAGGCGCTTCTCGAAGGCTTCGTCCACCTCAGAACTCCTTGAAGTACGATCCGGCGGTGCCGCACTGCGGGCACTCGTCGGGAGCGTCGCCGATCACGGTGTGACCACAGATCGGGCATACGCGCACGGGCTCGGCGCCGAGATCCTTCTCGCCCTCCACGCCCTTGAGCGTGTGGTCGTAGATGCCCTGGTGGTCCATCTCGGCCTTGAGCGCGTAGCGGATGCTCGTCTGCGCGCTCTTGTTACCCTGCATCTTGGCGACGGCGTCGTAGGCGGGGTACATCTCGTCGATCTCGAAGGTCTCGCCGCCCCAGGCCGCCTTGAGGTTGTCCGAGGTGGTGCCGATCTTGCCGAGCACGCTGAGATGGTTGCGAGCGTGCGTGCTCTCGGCGTAGCCCACGGCGCGGAAGAGGCGCCCGACGTTGGGATAGCCCTCGGCGTCGGCGACGTCGGCAAAGGCCAGGTACTTCTGCGAGGCCTGGCTCTCGCCGGCCACCGCGGCGGCGAGGTTCTCGGCGGTCATGGCACCCTTGTCCTCGGGCGCCGGTGGGGTGTTCCTGAATGCGTCTGCCATGTTGTCGTGCTCCTCCTTTGACGTGCGGCGCGCGGGTCCCTGACGGGCCGCGCCGCTTCTCTCATGGATAACGGAAAAGGGACGTCTATGGTACCAGCGGCAACGGCGGAGACGGCGTTGTCGACGATCTGTACCCGGCTGATGAGGCGACCGCCTGATGCGCCGCGAGCGACGAACCGAGCCGCTGCATCGTGACCCTCCTCCATGCATCCCCGCAACCTTCCGCAGCCGTCGGAAGCGACGGCATGCTTGCTCATTCCCCAGCGTCCAGACACATAAACCGCATTGCGACAGTGAAAACATGCGCGGCGCCCGCCTCGCAGGCCGCGCCCGACGACCGCGCTCAGAGCACGCGCCGCGCCGCGGCCTGCGCCCGCCATGCGGCGACGCCGGCGAGCAGGAAGGCGGCGATCAGGCTCAGGGTCATGATGCGCGAACCCGCCTCGGCGTCAGGGCGCGCGACGAGCAGGGTCACGCCGGCGACGAGAGCCACGAGGCCGGCGGCGAGCAACCAAGGGCCGCCGGCGCGGTGGCCGGCGAGCCAGGCGGCGTCGCTGCTCATGACGACGTGCATGCGGATGCCGAACCAGTCGTTCTTCGGCAGCCGGCCGGTCATGCCGAGTACGCCCGTACCCGCCAGCAGCAGGCCGAAGAAGAACGGGGCGTAGAGGGTGAGGCGGCTCATAGCGGCGTGGCGGAGGCTGGGTAGGGGCGTCAGCCGGCGCCGAACCCGCCGCCTCCGCCGCCCCCTCCGCCGCCGCCCGAGAAGCCGCCTCCGCCGCCGGAGCCTGAAGACGAAGACGACGTCGCCACCGACACCGCTTCGCTGAAGCTCTGATGCATCTCGCTGAAGGCGGCTACCCCGCCGTCGCCGGGCGAGGCGAACCAGAGGAAGTACGACGGGCGGAACGCCGGGTCGTCGATCACGTCCGGCACCTTGACTGTCATCGCCTTGACGACGTCAGCGGCGATGCCGAACACGACGGCGTACACGAGGAACGCCTCCCAAAGTACAACGGCATCGGGTGGCTTCTCCTGCAGGCGGCCGAAGTCCTTAAGATAGCGTTCCAGCGCCGCGTACTCCGCCTGCAGTTCCGCCGCCTCCTGAGAGCGGCGCTTGATCGTCCGCGACACGAAGACCAGCACGATGCACAGCGGGATGCCCACCAAGAACCACAGCCAGCCGCTGAAGACCGCCGCGGCGCCGGCCGCGACGACGCCGACGAAGGCGAGCGCCGCCCCGGTGAACGCCATGCGGTCTGCCTGGGCATCGAGGTACTTGCGCCGCTCGCCCTCTTTGGTGACCATGGTCGTCCATGTGCTGTAGCCCTTGGCGAAGGCAGCGCGTTGCGTCTTGGCAAGCTCCTTGAGCTCGCTGAGCACGAGGGACGATCCGTCGGCGATCTCGTGGAACAGAAACGTGACCAGATGGCGCTCGTAGGGCAGCAGCTCATCGAGGCGCTCGTCATGAAGCGTGAGCCTGTAACTGATCGCGTCGTCCTTGCCGAGCAGACGCTCTTTGCGGACGGTGACGCGCTCGATGTCGATGACCTTGCGGTTCACGAGGTCGAGCAGCGTGGCGGTGGCGTCGTCGCGGCCGGCGCTCCCCATGCGCCAGATGAAGCCTACGAGCGCCGGCGGCAGCGGAGGCTGCGGGATGTCGCGCCAGTACTGGGCCTGGAACTGCGTCTTGGGCTCACGGCCGTACTTGAGGTACAGCACGATCACGAGGATGAGTGCGACCAGCGGGAACCCGAAGCCGACGACGCCCCAGGCGGCGACCTTGACGCGGGCCCTGTTCCGATCGCTGTTGGCTTGGTCGGCCAACTTCTGCTCTTCGGCAAGGACGGCGGCCTCGCGTGGGCCCGCCGACGGTGTGGCTCTGGCCAGGGCCGCCGCCGGGAACAGGATGCGGCCCTCCACAAACGTCCCCGCCGGCAGAGGATCGACGGTCATCACCACGCTCGCGTCCGGCGCGATCGACACGTTGCCCCACAGCGGGCCGTGGGCCCAGGCGCGAACCTGCTCCCGAGTGACGCCTGCCGGCAAGTGGACGGTGACCCGCACGTGGTCCGAGGGGATCTGCGCCTCGTCGCCGACGAACTGCCAATACAGCTCGGCGATGTCGTCCCAGCGTTTCGCGGCGCCCTTGGCCACATAGTCGACAGCGAAGGTGGCGCTTGTGTCGCTCAGCTCGAAATTGAGCTGCACGTGCACGCTGTCGGCGCTGTCGACGAACCACCAGGTGTCGGGCACGGGCACCGCGGTCGCGGGGATGAGCTCGTAGGGTCCGGTGGGGCCGCTGGCGCCGGTGACCACCACGCCCTTCGAGCCGCGCATGGCGTAGTCCCAGTAGACGTAATGGAAGGTGCCCGAGAAGTCGAGAGTGCGCGCCTCGTGCACTTTGAGGTTGCCGTTGGGCTGGACCTGGGCGTCGATGACCACATCGGTGATGCTGTAGTCCTTGGCCGCCGCGGGCCCGGCCGAGAGGCCGGCGGAGGTGGCGGCCAGCACGACGATTACGGCGAGCAGCACGAGCTTGCGCACGAGACCTCCAGCGTGTGGGGCGACCGTCGCTGGGACTCTACCACCGCGGTCGCGAGCGCCGTACGCAGGGTTGCGACTGCTTCGCAGTGGGCACACTCCAGTCAGGTACATCGAGACGCAGCCAACAGCGAACATCATGCAACGGTCTCCTTAACGGGGCGCCCCCAACGGGGCGCCCCTTCCGCGTACGCGGGCAGACGCGGACGCGCCGGAGCGGGAAAGACGCCTCAGGCGAGCGGATGCCGCCAGCGCAGCCTGGGGAAGCGGGCGAAGTCGCGGTCGGTGGTCACGAGCACAGCGTCCAGCTCCATGGCGATGGCCGCGAGAAATGCGTCGGAGACCAGATTCCCCTTGGCATTGACCGCGACGCACAGACGCAGGAACGTGTCCACGTGCGACTCACCGAGACGAGGCGTGACCGTGCCCGGCGCTGCGCGCAGCGCCTCTACGTACCGGGCAGCCTCGTCGGGAGGCGTGGCCGATGCGAACACTCGCGGGTTGGTGACGATGCGCATGAAGCCCGAGAGTACGTGCCCGGGAAGCGCCACCGGCTCGTCGCCGACAAGGGCGCCGGTGAGCCATTCGCGATAGCGCCCGTGACCCGGCTGGTCCTCGCGGAAGGCGTAGATGAGGACGTTGACGTCGGGGACGATCATGACGTCTCAGGTGGCGTGCCACGGTACCGGTCGTACACCCCGTCGGCTTCCTCGATGAGGTCGAGGAGGGCGGCGTTGCTGTCGAGGTCCACGCCCGGCAGAACGCCGCCTCCGCCGCGAAACACCGGCAAGTCCAAAGGCGCGCGCGCGCCACGTGCCGCGCGCGCCGCAAGAGCCTCCCGCAGCGCATCCTGGATCACGCTGCTGAGGCCGCGGTGACTGCGCGCGGCGATCTCCTTGAAGTCGGCGAGCAGAGCTTCGTCGATGTTCAGTGTGGTGCGCATCGGGGCCTCCATACATCAAAGCATCACGTAGATAACATCATAGCGTCAATACCCCGGGCGGTTGACATTGAGACGCGGCCCACGAGGCTCCGTGGTCGTGCCGTCGCGCCCCTCAAGCTCGGCGATCGTCGACCCACACTGAAGTTGAATGGCCGCCCTATCGATGCGGCGTCTGCCGACACGCGCCGCGCGACTACTCCTCGCCCGCAGCCCAGGGAACGGCGGCGCGGCGCGCCACCGCTCTACGGTAGAAGGAGGAGGACTGTCGCGGAGGTGACGATGCAGCGCATGCGCTTCGCCTACATGACGGCCCTCGTCGCCGAGAGCGGCCAGAACTGTAGCTACTCGCGGCTCGTCAACGACCCCGGTGGGCCCAACGAGATCGTCCTCTTCACGAGCTACATCGCGATGCCAGGCGGGACGGTCAAGAAGACGCTCGCTTTGGGCTTGAGGCCAACCGGCCAAGAGAGCCGCGCGCGTTTCACCTGCAAGCTCGCGCACGGCGGCTCCACGTTCACCGTCGACGCGCGCGACCTGGCCGGCAGCGCGGCCCACACGCCCCTGGGGAGCAACATGCTGACCGTGAGATGAGGCGCGAGTCGTCCCCGACCGAGGCCGGCCTCTGCAGACGGCGTCCTACGGGCGACGTAGCCCCAGACGCGCCAATTCGGCATCGGCCAGAGCGCGGTAATCGCCGCTCGCGATCGCTTGCCACGGGTCGTCGCTGAGCGCCCGCAGGCTGCCCCAGGGCAGCGTGTCGGCAGCCCGACGCGCCAGGTACTGCTCGAACGCGGGGTCGCCGCCGGAGCCGGGCAGCGCGGCTGCAACCGCCCCGACGTCGCGGCGCCAGCGCAGGCGCACGGGGAGGTAGAGAAACAGTGCCAGCGCGGCGGGGAGGATGCCCACGCCCAGACCGGCGATCACGGCGGTGCGCTGGATGCCGGCCTGGCTGTCCTGGCCGCTGGCCTCGACCTCGGCGCCCAGCATCTCGATCTTCGCGGCGAACTCGCCGATGCTGCCGCCGACCAGCGGGAGACCCCCGACAACGCTCAAGGCCTGGCCCGTGTCCTTGACGGCGGTGCCGATCTTGATGACATCGACGCTGAGCTGCCTCTGGGCGCGGATGTCGTGCCAGATGAGCACCCCGAGCGCCACCCACACGACCACCCACACGATGATACCGATGTCGATCCAGCGCACCGCGCGCGCGCTGAGAAGCTGCGTGTCACCACTCATGGTCCCTCCTTCGCCTCGAGTGCTGCCTTGACGGCCGCGAGCAGCGCGTCGGGCTGGTA
>Ga0315270_10001819_pt1 | contig 11345 bp, 10 predicted proteins | sample C1_bottom_MG_FD_204932 | JGI IMG/M metagenome (GOLD analysis project Ga0315270, IMG submission 204932) | Sediment microbial communities from Yellowstone Lake, YNP, Wyoming, USA - C1_bottom | ecosystem: Environmental > Aquatic > Freshwater > Lake > Sediment | place: USA: Wyoming | collected... | reverse complement strand
GTGGTGAACGGCGTACGAGCGCCAGGGCCGGCAGGGCGCGGCAAGCTCGGCCAGCCCACGCGGGTCGCCCCGCCCGCCGCGGCGAGTGACGGCGAGGCGGAGGGCGACATCGCCGGGCAGGAAGACATCAGGGTCGGCCAGCGCCCGCATCGCGACGTAGGCAGCCGTCCACGGCCCGATCCCCCGGATGGCGCGCAGCCGACGAAGCGCCGCCTCGCGATCCGCACCGGCGTCGAGGACCAGCGCGCCCGTGGCGAGGGCGGCCGCGACGCCGTGGAGCGCGGCGCGCCGAACGGCGGGCCCGGGCAGGCTCGCCGGGTCGAGGGCGGCGAGGTCGGCGGCGGTCGGGAAGAGGCGCGTCACGGCACCCTGGGGCGTGGCGAGCGGGACCCCGTGGGCCTCCACGAGACGGCCTGCCAGTGTTCGCGCCGCGGCCACCGTGATCCCCTGTCCCAGCACTGCGCGCACGGCCAGCTCGGACGCGTCCGCGGCGCCCGGCGAGCGCCGGCCGGGGATCGCGCGCACGAGGTCGGCGAGGATGGGCTGCCGCCCCAGCGTCTCGTCGACGGCCACGGGGTCGGCGTCCAGGTCGAGCAGGCGGCGGCAGCGGGCCACGGCCGGCACGAGGTCGCGCGGGTCGGCCAGGGCCAGCGCACAGCGCACCGCCTCGCCGTCGTCCGCCAACTCGACGATCGCTGGGCCGTGGGGAAGTCGGAGGCTGCGACGGTACGTCCCGGCCTCGACCTCCTCCACGCCCGGCACGGCGCGCACGGCGAGGAAGCGCAGGAGCTCCGGCCAGGCGAACGGCGCCCGGCGGGCCAGCCGCAGGACGATCCGTCCACTCGGGGCGGCCCCGCCCGGACGACGCGCCTCGCGCAGGGCGGTGGGCGCGAGCGCGAAGACCTGGCGGATCGTGGCGTTGAACTGGCGCAGTGAGCCGAACCCGGCCGCGAACGCGACCTCGGTGACGGGGAGGTCGGTCGTCTCGAGAAGGAGGCGGGCCACGTGAGCCCGCTGGGCCCGCGCGAGGGCGAGTGGCCCGGCCCCGAGGTCGGCCAGCAGGTGCCGCCGCAGCTGCCGCTCGCTGTACCCCAGGTGGCGCGAAAGTCCGGGAACGCCCTCGCGCTCGACCACCCCGTCGGCGATGAGGCGCATGGCCCGGCCGGCGACGTCGCCCTCCAGGTCCCACGCGGGCGAACCGGGCACGACGCCGGGGATGCACCGCTTGCACGCTCGGAAGCCCGCCTCCTGCGCCGCCGCTGCCGTGGGGTAGAACCGGACATGCTCAGCGCGCGGCGTGGTGGCCGGGCAGCTGGGCCGGCAGTAGATGCCGGTCGACGTGACGGCGCTGAAGAACCAGCCGTCGAAGCGGGGGTCGCGGCTCTGGACGGCGCGGTAGCGGCCGGCGAAGTCAAGATCGAGCACCATGCCGCGCAGGATCGCACCTTGGGGGTCGCGACGCTCGCGGGTTTCGGACATCGCGAACGGACGTTGGCGTAGCCTGGGATCAGCGGATCGCGCCGACCACGACCACCGCGCCGACCACGACGAGCACCACCGCGGCCACGCCCAGCAACCGCACGAGGCCCACCAGTCGCCGATCCGCCGCCGCAAACCCCCGCTTTGGGGCCGTCGCGCTCCCGGGGGCGCCCGGCGCGGCGGGCTGCTGCCAGTACAGGGCCAGCGTCGACCGGATGGGCGGCAGGACGAACCCGAGCCAGAGCCCCGCGAGCAGCCCGCCGACGTGCGCGGCGTTGTCGATCCCGCCCCCGAGCGCGTCGAACCCGAAGCCGATCACGAGGTTGAGGACGACGAGGCCGCCGATCTGGCTCATGAGCGCCCGGCCCCGGCGGTCCAGCACCGGGCGATGGATGACGCTGACCGCGAGCAGGACACCGCACAGCCCGAAGATCGCCCCCGATGCGCCGACGCTGGGCGCCGGGCCGCCGAACACGAAGCTGGCCGCGGAGCCTGCCGCTGCCGTCAGGGCGTAGAGGAGGAGGAAGCGCAGTGAGCCGTAGAGCTGCTCGACCAGGGGGCCCACGAGGTAGAGGAAGTACATGTTGAAGAGGAGATGGAGCAGGCTGCCGTGCACGAGCGCGGGAGTCACGAGGCGCCACCACTCCCCCGCGGCGAGCCCCTGCTTGTCGAGCCAGAGCGCGGTCAGGAGGTCGCTGCCGGCCGGCTGGAGGGCGACGAGGGAGATGATGGCCGTGACGGCGATGATCCAGTAGGTCGCGAGGGGCCTCGCTTCGTCGGCCCGGCTGCGCGAGAAGTAGCGGCCCGCGGCCCGCGTGTCGCCCAGCTCCTTGTTGAGCCAGCCCAGGCGCGAGGCGATCTCGGCGCGGTCCTCCGCGGGGGCGCGCCGCTCCGCCTCGCGGTAGGCGTCACGCGCTCCCTTGAGGTCGCCGTCGCGTACTCGCGCGGCAGCCACCTGGCGATGGGCGCGATACGTGATCGGGTTCTCGGGGAGCCGGGTCGCCTGCTCCCAGCACTGCCGGGCGCCCTCCTCGTCGTCGAGCCGGTAGAGCGCCTCGCCCGCGCCGACGAGGGCGGCCGCCGTCAGCCCCGGGTCGGGCACGCCCACGAGGCGAGCGTAGTAGGCCCGGGCCTGGGCGTAGTCGCCCGCCGCCAGCAACGCGTCGGCGTGCGCCAGGAGCGCGGCGGCGGTGGCGCTGTCGAGGGGACCCGACGGGACGGGCTGGCCGGGCACCGGGGAGGTCATCGCGGCGACCGTACCAGATGGGCCGCCGAGGCGCGCCGGGGTAGACTCGGCCCGGCCGCGTGACAGAGGAGCAACCCATGTGCGGACGGTTCACCCAGCAGCGCCCCAGCGCCGAGCTTGCCGCCCTGTTCGGCGCCGAGGACCTGGCCGAGAGCCCCGGCGAGCGGTACAACCTCGCGCCCCAGCAGCTCGGCCTCGTGGTCGTCGAGCGCGACGACCTGCGCCGGGCCATCGTCCCGTACCGCTGGGGCCTGATCCCGTCCTGGGCAAAGGACGCCCGGATCGGCAACCGCCTCATCAACGCTCGGGCGGAGACGGTGGCCACGACACCGGCGTTCCGCGCCGCATTCGCGAAGCGTCGCTGCATCGTCCCGGCGGACGGCTTCTACGAATGGGAGCGGATGACGCCCGAGATCCGCCAGCCGAACCTGATCCACCGAATCGACAGCGAGCCGATGGCCTTCGCCGGGCTCTGGTCGATCTGGCGCGACCCCGCGCAACCGGAGGCGGAGCCGACGCGCACGTTCACGATCGTCACCACCTCGGCCAACGCCACCCTCGAGCCGATCCACGACCGGATGCCGGTCATCCTCCCCGCTTCGGCCTGGACGACGTGGCTGGCCCCGGCGCCGCCCGATCCGGGCGAGCTGCTGGCCCTCCTGCGCCCCGCGCCTGACGACCTGCTGGAGCGCTACCCGGTCTCGAAGCGGGTCAACAACGCGCGCAACGAGGGGGCCGATCTCGTGATCCCGCTCGGGCCTCCGGGACCAGGGCCCGGGTCGGCGCCGATCCTCTGACCCTCCCCGCCCGGCGCCGCGCCGCGGGGCCGCTCAGCGCCGAGGGTCGGCTCAGCCCCCGGCGGCCTCCCAGCCGCCCGCGCTCGTCGCGGAGCGGAAGGCCTCGGCCGGGGCGATCCCGCGATCAAGGGCGGCCGCGTACCGCCCGACCAAACCGGCGAAGGCCCCGTCGGGGTCATCGGCGGGTGCCTCGAAGAGGGTCGCGGCAGCATAGGCCGGGGGGAGGGCCACACCGGGTTGGGTCACGACCACGAGGGTGGCATCGGCAAAGGACGCGGCATCGGCGATGACGGCGGCTCCTCCGTCCGCGAGCGGCTCGACGGCCACGACCACGAGGTAGTCGCGCAGGTAGCGCAGCCCCAGGGCGACATCGGCAGGCTCGAGGATCCCCGCAGGCGACGGCGCAAACGACGTGCGGGACGGCGAGTCGGCCGACGCGCGGACCGTCGCGCTCTCCGCCTCGGCAAGCAGGACTCGGACGACGTCGACGTCATCGTCGGCCGCCCCGCCGTCGTCCGTCGCCAGGACGGTCGGTCGGGTCGGATCGCGCAGGACTGCGAGGTGACCCACCCGGGCGCGCCCGAGGGCCAGGAGCAGCTCCTCCCCCGCCCCGTCTTCGCCGACCTTCGTGACGATCTCCACCGCCGCGCCGTCCGCGGCAGCCGCCGCAGCGATCCGGGGGGCGGCACCCACCGCCTCCCCGGCACCCGCCGGGGTCGTGCGCAGGGCGGAGAGACCGACGACGACGATCACGCCGTCAGCCTAGCAGGGCTCGCTGCTGCGGTGGGCAGCCGCCGGTCGCTCGCGGTCCGCTGCCGCCGTGCCCGGCCCATGGTCAGCCGCCAGGCGTCTCGGTGGGCCTCGGCGTCTTGCCCGGCTCCGGCGTCTCGGAGGGGTGGGGCGATTCGCTCGGATGTGGCGTCGCCGTCGGGCGGGGCGTCGCCGTCGGGCGGGGCGTGGCGGTCGGGCGGGGCGTGGCGCTGGCCCTCGGCGTCGGCGCGGGGGACGCCTGCGGCTCGGGCGTCGGGCTGGCGTCGGGCGTCGCGCTGGCGTCGGGGCTCTGGCTCGCAGCGGGGCTCTCGCTCGCAGCGGGCGACGGCGATGGCGAGGGGCTCGGCGACGCCACGACGGGGCTCGGGCTCGTCACCTGTGTCGGCGATTCCGTCTCGCCCGGGCGATCCACCAGCCCGCCGAGCGCCCCGACGCCGATGGCCCCGACGCCGAGCGTCGCCACCAGGGCGACCACGACGAGCGCCATGGCGGGGGCACGCACGGCCATCGGGCGCCCGCCGGTCCAGGCGACCCGCCAGAGGTCGCCGAACGCCGCGACCACGCCCAGGATCGCGCCACGACGAGCCGCCGATGCGGCAGCCGCCACCGGGCGCGGCGTCGGCTCCGCGGCGACAGCGGACATCACCCGGTCGGCGAACCCGGCGCTCGGGGCAACGTCATCGGTCGCGGCGAGCCACTCCAGCTCGCGCGCGGTCGCCATCGCGCTGGCCTGCTCGCCCGCGGTCGCGTCGTCGAGCTCGTCCGGCCGGAAGCGGTCGGGCCGGCTCCAGGGCTGGCCCATCAGGCGCCCCCTTCCGACTCGAGGGCTCGACGCAGCCGAGCGAGGCCGCGGTGGAGGTGCGTCTTGACCGTCCCCAGGGGTCGGTCGGCCTCGATGGCGATCTCCGCAAGGGAGAGCTCGGCGAAGAAGCGCAGGATGACGACCTCGCGGTAGGGCTCGTCGAGCCCCGCCACGGCGGTCCGGATCGCGGCCGCGCGCTCGGCCCGAACGGCGAGGTTGGCAGGATCCGCGGCGCTCCCCAGCGCGGTCGCCAGGGCCGCGTCGCCCACCGTGTCGCGACCCCCGGCCGCACCCTCGGCGTGGACCGGGCTCGGGTCGATCCATGCGACTGGGCGGCGGCGGCTGGCCCGGCGCACGGCGATGCGCGTCGCGATGCGGGCGAGCCAGGCCCCGAAAGGTCCCTCGCCGCGCCAGGTCCCGAGCGCGCGATACGCAGTCACGAAGGCCTCCTGGGAGGCGTCCTCCGCCTCGTGGAGGTCGCCGAGGATCCGGTAGCAGCTCCGCACGATCGCGCGCGACTCCCGCTCGACCAGGAAGCGGAAGGCGTCGGCGTTGCCGGCGAGGACCTCCGCGACGACGCGACGAGCCTCCGGGTCGTCCCGGAGGCTCGCGTCGGGCCGCTGCTGATCGCGCGCGTTGTCGATCGGTCCGCCTCCTCAGGGGAAATTGCCCGCCGCTCGATGGTCCCGGAGCAACGATACGCCGCAAGGAGGTTCGCGGATTGCATCGTTGCCATCTCGGTCGTGATCGCTCGACGGGCTGGGTGGATGCCGGGTCGGTCAGTCGTCGCTGCCGCCGTCGTGGCCGCCGCGGTCGTCTCCGGGCGCGCCCGTCGGCTCGGCGGTTTCGGAGGGCTTGGCCGGCTCGGCGGGCTTGGCCGTCTCGCTCTCGTCGCCCTGCTCGTTCTCGACGTCGGCAGTCTCGTTCGGCTCAGCCGTCTCGGCAGGCTCGGCAGTCTCCTTCGGCTCAGCCGTCTCGTTCGGCTCGGCCGTCTCGTTCGGCTCGGCCGTCTCGGCGGGTTCGACCGTTGCCGCGACCGTGAGGTTCGCGTCGTCGGTCGCGAACGTGGCTGCGGACGTGGGGGTGGCCGTCGAGTCGTCGGCGCTCAGGTTGATCGCGGGCGCCGCATCCGGCGACGCCGGCGAGAAGACCGCGTTGGCGGCGAAAGCGCCGCCCGCCACGAGGAAGACGGCGACGGCCGCCGCGGCCGCGCTGCGGGCGATGTTCGAGCGGTAACGATCCATGGGTGAGGTCCCTCCCTGGTGGTAATAGCGGGCCGGTGGACTCCGGACTCCGCGCCGCCGGTCAATCTGACCGGCCCGCTACTCCACCTGAGACGGCGACCGCACCAAAGGTTTCAGGCCGCGGACAACCTGCTCGCGCTGCCTGCGCTTGTCGCCGCTGCCCGCGCTACTCGCCGCTGCCCGCGTCCTCGTCCCGGATCACCTCGAGCTCGCCGAGTCCGAGCGCCTCGACGTCCGCGGTGACCGCGTCCGCGTCGCCGACGAGCACGATGCCCAGCCGGTCGAGATCGAGATGGTCACGGGCCGCGGCCAGCACGTCGTCGGCCGTCACGGCCTCGATCGCAGGACGATATCGGTCCAGCTCGTCGTCGGGCAGGCCGTGGGTGACGATCCCGGTGACGGCCGCGACCACCGGACCGGGCGTCTCGAAGCGGAGCGGGAAGACGCCGACGAGGTAGTCGCGGGCAGCCCGCAGCTCGGCCTCGGACGGCGCGCTCTCCTGCATCCGCCGGAGCTCGGCGACGAGGTCGGCGAGCGCCGGGGCCGTCGCGTCGGTGTTGACTGCGGCCCGCGCGGTGAACGGCCCGGCAAAGCGGCGCAGGTCGAACCCGGCGCCAGCGCCGTAGGTGTAGCCCTTCTCCTCGCGCAGCTTCATGTTGAGCCGGCTGTTGAAGAGGCCGCCCAGGATCGCCGACATCACGGCGACCGCATGGAAGTCCGGCGTGCGCCGGGAGAGGCCGCGATGGCCGACCCGCAGCTCGGACTGGACGGAGCCTGCCCGGTGCACCACCCGGACGACCGGACGATCGAGCCGCCCGGCATCGGTCGGCACTGAACGCGGCGCCACGCCCGAAGCCGGGGCGAGATCGCCGAGGAGCGGCTCGAGGATCGCGGGCAGGTCGATGCCGGCCAGATCGCCGCCGATGACGAGGGCGCTGCGCTCGAAGCCGGCCCAGCTAGCCCAGGCCGTCCCGACCACGTCCGCGTCGACGCCGGCCACCGTGTCGCGCAGTCCGCCGGCCGGGCGGGCATACGGGCTCGCCGGATCGTAGATCGTGGCCAGGTAGACCTCGTCGGCCCGGCGCGCGGGATCGGCTTTCGCCTGGAGGAGGTCATTGAGGCGCTGATCGCGGAGACGCTCCACCTCCCGGGGCGGGAACGCGGGCTCGCGCGCAACCTCGGCAAGGAGCGCGAGCGCAAGCGCGAGGCGCTCGGCCGGAACCTCGACGCCGACGACGGTGGCGTCCCAGCCCGCCTCCGCGCGCAGCGACGCCCCGAGGCGTTCCGCGGCCTCGACCAGGGCGAGGGCGTCGCGGCGCCGCGTACCCTCGGTCAGCGAGCGCGCCGCCAGGATTGTCACGCCGCCAAGCTCGGCAGGCTCGTCCACCGCGCCCATCGGCAGGATCAGGCTCGCCGTAACGAGCGGTCGACCCGGGAGATGGATGAAACGGACCGGCAGGCCGCCCGAGAGGCGACCCTGTTCGACGGCCGGGAAGGTGAACGGCCGGGGCGTCCCGGGGACGGGCCGCGTGCCGAGGGCCGCCTCGAGCCGATCGAGCGCGCTCATGCCTCTGCCTCCGTGGTGTCGTTCGCGAGCGGTCCGCCCGGACCGTCGCCGGCATCGTCGCCCGCCTGCCCTGCGACCTCCCCGTCCTCGGTCTCCTCCACGGCCGCGCCCGAGGCCGGCACGTAGGTGAGGACGACCCGATTGTGCTCGACGAGCAGCGCCGCACACGCCGCCCGCACGTCCGCCGCGTCCACTGCCAGGTACCGCTCGAGCTGGCGGTTGATCTCGTCGGGCTCGTCGAGGAGGGTCGCGAACATGCTCAGCCGGTCGGCGCGCTCGGCGACCCGCTGGAGCGACCCGAGCTCGTCCGTCTCGATCAGGGCCTTCGCCCGGACCAGCTCGTCGTCCGTGACGTCCTCGTCGATGAGGCGCGCGACCTCTTCGAGGAACGCCGCCTCGACGGCCTCGATCGTCGCGTCGGGCCGGACGGTGGCCCAGCCCATGAAGACCGAGGGGCCGGACGCGAACGGGAGCATGAAGATCGTGACGTCCTGGGCGATCCGGCCCTCGCGCACGAGGCGACGATGGAGGCGGCTTCCCTTGCCGCCGGCCAGGACCTGGGCCGCGATCTCGAGGGCGTAGAGGCGCTCGTCGCTGATCGCGGGCGCACGCCAGGCGACGTAGATCCGCGGCAGCGGGACCTGGTCCTCGACCGTCTCGCGGCGCTCGCCACCCAGCGTCATGGGCAGCGGGTCCACCGCAAAGGGCGGGATGTCCGGGTTGGCCGGGATCGGCCCGAAGTACTGCTCCACCCAGGCCCGCGCCCGGGCCGGATCGACGTCGCCGACGATCGAGAGCACCGCGTTGTTGGGCGCGTACCAGGTCCGGAAGAAGGCGCTCACGTCCTCGACGGTCGCCGCGTCGAGGTCCTCCATCGACCCGATCGTCGGGTGGTGGTACGGGTGCTCCGGCGGGTAGAGGTGGCCGAGGAGCTTCTCCTGCCACGTGCCGTAGGGTTGGTTGTCGTAGCTGTTGCGCTTTTCGTTCTTGACCACCGCGCGCTGGTTGTCCAGGTTCTCCTGGCTCAGCGCGTCGAGCAGCGTCGCCAGGCGGTCGGCCTCCAGCCAGATGGCCAGCTCGAGCTGGTGGGACGGCATCGTCTCGAAGTAGTTGGTGCGATCGAGCCAGGTCGTGCCGTTCATCGTCCCGCCGGCCGCCTGGACGAGCGCGATGTGCTCGGCCTTCGCCACGTGGCGGCTGCCCTGGAACATCACGTGCTCGAACAGGTGGGCGAACCCGGTCCGGCCCTCCTGCTCGTGCTTGCTCCCGACGTCGTACCAGACGTTCACCGCCACCACGGGGACCAGGTGGTCTTCGCTGATGATCAGGCGGAGCCCGTTGGGGAGCCGCTCGTCGGTGAAGGGAACGACCGGGATGGGCATGCGGGCCTCGACTGCTGCGCGGGACGATGGCGAACGCGGTGCCCGCGATTGTATCGGCGGACGCGATCGATGCGGCGCCATGCTGCGGGCCTCGCGACCACCGGTGATCCCGGCATCCGCACCCGCCGATTGACATGCGGTCCCCTGAGTGTTAGATTGCCATCTAACATCAAGACGATACACGAGGAACATCGATGGCTCGCCCCACCAGCACCACGACAGCGTCGGCGGCGAAGCGCGGACTCGTGCGCAACATGACCGGCGCCGCGGCCACCCCGACTCCGGAGGTCCCCGAGATCATCCTGGAGGCGCGCCCTGCGATCGACTTCCTCGTGAGCATGATGCTCGACACCGACTCGGAGCTTCTTCCCTCGGATCGGGCCTGGTACGACGAGTCGCGAGCGTCGTTGTCCGACGCGCTCCGCCGCGACCTCGCCCACGTCTTCGGCGACGACCGCCAGGGCAAGGGCATCGGCTCCGCAATCGTGCCGCTGGCCATCGAGGATCCCACGGTTCGGTCGTCGGCCGACGTCGTCGCCCTGGCCGGTCGCCTCGAAGCCCGGGACCTCCTCGGCGCCTGCTGCGACCACGATGAGATGAAGGACGCCGTGGCCCTGGCCGTTCGCGTCATCGGCGGCGAGCGCGAGTTGCGCGACGACGCCGTCGCGCTCTGGCCCGAGGAGTACCGGGCCGCGATCGGCCGCCTCCTCGACGATCCGGAAGGCGAGCTGCGGGCCCTGCGCCGCGTCCTCCGGGCCTGGCGCGAGCGCTTCGAGCCGATCGAGGCCCGTGTCGCCCGCATGGAGGAGCGCGACGTCGCCGGCCGGCGGGCCGACCTCGGCCGCCTGCCCCTCGCCGACTTCGTCGAGCAGGCCACCGGCGGGGTCCGCTGGGTCCCCGACGCGGGCACGCGGCGCCTCTACCTGAGCCCCAGCTACTTCACGCGGCCCTACAACTACGTCTTCGGCGGCCGCAACTGGCACATGTTCGCCTACCCCCTCGCCGAGGCCGCCCTCGACGGCGACCGGGGCGCGGTCCCGGCTGCGAGCGTCCGGCTCTTCAAGGCGCTGGGCGACGAGAGCCGCCTGCGGATCCTCAACCTCCTCGCTTCGGGTGACCTCTACCTGACCGAGATCGCCGAGCGGATGGGACTCTCCAAGCCCACCATCAGCCATCACCTCGCGCTGCTCCGGGCAGCGGGCCTCGTGACGATCACCGAGGCGGGCGCCCTCACCTACTACAGCCTCCGCCGCGACCGGATCGCGGACGCGGGCCTCGAGCTCACCCGCCTCGTGAGCGGGCCGACCCAGTAACCGGCGCCGCCGGACGCCACGACGGCGAGCGACGCCGCCGAGAGTTAGATGATGATCGAACGGAGGGACGACGCAATGCAGACGATGGGTGGGTTGAGCGCCTTGCCGACAAGGACCCAGATCTTCACGGGCGAAGGGATGAACGCGATGGGCCATGAGATCGACTTCCGGATGCGGCGCCTCGCCGCCGAGGCGGACCGCGAGCGGCTGACCGTCCGGAAGGACGGGATCCGGCAGCACGTCGGCCATGCCCTCATGGCCCTGGGCCGCACGATCCACGGAATCGAGACCGAGCACGTGTCCCGGCCGGCGCTCGACGCACGCTGAGAGCGGGGCCGGCAGGCCGGCGGGATCTCGCACCACGCGAAGGGGCGCCACTGGCACCCCTTCCGGGCGTCAGGCGGGCACGAGCACCAGGACAAGCGCTCCGGCAACGCCGATCGCGCCGCCGGCCAGGACGATGGCGACGGCCTTCGACCGGTCCGCCCGGCGCGCCGCCGCGTCCTCCACCCGGTCCGTCGTGCCGGGCGTCCCGAAGTTGCGGACGCCGGCCAGCCCGAACGCGGCACAGAAGCGGAAGCGCACCTGGAGGAACCCGATCGCGCCGACCGCCAGCGGGATCGCGACAAGCCAGCGCGCCGCAGCCGGGGCGTCGACGAGAAGAAGCCCGGCGGCCAACACCGCGGCGGCGCCCAGCCCGACCCACCCCGAGCGGCGCCGGCGGGCGATCTCGGCGGGCCCGCT
>Ga0315270_10001818_pt1 | contig 11346 bp, 10 predicted proteins | sample C1_bottom_MG_FD_204932 | JGI IMG/M metagenome (GOLD analysis project Ga0315270, IMG submission 204932) | Sediment microbial communities from Yellowstone Lake, YNP, Wyoming, USA - C1_bottom | ecosystem: Environmental > Aquatic > Freshwater > Lake > Sediment | place: USA: Wyoming | collected... | reverse complement strand
ATCAACGCTTTGCTCACGCACTCGAAGTATTCGGCAACCTGATGATCACCTTTGGCCTGATCAGTACCGTCGTCGGCCTGAGCCTCACCCTGGTCGGACTGACCAGCTCACTGCAAGCACTGGGTGAAGATCAAGAACAATTGTTATCAGGATTGCGCAGCGCCATGCAGGGGATGGGCACCGCGTTTTACGCCACCTTGCTGGGCGCAGTATTCGGCGGCGTATTGTTGCGCGTGTTCGCGCATATCAATCTAAACGGCGTAGAGAGTTTGGAAGATTCACTCACACGAATTTTTCTGGTGTATTGCGCGACCGACATAAAGCCCTCCCCGCAGCGCGACATTCGGGTGCTGGACGCAGAGATCCGCGCCATGACTCAAAACCTCGAGCGTTTGCACGTCACCCTGGCCGAAACCAAACACATGGTGGGCGACTTCGCCAAAGAACTGATGCACTTGAAACAAATTGAGAGTGACAACGCCGCGCTGCGAGCGACGCTGAACTTGCAACGCGAATACCTCGACACGCTACGCACCGAGTTCCAGCTCAAGCGTATGAATCAAGGACGTTGGTGGCGCGTCTTTACAAAAAGCTTCGTGAAAAAAAGCTAACCGATCATGAAACCCAAACGGCGCTTTGCGCCGCTGAATGTGTACATCATCTTTACCGACATCGCACTGTTGATGTTGACTATGTTCATTTTTTTACTGGTCACTATATTGCTGACGTCGCGAATGGTGGAACAAAGGCAGCTGCCTGCCCTAAAAAAAGAGATCGCGCAGCTGCAAAAAACCCTGGCGGGCACCACAGCGGATAAACAGCGCTTGATGCAGGAAATGCAGCAACTTTCGATCCTGACCTCCGAAGGACAAATGGAGCAAGCGCTAGCAGTGGCTGGCATGGACAAAGGCGGGAAAAATCGTAAAGACTTTGACCTGTTCATCCTTGGGCTCAAACAGCTGCCGGGCAAATCCATTCACCTCATGGTCGATGCGAGCGGTTCAATGCATGGCGTGACTACGTTTTTAATCCCAGTGTTGCGCGTCATGATTATTCGCTCGGGGAAAGAACTCAATGCCATCACCTGGTTTTGCGACAACGTCGCAGAAACTTACACGGGAACCATGGCTGAAATGTTTGACCGTTTGTTACAAAACGCACCGTTTATTGGCTCGGAAGAAACCATCGGCCATGCTTTTCGGCACGCCGCCAAGTCAGCGCCGGCACCGGGTGCTTACGTTCTGATCGGCGACGAACCCTCCACCGATCACATTGCCTACCACGACATCCCCAGCCCGGTGTTTACGCTACCACTTGGGCGCGACAACCCCGATACCTTGTGGGAGTACGAAAACCTGGCCAAAGAAACCAAAGGCCGCATGCTGCATTTGGAGTTTCGAGACTAACGCCTACTGCGTGCCGTATGTATAATCGGCCGCGCTTTCGCAGCCCGCGCAGCATAGCCACTTTCCTAATCTAATAAAGCAAAGCCATGAAACTTGATTCCGTTATTGCACGTTTTGATCAGCGTTATTGGGCGCTGCTGCTCTTAGTTGCTTGGGGCGCCGTCTTAATATTTTTTGATCTGGTAAATTTTACACCGTACGGCATGGACGAAGGCGCGACGCGCGCGTTGTTGCTGGATTGGTCGATTGCAGACCAGGTCGCTCACCCGGTAGTGGTCTTCGGCATGCCCGACTTCCGTGCGTTGATGTTTATTCCGCTGGGCGTTTATTGGTCGGGCAGCATCGTTGCCGCCAAAATGTTTACTGCGCTGATTACTTTTCTCGCGATTTGGTTGCTGTATTCCTGGAGCAAACAATCCCACAGTGATGAAGTCGCGTTGATCGGCAGCGGGCTGTTGTTGATTGCACCCATCACACTGCTACAACTCGACGCCGTTGGTGTAGGCCCCTATTTACTCTTGATTTTTGCACTGGCTCGCCTGGTCGACCAAAAATACCGCGCGCAAGATCGCGCGGTGACCGGCTGGTATTTCACGCAATTACTGCTCATCGCAACCGCAGTGACACTGCACCCGGCTGGGCTTGCGGTTCCCGCTGTGCTGGCTGGATTCTGGCTCAAAAACCCGATCGAACTGAAACGCCGCAACCAGGTACTGATGGGTATCGGTCTCACGGTCACTGTCATTTTAGTGATGCAGGCGGGCTGGATTTCCTTAGCCTGGCTCAGCAACCCATTGCCGGTGCTGGGTACGGCGGTGCTAGGCCTCGACCCGCTGGAGCTAACCGCTCGCGAGGCAATGATTGGCGCCCTACCGTTTGTTCTGCTACTGACCGTTTTGGTCATGGACTGGCGCTTTTTATCCAGTGACGTGCTCGGTGCCATGCTGGCTTTTGGCGTCGTTATTGGACTCATCGCGGCCGACGGCGCGTGGGCGATGGCCGCCATTGCGCTCGTGTTATATCGCGGCACGGTGTTGTTGATTAAAGCCAACTCGGTGATTCGTCTACGCAACTTTATAGGCCAACGTGGCGTCGTCCTGCTCACGCTGTTTATTGTTACCACGCTCTTCATGCAAGTCGATCAGGGGCACGCGCGTCACAACCAACTCGACGTGCTGTCGCCCGAAGATGAATTGATCCGCACGCTCGCGCATGAAGCCGAAACCTATGGCGAGAATTTCCGTGTTGCCAGCCAGTGGCCCGGCCGCACCATGTTCGCGGTTAAGCGCGCGGCACTGCCGCTGCCGCCGCCACAAGATGACGCGACCAAATTTTTTCAACAAATGAAAGGCGTGACTCACATCATGTTCGCGCACAATGACCCCAACAACGCGCCACTGGCGCGCAGTGTCGCGGCGCTTAGCGGCAATGCTGAAACCGTGGCATTGCAAGCCGGCGGCGTCATCGTCAAGCTGCGCACTGCGCCGGCTGCTCCCGCCGTTAAATAAATCGCAATACGTGTCATGCGACCACATATTTGAGCGATAAAAACGCAGTACAATTTGCACTTCTCACAACTTACGCCCGGTGCTTGGCCGTCATGACACAAAAACCGCCCCACGAAATTCAGATTCAAGTGCAACCCAACTATATCGATGACCAGTCGGAGCCGGACGCCAACCGCTTTGTGTTCTCTTACACCGTCACGATTCAAAACACCGGCACGGTCGCGGCGAAATTACTGACCCGTCATTGGGTAATCACTGACGCCAATGGCAAGGTGCAGGAAGTCATTGGCGAAGGCGTGGTCGGCCACCAGCCGTATTTAAAACCGGGCCAGGGCTTTCAATACACCAGCGGGGCGATTATCGAAACTCCGCTGGGCAGCATGCAGGGCAGCTACCAAATGGTCGCTGACGACGGCAAACATTTCGACGCGACCATCCCGGTATTCACCTTGGTGCGCCCGCACACGCTGCACTGACCAAAGCTCAGCGCTCTAATAATTGCAGCAGCGCGTCCACACGCCCCCAAAATTTTTCCAGAAAACGTCGCGACCAGGACCGGTTACACCAATCGGCATAAACGACCTCCTGCGCTTGTGCAAAATCTGCGGTCAACATGCCGGCGACTTCCGCTGCAAAAACCCGATCGTCTATTTCCTGATTCGCCTCCAGATTCCAACGTTGCCCCCAGCGATCAACATTGCTCGAACCCACGCTTACCCAGGTGTCGCACAGCAGGATTTTCTGATGCATGAAGCGCGGCTGGTATTCAAAAATACGCACCCCATGGCGTAATAGTCCGCCGTAATGGCGGCGTCCGGCGTGGCGCACGCCGGGGTGATCAGAAAGCGGGCCAGGCAACAACAGACGCACATCTGTACCGGCGCGCGCCGCGAAGCGCAGTGCGCGCCGCAACTTCCAGGACGGCACAAAATACGCGGTCGCAAGCCATGCCTGATGCTGCGCGCTGCGCAGGCGCTTGAGAATCGAGCGGTGAATCTCCCAGGGGCCGAGCGCTTGATTGCTCACCACCCGACCGAGTTGCGTACCCACACCGTGCTTCGATGGGCAGTCAATACCCAGCTCCTCGCCGGTGCTCCGTTGCCAACACTCGGCGAACAAAACACACCAATCGCGCACTACCGGACCGCGCACCGCCACCATGGTCTCGCGCCAACCAGGCTGGGCGTTCGCGGTAATAAATTCGTCGGTAATCCCGGCGCCGCCGACAAACGCAACGTCACCGTCTGCGATCAATATTTTGCGATGGTCGCGGTAAAAACTGCGCCGCCAGCGCGCCACCGTTAGCGTGTTGTAGAAATGTAGTTGGGCGCCACTCCCGCGCAGGCGCGCGCAGTCCTGATCATGCAACGCAAGCGAGCCGTAGTGATCCAACAACACATTGACGCGCACCCCGCGTTGCGCGGCTGCGCTCAACGCGTCGATCATGCGCGTCGCAATGTTGCCGGACTCAAACAAATACATTTCCAACGCAACAAACTGAGTCGCGCCATCAATCGCTGCGAGCATCGCGGGGAAAAACTGCGTGCCGTCGATCAGCAGAGCAAAGCGATTGCCGTCTTGCCACGCGAATCGGTACTCGCTGCGTGCAGGGAACATGAGGCTGATTTACAAATCCGGCTGAAACAGACGATTCATTTCCGCCAGTCCGGTCAGGCGATATTCACCGGCTGTTTTTTTGTCGAGCACTAGCACCGCGGGTACCGCACTGACATGCAATATGTCACGCGCGGTATTGGTATTGGTTTGAATCAGCGCCAATGCTTTTTCATAGTCCGGAGCATGCATCTCAACTTCCAGCGTGCTGTTCAGCTCGCCCACCATATCCAGATAGTCGTCCGCGCCCAACGCATCGGGCCGGGTATTGAATAATGAAGTTTCGTGCAGACGTGCATCCTTAACTGCCTCAACTGCGGTCTCCAGATACGCGACCTGACGAAACTCGATGCGAATAGCGCCTTTCTTGAGCAACTCGCGTGCGTAACCGATCAAGCGATGGCAATGCGGGCAGCGGCTGTCCACAAACGCAATTACATGCAGCGGCGCGTTTTCTTTGCCGAACACCAAGCCTTGCCCCGGCAATTGCTGCACGCTGAATCGCGGCGTGACTAAACTGCCGTCGGCCAGCCAGGCGTTACCGCGCACAATCAACGTGCCTTGGCAGCGACTGAGCCAGCCGGTAATCCAGAACGAAGCTGCATTGCCAGCCTCGGTCTTACTCACCTGTACGAAGGCGTCGACGCGCACGACGTCGCGGTCGACCGGCAGCAGTTGCAGTTTACGGATGTCGACGCCGGCCGCGCCATATTCCAGCGCCATTTGCTGGCGGGCGAGGCGCGTAAAATGCGCCGGAACACTTTGATCTGTGAGAGGCCGCGCGCACAGCGCGTCGGCCGAGAACACGGGAACCGGTGTTGACAACATCAAGATCAATACGGCGAACAGACTGCAAAGGGGGCGAAGCTTCATGCGTCACGCGGCTGAATATGCAATACACCCTGATCCATGTGCAGCTCAATTTGACCGCTGAGAAATGCTTTCAAGTGTTGCCCGACCAGACGCCCGCGCCAACCTTGCAATATCGAGTGCTCATCTTTGCCGGCGATCATCTGCTCCAGATCGCGGCGTGACGCCAAGGCCGCCGGGCTGATGCCGTTGCTGATGCCTGCCTGGCGCACAATCGCCATCATTGCGTCGATTAAGGCTTCTTCAGACGGTGTCGGTGCAAAGCGCAAACCCAGACTGGGCCACTCGGACTCCGGCGATTTTTGCACCCGTTGAATTGCGCTGATGATATCGGGCCCCGCACTGCGCAACGTGCGCGGATCCAGGCCGCGCACGCGGTGCAAGGCGTCCATATCGGTGGGCATGTGGCGCGCCAGATCAATCAACACGTCATCGCCCAATATCCATTTGCGGGGTCGATCGTATTCGCGCGCACGGTGCTCACGCCAAGCCGCAAGCTCGCGCACCACGGCCAACTGCACGCCCTTGAGCACGCGAATGCCGCGAATTCGCAACCAGGCATCTTCCGCGACCTTATCGTAATTGGCGATATCGGTCAGCGCTGCAAAGTCGTCGTCCAACCAGCCGATGCGACCCTTGTCTTCTAGTTGGCGCATTTGCCGATGCCAGACTTCATGCAGATAGCGGACGTCGTCTTGCGCGTAGCGTACCTGCCCGGAGTCGAGCGGACGTTGCTGCCAGTTGGTGCGGGTATGGGTTTTCTCAAGCTCGACACCCAGAACGTCACGCACCAGCGTTTGGTAACTGACCTGATCACCCAAGCCCAACAGCGTGGCGGCAATCTGCGTATCAAACACCGGCCGCGCCAATTTGCCGCGCAAATCGAACATGATCTCCAGATCCTGGCGACCAGCGTGCATGATCTTCAATACGCGCTCGTCGTAAATGATCTCCAGCAACGGGTCGAGTGTCGGCAAGGCCAAGGGATCGACACAGGCAACCAACTCTTCGCTGGCGACCTGCAATAGACACAACTGCGCGTAAAATGTGCGCTCGCGCAAAAACTCAGTGTCCAGCGCCAACGACGCCGCGCCGCGCAGCCGCTCGCACAGCTCATCCAGTTGTTCCGGGGTATTAACGTAAAATTCTTTCATTGTCTCGCTGCGGTGACTGGCACGTAATTGCTACGCCATTGTAACCGACGCAAATACTTCTAGCAGCACCACACAGTGCGCGGGATAATCATTCACCTCACGCTTCCAAGCTGACACTACATGTTGCGAACCCTGAAACTCTTCGTCGATATGTGCCTGCTGCGCGCCAACCCGCAGGATTTACCACACTCTTTAGTTCTCGCATTCCTCACCTTGATCGCCTATACCACACTGAGTTACGTGATGGCGCTGTCAAGCACAACACCTGGCACCGCACTGCTGGCGGCACTGGTCGACACCGGCATGTTGGTGGGTCTGGCGTATGCCGGCTTATGGATCCTCGACCTAAAAAATCGCCTGACCAAGCTCGTCACCGCGCTGGCCGGCACCGGCGTGGTGTGGCAGTTGGTTGCGCTGCCCGTGATGAACTTACTGGCCGGAGCTGCGGATACGACCCCCAACACCGCACTGGCAACGCTGTCGTATTTGTTGCTGCTGGCGTTGGTCGCGTGGGCGATTTTCATCATCGGCCATATTTTGCGGCATGCGCTCAACATGAAATTTTCCTTTGCGCTGGGCATCGCCGTGCTCTACGTTTATACCTCCATGCGCGTGGGCAGCGCGCTCTTCGTGGCGGGACAATAATGCATATCCATATTCTGGGAATTTGCGGCACCTTCATGGGCGGTATCGCACTGCTCGCTCGCCAGCTCGGCTTCACCGTCACCGGCTCAGACGCGAATGTCTATCCGCCGATGAGCACGCAACTACGCGAGCAGGGCATCACGCTCACTGAAGGCTACGATCCAAGCCAGCTCCAACCGCATCCCGACCTGGTCGTGATCGGCAACGCCATGTCGCGTGGCAATCCTGCCATCGAATACACGCTCAATAATAATTTGCGCTACACCTCCGGCCCGGCGTTTCTCGCCGAACACATCATTCACAACCGCTGGGTGCTGGCCGTCGCCGGCACTCACGGCAAAACCACCACCACCAGCATTCTTGCGTGGATTTTGGAATACGCCGGATTGAAACCGGGCTTTCTGGTTGGCGGCGTGCCGGAAAATTTCGGTGTGTCCGCGCGGCTGGGCGATGCGCCATTTTTCGTGGTCGAAGCCGACGAATACGACACCGCGTTTTTCGACAAGCGCTCCAAGTTCGTTCACTACCGCCCGCGCACCTTGATCATCAACAACATTGAGTTCGACCACGCGGATATTTTTCCCGACGTGGCCGCGATTCAACGCCAGTTTCACCACTTGGTGCGCACGGTTCCCGGCAATGGCTTGATCATCGCGCCGCAGCATGACACTTTTGTGCAACAGACGCTGAAGATGGGCTGCTGGAGCAGCGTCGAAGGTGTCGGCACGGACGGCACGTGGCAAGCACGCCTACAACAGCCGGACGGCAGCGCGTTTGAAGTGTTGAAAAATGGCAAAGCCGTGGGCGTCGCGCAGTGGTCTTTAATCGGTGATCACAATGTCCACAACGGCCTGGTCGCCATTGCTGCCGCGCAACACGCCGGCGTGCCGGTCGCCAGCGCGATCGCAGCGTTAAGTGAATTTCAAAACGTCAAACGCCGCATGGAAAACCGCGGCACGGTGAACGACATTACCGTGTACGACGACTTTGCCCACCATCCGACCGCGATCGAAACCACGCTCGGTGGCTTGCGCAAACGCGTCGGCAGCGCGCGCATCATCGCGATTCTCGAACCGCGTTCCAATACCATGCGTATGGGCGTGCACAAGGATTTACTCGCACCCTCGCTCGCGCAAGCGGACCAGGTCATGCTGTACGCGCCGCGTGATTTGGGCTGGGATGTCAGCAACGTCATCGCCGCCTTGGGCAGTAAAGGCCAAGCATTCGATGATATCCAAGCTATTATTAAACAAGTAGCCGCGTCGTCGCGCCCCGGTGATCAGGTGTTGATCATGAGCAACGGTGGGTTTGGCGGAATACATGAAAAATTGTTGAACGCACTGCATGGAGCACAGAAGTAAGTCGCTTCATAGCTGCTCCGCGGGACTCACTCCATGAGCGAACACTGCATTCCGCTGTTCCCATTGAACACCGTGCTATTTCCCGGCGGCGTTCTGCCACTGCGAATTTTCGAACCGCGCTATTTGGACATGATCAGCGCCTGCCTGCGCAACAATACGCCGTTTGGTGTCGCGTTGATTCGCGATGGGTCCGAAACCGGCAAAGCCGCGACCACCTACGACCTGGGTACATTAGTCAACATCGACTACTTCCACGCGCTGAATGACGGCGTGCTCGGCATCACCGCACGCGGACAAGAACGCTTTCGCATTTATCGACGCAGCGTGCAGCCCGATCAGCTCGTGGTCGCTGACGTGGAGACGATTGCCAATGAACCGGGCGCCGAATTACCCGCGCACTTTCGGCCCTTGGCTGACATGCTTGAAGGCATCATGCAACGTCTTGGTCAACCTTATCTGAAACTCACGCCGAGCTTTGACGATGCCAGTTGGGTCGGCGCACGTCTAACGGAATTACTGCCGATTGGCCTGGATCAGAAACAGTATTTTCTGCTGCTGGACGACCCGATTCAAAGATTGGAACGGCTCGAAGAAGTACTCAAAACTCTGGAAAGCGACTGACGGTCACTTCCCGCTTGTTCACGCAACAATAATACTTCGCCATTCCAACCCGCCGTGCGGGTGAACGTACCGGTCATGCGTGGTGCACGCTGGTAGGACATGTCATGCACATCGGTTTCAAGCACTGCCAGCGGTTCATTGAAAGCCGCATCAGTGCGCGGATATACGAAGAAATCAAAACGTCGAATCAAATTCAAGTTAACGACATTGCCTATCCACAATGGCGCAGCCGGCGCCTGCAATTGAATCGGTGTAGACCACAGTCGCAACACCAATATGCGGCGCGGATCGGCGGTATCTTTTTCTAGTGCGAGGGAAGAATGGCGACCGTCATGCACGCGCGGCAACAACGGCAGTTCAGAAAAGTCGGGATTTGGCGCCAGCCACAATAACGACGATTTCAACGTTACCGGCACTGGTTCGTGCCAACCTTGACTAAGCAAACGAGATTTAAGAGTTGCCAAATCACCAGCCCACTGCACGGTCATCGGTTGGGTCGGCAGACCTTTCCAATCGCTGCGATAAACTGGTAACGACTCCCAGTCGCGTGACCACCAATCCGCCGCTGGCACATCACGCTTGGTTTCCGCTCTGGGCAACTGCACCACTTGCATGCCGGTCATCCACACGCTCGGCATACCCACGCCCAACGCGAGCACCCCGACGGCGATGGAAATCAACACCGGCGCTGACACCGACGCCACCGCATGCCGTCGATAGGCGATACCCAGCACTGCCGCCCATGCGATTCCCAGCGCTAAACCACCCAGCACGTTGGATACAACTTGTAACTCGAGATATAGCAGCGACAGGCAGATCGCCCCTAACACCATGCTACTTACCGCATAGGGCGTCCAACGCCACTCGGCCGGCAAATCGCGCGACACCATCACCGCAAAAAACATGAACATTACCGCGCTCCAGGTAATAGTCATGCTCGGGAACGCTTCGGCCACGATGCGCTCGCCGCTGAATTCCAGCGACGGCAACGTCAACACCACGTGCAACACTACCGGAATGAGCACGCCAAACGCAGTTGCAGCCAGCCAATGTGCGACGGCGCGCGCGTTGCGCTCCCACACAATCCAGGCGAACACCGCCAACGTGAAAATTGCCATTACCGACGGCGTGCTGATGCTGGCGAATAAACGCATCACTTCGTCGGTCCACGGCGTGCGCAAATCATGCACAAAATTCGCAACCGCGGTGTCAATGCTCATCAATGAGCCCGTGCCCGCTAATGACTTGATGACAGTCGCAAATGCCCAGATCGCGGCAATCAACATACTGCCCAAGATGATCAATCCACGCGATTCCGGTTTGTTTGGGTCAACGACAGCGGCAACGACTTTACCCAGCACCCGATGCGCCTGACTCCAGCGCACCATCCGTTCCAGCAACATGTCCGCACGCGGATGTAAAAATGTAAACAACCGCTTCGCAATCCACAGCGCAGCCATCGTCACGACGATCGACAGAACAATGAGCACCACCATGCGCGACGCGACTTCGGCGGCCATGCCGATGGAAGCACCGATGGCAACCCCGGGCAAAATCGCGGCCGGCGCCCAGATAATCGCGGAGGTGATATTGATGGTGTAGAAGCGCGTCGGCGGCATGTGCAATATGCCGGCGACGGCTGGGACAATGGCGCGCATTGGCCCGGCAAAGCGCCCAAACAAAATGCTCTTGCCACCGTGACGCATGAAGAATGCTTCGCCGGCGGGAATCAAATCGGGATATTTACCCATCGGCCAGATGGTGCGCAGCTGTTCCTTGTAGCGCCAGCCGACCCAGTAACTTAATCCGTCGCCGAGCGCGGCGCCGACCGCGGTCCAGCCAACAATCGGCCATAGATCCAACAGGCCCAAACCAACCAGCGCGCCGACACCGTACAGCATGGCAATACCAGGCACAATAATGCCGACGATCACCAGCGACTCGCACGCCGCAATAAACATCGTGATCACGCCGGCCCAGGAAGGATGCTGGGAAACCCAATCGAAAAGAGGTTGGAAACTCGCCAAGTCCATACAGAAAAATTACTTCTTCGCGCCTAGAAAGTCAGACTTGCAAGATTGCAATAAATGCTCCATTCCGCCCCGCCCCCCACAGAGCCACAACACTTTACACCAGGTGCTTGCCAGCTACCACAAGTCAGCAAGTT